>Ga0210394_10002757_pt1 | contig 23540 bp, 19 predicted proteins | sample IncBWC12MmetaG_FD_160121 | JGI IMG/M metagenome (GOLD analysis project Ga0210394, IMG submission 160121) | Forest soil microbial communities from Barre Woods Harvard Forest LTER site, Petersham, Massachusetts, United States - Inc-BW-C-12-M | ecosystem: Environmental > Terrestrial > Soil >... | reverse complement strand
ATTTTACGAAGTCATGCACGACGGAGGCAGTGTTAGGACACTACCACGACGGATATGGCGCAATGCCGGCGAAGTACGTTTGCGCGTTCGATGGTCCGGAAATCAAGCAGCAATGCGACGACGGGATCAAGGTTAATACGAACCAGGTAGTACTGCCGAGTCGAGGCTTTTCCGCCCAAATCGGACGACATTCCGGATAGCGACGGTGGTCTCAATGGGTGGGACTTAGGCCAACTCTGGCTGGGCCGATCCCCACCTTCATTGTCCACAATCTCAGGGCCGATGTTGCCCTGGAGACCGCCGAAAGAACGCTAACCCCGTTCGTCAAGTTCCCACGATACGAATGGATACTGAGCTTGTCGATCTCGCTGCCCCTCGTTCGACGTGTAAGTAGAGGCGGGAAAGGACGCTTGAGAGGAGCGTAGGGCAATGCGACAGACATTCTTCGGAAGTCCTAAGTCAATCGCGGGAGTAGCCCTTGTCGGGCTCGGAATTACTGTTCTGTACCAGAATCTTGATGGGGCGACAACCCAGTTGAGCCAATTAATTTGCACAACTCGTGGGGAGGCGCTTGGGGTGCTGCCCTCTGTTGTCCTGGTGTCGGCGCGGGTTATGCAAGCCTACGCCTTCGATCATCGGCGGTTTCTGGAGGGTTTCTTTCAGCAGCTGTGGGTACTATTCTGGCCCCTGCTGCTCGTCGTCGTCGGGACGGTATTGTCGCGGGATGGTTTCAAGGACCAACTGGAAGCATTGGCGAGACCTAACCAATACTTCCAAAAGAAAGATACTGGAGGTGTCGATCTCGCTGCCCCTCGTTCGACGTGTAAGTAGGGCCGAGGTTTCAGGCGATCGAGGCCGCCGGGAAGCCAGGTCCGAGCACGAAACTCAAACGCAAGGAGACACAACGATGCGGTTCATGGTGATAATCAAAGCGGACAAGAAATCGGAGGCAGGAATTCTGCCGACCCAGGAGACCAAGAAAACCTTTGCCGCCATGGGGAAGTTCAACGAGCAACTGGCAAAGGCCGGCGTAATGCTTGCAGGCGAGGGGCTTCAACCCAGCTCGAAGGGCAAGCGCGTCAGATTCTCGGGGCAGCAGCGCACGGTGATCGACGGCCCCTTCACGGAGAGCAAGGAACTCATCGCCGGCTTCTGGCTGTGGCAGGTGAGGTCGATGGAAGAGGCGGTGGAATGGCTCAAGCGCGCTCCGTTCGATGGGGGCGCTGAGGTTGAGATCCGGCAGGTGTACGAGGTGTCGGACTTCCCGGCCGATGTCTTTCCTCCCGAAGACGCCGCGCGCGAGCAGGCTCTGCGCAACGAGTTGCAAAGGAAAGCCGCAAAGTCCTAGGGCGTGCCGGTTCCCTGGCTCTGCGGCAGGGAAAAAAACTCCACAGTGTCGATTTTGATTCCCCTCGTTCGACGTTTAAGTGAAGCGGGGTTTGGGAGCTGGAAAAACAAACCGACTCTCAAACAGAAACCAAAAGGAGATCCAACAATGCGATTCATGATGCTGGTCAAGCATGCTGAGAAGTGCGACACACCACCCAAAGAGTTCATGGACGCCATGGCGAGAATCGCCGAAGAGGCGGTCAAAGCCGGCACGATGGTCGTTAGCGGTGGGCTGGCCCCAACTGGGAAGAGCACCCGCGTCCGGCTTTCTCGGGGGCAGGTAGCCGCGATCGACGGGCCTTTCTCAGAAGCCAAGGAAGTGGTCGGCGGATTCGCGATACTTGAGTTCAAATCGAAGGAAGAGGCGATCGAGGGAGCGTTGCAGTTCATGGAACTTCACAGGAAATTCTGGCCGGGCTGGGAAGGCGAGACAGAAGTTCGGCAGGTGCTCGGGCCGGAAGCTTTCGCTCCCGAAGCATAAGAGCGCTCGCGCGGGGATGGTTTGCGAAGAAGCAGCCGCGCGCCCGGGCTTGCACCAGCGAATTGAAGATGGTGTGATGGGTAGCCGTGACGACTGCCCATCCACATAGCGCCATCGATGCGGTCTGGAGGATCGAGTCCGCCAGGATCATCGCTGGTCTCACGCGGATTGTGCGCGACGTCGGTCTTGCCGAGGAACTCGCGCAAGACGCTCTGGTCGCCGCGCTCGAGCAATGGCCGGAGTCGGGCATCCCGGACAACCCAGGCGCCTGGCTCATGGCCACCGCGAAGCATCGTGCCATCGACATGTTTCGCCGAAACAAGCTCCTCGAGCGCAAACATGAAGAGCTCGGACGCGAGCTCAAAACCCAGCAGGAAAGCGCCGTGGCGGATTTCGACATTGCGAATGACGACGACATCGGCGACGACCTGCTCCGTCTGGTGTTCATCTCCTGCCACCCGGTGCTGTCCACGGAGGCGCGCGTGGCGCTCACGCTTCGTTTGCTCGGCGGCTTGACGACGGAGGAAATTGCGCGCGCATTTCTGGTCCCGGAGCCGACCGTTGCCCAACGAATTGTCCGGGCCAAACGGACCCTCACGGAGGCGCACGTTCCCTTTGAAGTTCCCCGTGGGCCCGAACTTGCGGGCCGTTTGTCGTCTGTGCTGGAAGTGATCTACCTGGTTTTCAATGAAGGCTACTCGGCGACCGCCGGCGACGATTGGATGCGTCCGGCGCTGTGCGAAGATGCGCTGCGCCTCGGCCGAATTCTCGCGGAACTTGCTCCGAACGAGCCGGAAGTTCACGGCCTTGTGGCGCTGATGGAGATTCAAGCGTCGCGCGCCCATGCTCGAACAGGTCCCGCAGGAGAGCCGATCCTGCTTCTCGAGCAGGATCGCGGCCGTTGGGATCACATGCTCATCCGTCGCGGCCTCGCGGCGTTCGAGCGTGCCGAAGAGCTCGGTGGCGCGCTCGGGCCTTACGCGTTGCAGGCGGCGATCGCCGCATGTCACGCTCGCGCGGGCACGGCGGCGGAAACGGATTGGAAGCGCATCGCCGCGCTCTACGATGTGCTCTCCCGGCTCATGCCGTCACCCGTCGTGGAACTGAATCGTGCCGTCGCGGTCGCCATGGCATTCGGTCCGGCGGCGGGCCTTGAGCTTGCAGACGCACTGGCCTCGGAGCCGTCTCTGAAGGCTTACCACCTTTTGCCGAGCGTCCGCGCCGATTTTCTCCTCAAGCTCGGCCGACTCACCGAAGCACGGGCGGAGTTCGAGCGTGCGGCATCGCTCACGCGCAATGCGCGCGAGCGTGAGTTGCTGCTGAATCGCGCCGGAGCCTGCGCAGCGCAGGCCAGGCCGCAGTGAAAAAGTCTGCGCGCCTGACGCTTTGCATGGATGTTGCGTGAGTCAATTCTCTCTGTGTGGAGTTTGGGGCCAAGCGGAAGATCGGCGATGCCACACCCGCGTTGAGCACGGACTTCAAATATGGGAACGATCGAGGCGGCCAAACGGAATCCCTATTGGGTGTTAGTTTGTCTGACGTGAATCACACTGCTAAAAACCGCGCTTCAGAGAGTTGGGCGGGGCTCGCTCGTACAATTTCGTTTCCGGCATCGGTGCTGCTGGTGGTTGTGGCGGGCGCGGCTTTGTACGGCCAGCAACAACCAAAAATATCGGTCGAAACGAATATGGTGACGGTCTTTGCCGCCGTCCACGACAAACACGGCAAGAGCGTATCGACCTTGACGAAGGATGATTTCGCGCTCGATGAAGACGGCCGGCCGCAGACGATCAGTTACTTTGCCCGCGAAAACGCTCTCCCGCTCACAGTGGGGTTGCTCGTGGACACCAGCTTGAGCCAGAGGCGCCTGCTCGATTCGGAACGCACCGCCAGCTCGAGTTTCGTCGACCACGTGCTGCGCGAAGACAAAAAGGACCAGGCGTTCCTAATTCACTTCGATCACGAGGTGGAACTGCTCCAAGACGTAACTTCCTCGCGGAAAAAATTGGAGACTGCGCTGGGATTGCTGCAAACGCCCGAGCTCGAAGATACGAGTCAAGGCGGCGGGCATCACCAAGGTGGCGGCACGCTGCTCTACGACGCGGTGTATCTCGCGTCCGAGGATCTGATGAAGAAGCAGCAGGGCAGGAAGGCGCTCGTTATTCTTTCCGACGGAGACGACCGCGGCAGCAAGGTGGGTCTTTTGAGCGCGATCGAATCGGCTCAGCGGGCGAACACGGTCGTCTACTCGATTCTCTTTAAGGATGACCATCCAGACCGACCGAGGGGAGGCTACGACGGAGGCCCGGGCGGTTGGGGCGGCCACGGCGGCGGCCATGGTGGCGGCGGGCATCGATACCCGCAGCAAGAAGAGCAGCGTGCCGACGGCAAGAAAATTCTCGCGCGCATCTCCAAGGAAACCGGCGGGCGATTGTTCGAAGTATCGAAGAAGCAGGCAGTCGATCAGATTTACGATGAGATTCAGCAGGAACTGCGAGATCAGTACATTCTCGGGTACGTCCCCGACAAATCGGCGAATAGCGCCGGCTACCGGAAGATTCATCTCACGACCAAACAGAAAGACCTAAGCGTGCAAGCCCGCGATGGCTACTACGCAACGCGTCCTGTTTCCACCGCAGCCAGCCAATAGTAGTCGGCAGACACCGGAGATTAGCCGGCGAGGGGAATCGCGACGAAGAATTTTGAGCCGCGGCCGACCGCGCTTTCTACCCACAGGCGTCCGCCGTGGGCTTCCACGATGTGCTTGGCGATGGAAAGTCCAAGTCCGGTGCCGCCTGCCTCGCGCGAGCGGGCCGCGTCGACGCGGTAGAAGCGCTCAAAGATTCGTTCCTGATCGGCTAGTGGGATACCGATGCCGGTATCTGTGACGGTAATCACTGCTTCGCGCACTTCGGCCGTGGCGCTGACGTCAATCTGGCCGCCTTCGGGAGTGTATTGGATGGCGTTGTCCAGAAGGTTTTGCAGAAGATCGTGAAGCAAGCCTGGGTCACCGAGGACCGAAGGAAGTCCCGGCGGCACTTTGACTGTGAACGAAATTTGTTTCCGGCTGGCCTTCAGCACGGTAGTCGCGGAGCAGCTCTCAAGCAGTTCGGCGACCGAGACCGGCTGGAAGGCCACTTCGAGTTTGCCTGCTTCGATGCGCGCGAGTTTCAAAAGATCGTCCGTCAAACGGGCGAGGCGCGCTGCATGGGAACGCATGATTTCAAGGAAGCGCCGGTTATTCTGGGGATCTTCAAGCGCGCCCGCCAGCAGAGTTTCCGCGAAACCCTGAATCGCGGTAAGAGGCGTCTTGAATTCGTGGGAGACGTTTGCGACGAAATCCTGGCGCACGCGCTCGAGGCGCCGCAATTCGCTGACGTCGTGCAATACGACGACGGCGCCGGAAGGTTTTTCCGCGGCCGGGCTCGCCTCGAGAGGTTTCACGGGAGCGGCCGTTACGGAGAAGCTTCGCTGTTGCACGATCCCCATCGCGATGTTGCTTTGCAGGCCTTCTTCTCCTTGCAGGGCGCGGCGAATCAGGCCGAGCAGCTCGGAATTTCGGACGACCTCGATGACGGGATGCCCCTCGCTGCCCGCGGAATCGAGGCTCAGAATTTCGGAAAACGCGCGATTGCAAAATACGAGCCGTTGTTGCGCGTCAATCACCGCGACGCCTTCGACCATGCTGCGGAGGATGGCGCTCGAGCGGTTGCGTTCGCCACCGAGCGAGCGAATCGTCTCGTCCATCTGCGCGGCCGTATTGTTCAGCGCTAGCGCGAGGTCGGAGAGTTCGTCGCGCGGATTTTCGGCGGGCAGGGGGCGAAAATCCCCTGCCGCGACGCGTCGCGAGAAGTCTTTCAGGCGTTCGACGCGCGCCGCAAAAACGCGCGAAAACAGCAGCGAAACCACGCCGCCGAGCGCCAAAATGACCAAAGAAGCGGCGACCAGGCGCTGGCGAAGCTCTTTTTGCGAAAGATCAATTTGCGCAAGAGGCAAAGCCATTCGAAGCACGATCGGCGGGCCTGAGGGCGGTTGATAGCGGCGCGCGCGATAGACGAGATCGCTATCGACCGTTGCGCTGAGACGGACGGACTGTCCTTCGCCGGCTGCGAAAGCTTGTTGCACCTCGGGGCGGGTCGAGTGATTTTCCATCGTTTCAGGATCGTGAGCCGAATCGGCGAGCACACGACCTGTGTTGTCGATTACCGTCACGCGGGCGCCGCTGCGGGCCATCCATTGCGTCCAGGAGCGGACTTGCGCCAGGTCGTCCACCGGCGGCATGCGTTCTTGCGCGATATTTAAAAGGGAAGCAAGCTGACTGCCGGCGGTGCGGATGGCGTCGCTGCGGAGGACGCGTGCGGAGTAAAAATCTACGGCGATTAAAGCGCCGACGAGAAGGGCTAGAAACGTCAGCCCGAGTTTCCAGAAAAGCCTAGCTCGCACGGGTCTCGAAAAGATAGCCGGCGCCGCGGATTGTCTTCATGTACACCGGACGTTGCGGATCGAGTTCGATTTTCTCTCGCAGGCGGCGGACGTAGACGTCGACGCTTCGAGGCGTAACGAATCGCTCGGTGCCCCATACGGAGTCGAGCAGCTGATCGCGCGTAAAAACGCGGTTGGGACGCGCCGCGAGGAAATACAGCAGCCGGAATTCGAGCGTGCTCATTGGCACGGCTTTGCCCGCCCGCGAAACACGATAAGCGGCTGGATCGATCCGCAACTGGCCCACGTCGATCAGTTTCTCGGGCGGAGCGCCCGGCTCCGCGCGGCGCAAAAGCGCTTTTACGCGGGCGGCGAGCTCGCGCGGACTGAAAGGTTTCGTGACGTAATCGTCGGCGCCAAGCTCGAGACCGACAATTCGATCGGACTCCTCACCCTTCGCCGTGAGGATCAAAATCGGCAGGCGGTTCAGAGAGACATCCTTGCGGACCTCTTTGCAGATTTCGAGACCGGATAGTTTAGGAAGCATCAGGTCAAGAACCAGAAGATCCGGCTGCGCCTTGCGAATCTGCGCCAGACCGCTGGCGCCGTCGCCGCTCGACTGCACCTGGAAACCGTCTTTTTCGAGGTTGTAGCGAACCAGCTCGACGATGTCTTTGTCATCTTCAATTACCAGGACACGTTTCATTCGCTCTCTCTTTGGCGGACTTGCCCACACCATACGGGAAATGACCCCTCGCGTGCAAGCGGGCGCCATGGGTTCTCTTTGTGGACGATCAACTCTTCAGGGTGGCGATGGATAAGAATTGCGATTCTTCGGTGTATGGCAACCTCATCGTACGCTATTGGTGTTAACCCGATGTGTACCAAGTGTTTCGGGAATGTAAATGCTCGAGCCGACTAACTATCCGGTCGGCCGTGGTAAACCCACCAACTGCTGACGTTCACTTCGGTACAGCGCCTCGCTATTTGAAAACCGTCGTATGCACCCTCGTGGCCGGAGCCCTGAGGGACGGATTTTTTATTGCGCCGCGTGGCTAGGAGTAGTGCAAGACCGTGTCGCAACTGCCGATAGGGTGAGAGAGGGAGTATGCAATGGCGACACCCGGCACAGTATGGTTGGACCCTGGGCGGCGCAGTGTGGAGTCCCGGGATTTCGAGACGGAACTGCGGCGGAAGATTGTGGGACAGGACGAAGCCGTGCAGGCGGTGGTTGCGCTGCACCAAGTATTTCGGGCCGAACTGAACTCGCCGGGGCGGCCTGTGGGGAACTTGTTGTTCCTCGGGCCGACAGGGGCGGGAAAAACGCGCGTGGTGGAAGCGACGGCCGAAGTATTGTTCGGCGATCCGCACGCGGTAATCAAAATAGACTGCGCGGAGTTTCAACACTCGCACGAAATCGCAAAACTGATCGGTTCGCCTCCCGGATATTTAGGCCACCGGGAAACGCATCCGCTGATTACGCAGGAAGCGCTCGAGCAATATCACACCGAGAAACTGAAGATTTCATTTCTGCTGTTCGACGAAATCGAAAAGGCGTCGGACGCGCTGTGGCAATTGCTGCTGGGAATTCTCGACAAGGCGACGCTGACGCTGGGCGACAACCGGCGCGTGGATCTGTCGCAAACGATGATTTTCATGACGTCAAATCTGGGCGGCGGCGAAATCAACAAGCTGCTGACGGATGGCCTGGGATTTGCGCCGTGGGTCCCAGCGGACGAGGAGCCGCGGCTGGACGAAAAAATCGAGAAGGCGGCGGCGGAAGCGGCGAAACGAAACTTCACTCCGGAGTTCCTGAACCGTATCGACCAGGTGGTGGTGTTCCACCCGCTGCGTTCCGAGCAATTGGGAAAAATTCTGGAGATCGAACTCGGCGTGGTGCAGCAGCGCGTTCTTGAGGCGGCGAAGGGGCGTTTTCTGTTTCGCGTAACGCAGCCGGCTCGCGAGTTCCTGCTGCGCGAAGGAACGGACTTGAAGTACGGAGCGCGTCACCTGAAGCGGGCCATCGAACGGCACGTGGTGTATCCGCTGGCGAGTTTGCTGGCGACCGACCAGGTGAGCCTGGGTGACGTGATCTCGATTCACTGGAATGGCGCCGAAATGGGATTGACGTTCTTAAAGGAAGCGGAAGCGGCGCTGATCCCCATGGCTTCGCCTGTGCCCGGACTGCGGAGAGAAGCTGCTGCTGCCCGCGACGGCCTCGCAGTTCCGTGGAGCGCAACGATTGCTGCCGGTGAGCGCTTGCCAATTCCGATACGCGGAAAACCAACACGTAGCTAGTTCGAAGAGAAGGAACCTTGAGGAGAACCCTGTGACACTGCAACCTGATGGCAATCGTCACGCGCTGGATTGGGGACGTTGGCTGCGGATGCGTGGCCTGCTTGGGCTCGCAATCGTTGCGCTGGCTTGTCCGGCGTGGCCGCAGGGCAAACCCGTCGACTTAACGGACCGGAGCCTCGAAGACTTGATGAATATTGAAGTGACTTCGGTATCCAAGAAGGAGCAGAAGCTGTCGCAGGTGGCAGCAGCCGTTTTCGTGATTACGCAGGAAGACATTCGCCACTCGGGCGCGACTAAAATTCCAGATCTGCTGCGCATGGTCCCGGGACTGGATGTGGCTCAAATCAACGCCAACACCTGGGCGATTACTGCTCGCGGTTTCAACCTTCAGTTTGCGAACAAGCTGCTCGTGCTGATCGACGGCCGTGCCGTGTACAGTCCGCTTTTCGGTGGGGTGAACTGGGACGTGCAAGACGTGCCGTTGGAGGACATCGACCGGATCGAAGTGATTCGCGGACCTGGCGGCGCATTGTGGGGAGCTAATGCGGTGAATGGGGTCATCAACATCATCACGAAAAAGGCTGCGGACACTCACGGAGGGCTGGTGGTTGCGGGTGGCGGCAACGTTGAGCAGGGATTTGGAACCGTTCGATACGGCGGCGACGCGAGTGGGAAACTCGATTACCGCGTATTTGCAAAGTATTTGAATGACGATCATTTTCCCGATCTGAATGGCCAGAACGGTGATGACGGCTGGCATCTGTTACATGGCGGTTTCCGCGTGGATTCAAGTCCATCCGCGAAAGACACTCTGACGACACAGGGAGATCTCTACACAGGGAGCGAGGGCGCTGTAATCGTCCATAGTTCGTTCAATCCCCCGGACAACACTGTTGTTGATCGCCTCGCCGAACTATCGGGCGGAAACATCCTGAGCCGCTGGCATCACACGTTTTCGGATCGCTCCGACACTACCTTGCAGGTCTATTTTGACCGGTATGCGCGATCCGGGCCGGAAGCCCGCGAGGTTCGCAACACAATAGATTTTGATTTCCAGCATCATTTTGCCTGGGGCTCGCGCCAGGATGTGATTTGGGGAGCTGGGTATCGTCACACAGGGGATCAAACCGTGGGCACGATCGACCAGGCGTTCGTGCCTCCGAACCAGGACGGTGATTTATTTAATGCCTTCGTCCAGGATCAAATCGCCTTAAAACCGAATCGAGTATTTTTGACCATCGGGACGAAACTCGAAAACAGTTACTTCACCGGTTTTGACCTTGAACCCACCGCCCGCGTCGCCTGGACCCCTAGCGACCGCCGCACTTTTTGGGCGGCGGTCTCTCGCGCCAGCCGCACGCCCACTCGCCGTGATGAGGACCTCAATGCGGTTCTCGCGGCTTTGCCGGGGCCGGCGGAGCTTGTCTTGCTCGGCACCACGACCGCCAAGCCCGAACACGTAATCGCTTACGAAGTGGGTTACCGGGCCCAGCCGTTCGGCCGGCTGTCCATCGACGCGACGGTTTTTTTTAACAGCTATGACAACCTGCAGAGTGTGGACGTGCTATCGGACGTTGTTCAATCCAACCCTCCGTTGCTAATCCATCGCGAAAGTTTCGACAACGAGTTGCACGGCACTACCGGCGGCATCGAAATCGCTGCCAAATGGAAGGTTAACGGCCGATGGACAGTTAGCCCCGGGTATTCGTTTCTGCAAATGCACCTTCACGGCGACCCCGCGGACAGTGTGGACACAGCCAGCGTGGCAGATATTCAGGGCACGAACCCGGTTCACCAAGCGCAACTGCGATCGCATCTTGAGTTGTCGCGCGCGCTTTCGTGGGATGCCGCCGTCTATTTCGTAGGTCGCCTGCCCGCCCCGCTGATTGCCTCTCACACGCGCGTCGATACGCAATTGACCTGGAGGATAGCGGAGTCCACCAATTTGAGCTTGGTGGGACAGGATTTGCTCCGCGACCATCACGCGGAATTCAACGATCCCCTTCAGAGCGTCAATTCATCGCAGGTTAAACGCAGCGCGTACGCCAAATTCACATGGCGATTCTGACCGGGGGACGCGATGGGCTTCCACATTGCATACGGGTCAGCTGATCTTCAAAAGCGGCAAGGCTCCGGCTTAGTTGGGACAACACGTCCGCGAGCGCGCCGCTCCTACCGGATTTTTGGGGCTATCGTGTGTCTCATTCTGCTGCCAAATCCACCTGCCATCGCGCAGACGATGGCCAATGAATATCAGGTGAAAGCCGCTTTTCTCTACAACTTCGCGAGGTTCATCGAGTGGCCCAGCGGGACTTTCGCGAATTCAACGAGCGCGCTCACCGTATGCGTGCTTGGCAAAGACCCCTTTGGGAAAGTTCTCGATGACGCAATTGTCGGCAAACGGATCGCCGAGCATCCCGCGATACTCGCACGCGGCAAGAGGGTTCAGGACTTACCGGAGTGCCAGATTATTTTTGTCAGCGCTTCAGACAGCGCTCAACTCCCGGAGATTCTCCGCGCGCTTCAGGGACGCAAGGCATTGGTGGTTGGAGAGACCGAGAACTTCGCAAGCTCGGGAGGCGCAATCCAGTTCGTACTGGACGCCAGTCGAGTGCGATTCGCGATCAACACCGCCGCCGCCGACCGCGCCGGGCTGAAGGTCAGCTCGAAGCTCCTTGCTCTTGCGACGATCGTCCACGATAGCGCCGCCGGAGGGAACAACTGACATGCGGCGTCTCGAAAAGCTTTCCGTCCGTCAGAAACTGACTGCCATCATTCTGCTCACCTCCAGCGTCGGAATTTTGCTCGCGTGCACGGTGTTCGCCATCTATGACGCAGTCACCTTCCTGCGTACTCTCGCAAGCGATCTTGGGACTGTAGCGGAAATTACCGGCTCGAACAGTACGGCCGCGCTGACATTTGGAGACTCAGCGTCGGCACGCGAAATCCTCAGCTCCCTACGCGCCAAAAGCAACATTGTGGATGCATGCATCTACACGCGAGAAGGAACCGTACTTGCGACATACACACGCCCAGGTTCAAAACAACCTTTTTCTCCGCCTGCGCCCCTCTCCGACAGCAGTTCGATTGTCTCCTGGCACATGATTCTGTTCCGGCAAGTCCGGTTGGAGGATGAGGTCGTTGGCACCATTTACTTGGATTCCGATTTGGGTGAACTCTACGGCCGGGCCACTCACTTCGCTGGAATCATAGTGGTGGTGATTCTGGCTTCCTTCATCAGCGCGTATCTGCTCGCCTCCCGCCTGCAGCGTGTGATCTCCGAGCCCATTCTGGAATTGGCCCGCACGGCATTTGCCGTTTCGGTGGACAAAGATTATTCACTGCGCGCCAAGAAGACGAGCCAGGACGAAATTGGATTTCTGTTCGATCGATTCAACGAGATGCTGGCTCAAATCGAGCAGCGCGAAACTGCTCTACGTGAGGTGCACGACAAGCTCGAAACTCGCGTAAATGACCGCACGCGCGAACTGCGGCAGGAAGTGGCCGAACGTACGCTGGCAGAACGCGAACTTGAAAAACGGACCACGTTCCTGAATTCGCTCATCGAGAGCAGCCCCCTCGCCATCGCAGCGCTTGATCCAGATCTCATGGTTCAGATGTGCAACCCGGCGTTCGAAAAACTGTTCCGTTACAAGCAACAAGACATCCTCGGCAAGCCCCTGCTGGAATTGATTACGACCAGCGCCCTTCGGGAGGAGGCCGAGCCTAACAGAGTTTCGCTAAAGCAGGGAAAAGCCACCCACACCGTGACGCAGCGAAGGCGCAGCGATGGGAGTCCCGTGGAAGTGGAAGCCTTCGGGGTGCCCCTGACGGTAGGAGGAGAGCTATCAGGCGCCCTCGTGCTTTATCTCGATATCACAGAACGCAAGCGCGCCGAGCTCGATTTACGCGAGAGCGAAGCACGCTTGCAAGCACTAATCGCATCCGTGGATGAAATCGTTTTCGAATTTGATGCCGACGGCACTTACCGGAATATCTGGACGACAAATGAAAGCCTGCTCTCTCGTCCAAAGAAAGAGCTATTAGGCCGGCGCATTGAGGAGGTTTTCAACGCGGAGGAGGCCAGGCCTTTTCTCGAAATCCTGCGGCGCGCCCATGAGACGGGCCAGGGCGAAAGCTATGAGTATTTTCTGAACGTTCAGTCGGGAAAAGAGTGGTTTTTGGCGCGCGTCACTCCAATCATTTCCCCCGACGGCGACTCGAAGACTCTCTGCATGACGTCGCGCAATATTACCGAACGCAAACGGGCCGAGGGAGACCTTCGGCGGGCCAAAGAAGCAGCCGAAGCCGCCAGCCAATCGAAGAGTGAATTCCTCGCGAACATGAGCCACGAAATCCGGACTCCGATGAACGGCATACTCGGCATGACGGATCTCGCCCTCGATACGAACCTGAACCCGGAACAGCGCGAATACCTCGGTATGGTGAAGACATCGGCTGAATCTTTGCTGGGCCTCCTGAACGATATCCTCGATTTCTCCAAAATCGAAGCGGGGAAGCTCGATCTGGAAGAATACGAGTTCTCATTGCGGGAAAGTCTCGGCGAGACATTCAAGGCTCTGGGATTCCGCGCACAGCAGAAGGGGCTGGAATTGGCTTGGCGCGTGGGGCCGGAGGTACCGGACCACTTGGTGGGGGATCCCGGGCGCCTTCGGCAAATGATGGTGAACCTCGTCGGCAACGCAATCAAATTCACGGAGAACGGAGAAGTGGTTCTGGAAGTCGACAAGGAAAAAGATTCGGAAAAAGGAGTGGAGCTGCATTTCCGCGTGAGGGACACGGGAATTGGCATCCCGAGAGACAAACAGCGAATGATTTTCGAAGCGTTCACGCAGGCTGACGGCTCGACCACGCGAAAGTATGGAGGCACTGGATTAGGTTTAGCCATCACCACCCGGTTGGTCGAGTTGATGGGAGGAGTAATCCGGGTCGAGAGTGAACCGGACCTTGGGAGCACCTTTCATTTGACGCTCCCTTTCGAAGTTGCTAAAGGCGGATGGGCCCCGCAACGGATACTCGAGCCGCAGCCTCTTCAGGGCTCCCCGGTTCTGGTTGTCGACGACAACCAGACCAGTCGACTGATTCTTGCTGAAATGTTGACGCAGTGGGGTATGCGCCCAGAAACGGTTGAAGGAGCCGAGGCTGCCCAGCGGTCTCTTCAGCTTGCAGCCGAGGAGGGCCACCCGTTCAAACTTGTCATCACCGATTTGCACATGCCTGATGTCGACGGATTCACGCTGTTCCAAAGAATCCGCGCCTCCCGTGAATTCACCGCCCCGCCGGTGTTCCTGCTGAGTTCGAGTGCACAAGGTGGCGAAGGGGCGCGCTGCCGGCAGATCGGAATCGCGGCTTACCTGACGAAACCCGTCAGGCCGTCGGAACTTCTCGATGCAATCTGTAGCGCACTCGCGTCATCAGATCGCGCGCTTCCTCTCTCTCCAGTTGCACCGCGCCCTATCCTGAAAGAGCGCCCGGGGATGAAGATCTTGCTGGCGGAAGATAACGCGACGAATCGGGTCCTTGCTACACGGCTGCTCGAAAAGCACGGCCACACAATTGTGGTGGCGGAAAACGGCCGGCAAGCAATCGAAATCCTCGAGCGACAGAAAGTGGACGCGGTGCTGATGGATCTGCAAATGCCGGAGATGGATGGCATCGAGGCCATTCATGCAATCCGAGAGAAGGAAAAAACAGCGACTGGCCACATACCAATCATTGCTTTGACGGCTCACGCCATGAAGGGAGATCGCGAGCGATGCCTTGAGGCTGGGGCCGATGATTACGTGACGAAACCCATTCGCGCGCCGGAATTGTTGACCGCGCTGGAACGAGTCATGGAAACGCCCGGCGGGCGCGCTGTCGCAAAACTCCCGCCAGACGCACCATCAAGCGTCGCGAACCACGAGGCTTCACCACTCCGGGCCGAGGCGCACAATCCAAACGCTCCGGAAGAAATACTGGACGTCGTTGGAGCGCTCGGGCGCATGGCGGGCGATCGAGAGCTACTCGAGGAAGTGGCGCGCTTGTTCGAGGAAGAGTGCGGAAAAATGCTGTACGAGATACGCCAAGCTTGGACCGCTCAAGACGTTCCTCTGCTCTTGCGCCTCACGCATACCGTAAAGGGTTCATCCGCAAACATTGGCGCCCTCGCCGTTACCCACGCGGCAGAAGAAATTGAGAAGCAATTGCGCTCCGGTAGCTTGAACGGCCTTGGCAGTTCCATTGATCGTCTCGCAATCGAATTGGACCGGCTGCGCACCGAGATCGATTTGTTATTCCCTAAGGTGACGCAAATTTAGCCCACGGTTCAGTGGCGACGGTTGCGGCGCCTCGCCTCTCTTGGAAAGCATTGATTCTGCCGATTCGTTTAAAGGGGGAAAAAATTGGAGCTAGTCATGACTGACTCTATGACGCAAAAGAGGTCCGTACTGATTGCCGAGGACGATCCGATCTCGCGCCGCGTCCTGGAATCATTCCTTACAAAATGGGGATTCGAAGTTATCATCGCCACAAACGGAAACGATGCCCTTGCCATCCTCGAGAAACATCAATCTCCGCGTTTGGCGCTCCTTGACTGGATGATGCCTGGGATGGAAGGAGTGCAGGTTTGCAAGCGGCTCCGCGAGAACGCCACGCGCCCGTACACCTACGTTCTCCTGCTGACAGCGCGGGGCGAAAAAGAAGACTTGCTGACGGGTCTTGAAATGGGCGCCGACGACTACTTAACGAAGCCGTTCGATTCCCAGGAGCTACGCGCGCGACTTCACGTGGGCGAGCGCATCCTGCAATTGCAGGATGCGCTGATTTCGTCGCGCGACACGCTCCACTTCCAGGCTACGCACGATCTTTTGACCGGGATTTCCAATCGCGGCGTCGTGTTGGACACGTTGCAGCGCGAACGCGCTCGCCAGGCGCGTGAAGGCGGGATGTTCGGCGTTGTTCTCGTTGATCTCGACCACTTTAAATGGGTTAACGATACGCACGGCCACCTTGCCGGCGACGCTGTCTTACAAGAAGTAGCCCGGCGAATGGCGGCTTGCGTTCGGCCTTATGACACAGTGGGGCGCTATGGCGGAGAAGAATTTCTGATCGTAGTTCCGAACTCGGATTCCGCGGGAACGATGAAGCTGGCAGAAAGAATTCGTCAAACGATTGAATCGCCGTTGATCGCGATCCCTGGGGGCGAAATTCAGATGACCGCGAGTCTTGGTGTTGCCGTTAATAACGCGCAGGTCCCCGTCGACCATCAGGTCTTGCTCCGTATGGTCGATGAAGCTCTCTATCGTGCGAAAAATGCCGGGCGTAACCGGTCTGTACTCGCTGTGCCGGAACTCGCTGAGGTTGGCCCCGCGGCAGTTACATTGAACCCGCTCTAATTGGGATCACCCCAGGCATCGAACAGAGCCCGGCGGCTTCCATACGGCAGCGTATGGGAACCTCACGTAGTATTTCCGGCACCCCGTTGAAACCAGCCACGCTTGCCCCGGAATTTGGTATAAAGTGGTAGTCGCGCTGGCGCTTGTAATTTCTCCATTGCCGCTCGAGAGGCTCTGCAATGAATCCCACCAAACCAACTACGGTTGCAACGAGCGCCACTCCCGCAACTAACCTCCGGGACACGCTGACCATCACCGACAACCGCAACGGCAGGCAGTACGAGATTCCCGTCAAGAACGACACCATCCGCGCCATGGACCTGCGCCAGATAAAAATCAAAGATTCCGATTTCGGCATGATGAGTTACGACCCCTCCTATTCGAATACCGCCTCCTGCACGAGCCGAGTCACATTTATCGACGGCGATAAGGGGATTCTGCGTTATCGCGGCTACTCGATTGAAGAACTGGCTGAAAAAAGCTCATACATCGAAACGGCCTATCTGATCCTCCACGGCGAATTGCCGACGAAGACGCAGCTCGCCGATTGGTCATATCACGTTACGCACCACACATTTATTCACGAGAGCATCAAAAAGTTTCTCGACGGCTTCCATTACGACGCACACCCTATGGGTATGCTCATTTCCACAGTCGCCGCGCTTTCCACTTTCTATCCGGACGCAAAGGACATTTTCAATCCCGATTCGCGGTTGAAGCAGACCTACCGTCTCATCGGCAAAATGCCGACGCTCGCGGCATTCGCTTATCGGCATAGTCTGGGAATGCCCTACGCATATCCGGACAACGATCTAAGCTATTGCGGTAATTTTCTGAACATGTTGTTTCGCACTACCGAACTGAAATACCGCCCCAATCCCACGCTCGAACACGCGCTCGACATCCTGTTCATTCTCCACGCGGATCACGAACAGAACTGCTCGTCGAGCGCCATGCGTGGCGTCGGCAGCTCGCAAGTGGATCCCTATTCGGCAACCGCGGCGGCCACGGCCGCGCTCTATGGTCCGCTTCACGGCGGCGCCAACGAAGCTGTGTTGCGCATGCTGGTTGAAATCGGCTCGGTAAACAATGTTCCCGCCTATATCAAGGGCGTGAAAGCCGGCGAGAAACTGCTGATGGGCTTCGGTCACCGCGTTTACAAGAATTACGATCCGCGCGCCAAGATCGTGAAGCACATCGCCTACGAAGTTTTCGACGTCATGGGCCGCAATCCGCTCATCGATATCGCGCTCGAATGCGAGCGCGTCGCCCTGGAAGACGATTATTTCATCACCCGACGCCTCTACCCCAACGTCGATTTCTACACCGGTCTCATCTACCAATCGATGGGATTCCCCGTCACCATGTTTCCGGTGTTGTTCGCGATTCCCCGCACTTCTGGCTGGATCGCGCAATGGGAAGAAATGCTGCTCGACGAGGAGCAGAAGATTTCGCGTCCCCGCCAGGTGTACCTCGGTGAGGACTTGCGCAGCTACATTCCGCTCGAGCGCCGCAGTTAGCTCTCCACCGGGCTACGGCTCTTCTCTCTGCCAGCACTCGATTAAACCCGTCTATTTTCTAAAAGTGATTGCATCCGGCGTAAATCTCTGGCAAAACAATCTGACGTCCCCGGGGGGCTCGTTATGGAAATCTCTAGCCGACAGTCCGGCAATGCCACCGTTGTGGACGTCGTCGGCGACATCACGCTTTATAATTCACCTGACGTTCGAAAAGTCTTGATCGATCTGCTGCGAACAAAACGCACCCCGCGCGTCATCGTCAACATGCTCAAGGTGAGATACATCGACAGCGCCGGCGTTGCTTCCCTGGTCGAAGGACTAAAAATATCGCGCGATCTGAAAAGCGGCTTTGCCCTCTTTGGCCTCAGCAGAACGGCCCGGGAAGTTCTTGAGCTCACCCGGCTCATAAAGGTCTTCGAGGTCTACGAAAACGAAGACGATGCCTTGAAAGGCGGCAACAGCGCTGCCGCACCCGTGCGCTAGAGTTGTCGTTGTCCCGGATGCATCTCTTCCCGCAGGTTCCGGGCTCCAGGATTCATAGATGCCACTGACTGCATCCATCGGCGAAGCCACCATAAATGGCCTCGCTTACATCGGAGGCTTGGCGCGTCTCACGGGCGGCGCTGCTAGCGCCGTTTTCATCGAGCCGCTGCGCGGCCGCCAGTTCCGCTTTAGCCGCGCGGTGCATCAAGCGATGGCCATCGGCGTGGAAGCTTTGCCGATCGTCTCGCTGATCTCCTTTTTTGTCGGCACCATACTTGCGTTGCAGGGCGCTTACGAGCTTCGCACTCTTGGCGCTTTGCAACTGGTTGCCAGCGCCGTGGCTATTTCGATGACGCGCGAGCTCGGCCCGTTGATGACCGCCATCGTCATCATCGGGCGTTCCGGCTCTTCGTTCGCAGCCGAAATTGGCACGATGAAAGTGAACGAGGAAATTGACGCCCTCGAAACCATGGCGCTCGAACCCGTTAATTTCCTGGTTGCGCCTAAGTTCCTCGCCATGATTCTAATGGCTCCACTCCTTACCACCTGGGCCGATTTCATGGGAGTGCTTGGCGGCGCCCTTTTCGGTGTTAGCAACGCGGGCTTCACTCTGGGCACGTACTTTACGGCCACTCTGAAGGCGCTCGTCCTCCGCGACATCGTCACCGGTCTTATCAAGAGCGTGATGTTCGGCATCGTGATAACGGCGGTCGGCTGCCAGGAGGGTTTTCTCACCGGCCTGGGCTCAGAACAGGTCGGCCGCTCCACCACGTCTGCGGTCGTGAAATCCATTTTTCTAGTGGTGATCGTGGATTTGATCTTCACAGCCATCTTTTATTTCACGGCGCCCAGATAGCGGCCCGATAATGACCCGATAAAGAAATGGCAACCGATCTGACGCCAAAAAGCGAATCATCACCCGAAACCGCGGAAGTCGCGATTGACGTAAAGAATCTGCGCGTGAAATACGGCGAGCGCGAAATTCTGCACGGAATCAATTTCGAAATTAAGGCCGGCGAGACGCTCGTCATTTTGGGCGGATCGGGTTCGGGCAAGAGCACTCTGCTTCGGACGCTCGTGGGACTCGAACTCCCCAGCAGTGGCGAGCTTTGGATTCGAGGCCAGAATTTCGGCGCTCTCTCCGAAGAGAAGCGCGATGAAATAAGGAAGAAAGTCGGCATGTCGTTCCAGGGAGGAGCTCTCTTTGGCTCTCTGAGTGTGGGCGATAATGTTGCCTTGCCTCTGCGGGAACATACGCGCCTCGATGAATCTACAATCGAGATCGTCGTCCGTCTCAAGCTCGATCAAGTGGGGCTTTCGGGTTTCGAAAACTATATGCCCGCGCAGTTGAGCGGCGGCATGAAGAAGCGCGCCGCGATCGCGCGCGCCCTGGCCATGGATCCCGAGATACTGTTCTTCGACGAGCCTTCAGCCGGTCTTGATCCCATCATCGCCGCCGGTCTTGACGAACTGATCCTGAAATTGAAGAAAGCTTTCCGCATGACAATCGTGGTCGTCACGCACGAATTGGCCAGCGCGTACTTGATCGCCGACCGCATGATTCTCCTGGACAAGGGCGTCATCGTAGCCAACGGAACGGTTGCGGAGCTTCGCGCCAGCCAGCAACCGCGCGTTCGCCAGTTCCTGGATCGCGTCCCGGAGCCGGAGATTTCCGAAGAATTGGATTATTTACAAATGCTGACCGGTGAAACGCCGCCTCTCAGGCGTTGAGTCTGGTCATCCGCGAGGCCCGTGTTATACTGCGCCGCCTGTAAGGGCGGGCGCCGGAATCGCAGGTCTGGCAATAATCGAGGAAGCCGATGGATGCAAAACGGGAGCAGGCTCTCGTTGGTTTATTCGTAATCGTCGCGTCGGGACTGCTGGTCGTTACCGTCTTTCTTCTTTCCGGGACTCTCGGCAAGGGCGACGTTCCTTTACATGCGTTTTTCAAGAACGCGGGCGGCCTAGCGCCGGGCGCCGAAGTCCGCTACGCAGGCGGCCCTCCAGTTGGCCGCGTTACGAAAGTGGAAAGCGATCCGAATGATTCCACACGCATGAGAATCGACTTCTCCGTTCGTCCCGACCTCCCCGTGAAAACCGACAGCATTGCGATCATCACCAGCAACAGCGCCCTGGGCGACAATTTCCTAGGGATCAAAGCTGGATCGAAACAAGCTCCCCGCGCCCAGAAAGGCGCCACCTTGCCATCTCAGGAATACACCAGCATTGCCGACATCTCTGCGATGCTGGCCGATCTCACCCCTCGGGCGGACCAGCTTCTCGATAACCTGAACGCTCGCGTCGTGGCTCTCAAGGAAACGATTGATCGCGTAAACGACCTCATCAACGAACGCAACCGCGCCAATGTTGCCGCGAGCCTGGCGAACGTTCGCGGGATGCTCGAGGAAGACCGCCCTCTCGTTCGTTCGACCCTCGGCAACATTAATGACACCAGCGCCAGGCTCCGGCCCATGATGGACGATTTCAAGAAGACCATTGCGCAAGCGAACGACGCTCTCGCGCACGTCGATGCAACCATCGCTGAAAATCGCCCCGATCTGCGCGAATCCATCACAAATCTGCGGCACACCTTGGCCAACGCCAACTCGCTCACCGATCAGCTCGACCGCACCTTGAACACCAACGCTGAAAATCTCGATGAGATCATCGAGAATATGCGCCACATCTCCGAGAACATGAAGGAATTCACCGACACGATCAAGACCAGGCCGTATACCTTGATTCGTGCCTCCGGGCCTCCGCCGCATGAGCCCGGCAAACCGCCGCCGAAATAGGGCAGGAGGGCCAATCGTGTTAAAGCATCGCATCGAACAAATTGCGCTGATCGCCTTGCTGGCGGGGATTTCCGCCGGATGTGGCGCGTCGCGCCCTTACAAATACTATGAGCTTGACGTTTCGGCCCCGGCTGCGGCGCAGGCGACTCCGTATCCGATTACCATTCTCGTCGGCCGCGTCGCTACCCCTCAGCTCTACCGCGATAGTCGCATCGTGTATGGCTCCGGACCCGTCCAGCTCGGCACTCATGAATACGATCGTTGGGCGCAAATGCCGGCAGACATGATTCAAGAGGCGTTAATCTCCGCCTTGCGCGCCACCGGGCAGTACCGCTCCGTAACCGCCGTCGGCAGCAGCGCTCGCGGCGAATTCGTGCTTCGCAGCCAGCTCTATTCTTTGTACGAGGTCGATCAGCCACAGATTGCGGGCCGCTTCTCGATCCAAATTGAATTGTTCGATTCGAAAAGTGGAGCTACGGTTTGGAGCGACACCTATTCTCACGACGAGTCCGTGGAAGGCAAGTCCGTGGGAGATGTTGTCGAGGCGCTCAACCGGAACGTACGCACTGGCATGCAGCAGCTAGCCGGACATCTGGGCCAGTATTTCGCCGCGCACCCGCCACAGCAACCCGCTGCGCAATAACAAGCCTTCCTCGTTGCGCAGTTAATCCCGGCAGGTCTCTTCCTACCTGCCCGTGCTCCATCTTGAAACAGCTCTGCTTTCGCGCTGCATCTTATGCTCTGCGTACTCCGTTCTAATTACCCTTCCGGCTGTTTCTGACGATTAGGAATTTGAAGGCAGCTTGGCCTCATTCATACGCCAGTTGCCGGCCAGCACGCTCCTCGGGCCCCGGGGCGCCGTTCTATGGGTGCGGAATGTCGGCGCAACTTTCGCTCGGAGGAGCGTCATGGGTCTCTTGCCACAACTGCTGAGCTCTGGAGACTATCGAATACAGGGCGAACTTCTTGATCTCACCCACGACGCTATTTTCGTGCGCAGTTTTCAAAACAGGATCCTCTATTGGAACGGCGGCGCCGAGCGCATGTACGGCTGGCAGAAAGAGGAAGCGTATGGAAGGATCACTCACGAACTCCTCCGAACTCGCTTCCCGAAGCCACTGGCCGAGATTGAAGCGGAGATATTGGAGAAGGGCTCCTGGGAAGGCGAAGTGGTCCGCCGGCGGCGCGACGGTGCGTCCCTTATTGTCTCCAGTCGCTGGGCGTTGCGCCGCGATGCGGCCGGTAATCCGGCGTCAATTATGGAAAGCAACACCGATATTACGCAGCGAAAGCGTGAAGAAGAAAAATTCCGCAAACTCCTTGAATCTGCTCCCGATGCGATTGTGATCGTGAATGACTGCGGTCGTATCGTGTTGACCAACGCGCAGACCGAAAAAATCTTCGGATATCCGCAACCGGAACTGCTCGGGCAACCGGTCGAGATGCTCGTTCCGGAACGATATCGCGGCAGTCACTCCGGACATCGAACGGGTTTTTTCGCGGAGACACGGTCACGAGAAACGGGTGCGGTATTGGAAATCTGCGGCCAGCGCAAGGACAGGACAGAGTTTCCCGCTGAAATTAGCCTGGGTCGCCTCGAGGGCGAAGAGGGCGCCCTGATTTTGAGCGCCATTCGCGACGTAACTCAGCGGCGGCACGCGGAAGAGCAAATCCGGAATCTGAATTTAGATCTGAATCGGAAGGTCACCGAACTCCGCGCTCTCAACCACGAACTGGAATCCTTCAGCCACTCGGTTTCACACGATCTCCGCTCGCCCTTGCGCCATATCGACGGCTTCGCACGCATACTGAAAGAAGAGCACGCTCAGGAACTCTCCGAACCTGCATTGCGCTATCTCGACCGAGTTCTCGACGGTGCTACTCACATGGGTCACCTCATCGACGATTTGCTCAACTTCGCTCAACTCGGCCGGCGAGAACTATGTCTCGAGTCGGCCGGCTTGGGCCAGCTTCTCCGTGAAGTGATCGTCACTCTGGAGCCGCTCACCGAGGGACGCGCCATCGAATGGCGGATCGGCTCTCTTCCGGATGTGATGTGCGATCCCGGCCTCATCAAAATTGTTCTCACAAACCTCCTTTCAAATGCTTTGAAATTTACCCGTGGGTGTACCACGGCGGTCATCCAGATCGGCACGAAAGAAGTGCGGGACGAAACAGTTGTGTTTATTGGCGACAATGGAGTTGGATTTGACCCTAGGTATGCCGACAAACTTTTCGGGGTCTTTCAGCGCCTCCATCGACCGGAGGACTTCGAAGGTACGGGCATCGGACTTGCGACAGTGCAACGCATTCTGGACAGGCATGGCAGCCGCATCTGGGCCGAGGGCAATCTCGACAAAGGTGCGACGTTCTATTTCACTCTTCCGGGCGCCCAAGAACTCGTCGCCTCGCGTGTGCCGCTGGGCATCAGCAGTGAAAAGCGGCGGGCCGAGTAGATATCGCTGCCAAGGCGATCTCGTGGCAAATGAGCTGTGCCGTTTCCACCCTGTTCCTGTCGCCGCTTTGCGGGTGTCGGGGATAACTGACATTAGGTTTCTCTAATTTTCTGCCCAAATGCCGTTAGATCTACTCTTACCCCTCCAACCTACCCGCAACAAATTGGGCTTCGGCTCGAAATGTGCCGATAAGTTCCTTGGAGTCTCCAACAGGATGTGCAAAGGAGGAGGTCCTTGGCAGAGGCGAATGCGATTGAGATTCTCCTGGTGGAAGACAATTCTTCCGACGCGGAACTGGC
>Ga0210394_10002755_pt1 | contig 23546 bp, 21 predicted proteins | sample IncBWC12MmetaG_FD_160121 | JGI IMG/M metagenome (GOLD analysis project Ga0210394, IMG submission 160121) | Forest soil microbial communities from Barre Woods Harvard Forest LTER site, Petersham, Massachusetts, United States - Inc-BW-C-12-M | ecosystem: Environmental > Terrestrial > Soil >... | reverse complement strand
CCTGTTGGCGTCAAGGGCCTTTGGTTCGCCTCAGCCTTTCGGGCCGTGGCACTTCGTAATGGAGTTGAACAACACTGTCCGGGAATTGTTCCAAAGCGAGCAACCGGAGCGTCACTTCACGATGCCGGGGTGCGATAAGGGGAATGCCTTCCCCAATGAACACTGGTATGACGGTGACGATGAACTCGTCAATCGCGTGCTCGTCAAGGAAGGCCCCGATTATCTCCCCTCCGCCCATCATCCAGATGTTCTTGCCAGCCTTCTCGCGAAGGCGCTCCGCAAACGCGCTAATGGACTCCTTCACGAACTCGACGCCGGTCGGCATGGATGTTGGGGGCGGCTGCCGAGAAAACACATAATGCACGTCGTCTGTGCTGAAGGTCGCACCCATTTTTGAACTCAGATCAAAGGTCTTGCGACCGAGTATCTTGGCGTCGATAGCGCGTGAAAACTGTGGTAGACCGTAGAACCCCTTGGGAGTGGGCCGTCTCGTGAGCCAATCGAGATTGCCATCGGTTCGAGCGATATAGCCGTCTGCGCTCGTGGCGATATTCACTATGATTTTTCGCTTTTGCACCGCACTATGTTCGCACAAAACCGGAGCGGCAAAGGCTTGAGTGTTGTAATCAGGCGATTACACTCAAAACCCGGTCAATGTGTGGATGACGCTGATTGCAACGTTCTACCGAATCTTGGCGACCGTCAACGCTTGCGCACCCTCTGCTGGAAACGGGGGCGTGCTGAAGGCGGTAAGCTCGCCGCTGGATGTGTTTATATCGAAGCCAGTGATGGTCGACCCGGTCGCTGCGTACAAGAACTGTCCCGAAGAGTCAGTGGCCAACTATAGTGGGCTCACACTCACTGCGAAAGGAGAGCCATTCAGTGCGGTCAAGGCACCGCTTTTCGCGTCGACGCTGAAACCAGAAACTGTGCCATCGTTGTAGTTCAACGCATACAGAAACTTGCCGGACGGTTCCACCACGAGATTGGGAAGACCGTGGCCGGTCGCGAACGGCGAGCCGGGAACGATTGTAAGCGCTCCCGTCGCCGAGTTGATGCCCCAGCCCGCGATGCCGTTTGCAAAAGGTAAGCTTACGTACAGGAATTTGCCAGAGGGGTGCGCCACAATGCTCTCAGCGGCACTGTTTATGGGTGACAGAAAGGGCGACCCCGCAATTGGCGTAACCGCGCCGCTGCTGGAATTAATCGCAAAAACGGAGAGCGTGATCTGGGTGGTGTTACCACTAGCGTAAAGAAACTTGCCAGAGGGGTCCACGCTGCATTCCTTCCGCCTGCCGGGCGCCTTTTTCCGGGTCAATGAGTGCAATTTATCGCCAACGATCCCTTTGAGCTGTTGCCAACTTCTCGCGTTTCATTGACTTGGCCTGTTTCACGGACGTAAGATTCGCGCCAGTGATCGGTCAAACCATCTCGCACTACCGCATCATCGAGAAGCTGGGCGACGGAGGGATGGGTGTGGTCTACAAAGCCGAGGACACGCGGCTGCATCGCTTCATCGCTCTCAAGTTCCTGCCGGAAGATGTTGCCCGTGACCCGCAGGCACTCGCCCGTTTTCAACGCGAGGCACAAGCCGCGTCCGCACTGAATCACCCCAACATCTGCACGATTTACGACATTGGCGAACAAGACGGTCAGGCGTTCATCGCCATGGAGTTTCTGGACGGACTGACGCTCAAGTACCGCATCGCGGGACGGCCGTTGGAATCAGAACTACTACTGGGTCTTGGGATTGAGATCGCCGACGCGCTGGATGCCGCGCACGGGGAAGGAATCATTCACCGTGATATCAAGCCCACCAACATTTTCGTCACCAAGCGCGGTCACGCCAAGATTCTTGATTTCGGCCTGGCCAAGGTCGTGCCGGGGCGCAGCCGAGCGGGGGAAGTGTTGGGGGTGACGTCGGACGGGACGGCTGGGGTGGATCCAGAGCACCTCACCAGTCCAGGCTCGGCGCTGGGGACGGTAGCATACATGTCTCCTGAACAAGTGCGGGCGAAGGAACTGGATGCGCGCACCGACCTGTTCTCGTTCGGGGCTGTGCTCTACGAAATGGCGACCGGCTCACTACCATTTCGCGGTGAGAGCTCCGGGGTGATCTTTCACGCCATTCTCGACCGCGATCCCCTGCCGCCGCTAAGGCTGAACCCGGACCTTTCGCCCAAAATCGAGAACGTCATCAACAAGGCGCTTGAGAAGGACAGGAACCTGCGCTACCAGAGTGCAGCCGAAATGCGGGCGGACCTACAGCGGTTGAAACGCGATACGGAGTCGGGGCGCAGAGTGAGTGTGGAGCAACCCCTTCGGGGTGAAAGCCCGGTTTCCTCAGGAACCAGTATCATGGCTGATGTTCCGCCCGGGACTGTGCCCTTCAGACCGCATACAGGGACGCATGTGGGAAGCATCGGGTGGAAGGTTTTGGCTCCGGTGTTGGTGATTGCCGCTTTGGCCGGGGGCGGGTTTTACTGGCGCTCCAGACAAGCGCCCAAGATGACCGAGAAAGACACGCTGGTGCTCGCCGACTTCAACAATTCCACCGGAGAGCCAGTATTCGACGACACCTTGAAGCAAGCACTGCAGGTTCAGCTGGAGCAATCGCCGTTCCTTAATGTCCTCTCCGAACAGAAAGTTGGCCAGCAACTCAAATTCATGGGACACGGCAAGGACGAACGGCTCACGGTGGATCTGGCCCGCGAGGTGTGTCAGCGTTCGAGGAGTAACGCGGTACTGGCGGGGTCCATCGCCAGCCTCGGTCGGCACTATGCGATCGGGCTGAACGCCGTCAACTGTCAAACGGGGGACCGTTTGGGAGGTGAGCAAGCAGAAGCTGCGAGTCGTGAGGACGTACTGAAGGTATTGGGTGCCGCGACCGTCAGGCTACGCAAGAAACTGGGCGAAGAGCTGGCGTCGGTGCAGAAATACGACACCCCGGTGGAACAAGCTACCACAGCGTCGCTAGAGGCGCTCCAGGCTTACAGCCTGGGAATTAAGGCGCACCGCGAAAAGGGTGATGAAGCGGCCATTCCATTTTTCAAGCGGGCCATTGAACTGGACCCAAACTTCGCCATGGCTTATGCCCGCCTGGGGATTGGTTATTGGAACCAGGGGCAGAGCGAGTTGGCGAGTGAAGCCACCACGCGGGCGTACGAATTGCGTGAACGGGTCTCCGAGCGGGAGCGGTTTTACATCGACTCCCATTATTTCGACGTGGTCAGGGGAGAGCTGGAGAAGTCGATCCAAGTTTATAGCTTGTGGCAGCAGACCTATCCTCGCGATTCTGTTCCTTACACCAATTTGACTGTGCTTTACAAAACCCTAGGACAGCCGGAGAAAGGGCTCAAAGAAGCCCGCGAGGTACTCCGCCTGGAGCCGAACTCAGCGACCAGTTATGGCAATATGGCATCGACGCTGAGAGGTCTGTGCCAATTGAAAGAGGCTGATGCCATTCTGGATGAGGCAGCCACAAAACAACTCGCCACTGATCAGCTGTCATTCAACCGTTACTCACTGGCGTTTCTCGAAAACAACGAAGCGGAGATGGAGCATCTGGTGGCAGCAGCGGCAGGCAAGCCGGGAGAAGAAGACGAACTGTTTTCCACACACGGCGACACCGAGGCGTTCCATGGACAGATGGCCAAAGCTCGTGGGTGGCAACGCAGGGCGGTGCAGTCGGCGCGTCAGGACGGTGATCTCGAAACTGCCGCCAGCTACGAAACAGATGCGGCAGTCCAAGAAGCTGAGGCGGGCAATATTGAACAGGCGCGACGGGACGTCGATGCCGGCTTAGCTTTGGGCACGAGCCGCGATATTCAGATTGAAGCCGCGTTGGTGATGGCGCGAATTGGCGATACAGCGCGCTCACGAGCGCTAATCGAGGAGCTGCACAAGAAACATCCCAACGACATCCTGGTTATCAACTACTGGCTGCCTACGGTGCAGGCAAGTCTGGAACTGGGAAAGGACAATCCGCCACGAGCCCTGGACCTGCTGCAGCAAGTGTCGCCATATGAGCTCTCGACCGATCTTTGGGGTGCGGTCACTTATCCTATCTACGTTCGCGGCGAAGCCTACCTGATGGCGAGGGACGGGAAAGCGGCGGCTACGGAGTTCCAGAAGTTAATCGATGATCGCTGTTTCATTGCAAATCGGATGGTGGGGGCGCTGGCGCACCTCCAGTTGGGACGTGCCAATGCCATGCTGGGGGACAGAGAGAAAGCACGCGCCGCCTACAAAGATTTCCTCACGCTTTGGAGAGACGCCGACCCCGACATCCCCATCCTGAAAGAAGCCAAGGCGGAGTACGCGAAGCTCCAGTAACCTCTACCTTGGGGGCTCGTGCGAATCTCCGCCGCGTCCCCGATCCACAACTCAAACTGCAAGTCGCTCAGCAGGCGCTCGAACCAGCGTGCGTGCCCACTGGCTTCCATCCCTACCCGCACGCTCCGCTCTTTGAGTGTGCCGTAAAACTGTTCGGCTTCTTCGCGGTGAGTCAGCCGCCGTTCGCCCACCTCACCGGTTTCCGTGTCCACAAATGCAATTTTGCTGGAAGCCCGGATGATAGTCACAACCTATAATCAGCATGTTCGGCTCCTTTCCTCCGAGCCCTTTGGTTGGTTTGCGCCTCCAAAGTCTACTCGGGCCTGGGAGCCGACATTGTTATGGAATCATTACACTCATTGACCCCAGAAAGGGGGTTCTGAGTGCTAACGCCTGTTATCGACAAGTCAAGAATTTCCGAGTACAACAGTGGGAACGATGACGGCCAAGAATGAATGGCCGCGTTCACTACTTCAGCTTCGCGTACTCGGCTTTGGCTTCCTTCAGGATGGGGATGTCGGGGTCGGCATCTTTCCAGAGGGCGAGGAAAGCTTTGTAGGCGGCGAGTGCCCGGACGCGGGCTGCATCGGCATCTGCGCCTTGCGCGGTTCTCGACTGCAAGGCATTTGCGCGAGCCACTCCCAGATGAGCCAACGCTCCCGTCCAGCAGTTCCAGACGATGCCGTCGTGGTCGAGGATTTTCTGAAACTCGGCGGCAGCAGCGTTCCCCTGTCCGGCAGCTAGGTATGCCTCTCCGCGTACATACAGGTGATAAAGGCAGGAAATATTGGCGACGAACTGAATTTGCCCCAGCTCGATGGGTGAAGGAGCTTGCAGAGCATTCAGGGCGGAAGCCGGGTTCTTCCTATCCAGCGCCAACTGTGCCTGAATCGCGGGTAGCCAAAGCGATTGCATCTGCGTGTCCAGCGGGAAGCGTTTCCCCAAGTCTTGGGCCAGCGATTCAGCTCGCGCCGTATCGCCCGCCATGGCAAACGCAAGCGCAGTCTCGCTCTCGACCCCCTTACTCGTGGGAGCGAGCTTCAAAGCTTGGGCCGCTGTCTGTCGGGATTGTGTCTCGTTTCCATAAGCAGCTTGTTCAAGAGCAGCATTTGCCTGCCATATAGCTCCATTTTCCTTGCTGTCAGCCCGGATGGCGGACTCCACAGCTCGCTTGGTCAGTTCCTGTGCCTTGCCGAGATGACCACCATACGCCTCGGTGTCGGATGCCAGCGCCAGTCCAAAATTCTCATATTCCTGCTTGCCCGCATACCACTGTTGCTGTTCCACCATCGCCGTGGAGTCCGCCCTGACGAACGCAAGAGCATAAAAAGCATTGTGCAGGTAGAAGTCATCCAGTTTTCGCGCCTGCACCTCGTGCATGATCTGGCGCATATCATCAAATCGCTGCAACGCAAGAGTGTAGTTGGCGAGATTCTCGTACCGATACACACTAGCCGGTGCGAGGCGCAAGGCTTGTCTCGTGATCTCCGCAGCTTTCCCATACTGCCCCTGTGAGGAGAACACTATGCCGATAGCGCCGTATGCTACATCTGCCCGCGGGTAGCTCTCAATCTCCTCTTGATATGTCTGAGCCGCTTTATCCAGTTCTCCGGTTACATTCTGGTAGTAGGTCGCACCGATCTCCAGCTTTTCCCGCTCGCTGGCACGTTCCCGCAACTGGAATGCTTTGGTGAAGTACTCGCTGGCGCGCCCTACCTCACCGAGACTGGAGTAGGTCCAACCCACTGCCAAGTAGCCCATGGCAAAATTTGGATCAAGTTCGATGGCACGTTGATGGTAGGGCAGGGCTGCGGCGCCGCCTTTCTCGTAACCCGTCTTTATTCCAAGGCTGTACGCTTTTAGAGCTTCGAGGGAAGACGTGGTTGCCTCTGCCAGTGGTACATCAAACCTCTGCACTGTAGCCACCGATTCGCCCGACTCAGTGCGCAGCTTCGATGTCGCCTCGCCCAGTGCGTCCAGCACCTTCTCCTTGGATGCCGCTGTCACCTGCTCCTCGGCCAGTGTGTCTCCGCTCTGGCAATTCACCGCCTTCAACCCGAGCACATATTCGCTGCCCAGACTGCCAATCGATCCCGCAAGGTAAGCCTTGCTTCCCGCCCGCAGACAAAGCTCGCGTGCTACCTCGGGTGTGAGTTTCGTACTGGCTGGACGGGTCATCTGTTGCAAGATCTTGGCGACTTCGCTGTCGGAGAGCACATTAAGGAAAGGCGATTGCCGCAGGGAAACGCTGAGCGCCGTCTTCAGCGTGTCGTCGAAGATTGCATCGCCCGTGCTGTTGGCAAAATCGGAGAGAATAATGGTGTCCTTGTCGTTGAGCTTCGGTGTGCGATGGAAATAGAAGTAACCACCGACTGACAGCGCCAGTACAGCCACGGCAGCAGAGACAATCGTCTTCCAGCGTTTTCCGATACCACTTTCGTTTCCGGCCTTCGCACTTACTGTCACTCGTGCCGAATCAGTGTCCCGCTTCAGCCGTTGCAGGTCGGCTCGCATCTCCGCCGAGCCCTGATAGCGCAAATTGCGATCTTTCTCCAGAGCCTTGTTAATGACGTCTTCCAACTTGGGTGGTACGTCGGGATTTAGGCGAACTGCCGACGTTGGAGTCCCATCCAGAATGGCTTTGAAGATCATGCCCGTCGTGTCACCCCGGAATGGCAACGTTCCGGTGCACATCTCGTACAGTACCGCCCCGAAGGAGAACAGGTCTGTACGGCTATCGAGTTCTTTTCCACGCACCTGCTCCGGCGACATATAGGCAATCGTTCCCAGTGCGCTGCCGGGACTGGTCAAATGTTCTTCTGACTCGATGGTCGGGGCGTTTGCGTCCTCACTCGCTCCCACCCGCACTGAAAGCTTCGCGAGACCGAAATCCAGAATCTTCGCCTGACCTCGATTCGTGACGAAGATGTTCGCGGGCTTGATGTCCCGGTGGATGATTCCTTTCGTATGCGCCGCATCCAACGCATCGGCAATCTGGATGCCCAGATCAAGCATCGTTTCGATCTCCAGCGACTTGCCAGCGATCCGGTGCCGGAGCGTCTGCCCCTCCAACAGTTCCATGGCGATGAAGCTTCGCCCATCGGCCTCATCAATCTCGTGGATTGTGCAGATGTTCGGGTGGCTTAGAGAAGACGCGGCCTTGGCTTCCCGCTGGAAACGACTGAGAGCCTGTGCGTCGTTGGCGAGGTCGTCGGGAAGGAACTTCAAGGCGACGTGACGACCGAGCTTCAGGTCTTCCGCCTCATACACCACCCCCATTCCCCCGCCGCCAATCTTACGGAGGATGCGGTAATGGGAAACCGTCTGCCCTACAGGTTGAGAGGGAGTGACCACTGGGGAGGAATGTTAGTTAGGCGTTGAGCAAAGGTCAATCGCGATGGGGCTAGAAATGCGGGCTGGATCGCTATCCGAGGGGTTTTGAGTGTATTGGAGATGTTACGCCAACTGGCTCTCAGTTTCGGGTCGGAGGCTGGTATTTGGACGGCAGAAGTTCTTTGCGAAGCAGTTTTAACCCAACCCCATCCGCGATCTCGTAATCGTAAAATCCGCAGTCACTCGCGTTCGGGCAGCCATTTACGCGGAGCAAGCGGCTATTGCTTCTTACTTCCACGTGATCTATCTTTTCGCGATGCTCCTGCACCCAGTCCCATGGGAGGCCCGTCACGAGAAATGGTCCGTAAACCTTCCCAGTAATCACATCCACAACCGCGAACTGGCTACAATCGGTTCCGCATCCCCACTCAGGTGCGGTGTAGTGCCCTGCAAATTTCGGGCGAAAGTCCGCTCCACTTCGGATCATTGTTCGATAAGTACGCTGGTCTGCACTCTCTAACTTCGGTGGCGCGGCCACTCCTCGATACACATTTGTTGCCGGATAGTCGGCGAAACGTGGTCGTAGGTTCGTCTGTCCGAGTACCCCGATTGTCAGCACGAGAATCACCACTGAAAGTCTCTGCATATTGCAATCATAAAGGGGAAGCAGCTTCTTGGTCCGCTACAACGGCCCGGACAAGAGGCAGAGAACCGAGTTCCTCTGCAAGAAGGAAGACCGCTCCACCGAGCTGCCCAAAATCCCAGCAGCCCGTATGCCAAGTCTACGATGCGAAGTTGTTATGCCGCATTTGGGGAAACCGCAGTAAACACCCCATAGATAAGTAAAACTCCGAACGCCAATAGCCCAAGCGCAAACAGTTTCATGTGTCGGATGACCATCGGAAGCACTTCCTCGCCGAAACGATGGTGCCATTGCCAGGGAGTAAGGATCAACACCAAGGAGGATAAGACGATGGCCCATCCCACAAACCAGAAGACCTTCGGTTGCCACATAGCCCCAGAGCGAATGATGAGTGACCCGCCGATCAGTAGGCGGACAACCTGCTCCGTGTAGTGTGTTCGCGCCGAACTCGCGAATGACATAAAAAAACGTTCAGCTACTGCTGGCTTCGCGAAGACGACGACCGTAAGACCAACCAGGAAAAGGCCGAATGCAACGAGAATGGCTCCTGCGACTGCGTTCATTATCGTCATGGCGTAACGTCATTCAGCCGCATAACAGGTAATCGACGGACATCTGTCCGGACAGTTCCAATATACCGGACACTTTTTAGTTCGTCAGTTGCTGCTCAGCGGACTCGCTCAGTCTCATAATCCATAGGTCGTTGGTTCGAGTCCAACCGCCGCCACCAATCAAATCAGGGACTTGCAGGAGACGCGGCGGAGTCAAATGCTTGAACCTGCACGTCTGTCACTCCAGGCTTATATCTAGTCCTGCGCGTCTGCAGTTTGCTTGTCGGCTGGTAATCGCACGTCGCGTCTTCGGCTACGGTAGCGTTGGATCAAGGCCAAGGGCACATAGGCGAAACAAAACTGCCGGAATTGGCCAAAGGCGCGTACCGCGCGATAGGCCACTTGGTTGCCAACCCTTTGTGGTAACCGGGGCAGTGCAACGTTGTCAGCATCAGTCAGAGCGGATGGCGGCCATTCGTCCTTGTATCGGCGCTTCCACAACTTCACGTAGCTGTCTATTTTCTGCCGAGTTGCCCGGTCGAGGATAACCTTGCGCGGCGTACTGACTATTTCGTCTCCGCGTGCCAGAGCATGATGTGCTTCATTGTAGACGGCAGATCGATCGGCATCCCGGAGGTCAGCCAATTCGTCGCGGTAGGGAATCTCCAGAAAGCGGCAGACCTCCCGCATGACTTTCGCGGGATTGCTGGTCAACTCTTCATAAGTCACCTGGCAGACTGGTTGTCCGCGGGAGAGAAGGGAATCAACCCCGCTCTTGAGAACCTGGTACCCGATCAAGCCTCGCACATAAACTCCCCGCTTTTGGTAGCAACCAGCGCCGGCTTGGGCAGCACGCGCAATGGCATTGGCTGTCGCTGCGGGATCTCGCCATTGAATGATGAACCGCGCTTGGGGAAATAGTCTGGCGAGTGCAGGCAGGGAATCAGAGTAGATGGGAGACTTGTCTCCCCAAATCAATGCACCTTTGCGCGCGGCGTAGGCCTGGTGAAAGGCGGTAAACGCGGTAGGAAAGTCTGCCACTCGGCGAGGCAGATCGTTCGCGCTTATTCCATGGCGGGTTAATGCCCTGGCCGATAGTTCCCAACGCTCTGCCCAATCGCGATAACCTGCGGGCTTACGAAACATCGAGCGCAAGAGCCAAAGATCAGCCTCAAAAGTCAATGCGACCTGGGGATGCTTGTTCAGGAGGGCGTAAAGAAGTGAGGAGCCACCACGCCACATGGCCACGATGAATAGTGGTCCCGGAGCCAAACTCACACCCGCGGCAGGTGTCGACGACTCATACGCTGGGTTCATGAGGCGACCCCATCGGACTGACCGCCTCCAGAATCCACGTTTCCGGTCCCGTCGGCGCGTATTGTTACCGCGATTATACTCTCGCTGCAGAACCAGGAGACACAGCGAGCAGCACGAACTGACCTCGTTATTTTCTCTCCGCAGGTTTGTCATGTTTTAATGAAAAGTTAGGAATCGCGTATGAGGCGGCTAAGGATCAAAGATCTAAGGACATGAACAGTACCTGGCCCCGGATATGAACCTGCGCCAAAGAGTGATCGCCTCCATCTATCCACTGGGCCGTCTGGTGCCGCCTTCCCGCTATCGCAGTCGCCCAATCAGGTCTTGGCCGGCGATCACGGCCTTACTCTACGACATTAAGGTCCCTGCTGCGGAAACGTTAAGGTCAGTTGGAGCGAACATAAACATCCTGTTCGACTTGCTGGACAAGACAAACTCCGTCACCGGAGATGTTGCGGAGTGCGGAGTATTCCGTGGGCGAACCTTGCTTCCGATGGCAGTGTATCTCGCTCAGAACAACTCGCCAAAGCATGTTCTTGGATTCGATTCGTTCGAAGGATTCGACGATGCTGTCAATGTGGACGTTCGCTTGGGAGGATTGCCCTCGAAGGACAAACACGTTGCCGCATTCAATGAAACCTCATTGAAGTTTGTCCAGGCAAAGCTTGCGCGATTTGAGGTCCGCAATACCACGTTAGTGAAAGGGTTTTTCCGCGAAACTCTCGAACATCACGCAGAACGCCGGTTTTCCTTTGTTCATTTGGATTGTGATATTTACCAGTCCTACAAGGAATGTCTGGAGTTCTTCTACTCTCGCACGAGTCCAGGCGGGATCGTTTTGTTTGACGAGTATAAAGCTCCGCATTGGCCAGGCTGCACCAAGGCGGTGGATGATTTCCTGGCAGACAAACCGGAAAAACCCGTTCTAGTGACGCGCGAACACCGCCAAAAATTCTATATTGAGAAGTTGTAAGGGCCTGTTGAGTAGGCGATCCATGTTAAAATGCCTGTCGCCCTCGAAGTCAAAAAGCTGATCCATTTCCATGGTTCAGACTCGCGGTGCCCCGCCTTTTTACTTCGTTGGAACGAGGATCGTTGGCTATGGATCGTTGCCTGACCATCAGTATGGATGACGGGTCCGCGGAAGATGGCGTGCTAAAGGCTATTTACCAATCCATTTCTGATCTGAACGTTCAACTTCCCCAGGAGCAACGGGTTGAAAAGTCCCCGCACGCGGTTCTCTTCGGGGCAGGCGGTAAACTGGATTCGTTAGGTCTCGCCAACTTCATCGTGATGGCCGAGCAGAAGTTGTACGACTCTCTTGGCTTGCGGATTAACCTCACCGAAGACGATCCGTTTTCGCCGAACACCGGTCATTTTCGGACCATTGAATCTCTAGCGAACTATGTCTCGGACTTGGTGTCAAGAAGAACGAAGGTGCCGCAGTAATTTCTAATGAGTTCCGCAAACCATTCGCAGGCCGGCCGCAGCACGGCTTTGAAGCTGTACCTCATCTCCGATTTCAACCTGGAAACCCTCGGGCATTGCCTTTCGAACGACAGCACATGGCCGCAGATTGCGGCGACGTCGGCCCCCTTCGGGCAAGTGTTTCCAGCGTTGCTGCACCCTCATTCCGATCCCTCGGATTTTGCGCTGGTCTGGACATCGCCGGAAAAGGTAGTGCCCGCGTTCGGAGATGCCCTTACTAACGCAGAGGTCGACGAGGATCGCGTGCTGGCTGAGCTCGGTGAGTTCGCAAATTGCCTGCACCAGGCGCAGAAACATTTCCGCGCCATCTTTGCCGTGTCCTGGACTCTTCCCGCCTACCTGCGCGGGAACAACATATTAGGCTTGAGGAGACGTGGGCCGCGGAGACTTCTGCTCAAGATGAACCTGGCGCTGGCTGAGAAGCTGGAAAATTGCGCCAGCGTTTATCTGCTCGATGGGCAGCGCTGGATGGACGAGAACTCTTACAGCCCAAAACTGTGGTATTTGACTAAGACTCCATTTCACCCGGCGGTCTTCTCCCGCGCCGCCGCTGATTTGAAGGCAGCCACTTCTGCGATTTTGGGGGCCTCTCGGAAACTGTTGGTGGTTGATTTGGACAACGTCCTCTGGGGCGGTGCGGTGGGCGATGCGGGATGGGAAGACCTCAGGCTCGGAGGCCATGATTACGTGGGGGAGGCCTTTCTCGATTTCCAGAAGGCTTTGAAGAGCCTTCGCAACCGGGGTATCTTACTGGCGATCGCCAGCAAAAACGACGAGAGTATCGCCATGGAAGCTCTGACCAAGCATCCCCAGATGGTGTTACGGCCAGGGGATTTTGCCGCTACCCGAATCAACTGGAACGACAAGGCCGCGAATGTCGCCGAGCTGGCGGAAGAATTGAACTTGGGTCTGCAGTCCATCGTCTTCATAGACGACAGCCGCATCGAGCGGGCTCGAGTGCGGGAGGCTTTGCCCGAGGTTTACGTACCGGAATGGCCGGACGATAAGACCCTGTTTGCCAGCACTCTGTTGCAAATGGGTTGTTTCGATACAGCATGCGCTACTGCTGAGGACGCTTCCCGGCAACGGATGTACACAGCGGAGGGACATCGTAGAGTGTCCCGGCAGATGGTCGGTTCCGCTGAAGAGTGGCTGCTTTCATGCAACACGGTGGTGACGGTCGAGGAGTACTGCAACGCCAACCGGGAGCGCGTGGTGCAACTGCTCAATAAGACGAACCAGATGAACCTCGCCACCCGGCGCCTGTCCACCCAGGAACTACAGGTATGGGTGCAACAAGAAAACAGGAGACTATGGGCATTCAGGGTCAGCGACAAGTTTGGGGACTCGGGGCTTACCGGCATCTTGAGTCTGGAAATTAGATCAGAGATCGCCTGGATCACCGATTTTGTACTGAGCTGCCGCGTCATGGGACGCAGCGTCGAGAGCGTGATGGTGGCATTTGCCGCCCAGCAATGCGCGGCATCGGGCCTGCAGGAACTCCGCGCCGATTACTTTCCAACCACGAAGAACAAGCCTTGCCTCAGGTTCTGGATGTCCTCCGGCTTCAGCTACGACGAGGGAAAGAACCGATTTCTGTGGTCCTTGCGCCAGCCCTACCAATTTCCCCGCGGTATCGAGGTTCGCATGCAATCTTTACCGGTTAGTATTTGATGAATATCTGCCTCTTCACGCGACTGTCCACTTTCGCGTATAAAGAGGAGTTAAGCATCAAGCACACCGTCGGCTCGTCCTCCTCCCTAGGGCGTGAAGTGGGTAGTTTCCCATGCTGCCAAGAAAAGAAACCCAGAGCCCCCGATCAAGCGTGAGATTTCGTGAGTCGGGGTTCGGCGATTATGAGCGGATAGCGACGCTTAGCTCTCGGTACGGATTCGGCAGCGAAACCCGTGAAGAGTGGGCTCACTTGTGGGCCAACAACCCGGTTTCCCGCGCGGTCCCCGATTGGCCGATGGGCTGGGTCTTGGAGAATCAGAACGGCGAGATTGTCGGCCACATGGCTAGCGTTCCGCTGTTGTACGAGCTCGGCGAGCAGAGGCTGATCGCGTCCGCCAGTCGCGCCCTGGTTGTAGAGCCTCAGCATCGCAGCTACTCCTTTCAGCTGTTGAACCAATTTTTCCGTCAGAAGGGGGTTGATCTATTCCTCGCCACTACCGTGAACGCATATGCCGTTAAGATGTTCGAGGTTTTTCGTGCCTCGCGAGTGCCGGTAGGGACCTGGGATAAGGCGGCTTTTTGGATCACGGACTATCACGGCTTCCGTGCGAGCCTCATGAAGATGCAGAACCTGAAGGCCGCGAAAGTGTTAAAGCCTCTGCTCCCTGCCGGTCTCTTAATTCAGGATACGCTGCGAGGTAGATGGTGGAAGACCCGCAGCGGGAGCCTAGAACCGGAGTTGTGTACCGAATTTGATGAACGGTTCGAGAGTTTTTGGCAGGAATTGCGCAAGAGGTATCCGTATCGCTTGCTGGCGAATCGCTCGCGTGCAATGCTGGAGTGGCATTTCAAGCCTCTGCTAACGAAGAAGTGGGCATGGGTGCTGGCGTTGAGCAAGGATTCGGCACTGACTGCCTATGCCATCTTTGTGCGTCAGGACAACCCAGTCCATTCTCTTGCGCGCATCCGCCTGGTCGATTTTCAGTCATTGCGCGAAGACCAGGAATTGCTTCGCCCTCTGTTGTGCTGTGCGTTAGAACGCTGCCGTGACGAGGGTATCCACATGCTGGAAGCCCTTGGTTTCCCCCCCGAGAAACAGAAGGTCATCGACCGTCTTTCCCCTCGCTGGCGAAAGCTCGATGCCTGGCGCTATTTCTACAAGGCCGCGAAACCTGCATTAGCAGAACGCCTGAGAGATCCACAACGGTGGGATCCATCTTGCTTCGACGGCGATGCCAGCCTCTAAACCAAGGCTCACGGTGCGGCGGTCATCCTATCCGACCGGAACGTGGCAAGAATCGCTCCAAGCCGCTGGCGGGTGTCAGGACTAGTCCGTCGCTGTCCACCGGCGCCCACATGCGCCTACCCGATTGGTTGACCTTGGTTGTGGCCTCGCCGTACGAGCCCAGGCGGTGCAGGATTGACGTGACAGACGCAACCGGATCCTTGTGATTCTGTATCATCTTGGCATCCTTGGCCCGGATTGTGTCGACTACCTCGCGGGCGGTTAAGGGTCGTGATGACGTGCTTAGAGCGGCGCGACAAGCTTCCGTTAACCCAACGCCCCGAGTTCTCCGCGTGGGGAGTTTAATCAAGGCCCGCACCTCTTCGGGCAATACATCATCCCCAAACATCTCGGCCAGGCCAGAGACGATACGACGTAAGATAGCGAGACGCCTGAGTATCGCTGCGCGCTGTGTTAGTAAGACCTGCAGTTCACCTCCTGCGAGTTTGACGATCTGCTCAATTTCCATTCTCGGGGATGCAACCGCGATAGAGGCCACACGCGATTTATCCGCCAAGGCCGTCGACATAAGACCCTCCTGCCAGACTAAGGACTCGGGAATTTGGACCAGAAGCCGCAGACTGATGGGTCCGCGGCTTCTGGTCCCGGGAGCAACGGCTAGAAATTCAACCTGAGACCCCACTCCACTTGCCGCGGGGCACCCAGGGAGAAGATGCCCGAACCGGTGCCAGTTCGCAGTGATTCGCGAGTTGATCCCGATGCGGTTCCGTTAACGCTGCCAGCGTTACCAATGGCGCCGGGCGCATACGGTGTCAGCGAGTACGGCAGAGGTCCGAACTCATTTCCGAAGTTCGCCAGGTTGAATACGTTAAACGCACTGATGGAAGGTTCAATGTTGAACCGTTCAGTGATTTTGATGGGCCAGGCCAGCGTGGTGCTGACCTCGCGGAAGATGCCGTTGCCCACAGCGCCCGGTGGCGGGGGAGCTAGAAACGGCTTGTACGCTTGCAACGCCTGCAACTGCCCAGTCGTGAACAGACCGTCTGCCACCAGCGATTGTCCTGCTGGCGTCAGCGTACCTGCCACTGTGCTATTCCAGGAATTGATCACGTTGGTAAGTGCAGTCGGCGAGACCGAGCGCATGAACTGCCCGGGCTTTCCGGCGGCCTGGCCAGGATTTGTCGGGAGGATGTCTTGCACTGAACCATCACCCGTCAAATCGCTGTGGAATATCTCGGCCGTACTGGTGACCCCGTTCTGTGTTCCTCCGTTCGCTGCCAGTAACTGGATCGTCGACGGATGGGCGGTGCCAAAGTTTCCAATCACGCTGAGACGCGGTCCGTGATGTGCGACCTCCGCGGTAAGACCGAACTTGAATGCATCGGTTCGATCCAGCGAAGTTGGGCCGGTGAAGTAACCGGGGTTGTTGTTGTCAACCGCCGCGGCGCTGAAGAACTGGTCGTTGGAGCCGTCGCCAACGAAGCGCGACAGGGTGTAGGCAACGGTCAGGTTCATCGAGGTAAATCCAGGCATCGGATTCGCCAGTTGTTGTTTGTAGGACATCTGCAGTGCGTTGTAAGTGGAGCGGCCTTCCGGCATTTCGAAGGCTCCAACCCCTACGTTGCGGTTGATGCCACCAAAAGCTGCGCCGCTCAGATTGGCCGGACCGCCACCAAAGACGTTGCCGGAATCCAATCCGTTGCTGGCGAAGTCATTGATGTTGGCGGTGTGAGTGGTTCCATTGGGACCGGGACAAGTGCCTGAGGCGATGGCGCCATCAATCGTCGTAGCGCCACACGCCGCAAGCGTTTTTGTGATCGCGGTATTGGCGGCATTCACATCCAGAAACCGCGCATCACCGACGTGGTTCTGGTCAATCGTCAGATTAAAGCGGGTGCTGACGTTGCGGATGTAATCTGCGGTGAGCACGCCGCCCTTCCAGATCTCATGTTGCATGCCAACATTGAACTGGTAAGAACGTGCGTTGCGGAATTGGGGATCAAACGCTGCCAAGCCCTGAATGCTATTGCTGACCATCAGGGTATTGCCAATGAAGCTGGGGTTCGCCGTCGGTCCCTGCGCTTTCACTGCCGCTTGAAACTCCTGCTGCAGGTCAAATAGCAACGGACCGCCAACGGAGAGCGGCTGTCCGCAGACACCCGAGCCTAGATCCACCCCGTTGATCGAAGTGACATTTCCTTTGCCCGGGATGTTAAACGTGGTTGCGCCAGGGCCATTGCAGCCGAGGGCCGCTTCCTGGAAGAACAGACCCTTGGCCAGCTTGGCGGGACGATCAAACAACGTGTTGTTGAAGATGGAGTTTTCGTAGTAGATGCCGGCGCCCGCCCGGATCACAGTCTTACCCTTCTTGGTGGGATCCCAGGCAAAGCCGACTTGCGGTCCGAACTGGGTGTTGGGTTGATTGACTGGGTTGCCCAACCCAGGTCCGAATTGATCCAACAGCGGCGTGCTGCCGGAACAGGGTGCGCTGGCGGCGAGCGGACCGGCAGCGACCGCGGAGCATGGAATAGAAGACAGATCGCTGTCCGAACGGCCGGTGTCGCGGTTGTAGCGCAGGCCGTAGGTCCAGGTGAAGTTCGGTTTCATCTTCCACGAATCGCCCAGATAGAACTGGAAGCGGTTGTCGTGTTGTCCTCCAGCCGGATAGCCGAAAGCCGGCTTTTCGGTGAAGAACCCCTGGCCGTTACCAAGAACACCTGCCAAGAGCGCGCAGCTGGTGATTTGGCCCGGAACCGCACACGAAGTGGACGTGGTTACAGCCAGCGGTGCGATTCCGAAGAAGCTCGCGAATCCGCCACCGTTGATGTCATTAAACCCGACACCAAAGCGGAAGACATGCGAACCGTACACTTTGCTGCCGTCGTACTTGATCTGTTTGTTGCTCTGGAAGGTCTGTTGCGGTGCCAGCAGATTCGGACCCGACAACTGGAGTCCGAGGTCATTCACTATGATCTCGTCGTTTGGCAGCGGATTGAAAAAGCTTGCACCCTGCGTCGCGTCGCCGATCAGGTTGTGGAATTTCAAATAACCGAAGCGGATGCTGTGCGACCATGACCCTTTAGACCAGTCAACACCCACGGCGTGCGAAGGGGTGTTGTCCCGGTTCGAATAGACTTGGTAGTCGTAGTTGAAGTTGGCTTCCGATTTGTTCCAGTTATAAGTGAAGCGGTAGAAAACGTGGACGTCTTTTGTCGCCTGCCAGTCCAACTTGCCCGTGACTTCGCTGTCGCGGAAGGGCGAGAGGAAACCGCCGCTTAACGCTTGGAAGGGAGCCGGTATCACCAAGGGGAGGATTCCATCCTGTTTCATGCGTTCGCCGTCAAGGAAGAAGAACAACTTGTCCTTGATGATCGGACCGCCCACGCGGCCGCCGAAGTTGTTGCGCTGGTAGTAGCCGACTTGCGCGCCCGGGAATGAAGCCGTGCCCGCGTCGCGGCCGCGGAAGTTATAGAACGCCTGGCCGTGAATGTCATTTGATCCGGACCTCGTAGTCACGTTCACCGCGCCCGCCGAGGTCAGTTCGGTTGACAGGTCAAGGTTCGACCGGCTGATGTTGAATTCCTGAATCGAACTCATGCCGACGTTCTGTGTAGTCGTGCCGACGGTCTCATCGCTGATGTCGATGCCGTCGAGTTCGATACGTGGAGTGCGTCCGAACACGCCGTTGATGGAAATCGAGGAATAACCGGCCTTTGTAGGATCGAATGTCTGGCCGTCCTGAATCTGCACGCCGGGTTCGAGCTGCGCGAGATCAAGGAAGTTACGGCCGTCAACTGGCAGCTTGTCAATCTGGTCGCCAGTAATGACGCCCTGCACCGTGGATTGCTCGGTGTTCACCTGTATCGACGAAGCCTGCACTTCAACCACTTGGCTGGTCTCACCGAGTTCCAGCTTAATGCTGCCGGAAGAGGTTACGCCTACTTGAACTGCAAAAGCTTGCTGCGCTGTGCGGAAACCTTTGGCTTCTACTCGCAATACGTAGTCGCCAGGGATTAAACCTCCGGAATTGAACGTGCCCGAATTCGTCGAGCTCGTGGTAATGACCTGCCCGGTGGCCTTGTGAGTGATGGTGATCTTGGCGCCACCGACTACCGCGCCGGACGGGTCAGTAACCGTTCCCTGAATACTTCCCTGGGAAACGGTGGTCTGAGCGATTACCGATGTGCCCATAATGAGCACGACGGCAAACACCAGTGCAACAAGAAATAACCGCTTAAGTGACATTGTGATCTCCTCCTGAAGAAGAATGGGGAGCAAATAGTGTTGGCCGGAGAGCAGCCGAGCGGAGGGAGAGAACCCGTGCGGCTGCATAAAGTCAGAGCGTTTCCGGCAACAAATCGTTTCCCACGGCTGAAGGGTGCAAGCGACGTGCCGTAAAGAAGAAACGTGGAACACTATTCCACGACTATGTCGGCAGTGAGTACGAAGTTATCCGGCTGTGTGGCGAGCTACATAAGGAAAGAAATGAGCATTCTTGAGGTTACCCGCCTGTGCGGGCTAGCAAATTCCAGAAAGCATATCGTCCGTACGAGCCAACCACAACCACAACATCACAATATGCGCCTTCCATTACGGATCCTTGTTCAATCCGTAACTGTTTCATGCATCTTTGCACCTTTTGTAGGATAAAGCCGGCCCGTCTACGTAATGCCATAGCGATGTGGGAAGGATCTATCTGTAGCTCACGCCACCGCTTTAGGGAATCGTCTTACGTTCGCAGATGAGAAATCAGCGCTGACGTAATAGTGACGGCCGAGTTGCGACCGACGGTTTTCTCTTAGCCAGTGCCGGTTCGTATGCCGCCCGAAGCCTCTGCATTGCAGAAATACTTGTAGATTTCATGGGGCGCCGGGTGGTTTTCTTGGCGTTGGGCGCCCGAAGATGTGTTTCCCGAAGTTCCGCCATAAATTCTGCCCACAGCTTAGGCCCTCCTTCTTCCAGGACCCGAGCCAGACCCCTCAGCCTGGAGTCCGGCAAATGTTTGTGCCCCCAAACAACCATCTCCATCAGAAGAGGAAGTAATGCGATGCCCTTTTCCGTAAGGCTGTAAATGACTTTCTGTTTATGGCTGGCGTCATCGGACTTGACGATGATCCCTTGCTTGATAAGCCTTTGAAGGCGATCGGCCAACATATTCGACGCAATCCCCTCCAGAGACTTGGTCAGGAGCTCGCGAAAATGCCTACGGTTCACGAAAATGATGTCGCGGATGATGAGCAGACTCCATTTATCGCCAAACATTTCGACCGTTCGGTTGATAACGCACCCTGACCGGTGATCCTTGCCCACTTCTGCCTCCATGCCGACCTGGCATTCCTCGTACCCGGATGATTATACAACTAGTTGCATATACTAACTAGTTGTGTTATAGATTGTTGCAAGCAACGAGCGGGAAACCTCCGATTGTGCCCCGATTCCTGCATTCCGACCATAGCCATGGCGTACCCGACTGTAGATATTTCCTGGCTGGGGTGTCGATTTGGCGCCCCGCCTTTCGATGTACCCATAGAAGCGTCGGTGGCGACTTCACCCCGTAGCTCCGGAACCGTAAATCTGCATCATAAGGATTCAAGGAGAGAACCAAATGAAACAAAAGACGGTCAAGATCATCGCATTGGGATTCTTTGCGCTGGCCCTGGGCCGGCAAGCGCAAGCGGCAGATGCCAAGACTCCGTACCCCAGCATGGCCCCGCTGGATCAGTACCTGATCGCGGATCGAAACGCTGAGATCGCTCTGGCTCGAACCGCGGCCCCGACATCCATTTCCAACGATGCCACAGTTATGGTTCTCGGAAGCCATGGCTATGAAACTGCGGTTGAAGGCAAGAACGGTTTTGTCTGCATGGTAGAACGCGCGTGGATGAATCCGTTCGACAGTCCCGAGTTTTGGAACCCTAAGAATCGCAGCCCGATTTGTCTAAATCCGCCAGCCGCCCGGACGGTGTTGCCGATCACTCTGATGAGAACAAAATTAGTCCTGGCTGGAAGATCGAAAGAAGACGTGAAGGGAAGTGTCAAAGCCGCGATTGAGAAAAAGCAACTGCCGGCGCTCGAAGCTGGCGCAATGAGCTACATGATGTCAAAGGATGCGTATCTGACCGATAAGGGTGGGCACAACATGGCCCATCTCATGTTCTACATGCCGCTTGGGACGGTCTGGGGTGCAAATCTGGTGGACTCCTCAAATAATGTGTCGGAACCGTACCCGGGATCTCCGCTCTTGCTGGCTCCATCGTACAAAGGCGACCCGGAACCGATCGATATGTTCCTGATGGGCACCGGCGTTTGGTCGGATGGAACGGCGGCACCAATGTAGTCGCGGCATGGGAGAAATGCGGGGGGCGTGGCCGAGTTTTTCCTCATTAGTTCGGTCAACACTGGAGAGTGAGCGCATCATGAAAGCTGGCTTCGAGAAGGCGGAAAGGACAGTCTCGCAGCGCGGGAGGCTTCTGCTGGCTGCGTTGCTGTTGCTCCCCTTACTTGGACGAGCACAAGTGCTGGCAGAGCCGGAGCCTGCCAAAATTCGCCCGTTCAAAGCGCATGTTCCCGACCGCGTCCTCACGGATCTTCGCCGCCGTCTGGCAGACACCAGATGGCCCGATCAACTTCCGGGCACGACCTGGGAGTACGGCGCTGACATCAAAAAGGTCAGGGAACTCGCGGAGTATTGGCAGAGCGGCTACGACTGGCGTGCGCGAGAAGCGAAGATCAACCGCTTTGACCAGTTCACCACGGAAATTGATGGAGAGCAGATTCATTTCATCCATCAGCGCTCGCCCCGCCCCGATGCAATGCCGTTGTTGCTGATTCACGGCTGGCCCGGTTCGATTGTTGAATTTCTGGCACTGATCGAGCCGCTGACTCATCCCAAGGACAGCCATAGCCCAGCCTTCCACGTCATCATTCCTTCGCTTCCTGGCTTTGGATTTTCCGGACCCACCACAACTCGAGGCTGGGATCCACGGCGGATGGCGAAGGCCCTGGTCGTTCTGATGGATCGTCTGGGCTATTCCAAGTACGGTATCCAGGGTGGCGACTGGGGTTCGGAAATCGCGCGCGACATAGCTCGCCAGGCACCCACGCGCGTGATCGGGCTTCATCTGAACCTTCTTACCGCGGACCCGCCGAACCCGGAAGCAATTGCGCAAATGAGCGATTCGGAGCGGAGACGGTATTCGTACTTTGACCGCGAAGAAAGCAGCTTTTTCAGGATTCAGACCGCTGAACCGCAGACGCTTGCCTATGCTCTGACGGATTCCCCGGTCGGGTGGTTGGCCTGGATGATCGCTAGATTTCAACTGCTAACTGACAATAACGGCGATTTTCTTACAGCGGTGGACCGGGACACGTTTCTGACCGATGTCACGCTCTACTGGGCGACCGGTACGATCGGCTCCGCCATGCGAATCTATCGCGAGCACCGGCTCGCCGGCGGAGAAATCGCGCGACTTCCACGGCTGGAAACGCCCGTGGCATACGCGGATTTTCCGAAGGAGGTATTTGCGTGTCCGTTCAGCTGGATTACTCAGACCTACAACGTAGTGCAACGGACTGAAATGCCGAAGGGTGGGCACTTTGCGGCTCTCGAACAGCCCGACCTCCTGCTTGACGATATACGGAAGTTCTTCGATGAGGAGCGCACGGTTAAACAGAGGGCGATCGACAGTCAGAGGAAGGAGAACTAGCGGTGACCCAGGATGACATCATCAAGAGGTACTATTCCGGTTGGCGAGATCATGACCCCGAGCAGCATGAGCACAAAGCGTATGCCACGCTGGAAGTGTCCGAAAGACTGGCACAAACCGCATTGGCAAGTATCTTGCCCACAAGCAGCGATGCGGGAGGATGCGGGTCCGCCAACGCCGCGCTTGACGCCCCCGACAAAGTGGGAATGTCCTCCGATGACATTCCAGACCTTGACACCTGCACGCCCGAGGGTTCCGGCCTTGAGCTTCAAGAGCGGTTGGAAGAAAGCGGCCACCAGTTGTCGGTGGTCGCATCTGCGCCCGCCCACGACGAACACGCCACTGCTATAGCTCAGCCGCAGCTCCGGAGGTTTTCACCGCGGCAGTCCGCCAAAATCGCGATCAAAGCCAACGGGAAAATTGTTTTCATCGACCCCGATGATGTCATCGCCGTTGAGGCCGAAGGCAACTATGTGTCACTGCAGCGTCGGTCTGACTCGTATTTGCTGCGGGAGTCGATCTCCGTCATGGTAGAGATACTCAAGCCGTACGGTTTTATTCGGATCCATCGATCCGTACTTGTGAACAGTTCGTTTGTGGAGCAGATCCAATCGCGGCCAGCGGGGGCATACGGACTTCGTACAAAGGGTGGAAAAGAGTACACCGTTACACGGACCTACAAGAACAATCTCAAATCCCTGGCAGCAGCTTGGATCGGGACCGACATTTTCCTTGACGAATAAATCGCTTCTTGCGCGAGAAGGGCCGATCATGTGCTGATAGTCCACATGCGGGGGGAGAGGCTGCCGGAAAAGGCAAGCAATGAACCCCATGCACTGCGGGAGTTCCCGATCCTCACTCCTGAACTTTGGCAACCTACGGTTTTGTGCCCTTTTTGAGGGCTTTTAACCTGCCTTTAACACAACCCGAATATCCTCATTTTTGGGGTTTGACACTCTTCCGAAGCGGTTGCTATAGTCGAAGAGTTCCCTTAGGACGCGGGTTAGCTTTTTAGAAACGTCCGACCGCTGGGATTGTCAACAGTTCGTTCGCCAGAACGGGCTCAACACAACCTAAGAACCACGCCAGCAGTCTGCTAAGCAAGCTCCCGCATCCTTCGCACAGAGCGTGCGATTTGACCAGAGAGGCCATGACCTTGTTCGACGACAACATCCCCCACAACCCGGAATCCGCCACCACAACTTTAACCGAACCTGTTGCAGCCGCACTTGACGACGCCACTGCGGAAATCA
>Ga0210394_10002754_pt1 | contig 23547 bp, 12 predicted proteins | sample IncBWC12MmetaG_FD_160121 | JGI IMG/M metagenome (GOLD analysis project Ga0210394, IMG submission 160121) | Forest soil microbial communities from Barre Woods Harvard Forest LTER site, Petersham, Massachusetts, United States - Inc-BW-C-12-M | ecosystem: Environmental > Terrestrial > Soil >... | reverse complement strand
TGCGATCGTTAATCTGGTCATAGTGGAATTGGCCACCGAATTTGATGCTGTGCGTCCCGATGACTTTTGAAAAATTGTCCTGCCATTGAAATGTGTTGTTGAACTGATTGGGGGTATCAGCGGGCACACCGATGGTTGTACCTGAGAGGTCGCCTGCGAATGCAATATTGGGCACGCCTTCGAATTGAGGTGCGATCGGCGCGACGCCGCCGTTGAAGCCCGCGCCGCTCCCCATCGGTGCAGTAAATCCCAGTGACGTCAAGGTGATCGGCTGGCCGTTTTGCGTCAGGCCACCGCTCGGAGTGAACAGGTGCGCGGCATTACGCACGTAGCTGAATCGGAACTCGTTCACCGCGGTAGATCCAAACGCCTTCGTGTCGCTCAGCACCAGAACCTGCGCACGCGTCATGTCGGTGGCAGTGAAAGCGCCTATGTTCGGGGCGGGTACGGTAGCTCCGGAATTCGGAAATGGGTTGATTAAAGTGTCGTCATCGATGTGATAGTAGGCAGAAAGCATTCCGTATTGCGTATTGGCATCCAGGCGAAAGGCGCCTTTGTCATCGCGGAGCCTTTGGTCGAAGCCGGATGAGAAGAAATTCACGCCGCCGCCTGCCACAGTCGGTCCGGGTATAAAAGGCAGTACGCCAACGGATGCCGGCGAAAATGCTGCCTTGGGAATAATCGCATTCGGAAATACGCACGGCTTGAGGCCCGTACCGCTGGTACATCCGGTGAAGTAATACGGTTCGTTGACATTCACGCCGTATCCGAGGGCTGTAGAGAGATTTGTCGCCAGCTGCTGTCCTTGCACGCTTCCGGCGGGTGATATATTAGCCGCCGCGTTCGCTGCCCCTGTCGCGAGATCGCTCGACTCCGTCGGTGACAACTGATAATCGCCGTTGTTCAGGAACGTCCCGTCGGGAACAGCAGCCGACACGGTGGGAGCAAAAATTCGCCGTGTGCCTTGGTAATCGGCAAAGAAGAAAAGCTTGTCGCGCTTGATCGGGCCTCCCACTGTGGTGCCAAACTGGTTCTGAATAAGCTTTGCAGCATCTCCCGGAGGAGTGAAATAGTTACGAGCATTAAAAGCCGTGTTGCGGTTAAACTCAAAAACACTTCCGTGAAGAGAATTCGTTCCTGATTTCGTTACTACGTTCACCTGGCCGCCGCTGTAGTTTCCATATTCCGCATCAAAGTTGTTCGTAATGATCCGGAACTCCTCGATTGAGTCGAGGTTGGGGATTATTGAAGTCCCGTTGTTCTTTCCCTCTTCGACGTTGGCGCCGTTGACCATGAATCCGTTGGACGTCTCTCGCTGGCCGTTGATCGATTGACCGCCACTATTCAGGTGACCTCCCTCGGCCGCGACGCCGCCTACCGTGCGATCGCTCAAGTTCGAATCCTGAAGGGCATTGGCATACTGGAAGGGGACTACGCCAGGCTGCAGGGAAAGCAGATTGGTGAAGTCGCGGCCATTCAGTGGAACGGCTGTCATTTTTTGAGAGTTGATTACTTCACCCATCTGGGTGCTCTGGGTTTCCACGTGAACGGCTTGACTCTCTACGGTCACCTTCTCGCTGATTTCGCCCAGCTCCAGCTTTACGTCAATTTTGATCGCCGAGTTGGCATCGATCACTATCCTGGTTTGGTGGAAGGTCTTGAATCCTTGCTGTTCAACTTCGAGGTCATAGGTTCCGACAGACAAATCCGAAAAATTGTAGAAGCCGCTCTTGTCCGTATGTATGGCGGCGCGAATACCAGTTTGGGTGTTGATAGCGGTCACCGTGGCACCAACGACCACGCCGCCACTCGGATCAGTCACAATCCCGGAGATGCTCCCAGTGATACTCGCCCAGACGAGGGCTGAGCTAACCAAGAATCCGAGCGCAACCACTGCAGCTAGAAGGATGATTCGACGTTTCCGCATCGTCGTACCCCCGAGTTATTTTTCCTGATCGTTCTAAAAATGGCCTTTCGCGCGCTTGCTGTTCTGTTAGACTTCATTTTTATTAAATTTATTGAAATTGGATTTACGTTCAGTATAGCGTTCTTGTCAAGTAGAATTATCGGGGCAAACCCCCAATCAGGCGGACGTGAGAGTTGTGAGTGACCAGGCACAAGATTCGCCGGTAAGTTCGCGATCGGACTCATCGCAAGGCTCCCCCGCGATGTTGCGGGAGATTTATGAACAGCCCCATGCCTTGCGCGAAACCGTTCGACGTAACGTCGACGGCAAAAAGATCTTTCCTTCTGCGGCACAGTCGATCAGCAGCGCTCTCTCGGGTGCCAGAAAAATCGTAATCGCTGCGAGCGGCTCGAGCCGCAACGCCGGACTCGCCGGCGAAATCATGATCGAAGATCTAGCGGGCATCGCGGTCGACGTGGAATATTCCAGCGAATATTCCCTGCGTTCGTCGCGCGCTGCCGCGGATTCTTTGGTGGTCGTCATCACCCAGTCGGGCGAGACCGCTGATACGATTGCTGCGCAACGAGAAGCGCTCCGCCACGGCGCTAAAACTGTGGCTATCTCGAATGTCGCCGACTCGACGATCGCGCGCGAAGCCAGCGCTACGCTGATTACTTACGCCGCGCCAGAATGTGCCGTGCCTGCGACGAAAAGCTTCACCGCGCAGCTTGCAATGCTTTATCTCTTCGGTCTTTTTCTTGCTCAGGAGCGGGGCCGCATTGATTCGGATTTCGTCGAGAGTTCTCTCAATCGACTGGCTCAAATGATTGACGAAATCGAGAGGAAGCTTTCGTCTTGGGACGCGCAAACCGCGAAAGCGGCTCGCTTCGTTCAGAATGCCAAGGCATTTCTATATCTCGGCCGCGGGATACACTACGCAATCGCCCGCGAAGGCGCCTTGAAGCTGAAGGAAGTCTCGTATGTACAGGCTGAAGGTATGCCGGCAGGTGAACTGCGTCACGGCCCGAGCGCACTCGTCGATGAAAAACTCGTTGTTGTCGCGATCGCGACGCGAGACGCCGCCGACAGTGATTCCACACTTCGGTACCAGAAGACCCTGGGCATCCTCGAATATGTAAAGGGTTGCGGCGGCCGGGTAATCGCCATCGCTACGGAAGGTGACGGCGAAGTCTTACAGGTCGCGGACCAGGTGATCTTCGTCCCCCCAGCGGGCGAATTGCTTTTGCCAATCCTCGAAGTAGTGCCGCTGCAGCTTTTCGCCTATCACTTTGCGACGATGAATGGCTGTGACGTGGACCATCCGCGCCACCTCGTCAAGGCTGTAGTCCGCGAATGAACGAGAGGAGCGTTGCCACGTCCAACCCGGCGCCGGTGCAACTGAAGCGAGCGCTGAAACTCTGGGATCTGATCATCATCGGCATTGTAATTATCCAGCCCATCGCGCCCATGGGAATCTACGGCGTGATCAATAACAACGCAGGCGGCCACGTAGTAACGACGATTCTGATCGCCATGGTGGCGATGCTCTTCACAGCGATCAGCTACGGAAAAATGGCGCGTGCCTATCCGAGTGCTGGCTCTGCATATACATACGTCGGAGAGGAAATTCATCCCGCGCTCGGATACATCACTGGTTGGGCGATGGTGATGGATTACATCTTGAATCCCCTGATCTGCACGGTGCTTTGCAGCAAGCTAACGCAAAATATCCTACCGGGCATGCCTTATTGGGTGCTGGCCGTCGCCTACGCTACGCTTTTTACGCTTTTGAATCTTCGGGGAATCAAGACGTCGGCGCGCATTAACGATGTGCTCGCGGCAGGAATGTCGATTGTGGTGGTTGTATTTTTCGCGTTTGTTATTCGTTTCATTTGGGGTGTACATGAATACGGCGCCGGCTTTTTCACGCAGCCCTTCTACAATCCAGAGACATTCAGTTTTCACGGAGTGTTCCGCGGCACATCGATCGCAGTGCTTACCTATATCGGGTTCGATGCAATATCCACTTTATCCGAAGAGGTTGAGAATCCGCGGCGCAACGTGATGCTTGCAACCGTGCTGGTGTGCGTGATCACAGGTGTGCTGTCGTCGCTCGAAGTGTATGCCGCACAACTTGTTTGGGGATCGAAGCCTTTTCCCCAAGACATGGTTGAGTCCGCGTTTCCGCTGGTAGCGCGGCAGATTGGCGGATTTTTTCTTTTCCATCTGCTCAACTTCACTGTGCTCATCGCGAATATCGGGTCGGGAATGGGCGCGCAGCTAGGGGCCGCTCGCTTGCTTTACGGGATGGGCCGTAGCGACGGCATTCCGAAGAAATTCTTTGGGGCACTCGATCCGAAGAATCGCATTCCTCGCAACAATGTGATCTTCGTTGGGGCGATCGCCCTTATCGGTGCTTTTCTGGTTTCTTACGAGAAAGGAACCGAGTTGCTGAATTTTGGGGCTCTGCTCGCGTTTATGGGCGTGAACGCAGCAGCCTTCGTTCATTACTATTTGCGCTCGAGCGAAAAGCGCTGGACCAATTTTGTTTTTCCCGTGCTCGGCTTTTTCATCTGCCTTTTCATTTGGCGCAGTCTTGGGCCCTGGGCCATCGTTCTGGGAACAGTGTGGATGGCGGTTGGAATTGCGTACGGCGCCGTCAAAACGAAGGGCTTCAAGACAGATCTGGTGCGCTTTGACATTCCGGCCGACGATGCCTAGAACCCTCGTGATGGTCGCGCTCCCTCGGGTTGTGATAAAGATGGGCGCTAATTTTTCAGAGATTTGAATTCTGTTGTTTAAGCGGAGCACTGAAGATGCGCCGGCGGAGAACAAAAGGATCGGCCGTTACGTTGCGGGATGTGGCGCAGGCGAGCGGCGTCTCGATCGCGACGGTCTCGATTGTCCTCAACAACGCCCCACTCGCGCGCTACATTCCGCCTTCCACAAAGGATCGAATCGAGAGAGCCGCGAAGAGGTTGCACTATCGTCCCAAGTCTAATTCTCATTTTCTGAACGCCCGAAGCAATCACACCGTTGGTGTAATGGTCTTTGACGTCACAGATCCTTTCTGCACACTCATCCTTCGTGGCATCGAGAACTCGCTGTATGAGAGTTCCTACCTTCCCATTTTTACCGACATGCATAACCAGCGCGGACGCTTTGAACGCTATCTCGAGACGCTGCTGGCCCGTCCCGTGGAGGGACTCATCATAATTGCTAATTGGCTCTTGGTCGATGTCGATCTACTGGCTGATCTCGAAAAGCGAAATATTCCTGCGGTGATGATCGCCAGGGAATTGAAATCCGGCAGCATGAGTTCTGTGATGGTTGATAACGAAGCGGGTGCGCACCTTGCCATCGAGCATCTTTACTCGCTGGGACATCGCAAGATTGCTTTTATTCGAGGGCCGAAGCTGCTGGCTGATGCGGCGCCTCGTTGGCGAGGCGTACGTTCCTTCGCGCGATCTGTCCGGTTGCCGATCGATCCGCTGCTGGTGGCACAGCTGCCCGATTCGCTAGACCCCAATTCGGCATTCGAAAGCGGATTCAGGCTTACGGAGGAACTGCTAAAACACAAGAAGCGCTTCACTGCGATTATGGCCTTCGACGACATGACTGCTTTCGGCGCAATTCGGTCGCTCGCTCGGGCCGGCCTGAAAACGCCGGATGACTGTTCGGTGATTGGCTTCGACGACGTGCTTCCAGCGGGACTTTCCGTACCTTCGTTGACCACCGTTCGGCAGCCGATGGAAGCGCTGGGAAGCACGGCTGTGGGAATCATCATGGAGGGGATTAATGCGGCTGCCGAGGACCGCGAATTCAAACCCGTTCGCCGCAAGCTGGCGCCCGAACTTGTCGTTCGAGAATCCACGCGCGCATTAACGTGAGAACTCTCGTTGATCGCGGAGTCTCCCTACCAAGCCTGCTGTATTGCGACATGTAGCGGGCCATACGTAGCCGAGCATTTGTTTCTCCTCACTTAATTACCTCCGACCTGGGAATCCAGCGAAACCGACTCGACCGACAAAATGTGACATGCATACGGGGGACCGGGCGCCCTGGTTACTTGGCTTGGGCAATCAATTGGGCGACCTTGGATGAGGGGCCCACGGGCTCGACGAACAGGATTTGCTGTGAGTTGAGATACATGCGGTCCGGCTCGTGAAGCTCCTTGCCGCGTTTGATGAGGACGTTGGTGGATTGCTTGGTTTCAGGGTTTGTTTGGGTGACGACGTAATAGACTTCCGTCAGAACGGGCTCATGGCCTCCATATCCTTGCAGGTGTCCAAAATAGACGGAGCCGTTGGTGAGCAGTACCGCCTGGAAAGGAGTGGAAAATTGAACGGAATGGTCATGCCAGCGATCGAGTGCGTGCCACAGGGCCACAAAAATCACCGCGATACCGGCGACCATCCAGATCAACTGCAGAAGTGCAAAACCCCTCGCGTTTCTTTTCACGGGCCGCTCCTTCGAAGCACATCTTTGAATTGCTTCGGACGGGTGCAGAATTGTCATGAGGTTCTCCGGCCTCTCAGGCTCCTTGCGTAGGCGCTCTCTTCCGAAGCCGGGAACAGGCAAACATTACGGCGACGGCGCAGAGCAGGAGCGCGCCGGTGCTTGGCTCCGGCACGTTTGTACCCCCTCCGCCACCTTCGACGCCCGTCACATCGAGGAGAACCTCATGGTCCGCGGTGTCGTACACAACCGACCAGTCCAATCCATCCGATGGGAAGACTTCTCCCGAGAACATTCCTGTGAGCGTTCCGTCATACTGCAGCAAAACCCAACTTCCATCGGACTGTGGGACGAAGCTGTTCAGCAGATCCACATCGAGGGCTCCTGCCAGGGTGACGTCTCCAGTTACCTTCAGCTCGCCATTCTGGCCCGGTCCTGTCCCCATTATGTCTTCCAAAAACGAGGCCGAACTCGTATCGGTGAGGCTGCCATTGATGGTGAATAACCCTGTAGAGTCCCCGGGTGCCATGGTGCCTTGCATGAATACGTTTCCATTGATCGTCCCGGTTCCGCTCAGCGTGCCGGTGTTGGTCACCTGCAACGTTGCGAAAGTCACAGGCCCCGGATTCAAATTCACCGTTCCATCGTTCCGAAATGCGCCCCCAATCGGCACAGTGTTCCCGGTGAACGTCATGTTGCCCGTGTTCACGATCTTGCTGTTGGCCTCGCTCGAGAAGTTGGACTGCGCATCGCTGATCAGGTTGCCGGAATTGTTGAACGTTCCCCCGCCCGTAACGTCGATGAATCCACCACTCGTGTTGTTAATCGTCCCGGTATTGTTCAGCGTTCCTGCGAAAATCCCTACTCCAACTTGGAGCGTCCCCGAATTTTCGAGTCCTCCTGCGTTGTTGATCGTTCCAGTGGTTAGGATCTTGCTGCCAGCCAGATTCTCCAGCGTGAGGTTATTGTTCAGCGTGCCGAAGTTTTCAAAATTTCCGCCGGATGCGTTCTGCAAGGTGCCGTTGTTGGTGAAGGTGCCGGTGTTGACGATGATATTCCCGTTTTCAAAAGTACTGCTGGTGGTCACAATCACCGAGGCGCCTGCCGCATTATTGAAGTTACCGAGATTTCGGTTCGAAGACTCGAGCTGTAATGTTCCCGCGTTGTTGTTAATCGTCCCGCCCAACTCATTCGAAGACTCCAACAGGTTCATGGTCCCAGTGTTATTCACAACGCCGCCGTCCTTGTTGTCGAGTATGGCGGCGAACGTGCCGGAATTATTCAATGTGCCGGTGCTGTCGTTTATGAAACTAGAGTTCACGTCGCCTGTGAACATGCCTGAGTTGTTGACCGTGCCTGAGTTGTCCAAATTCGAGCTGATTAATGTGAACTCGGCTCCCGCCGCATTCGTGATGGTTCCGGCATTGGTTGCATTGACAAAGCCCGGGGCTGGGCCGAACACTGCGCCGGTCGGATTGATCTGAAAACTGCCTGCCAAATTGCTCAGCGCGCCGTCGTTTTCCAGTATGGCCACCGACACCGTCCCCGTATTGATTAGCGTGCCCTGATTGGTTACTCCGTTCGTGGAAAATCCATTGTTCAGCAATGCGTAGAGCGCGCCATTATTCGTAAATGTAGCGCCGGCATCGTTTATTAGCCCTAAAGAGATGCTGAAGCCAGTCCCGAGTATCGTCATGGTTCCGTTATTCATTACCGAGCCTTGATTTTCCAAAGAGACGACGGTAAAGGCGCCGGTGTTGCTGATCTGCCCCGTTGAAGTGTTTAATATGGTTGCGCCCGCCCCGATCACCGTCCCTGCGTTGGTGATTTGCCCCGAATTCGTCAGCGCGGTCTGGTCAAAATCCAACTGAGCGCCCGCAGAGTTCATGATCAGATTTATATTGGTCGTTGGTCCGACTTGGAGCTGCATTGTGCCGGCAGTATTATTCACAACGCCGCTGTTCAAAATGAGTTGCCCGATCGTCATCGTCCCCGTATTGTTCACGTTTCCTGTGTTGGTCATCTGGTTCGCATTAAACGTGCCGGAATTGTTGATCGTCCCCAAATTACTGAGCAGCGGAGCTGTGACGAGTGTGGTCGGGTTCGCAAACGAACCGGCGTTATTAATCGTTCCTGCGTTGTCGAAATCGGTCTCAATCAAGATCCCTGCGTTTGCATCATTAATGATCGTTCCATTGTTTAGTATCGCGCCCACGCTCGCCCCAAGTATTTGGCCGCTGGCAGAATTGTGTATCGTTCCGGTGCTTTGATTTAGGAATCCGTTCAACATCGCGGAGCCTGAATTATCCAGCTCGCCCATATTGTCCAGAGTTCCCAAGCTGTTGATGGTTCCAGTGTTGATGATGAACGAGCCGGTCGCGGTCTCAATGGAGCCGTTATTGTTGAATTGCGAGGAATTGGTGATTTGTCCCAGGTTCTGGAGCAAGCCCGTATTTGTAATCGTGGCCGAATTCTCGTTGATCAGAGTTCCGAAATTCGTGAAGCCTCCGGCATTGTTGATCGCAGCTTCCGTGCCTGTGTTCGTCACCGCTATTGTGCTGTCGATCGAGTACTGCCCGACAGCTCCGATGGTAAATACCTGTCGGTTGGTGAAACTTGTGTCGCCCTCCACAATCCCGCTGTTTATGATGATGGGTGTCGTTCCGGTGGGCACGCCCTTGGTCCAATTGCTGGCCACACTCCACTTGCCTGTGGTGCCTTGCCAGGTGTCCTGGGCAGCCGCGGGCGGCGCCGGCAATAAGAGCATGAGCGCCGCAAGAACCGCGCTGCCGAGGAGCGATCCCAGCGCACGGCACGAGTTGGCCATGAATCCATCAAGAGGTGGAAATACTCTACGGTTGGTAGCCATGGAAGGCCTCCTGTAGAAGAGCCGTCAGTTTTTCCCTCAGCCGGATGTAACCCAGGTGCTTGGCTTCTCGAACATCGCCATTTTCGCCTGCGGATTAAACCGACACTGCGGCGTCAGTGCGGTGATGACGCGTCAGTATGTTTAGTGATTACAATTTCCAGCGGCTTTTGCTCTTCGAGCCTTTTGCCCGCTTTTAGTCGCCTTTGCTTCTTACCTTTTCTCGCGTTCAGGCTCTTCGTCATGACCCCCTCCTATTTAAGGACAAGTTGGCCCTGGGACCGGTACGAGATGCGGAGGTCACTAATGGCTGTGAACGCCCTGTCTAGATCAAGGCTCCTAGGGTTCTAACTAGATAAATCGAAAACGGCGGGCAAAAGACGACAGGTAGGGAAAAAATCTATTGGGAGCTTAGGCCTGCGAGCTTGCGCGCCGCCCTCAGCCATGCGTTGAGCCGGACGAGCTTCCTTCTGCTCAGGGATGGTATGCGAGACCGTACGGCGGTACCGGTAGCCTTGTGACGGGCCGTCCGCGTCCAAGCCGGTCCGCATCCGCATGTGCCCGCGGACGAAATCGGCCTCATGCTTATCACTCTGGAGGACGGATCATTTGTTCGATATGTCTGCCAATTGTGCCGCCACATGAGACTCAGAGTTGTCAGCTCCCAATGAATTTTCTAAATGCTGCGCAGCTGTCCGAAATGCGGTAAGGGCCTCCTCGCTCTTGCCATTTGCTCGCAGAGCATATCCTTTCGCAAGATAAGCTCGCCCAAGATCGGATGAATAGCTGCCGGGGATGGAAACCTGTTGCAATATCGGGATGGCACTATCGGCGTTCGCAAGCGCAGCGTCCGCCCGATTCAGTTTCAAAAGAACCATAGACCTACGCACGAGGAACTCCCCTTCGTAAAGGGCGGAACCGTGGGTCTTCTCTCTCCATTCCCGCGCGATGGCAACCGCCCGGTCTGCGTATTCCATCGCCTTAAGCAGGTCCCCTGCTGCCAGCGCATTCTGCGCCAACTCCGAAGCAAGCCTTCCAAAATAAACGTGCTGAGCTGGAAGGGTGCGGTGTAATTGCCCTTCTAACTCCGAGAGCGATTGCCCTGAACGAACGAGGTCCCCTTGCGCTCGGTAGGCCCGCGATAACTGAAGAAGCGCTGCACGCATTGCGACTCCGTCCCCTGCTCGCAAGCCTTGTTGGTAACCCTGCTGTGCGTAACCGCCAGCCTCATTTATTCTTCCCAGCTCAATTAAGATATCGCTATAAACCGCCAAACTCGTGCCCGATACTCCCTCGACACCCCACGTGCCTCGCTCTGTTTCAATCGTCCGACGAAGACATCTTTCGGCGTCTAAGGGGCGTCCGGCGCGCAGTAGCATCACGCCCCAGTTATTGAACACAGTATTTGCCAGCATTGTTTCGTCGCGGCCCAAAGCCTCCACCAGAGCTGCTGTGCGACGATAAGTGGAATCTGCCTGGCCGGGTTGTCCCGTTTGCGAATATTCGCTGGCCAGGTCACTAAGTGCCGTTAGTTCGACTGAGTCGGGCCGATAGGGAGATTCTTGTATCAATCGCTCCGCAGTTTGAATACGTGCCAAAGCTTCCTGTGGACTACCCGTGTCCGAAGCGATTTCGGTGCCTCGCATCAGGCAAAAGATTCGCTCCGCCGCAAAGGAAGAGTCCGTTGGCAGCTCGCCAATCCCTTCGCGATATAACGCTTCTGCACGCGCCGGATCGCCTCCTCTAGATAGTGCCTGCCCTAACGCGCACGACGCGATCGCGTGGGTGGAGCGCAAGGGAAGGGCTTGCGAAAGTGTGCGAGTCTCCTCAAGCAGTTGCCTGGCCTTCTCGTACTTCCCGTTGTATGTATATTGCCTTCCAATGGAAATAAGAAGTTCGAGCCGAACGGCTTCGGAGCCACCCCGCTGCCTCCTCACCACGCGTTCGGCCTCCTCCAGCAAGTGGTCCATCGTGAATGGCTTGCCGGTCGGGGCCTGGGAAAGCATCAGTTCGTTTAGATCGTTAAGAGCGCCAGCACGCGACAGCTGCCTCAAAGCAAAATCGCGCTCTTTGCGGACGGTTCGTGCCTGCATCAGCGTACCCGCGACGCCGGCGGCCACGGCGACCACGGCCAGGGCGGCTAACGCTACAGCCATCCTGTTGCGACGAATAAACTTGGCAGTCCTATAGCGGAGGCTGTCGGGGCGCGCGCTAATCGGTTCATGCTTGAGATAGCGCCGAATATCCTCCTCGAATGCGGTTACTGAGCTGTAGCGCTCCTTTGGAGTTTTCTTGAGTGCCTTGAGGACAATTGTGTCCACGTCCCCGCGAAGCTGGTGACGGAGTTTGTCCGGAGTAGTAGCTCGTCTTTCCGCGGCTCTTGCACTGCAAGTTCTGTCGATCTTGGGCGGGGCAATTGCGTCCGATGGCCGCGGCAGTTCTAGTTCAGTAATCGCTTTCACCAGTTCCGCCGGAGAATAAGGGCCGGGCCCTGCCGGATGTTGGCCGGTCAAGATTACGAAAAGGAGCACGCCCAGGGCATAGACATCGGTTGCTGTGGTGACGGCTCCGCCTGTGACCTGTTCGGGCGCGGCTGACAGCGGCGTCAACGGGCCAGCGCCTTCGAGCGTGAGCGATGTCGCGGCGGCGGGATTCGCATCGTCGACGAGAAGCTTAGCGATGCCAAAGTCCAAGAGCTTCACTTCGCCGTCGCTGCTGACCAGCACGTTTGAAGGCTTGATATCCCGATGAACGATCAGATTCGCGTGCGCGTGTGCAACGGCTCCGAGAACATCGAGGTAAAGACGAATGCGCGCATCCACATCCAGTGCGTGTCGATCGCAGTATTCGTCGATCGGTTCTCCTTCGACGTGTTCGAGAACAAGATACGGCTGGCCGCTTGCCGTCACACCCGCGTCGATCAGTTCGGCAATGTGAGGATGTGCGAGTTGGCCGAGAATTCTGCCCTCCCGCCGGAACCGTTCCGCGGGGCCTTGTGCCGCCAAAGCGAAATTAAGGAACTTGACCGCCACGCGCCGTTGGAAGCGGCCATCACTGCGTTCTGCGAGCCAGACACTCCCCATGCCACCCTGGCCAATCGGCGAGAGTAACTTATAGACGCCGACCAGTTGACCCGCTAGAAACGGCTCATTCAGAAGACCCGCCGGTCCGCGTTCGAGGAAATGTTCCTGCGCGAGCGCGCTGTGTTCGTCCAGCAATTCTTGCAGCAGATCGGCCAAATCCGGCCTCTTGGCCCGAAAGAACTCTAGCCAAGCCGCACGCCCCTCTTCGGGAACAGAGAGAACCTGATCCAGGTAAGGGCTGATCTCCTGCCACCGATCGTGGCTAAGCGTGGACATAGTCCTCAGACCTCTAGTTCTGCGCGAATACTGCGATGGAGATAAATGCGGGCTTTCTCCCACCGCCGCTGTACGGTGCGCTCTGAAATGCCTTTCATGGCGGCAATTTCGCCGAACGTGAAGCCACAAAAAAATTTCAGGTCAACCACTTCCGCGAGCGACGGCTCGGCCTTCGCGAGCTCGTCCAACGCATCGCCGATCTGGCATAACTCGCCGTCATTAGGGGCGTTCTTGGCTTCGACTTCCAGAGAGGTGATCTCGAATTTACCACCCCGTTTCTGCGCACGGCGGCTCCGGGAATAGTCGATAACCAATCCGCGCATTACGCGAGCGGCGTATCCCATGAACCGCGCCTGATCGGGAAAGGAAGCCCCGTCCTTCGCACTGATCTCAAGGTAGGCTTCGTGCAAGAGGGTGGTGGCGCCGAGCGTTACGGGAGCTGCGTACCGGGCCAATTCGCGTTTTGCCAGGCGGTGTAACTCTTCATAGAGTGCACAGAAAAGCGCTTCAGCGGCAGCTTGATCTCCCCGTTCGGCCGCAGAAATTAATGACGACACGGAGGAACCCAAATTCACCCTCCATTGCCCTGCAGAGACGGGACGTTGCGAAACATTCTCGCATTTCCGATGAAGAGTCAAGAGAGTTACGGTTTGACAAACTGAGGGCCCCATTCCAGCCAGTCACGATCGGGAAACGCGAACCTCTACCGGATCCGAATACTCGACTTTTCCAAAACGGTGTCAGGCGGTAGGGCCTATCAAGCATGTGACTCGTAATAGGTGCTGATTAATCTCTAACAATGTCCTTAGCGATGGCCCGGCAATATTCGCGGGTAACAGTCTGAGTGCTAGAATGCAATTATGAGGATCTGGCAATCCGAATTGCCGGACAGCCAAAGACCGTGGCGAAGCTGATCGAACTCGAAGTGAATGGCAGGAAATATCCGGTCCACGCGGATGCTGATGCTCCGCTCCTCTTTGTTCTGCGTGAAGAAATTGGACTGACGGGCACGAAGTACGGGTGTGGAGAGGGACAGTGTGGAGCGTGCACCGTACTGATCGGCGGGTCGCCCCGGCGTTCGTGCCAGGTGCCGGTGGGAGAGGCCACGCAACCCATCAGGACCATCGAAGATCTCGAGAAAGACGGCAGGCTTCATCCCCTACAGCAGGCATTTCTCGACCAAGAGGCGTTTCAGTGTGCCTACTGCACATCGGGCATGATCATGAGCGGTCTTGCGCTTCTGGAGCAGAACTCGAACCCGTCGGCCTCGGAGATTTCTCAATTCCTGCAGGGCAATATCTGCCGTTGCGGAACCCATCCGCGCATCGTGGACGCGATTCAACAAGCTGCCAAATTGATGGGCAAGCAGGGGCAATGAGCGGTTCAACAGCAAAAACCGTTCCTGAGCCGGAGCGTTACGAATTTCGGGAAAGCCCGATCCACCATTTTCATCCGGATCGCCGCGATTTCTTCAAGCTACTCGGCGCGGGAATCATGGTTTTTGCGGTTGCTTCAGACGCGCTGGCGATGCAGGAATCGGGTGGAGCACGGCGAACCCGCGAGGATGAACTACCGAAGGCCATCACTGCGTGGCTGCACATCGGTGAAGACGGCAGCGTGACAGGTTTCACAGGAAAAGTGGAGATAGGTCAGAATATCCGCACATCACTCGCGCAGAGTGTTGCGGACGAATTGCGCGTGCCATTCGAGAGTATCCACATGGTGTTGGGTGACACAGATCTGACGCCGTACGACATGGGGACATTTGGCAGCCGCACAACGCCGACGATGGTTCCTCAGCTTCGGCGAGTTGCAGCCGCCGCGCGCGACCTTCTCGTACAAACAGCGGCGAAAGAGTGGAACACTTCTCCTGACAAGCTGATCGCAGCAAACGCGAAGGTCACGGATCCCAGCTCGGGGCGCTCGACGAGTTATGCGGAGGTGGCGCGGGGTAAGACGCTTGCGCGGAACATTCCCGACGAAGATCCGATCACACCCGCATCGAAATGGACAATTGCAGGTAAGGCGATACCGAAGGTTGATGGTCGCGCGTTTGTTACCGGACGGCATCAGTACACGTCCGATTTGCGGCCCGCGGGGATGATGTATGGCAAGGTTCTGCGTCCACCCTCATTCGGCGCAACTCTAGAATCTTGCGATCTAGCCGACGCCCAAAAACTTCAGGGCGTTGTGGTCGTACGCGAGGGCGATTTTGTCGGCGCAGCGGCCTCGAGCGAAAGCGACGCGGAAAAGGCAATTGCGACAATCCGTGCCAGCTGGAAGGAAACGCCGCAACCTTCGAGCGATGAACTGTTTTCCTACCTAAAGCTCAATGTCGAGACGAGTGATCACGGCGCAGTGACACAATCCGGCTCGATTGCGGATGGTCTTGCGGGCGCGGCGCACCGCCTGCAATCAACGTACACGGTCGCTTATATTGCGCACGCGCCACTCGAGCCGCGCGCTGCCGTGGCAGAGTGGAAAAAAGGAAAGCTAACGGTATGGACGGGAACGCAGCGGCCGTTTGCTGTGCGCGACGATCTGATCGAGGCGTTTCATCTTTCGCGAGAGAACGTGCGCGTGCTCGTGCCAGATACCGGTTCTGCCTACGGCGGGAAACATACACCGGATGCAGCTCTCGAAGCGGCTCGGTTAGCTCGTGCGGCGGACCAGCCGGTTAAAGTGGTATGGACGCGCGAAGAGGAGTTCACGTGGGCGTATTTCCGTCCGGCTGGCGTAATTGAAATCAAGAGTGGCGTCGCCGCCGATGGAACTCTGACAGCATGGGAATTTCACAATTACAATTCAGGTGCCGCCGGGATTACGACGCCTTACGTCATCCCGAACCAACTTATCGAATACCATCCCGTTCGCTCACCACTGCGGCAAGGCTCTTATCGGGGTCTCGCGGCGACTGCGAACCATTTCGCACGCGAATCGCACATGGACGATTTGGCACGCGCCGCGGGGATGGATCCGCTCGATTTTCGCCTCAAGAATATTTCGGATACCCGACTGCGCGATGTATTTCAGGCCGCCGCGAAGGCGTTCGGATGGCCTGGAAAGAAAGTCAAGCAAGGGCAAGGTTTTGGCCTGGGAGGAGGAATCGAGAAGGGCGGCTACGTAGCGACTTGTGCAGAAGTTGTAGCAGATGATGTGCGGGGTGTCCGAGTTGTGCGCATGGTTACTGCATTCGAATGCGGTGCAATCGTGAATCCAGACGGTTTGCGCAATCAGATTGTCGGGGCAAATATCATGGGGCTTGGCGGCGCCCTTTTCGAAGCGATTGAGTTTGCGAATGGACGCATCCTAAACGCGCGATTCTCGCGATATCGCGTGCCCCGTTTTCGCGACGTACCGGATATCCAAGTAGTGCTGCTCGACCGCAAGGATCTCCCGTCTTCGGGCGCGGGCGAGACACCGCTAGTGGGTCTCGCCCCGGCCCTAGGCAACGCAATCTTCGACGCCACCGGCGCGCGGCTTACTAGCCTGCCGCTGGCACCCATGGTTCTGAAACGCAGGTAACTCAAGCAGATGCCACCCGGGCCGGGGACGCACCTTGATAACCTCGGCACGCTACCTTCACAACGCTAGCGAGTAACCTGCAGCGTAATTCCGAACGTTTGCGTGAGCGTTCCCGACGTGGCCGTCACAGTTACCTGCGACGTGTTCGCGCTCGTTGAATTTACACCCATCGCGCATCCGCCCAAGATGCCACCTGCTACAAGCATCAGCGCGAAAAGAGCCAGTGCCGAATAGCGTTTCGTGAGCGGGATCGCGCGACCTTGGAGCCGCAAGTATAGCCACCCGAGAATCGCGACGAACCAGGTCGCCATCAGCGGTTGGAGCAGTCTCATTGAACCACCAATGCCGGAACCTCGCTGGGCGACAGCCGGGGACCCATTCGTTATCGTTAACATTGTGGGCTTTGCGACCCCGTTGAGGGTAAGCATGATCGGATTGAACGATGCCGAAGCACCCACTGGCAGCCCGGAGACACTGAATGAAATGGAGTTCGTAAACCCGTTTGCAGTCGGAGTCGCTGTAATTTTAATCATCGCTGGCAGCCCGGACGCAAGCGACGCGCTGGAAGGTCCGCCGAGGCTGAAGCCGTCCACTGTGAAAACAGAAGCCGGTGATGCTCCCCCGCCTGGCGATGGATTTGTCACGGTTACGTTCACGTTTCCTGCCATTGCTACATCGCTCGCCGGAAGCGCCGCCGAGATCTGGGTCGTACTAACGAAAGTGGTGGTCTCTGGCTTGCCATTGAAATTGATGACTGACTTCGCCACGAAATTCGTGCCATTTATTGTGAGTGTGAAAGCAGCGCCGCCGGGGGCATGGGTCGGGCCAAGGCTCGCGATTGTTGGAACCGGGTTATTAGGGCTGCTTATGGTGAATACTTGAGGTCCTGATGGGCCGGGAGTTGGAGCGGGATTCGTCACAGTTACGTTTGGTGTTCCCGCGGTAACGATGTCCGAAGCCAAGATTGCCGCAGCGATTTGGGTATTGCTTACGAACGTCGTTGGCTTGGGGGCTCCATTAAAGTTCACAGTTGCGCCATTCACGAAGCCGACGCCGTTAACAGTCAATGTGAACGCGGCCGAGCCAGCGACAGCGCTCGAAGGTGAAATCGAGCTGATCGTAGGAACCGCATTGTTGATCGTAAAGGAAGCGGCATTCGAAGTTCCGCCTGGACTCGGATTCGTGACGGTTACAGTCGCGGTTCCGCCGGTGGCGATATCGGGGGCAGTGATTGCCGCAGTCACTTGTATTGCACTGACGAATGTTGTGGTCTTGCCCGCACCGTTGAATTTCACAACCGAAGTGGAGACAAATCCCGTTCCATTGACGGTAAGGGTGAAAGCAGCGCCTCCGGCCGTGGCACTTGTTGGAGAAAGCGAGGCTACGGTCGGCGCAGGATTATTGATGGTAAAGATTTGAGCGTTCGACGTGCCGCCACCCGCAGGATTCGTAACCGCAACGTTCACGGTGCCGGCGGTTGCGATATCAGCAGCGGGAATCGTGGCGACGATCTGGGTGCCGGTGACGGACGAAGGAGTGATTACGGGATTGGTGCCGAAATTCACGGTGGCACCAGCGACGAAGCCTGTGCCAGTAAGAGTCAATGTGAAAGCTGCACCCCCGACCGTAGCAGATGCTGGCGCGAGAGAAGTAAGGGTTGGCGCTGAAGCAGCATTGATCGTGAACGTTAGATTGCCGGATGTGCCGCCGCCTGGAGCCGGATTCGTTACGGTGACAGTTGCTATCCCGGCAGCGGCAATATCGGCGGCGGTGATTGCCGCAGTCAATTGCGCCGCGCTGACGAATGTGGTGGTCTTGGCGGCACCGTTGAATTTCACGATTGACGTGGAGACAAAAGCGGTCCCGTTGACGGTGAGAGTGAAAGCGGCGCCTCCCGCAGTCGCACTGGTTGGGGAGAGGGAGGTTGCCGTCGGCGCGGGATTGTTGATGCTAAAGGTCTGAGTGTTCGACGTGCCGCCGCCCGCCGGATTCGTAACCGTTACGTTCGTTGTGCCTGCGGCGGCAATGTCAGTTGCCGGAACCGTCGCAATGATTTGTGTGCTGGTAACGGACGAGGGAGTAATCGTGGGATTGGTGCCGAAATTCACGGTCGCACCGGCGACAAAGCCAGCCCCAGTAAGAGTCAACGTGAAGGCCGCTCCTCCTATCGTGGCGGAGGTTGGCGCAAGAGAACTAAGGGTTGGTGCTGAAGCAGCATTGATAGTGAACGATAGATTGCCAGATGTGCCGCCTCCCGGAACGGGATTCGTGACGGTCAAGGTTGCGGTTCCAGCAGTGGCGATATCGGAACCGGTGATTGCGGCGGTCAACTGCGTTGCGCTCACAAAGGTAGTGGTCTTGGCGGCACCGTTGAATTTCACGACTGACGTAGACACAAAAGCAGTTCCATTGACGGTAAGGGTGAAAGCAGCGCCTCCTGCGGTGGCACTGGTTGGGGAGAGAGAGGTTGCTGTCGGCGCAGGGTTATTGATCGTAAAGGTTTGAGCGTTTGACGTGCCGCCGCCCGCCGGATTGGTAATAGTTACATTCACAGTGCCAGCGGTGGCGATATCCGCAGCGGGAATTGTCGCGACGATCTGGGTGCTGGTAACGGAGGAAGGAGTAATCGCTGGATTAGATCCGAAGTTTACAGTAGCACCGGAGACGAACCCCGTGCCCGTAAGAGTCAATGTGAAGGCTGCTCCTCCCGTCGTGGCAGAAGTTGGTGCAGTTGCAGTCAGTGTTGGTGCTGAGGCAGCGTTAATCGTGAACGAAACCGTATTGGATGTTCCGCCCGAAACTGGGTTCGTGACGGTCACAGTTACCGTACCGGCAGTGGCAATATCAGCGGCGGTGATTGCCGCGGTCAACTGTATTGCACTTACGAACGTGGTGGTCTTGGCCGCTCCATTGAATTTCACGACTGACGTGGAGACAAAACCGGTTCCGCTGACTGTCAAAGGAAAGGCCGGTCCACCGGCCATTGCACTTGACGGGTTTATAGACGAAATTTTGGGTCCACTGACGCCGAGCAAACCGTAAACGTCAACTTCGGTGGAGGTGCCCACATACACTTTTCCGTTGGCAACAGTCGGAACCGCAAACTTTACGGCGGTTCCGGCCGCATCGCGCGCAGCATTCTGTGCGCTGCTGTAGAGCATCGTTGGAATGTTCGTGGCATCGTACGCGTACAGCACTGACGGCCCTACGCTGTTAACCCCTCCCACATAATGGGTACCGTCGATGGCCCAGACGATCGCGGTTCCGGCTGAGGTTCCATTCGAAGAGATCGAGAGGCCAGCGCCAGGAAAATTGATCAACGGACTGCTTCCGGTGACATGCGTGAAGTCCGGAAGGCCATTGGTGACGGGGATCGATTTCAGCACATCATTGGAACCCCAGAAATAGAGAGTATTGTTCCAGTACGCAGGCACGTTAAACATGCCGCCTATCGCACCGCTGGCCGATTCCTCGATAATTTCCGGGTCGCTCGTGCATCCCGAGCAGTAGTGGGAATTGTTCGTCGTCATTGGGGTGTCGCGATTGATGACGAAAATCCTCCCCGCTTTTCCCGCCTCGACAAGAATGTGCGGAAACGATCCGGGCTGATCCGGCAGTAACAGCACACCGCCTGATCCCAGGTCGCCGTCATTGGCAAACATGTTGGCTTGGTTCTCGGGCGTGAAATAGTCCAACTGCGTCAGAATCTGGTTGGTTGTACCCAGCTTCACTATCGTATCGCCCGTTTCCCTCGCCGGAACATTGGTCGTATCGAAATCGCCGTTTCCCGAGGCGATGAAAATGTTCCCACTCGAATCAGCCGCCACTCCCGCTCCCGACATCCAGAAGCCACCCAATCCCGCGTTGGGCGTCGTGACGTAGACGCTTTTCATAGCGAAAGTTGCAGCGTCGTAGGCAAACAGCCAGCCATGATAGGGGCTATCGTCACAGTGTGATCCATAAGCGATGTAAATCGTCCCATTCAGCAGCAGCAGTCCGGGGCGGTTCAGGTGATGCAGAGCGCTGTTGTTTGCGTTGAAGACAAGCTGGCCGCCCGAGCTGCCGTCACCTGTTCCACTCACCGTTGCCGCAATCAGCACCGGTCCAGGACTCTTTTCGTTTCCGGTAAGAAGATCGAGGGCGTGCAGCCGGTGAAAATAGTTCACACCATCGGTGGACTTTGCCTCGACATAGATCGTCTTCGAGGTGGGATCGATTACGGGTGTACCCGTGATCCCGATGTTCGTCTGTGAATCGCTGCAATTGATCGTTTTGGCGTTGTTGAGAGCTGTTTCGCCGGTACCAGCGCCGTGCGCGACATCCACCATACTGGCTTTCCACAAGAACGTTCCACTCGCGTCTGCATCGTACGCGTACACGCTGTCACTTTCCGTGGCGATGATCACAACGTTGTGAACTGCGCCATTGATCGTTACGCCCGCCACATACAGCGGCTGAGCGTACACTTGGTCGTCCGTGGGCATTGCGAAAAGCTTCCCAAATTGGCTTACGTTCACGTTGGAGGTATTCAGAATCGTCTCAGAGGTGTTCTGCCCTGTTCGCGCATTGTCATTGTGCTGTGTCAGAACCGAAGTCTGCCCGAAGGCCGGCATCACAACGAAACACAGAAGGACGAACACGCCAAAGGCTCGATACAGGTCGCACCCCAAAACAACACCAGTCAGACGTCCACGAGTAGCAATGAAAGGTGACCATGTTTTCCACATTGGACGACCCCAGGGTTGGAGTGGTACAGCCACAGCGGCTGAGTAGCAGGGCGCAGAGACCTTAACACGATGTCTAACATGGGTGAAAGCGAACACTAAGCAAATGAGACCGGCTTCTGGGTCTAGGAGTCTAGGCCTGACGTCGCGTGCGCCAATCGTAAGCCTAATTCCGGATGCTTGCGTTAGGTTCCGGACGTCGCCGTTACCGTGAGTAGAGGCGTCTGGCCGACAGGCGAGCTCCTAGACACCGAGCGCACAGCCGACCTGGGGTACTTTGGAGTTGTTGCCCTATTATAAGCTGGGGCTAACCGCAACGGAGGGAGGGATTATGGAGCCCCCAGCGCTGTCGAATCCTTGTGAAGCGTTGTTTTTCAGGGTCAGCACACGGGGCAGATCCGATGCGTATTAGTATGGGAGTGTGATCAAAAACAGGAGTCAGAGATTTTTGGGTTACGGCTAGCTGGTGGAGGGATTTTCGTTTTGACGATATCGAGACTCAAAAAATTGATATTGATCGCCTTGGCAGCCGGTGTGTTCGCGATCGGTTCCCAGGGGACCGCTTTCGCGGCGGATGGCCCTTCACCCACTTTCGCCAAGGAAGTAGCGCCGATCCTTTTCAAGAGCTGCGCGAACTGTCATCGCCCGGGGCAAATCGCTGGGGACTCTTCGTTTTTGACCTACGAAAGCACACGGCCTTGGGCTGATTCGATCAAAGAAAAGGTGCTGAAACGAGAGATGCCGCCTTGGCCAGCAGATCCCAATGGAAGCGTGAAGTTTCGCAATGACCCGCGCCTCAGCGAAAAGGAAATCGAAACGCTGGTCAATTGGGTGAAGGCGGGGGCTCCGAAAGGGAATGATGCCGACTTGCCACCCGCCCCAACATTTGCGGAAGGCTGGTTGCATCCGAAAGGACTCGCGCCAGATGCGGTCATCACGCTGCCGGAGTTTGAGGTCCGAGCACCTGGTGACATCCCATACCTGAGATACCTGGTGAAGGTGCCGTTCCCCACGGACAAGTGGGTTGCGGCCATTCAGGTTCGCCCGGGTAATCCCGCCCTTGTGCACCACATGGCGTTCACCGAGTTGACATTTCCTGAGAACGTGACACCCAGCAATCTGAACCAGCTCGCAGCATTTGTCCGTCAGCAAGGCTTGCCGGAAAGTGCGCTTGGAATTCGGCCGGCAGTAGCGGTTCCGGGAAATTCAAAAGTGTACGACATGCTGGGAGTGTACACGCCGGGCACGACGTTCGAGATGTATGAAGACGGAAGCGCCAAGCTCCTGAAAGGTGGCGACGGCTTATATCTGAACTGCAACCTACACTACCAGATGAGGGGGGAACCGGAGAGGGACCGGACCAAGATCGGTTTTTGGTTCGAAAAGGAGGCACCCAAACACCAACTGTTTCGAGTTCCAGCTTCGGGCGAAAGCCTGATCGCCAATGGACAGCAATTGCTGACTGATGCTCCCGGCGAGAAAGCCGAAGGTACCGGCGTGGCGATTCCTCCGATCCCCCCGAACACCGATAACTATGAAGTGATCGGGATTACGGCCTACAACGAACCAGTGACAATCTATCAGTTTCAGCCGCATGCTCACTTGCGAGGCAAAGACTTCACATATTCAGTGGTCTATCCGGACGGGCGGGAGCAAAGTGTGCTGAGGGTGCCGAAATACGATTTTCACTGGCAGTTGGCGTATGACCTCGAAACCCCGCTCAAACTTCCAGCGGGCAGCAAGCTGGTGATTACCGCGCACTACGACAATTCCGCGAAGAACGAGCTTCTCCTGCGTCACCACGGGCACGAGGATTCTAATCCCGCGCACAATCCTGGGCCGGACAAAGAAGTTCACTTTCGCGATCAGAACCAGAGCTGGGATGAAATGTTCAGCCCCTTTATCCAGTATTCAATCGATAGCGAGAATCCGGCTGAGCTCACGCAGATTGTGGATTCTCAAGAGGGAATGAGTGGGAAAACCAATCGTTTTCCGCCTGAGAAGAAAAAGGGTGATCTCGACATAGTTGCAGTGGTCGGCTGTTTAGAGCAGAACGCGTCGGGAATGTGGACACTGACCCACGGAAGTGATCCCGCTGTGAGTAAAGCGCAAGCAGCATCGAAGGCCGAACTAAGGCAGGAGGCACTGAAACCGTTAGGCGAGCAACAGTACCAGCTCTTAGGTGTAAGCGTCTTCAATCCCTCGAGCCACAAGGGAGAGACGATGGCTGTGAAGGGCGTTTTGATCAAGGACGCCAGTCTCAACCGCATCAACGTCACGTCGGAGCAGACGATCGCCTCAACATGTAACCACCGCCCCTGAGCTTTCGAGCCGAAGGCGCACAACGCCGCTGATTTTGGATACATCGAGAAAAGTCCGTCAATTGCGCGGCCTGGTGGTGCTAAGACCCGTCTTTGCGGCGAACCCACGCCGTCTAAAAACTAAACACGACATCGACCCAGTAGTTGGAGGCTTGAAAGGTTTTGGTCGGAAAGGCGCTCGTACTCCCATAGTTGAACACCGCGTTAGGCCCGCTCGCCCCATTCTGTAACGCCTGTAGCGGCGGATTACTTACCCCCGCATTGAAATAGTTCCGGTCAACAGAAAAATCTCCTGTCGGACTGAAGTACGAGGCCACATACACCGTGTTGGCCGTGATTGCCACTGGAGAGGAGAAGTTCACCTGCTGCCAGCCGGAAGCCGTCTCTC
>Ga0210394_10002753_pt1 | contig 23549 bp, 17 predicted proteins | sample IncBWC12MmetaG_FD_160121 | JGI IMG/M metagenome (GOLD analysis project Ga0210394, IMG submission 160121) | Forest soil microbial communities from Barre Woods Harvard Forest LTER site, Petersham, Massachusetts, United States - Inc-BW-C-12-M | ecosystem: Environmental > Terrestrial > Soil >... | reverse complement strand
CACGCAAGCGCAGCGCATCGATGAATATCGCACGGAGGCGGGCCAAACGGCGCCGGATTCGGCGAATCGCGTCCAGCATTCCAGCGTCGGGATCACCCATGACGGCGCCGACACGACCGCTTGGAAGCTCGAGGGATACAAGCATCACTGGTCCTCCATCAGTCCCTACTTTGACAATGCGCTCGGGCCGCTATCCATCGTTCCGCAGTTGGAGCCGGATCGGGTTTTGGTCGTGCCCGCCGATGCCGACTCCACCGGCATGGAGATCAGTGCGCAACGCCCGTTGGGCCATGGCCTCAGCGCTTGGGGCAGCTACAGCCTTTCGCGAGTGACCGACGACGTCAACGGCCGCGAAGTGCTGCGCAGCTGGGATCAAGAACATGCGGCCAATCTGGGATTCAGCTGGACGAAGCGCGGCAATTCCGCCTCGGTTCTTTTTGGATGGCACAGCGGTTGGCCGCGAACGCCGGTGGCGGAAATCCCGTCGACGCCCACCCAAGCGGCATATCTCGCAGTCGGTGCCCGCAACTCGGCGCGCTGGGGCAGTTATTTCAGCGCCGATCTGCGGCTGTCGCGGAGCGTATCGCTGCCACTGGGAGAATTATCGCTGTGGCTCGACGGCACCAACATCACCAACAAGCAGAACAACTGCTGCGTCGACCTGGATTCAACGAATCCGCCCGGCAGCATGCCGACATGGGAGACCTTGACGTGGGTGCCGCGCGTGATCAACGTCGGCTTCTCGTGGCGGGTCGGGAAATCCAAATAGCCGGCTTTGGCAGTGCCCGTTGAACGCGATACCATCCTGCCATGGATCTGCAACGGCTTCGCGCTTCGATTGACCAAGTGTGGGACGAATCGATCCTGGATCGACTGCAGGCGTACATCCGCATTCCCAACAAGTCGCCGCATTTCGATCCGATGTGGGAGAAAAACGGCTACATGGAGTCTGCGGTGCAGCTCATGGCGGATTGGTGTCGCGCTCAGGCAGTGCCCGGCATGCGCGTTGAAATCCGCCGCTTACCCGGCAAGACTCCCCTGCTCTTGGTCGATATCGCGGGCGACTTACCGGGCTGCGTTCTGCTGTATGGCCATCTCGACAAGCAGCCTGAGTTTACCGGCTGGTCACCCGGACTCGGGCCCTGGGAACCGGTGCTGCGCGACGGCAGGCTCTACGGTCGGGGCGGTGCCGACGACGGCTACGCCGTATTCAGCTCGCTGACCGCCATCGCCGCGTTAAAGGCACAGAAGGTGCCGCTCGCGCGCTGTGTGCTGCTGATCGAGGCCTCGGAAGAGAGCGGCAGCGTCGATTTACCCGCGCACATGGACTCGCTCGGCGAGACGATCGAATATCCCTCGCTCGTGGTTTGTCTGGACGCGGAGTGCGGAGATTACGAGCGCATCTGGTGCACCACCTCGCTGCGCGGAAATATCACCGGCCGGCTGCAGATTCGGGTGCTCACCGAGGGAGTTCATTCGGGGATGGCGACGGGCATTGCCGCCACACCGTTTCGCATCGCGCAACAGCTGTTGGCACGCGTCGAGGACCCCGCGACCGGTGAACTGCTGCTGGACGAATTGCGCGTCGCCATTCCGAATGACCGGCGCGCTCAGATTTCGGCCACGGCGGAGGTTTTGGGCGCGGCCGTTGCAGGCAAGTTGCCCTGGGCGCGGGGCGTGCGCCCCATCGCTGCCGAACCGGCCGAGCTCATCGCCAACAGCACATGGCGCGCGACGCTGGCCGTCACGGGCGCGGATGGCTTGCCGGCCGTGGCATCCGCGGGAAATGTGCTGCTGCCGGAGCTCGCTCTCAAGGTCTCATTGCGCGTGCCGCCGACCTGCGATGCGGCGCGGGCGGCCGCGGCCGTGCGCGCGGCATTCGAGCGTGATCCGCCCTACGGCGCTCGAGTCAGCTTCGAATCGGACCCCGCGACGGACGGGTGGAATGCGCCCACCTTCGCTCCCTGGCTCGAGCAGTCGATCGGGCGGGCGTCGCAAGCCCTGTATGGCCGCGCGGCCATGCACGCGGGTTGCGGCGGTACCATTCCGTTCATGGGGATGCTAGGCCGCCGCTTCCCTCGCACCCAGTTCTTCATCACGGGCGTGTTGGGCCCGCATTCCAACGCGCACGGCCCGAACGAGTTCCTCGATGTGGAATATGTTAAGAAGCTGACCGCCTGCGTCTCGATGGTCCTGGCCGATCAGCCACGCTAGAATGCTTCGCAGCCGTGGCGCAATCTGCCATGCTCGAACTACAAGCATCGAAGGGGAGTAATCATGAGATTTCTACGAGTCTTCTCCGTGGTGTCCTTGGTGGCCGGCATCTGTGCGGCGGGCGCGGCCCAGGCGGACGAGCGCGGCCACGCTCTGGTGCTCGGCGACAGCGTTGCTTTCGCCTACATCGCCACGGCCGGGCACGAATACATCAATCCGGGAAACTTTCTTGGATTTGCCGATGATCTCGAACAGATGCTCGGCCTCGAGGCGGTGGATCCCGCCTGTCCGGGCGAAGCCACCGGCAGCTTTCTATCGTCCACGGCCCCCGACAATGGCTGCCGCGCCTATCGTGCCAACTTCCCGCTGCACGTCGTCTATGCCGGCACGCAGGGCGCGTTCGCGACAAACTACTTGAAGCATCACCGCGACGTGCGGCTGGTCACGATCACGCTCGGCGCGAACGACGGATTCCTGCTCGAGGAAGCTTGCGCCACGCAGCCGAATCCGACGACGTGCATCGAGGCCGGTGTGCCGGCGCTGCTCGCCACGGTGGCGGGCAACATGCAGACCATCCTCGCCGAATTGCGCGGCACGGGTTACGGCGGCTCGATCGTCATCACGAATTATTATTCGACGGATTATTCCGACGCGGCCGGCACCGAGCTCACCGCGCTGCTGAATTCCGCGGTCGTGGCGCCGGCCCAGGCCTACGGCGCCGTGGTGGCCGACCTCTTTGACGCGTTCAAGAACGTGGCGTCCAACCCGGCCTTTGGCGGCAAGACCTGCAACGCAGCGCTGCTGAACGCGAGCGCGCAGAACCAGCTGCTGTGCGATGTGCATCCGAGCCAGTCGGGTCATAAGCTCATTGCGGAGACCATCGCGCACGCGTATCGCGCGGCCAACTGACAGCCAAGCGTGGCGGCTCACAATAGCGCGTCCACCGCGCCGCGCTCGCGCTCCGCGAGCGCGAAGTCGAACACCGCCAGGTCATCGCGCATGTGGGCCTCGGAGCGGGTTCCCGTCAAGGGCACGACGCCCGTTTGCGTGAGATACCGGAACAGGATCTGCGCCGGCGTGCGCCCGTATTTGGACGCCAAGCCGGCGATCGCGGCGTGCGCAAGAAGCTGTGGGTTGGCCGTCAGCGTCCAGAAGCTCTGGTAAATGATCCGCTGCCGGCCGCAGAACGCGCGAATCTCGCGGTCGTAGCCCGTGTCGGCGTAGAAGCGGTTCTGCAGGACGGTGGGTTTGATGTGCGCCGCATCGTAGAGCGCCGCCAGCGTATCGAGTTCATAGCAGTTGCTGATGCCGAGTCGGCGGACGCCGCCGCCGGCAACCAGCGACTCCATGGCGCGCCACGCCGTGAGCGTGTGCCTCGCGTTTGCGAATGGCGAATGCAGCACCAGGCAGTCGAGATAGGAAGTCTTGAGGTTGCGCAGGGATACCGCGAAGGATTGCGCCACCTGTGTCGGTAATGGCGCGCTCGGATCGTAGGGAATGCTCGCCGGGTCCTGACCGGACACGGCCGTGAACTTGGTCTGCAGGTACAGATCGGCGCGGGTCAGTTGTTGGTCGAGGCATGCAGCCACACCTCTGCCCACGCCGGCTTCGTCGTAGTGCCGGGGTTGGCACGCGGTATCGATGCCGCGAAATCCCCGCTCGATTGCAATTTTTACCAGGCGCTCGGTATCCGCCTGCTTCCACGCGGTTCCATAGATGATCTTCGGCAGGCGGACCGGCGCTGCTCCGTGGTCGCTTCGATTCGCGTCAGGCATTTAGAATCTGTTGATCTTCATTGTAATCAGCGATAATCACGCATCGCCGGGGCGCGCATCTTTTCGGTGTGGACGTCTCAAAACAAATAAATATAGGCAGGGGATGTCTGATGGATATTCGCGTCACGTGTGCCGTGGTAGGCATGTTACCCGCGCCAATGTTGGCTGGGTATACCGCGGGCCGCCCACGTGTTCAATTCACCCACGCTCCAGGAAATCGTTCGGCACTTCGGCGAGCATAAGAAAGTTTTGACCTCAGCAGAAACAAAGGAGTCACTCTGATGGACAAGATCAATCGTTCGAATCAAACATTGCGTTCGATCATCGCCGCCGCGCTCATCGGCGCACCATTGTTCGCCGCGGCGGGGACCTGGCAGACTCTGAAGAATCCGCCGCCGCTGCCGGAGGTCATCGACCCGTCGACCGGTATTGACTACGGTCCCGGTGGAGCTGCGGGTCCCCTGCTGATGACGGATGGCGGCGTGCTCATCCAGAATAATGGCTACAACGGTGAAGACGGCTCGATATTGAAGCTGACCCCGGACAGCAACGGCAGTTACGTGAACGGTACGTGGACGCAGCTTGCGTCGAAGCCCTTCATCTCGACGGCCGCCTCACAAGCCGTGCTTGCCGATGGGCGCATCATTATTGAAGGCGGTGAATACTCCAATTACGAATATGATTTCCTGCTCACGAATCAGGGTGCCATCTACGACCCGGTGTCCAACACTTGGACCTCGGTGCCTCCGCCGTTATTTTTCAATGATCCCTATCCACCGCGAGCGGTGTTTGCGCCCCACCCGATCGGAGACTCCCAGAACATCGTGCTGCCGGACGGCACGTTCATGTTGGCCGACAAAATGAGCCATCAGGCTGCGTTGCTGGACCTCAAGTCTCTGACGTGGACCGAAACCGGCACCGCCACCAAGTCGGATTTGAATGACGAGGAAGGCTGGACCCTGCTGCCGGACGGCACGTTCATGTTGGCCGACAAAATGAGCCATCAGGCTGCGTTGCTGGACCTCAAGTCTCTGACGTGGACCGAGACCGGCACCGCCACCAAGTCGGATTTGAATGACGAGGAAGGCTGGACCCTGCTGCCGGACGGCAAGGTGCTCACGGTGGACTGTTACACCGACTATCACTTCGGCCTCGTGCCAAGCTATCCGGCGAACCCGACGAACTCGGAAATCTATGATCCCCGCACCGGCGAATGGTCGAGTGCGGGCAGCACGATCCATACCCTGACGGATCCCTTGTTATCGGAGATGGGGCCGGCGATGCTGAGACCCGACGGCAATGTCTTGGTCGTCGGCAGTTCGGGCAATTCAGCAATCTATGAGACTCATAAGGGCCGGTGGGTCACCGGACCCACACTGCCCATCAGCCCGCAGGGATTCCAGTACACCGCACAGGACGCCCCGGGCGCGCTGCTGCCGAGCGGTAATGTGCTGATTGCCGCGAGCGGCGGTTCGGCCGCCTTCGGCTATTCGAATCCGCCGGTGGCGTTCTTCGAATTCGATGGGCACCAGTTCATCGCCGAGCCGACCATCCCCAACGCGGCCAATGACGTATCCGGCTCCATCAGCTTGCTGTTGTTGCCCACGGGGCAGGTACTGTCCGTCGACAGCACCAACGACATCGAGATCTATACTCCCGATGAAAAAACCGGAGATGATCGCGACGACGAGCGGTCCGAGTGGGCGCCGCGAATCACCTCCGCACCGCGGGTGGTCAGCGCCGGCGGCTCGTACCGGCTCGAGGGTATTCGGCTGAACGGCATGTCGCAGGCCTCGGTGTTCGGCGACGAGCTGCAAGACGCCACCAATTACCCGCTCGTCCGCATCACCAACGTGAAGACGCACCATGTGTTCTACAGCCGCACCCACGACCATAGCAGTATGGCCGTCGCTTCCGAACGCGAGTCGTCAACGCATTTCGACGTGCCGGCCGTGCAGGAGCCCGGGCTCAGTCGGCTGGAGGTCGTGGCCAACGGCATTGCATCGGAGCCGGTGCTGGTTTACGTCAAGTAGTTCAAGCGTGCGCCTGCAGCAGGGCGGCTATCAGGACGGCCGAAATCGCGAGCGGGCAAACGTAGCGTAAGAGAATTCGGCACACGCCGGCGACGCGCGCCGGCGTGTCGCCGAGTTCGGCGGCAAACGTTGCCCGGTCCAAACGCCAGCCGATGAACACGCAGGTCAGCAGCGCGCCGACCGGCAACATGACATTGCCGGCAATGAAGTCGACCACCTCGAAGAATGTTTTGCCGGCGAATATCGGTATACCTTCGAGCGGGTGCCAGCCGGCGATTACGTTGAACGACAACACCGAGCCGATGCCGGCAAGCCATACGGCAAGCGCACTGGCGGCCGCTGCCTGCGCGCGCCGCATGCCGCGCGCTTGCAGCCAGGCGACCACGGGCTCGATGCCCGCGAGAGTCGGCGTGAGTGCCGCGAAAATCAGCAGCAAGAAGAAAACGGTGCCGATCACGCGGCCGCCGGGCATGAGCGCGAATGCGGTCGGCAAGACGTCGAACACCAACGTCGGCCCCCCCGCCGGATTCATGTGAAAGCGGAACACCAAGGGAAACACCAGGATCGCGGCCAGCAACGAGACTGTCAGGATTGAACCGCTGACCACCAGCGCCGGTCGGATGAGCGGTGCACGGCGCGGCATGTAGGATCCGTAAGCCAACATCATGCCCATGCCGACGCCGGTTGCATAAAAGGCCTGCCCGATTGCCGCCAGCACGACCTGGGGAGACGCCGTGCTCCAGTGGGGAGCGAATACGAATTGAACGGTCTGCGCCACATCGCCGGTGGCGAGAGAATAAGCGTCGAGAAATAGCAGCAACAGCAGCAGCGCCGGCGCTCGGATTCGACTCGCAAGTTCGATGCCCGGCCCCAGACCACGGCCGGAGATGAAGGCCACCAACCCAAGAAATACCACCTGCCAACCCATCAACTGCCGCGGGTCCGCGAGAAAATGCCGCCATTCGCCCTGTAATCCCGTCCGCGACAGCCCGGCAAACGCGCCCATGCCGCATTTCCAGGCGTACGCGATGACCCATCCCGCCACGATCGTGTAGTACGAGCAGATCAGAAATGCAGCGGTCGTGCCGAGCTGACCAATGACATTCCATTGCCTCGAGCGGCCAATGCTGACCGCCATCGCCCCCGCGGCGTCGCTCGGCGCGAGACCAGAGTAACGCCCGATCATGTACTCGGCAATGAGCAGGGGCGTGGCTATCAAGAGGCACGCGAGCACGAAGAGGCCGATGAAGACGCCGCCGCCGAGCGTCCCGGCCAGATAAGGGAAGCGCCAGATGCTGCCAAGACCGACGGCTGCACCGATGGTGCCGAGATAGACCGCGAGCTGAGACGACCAAACGGGCGACGCAGTCGATCGTGCGGGCTGGCTCTGCACGGAGCCGCGCTCAAGGTTATTCGTGATGATTTCTCCGGAGCTGCAGAACTTCACATGCGGGTCGGCGGAACGCCTTTAATATACATCCGTACTCCCAGCCGCGTTTCCCGCCGTGAGCAAACGCCGACACCCCCGGGCGGCTTTTGCACCTCCCGGCCACTGAAGACTTCCGACAGAAGAGCCGTGCGCACCCATGGATAGTTGCTCCTTGCTCGAGCAGCGAGGTTACTGACCTACGGCATGTACAAGAACGTGGAAGGCGGTCCCGGTCCCGCCCTGGCAGGCGCTCAAGCTTGATACCGAGAACAAGCGCTTCACTCTCGATGTGAGCAAGGAGAAGCTCAAGAACGCCCCGGGCTTTGATAAGGATCACTGGCCGTCGATGGCTGACACCTCGTGGTCGACACCGGTGTACGCGTTTTACGGCGTCAAGACCACCGGGCGGATTCAGTAACCGGCGAGCCGGAGCGCGGGGAGCGAGGTCGGCATGGCCGACTCCCGCTCCCCGGCGCCCACGAGTTCATCGTCAATCGTCTTCCGAACCGCTCGCCGGACACGGATTGTCGGGCAAGACCTGCCGGAAATCGTTGTATCTGACCGACGGGAGGCCGCCCGTCCCTCCCGGATAGGTGAGCGCCAACAGGCCACCGTATTCGGCGTGCGCACTGCCGCCGAACTCTCGCACCGTTCCAGGCAAATAGGCTCCGCCGAGTTGCCAGCGGCAGCCGTGACTCGTTTCCGTGGTCGTGAAGAACGGATAGAAATCCGCACCGGCCGGCGGATCTACGCAGCCAGCACCGGGACTGGGATCAGCCGGGTTGGATACGAAGCGCTGGCAGATTGGATTGGTGTTGGTTTCGATCCTCGGCAGGTCTGCCTCGAACGCGATGCGGCTGTAGTTTTTCGGACCATCATCCCCACCATAGAACAGGGGGCTCGAGAACTGAATGGGCTGGGCGTGCAACCGCTGGTCGAGCTTTGTATTTTTCAGCGTCCCGGGCCAGGTATTGGCACGATAGGGTACGCCGTCGAAATCCGCATCGCCGTCGATACAGCCGCCGATGCCAAGCAAGCCGAACATCGAGGCGAAGGCCGCGTCGTAGCAAGCCTCATCATCCACTCCGGGTGGGTCATTCGGCGCCGCATCGAGGCACGTGCTGCCTTCCGCGGCGACGGTCGTGCAATATTCGAAATGGCCGGTCTCGTCGGCGAATGCGATGTTGTACGAGTGCGCGGTCCAGGTCACGCGGGTATGTTCGCTCGAGGTCGCATACATCGGGTGAAAGTCATACGGCAAGTTATGAGTCGCCGCGTCACAGGTGGTGCCGTTGGGATCGAACAGTATTTGTCCAAATCCATTCGCCGCGCTCGCCACCATGAAGCCGGACTGCCCCGTGGTGAGGTCCCGTACGATGATTTCCAAGCCGTGTGGCGTATCGAACTCCAGGACTTCCAACTGATCACCCGGGTTCATATACAGCGTGTTGGCATTGACCGTGAACGTATTGCTGTTCGAGAGCAGCGGGCTCGGCGGCCCGGTGGGCACGCCGTCGGTCTGGATGTAGGCGAAGTTGACATATTCCACCGCGCCGCCGCAGGCGGCGTTGTTGCCCTGGCCCGTGTTGCCGTCTTGAGAGAGGCTGTCGATATTGAGCGCCGCGGTCCATTGCGTCGCACTGTTGCCCGTGATCCAGCCCGGCGGATAAAACTGCATTTCCATGAACCCCGCGCCTGGATGCTTGCCCATATAGCGCGGGCTATTCGGATCGGCGCTGTCAAAAATGTTGTCATCGGTGTCCGGGCGGCACACATGAGTGTAATTCGGGGAGGACTGACTGTCGCACATGGCCATGCCGAACCACCAGGCCGGATGCAGCTGGAAATTCCACACGCCGCCCTTCCCGTCTTGTTGCGGCAGAGTCGGGGGTTCCTTGGGCAGGCGCGCCCGCCACACGTTTGTGTAGCCGGAGCCGTGCTCATTCGAATAAAACAGTATCGAGGGCTCATCGTGACCTACATATTCATAACCCGGGATTTCCGCTTGCTCGGCGCAAAAAATTCCCTCCGCCTCGCCGCATTGCAGGGATTGTCGATGGATCGAAGGCAGGGTTTGCGCGGGGGCCGATGCTCCGTACCCCAGCCACAGACCGGCACTCAGGATCAAGCTTAGACATCGATGAATGTTCATTTCTGCTACTCCTTTGCAGGGCTGTCGAAGCCGCGTTGATTTGATGGGTTCTGCTATGGACCGATGCGCTTATCAGTCTCTAGAGTGCGCGAATTATTGATCCGATCGTGCCTACGCGAAAGTCAATTTTTGATGACAATCGACCGAAGGGCGGTCGTCATTCCCAAAAAACGCGCTCCTGCCGCGAGGTGGGATCAGTCGGCGGAGACTGTGCGCCCGGCCGCCCAGGCGCGCAGGGCCGCGACGTTCTCTGCCATGACGACGGCGAGCGGCCGCGTCGTCTGCATCTCCTGCGCGATCAACGCGGCGGTGACGGGCTTGCCGGCTGCGTGCGCGCTGTAGAGCGCGGCGACGACTGCCTGTTCAATCTCCGCGCCCGAGAATTTTTCGCAGCGGCTCGCAAGCGCCGCGAGCTCTGCGGGATTGAATGCGAGCCCGCGCTTGCGCGTGTGGATCGCGATGATTTCCGCACGCGCAGCGGGATTCGGCAGGTCGACGAAGAAAATCTCGTCGAACCTACCCTTGCGGATCAATTCCGGCGGCAGCGTCGTGATGTCGTTCGCGGTCGCGACGACGAAGATGCGCGAGCGCTGCTCGGCGAGCCAGGTGAGAAAAGTGCCGAGCACGCGCCGCGACACGCCGCTGTCGCCATCGCCGCCGGACAGCGCCTTTTCGATCTCGTCGACCCAAAGCACGCAAGGGGCGAGTCCTTCCGCGGCCTGCAGCGACTCGCGCAGATTCTTCTCGGCCTCGCCCTGCCACTTGGTGTACAGCGCACCGAAGTCCAAGCGGACGAGAGGCACGCCGAATATCCCCGCCGCCGCCCGGGCGGCGAGGCTCTTGCCGCAGCCTTGGACGCCCAAGAGGAGCACGCCTTTCGGCGGGTCGAGTTCCGGCGCGCTGCCATCGAACGCCGGTTTGCGGTTGGCGAGCCAATGCCGCAGATTCTGCATCCCGCCGACGTCGGTGAACTTCGCCGTTGCGGGTTCATAAGACAAGCTGCCGCGCCGATTGAGAAGATCATACTTCGCGCTCATGACTCCCGGCATGTCCGATAGGGTGAGCGTGCCGTGGTCGAAGATCGCATGCCGGACCAGGCGCTCCGCGTCGGATGCGGTCAACCCGTTCAAATTGTCGACCAGCTTGGCCAGGGCTTCCGGCTCCAGATGCACGGGCTTGGTCGGATTCGCCGCCGTCCACTCCCGCGCAACGCGCGTGACGATCATCTGCCGCTCGTTGGCCGAGGGCATCGAGAGCTGCAGGCGGGCGGCAAGATGCTCGAGCTCCTCCGGGAGAGTCAAGTCGCAGCTCATCAACACCACGGTGCGCGCTACGCGGTCATAGTCCTGGGCGATGTCTTTCAGCAGCCGCACGTTGACCGGGTCCCCGAGGTACGGTTGAAAGTCGAGCAGCACGTAGATGCCTGCCATCGGCGTGGCTTTGAGGTGCTTGAGGACCTGGTCCGGGGCGCTGAGCGTACGCTGCGGGCCGCCGAGATCGATGTCAATGCGCCGCAGGCCCTCGGTGACGGTCCATTGAAACACGCCCCAGCCGCGGCCCACCCGCACCTTGAGGCTCGTCTCCTGCACCAGCGCCAGTACGCGCGCCTCTTCACGGGACTCGATGACGATGAGGGCCACACGCGAGCTGAGCAAGGTTTGCAGCTCGTGGCGGGGATCTTGCGCGACCGGCGGGGTGCTCATGCGGCACGAATGTAGCAGAAGTCCATCCCGGCCCTGCAGAGCGATGGCGTTTTTGGCGCCGCGTTCACATCCTTCAGGTCAGCGCCGCGCGAAACAGTGCGAACAGACGCTCCCAATGCCGCTCTGCTGCGGGCTTGTCGTATGCCGGCCGCTGCGGGAAAGCGAAGCCATGGTGCGTGCCGGGGTAGATTTCCACCTCGGCGTTGCCGCCATGAGTGTCGAGTTCGAAGCGCAGCTTGTCGATCATCTCCCGCGGCGCGTACTGATCGGTTTCGGCGCAGCCGAAATACAGCCGCGAGTCCGTGCGATGGATGGCCAGGTGCGGGCTATCGGGCTGCTCGGTTACCAGGGCCGTGCCGTAAATCGACGCCGCCGCCCGGATTTGGTCGCGATGGCGCACCGCCGCGTTGATCGCATATCGACCGCTCATACAGTACCCGACACATCCCATCGGTCCCATGGAAGCCGCGCCGTCGCGGCGTGCGAAGGCGAGCAGCGCGTCGGTGTCTTCCATGACCATGGCGATGTTGAGGGTGCCCATGAGCTGCATCAGCTTCTGGCGCGTGGCCGCATGCGCCTCGCCGATGTAGGGCCCGAGCTCCTCGACGGCGGAGCGGTAGTAAAGATTCGGCAGCAGAACGTAATAACCGACCGAGCTCAAGCGGCGCACCATGTCGCGAAGTTCTTCGCGGATGCCGGGCGCGTCCATGAAGAAGATGATCACGGGATGCAGCCCTCCGCGCTCAGGATGGCAAACAAAGGTATTCATCCGCCCGTCGACGGTGTCGATTTGAATTTGCCGTTCGATCATCCCACCGCTCCCTCAGTCCTGGCCACCGGCCCCCACCGCCACCCACGCAAGATCCGAATTCGACACCGAGTCCACCTTGAAATTCTTGGCGGCCGCCGCCATGCGGGTGAGCGCTTGCGCCAGGGGCATGGGCGGCTTGGTTTGGCCTTTCTTCGACTTGTGGAAACGCACCGGATTGATGCGCGCAACGACGTAGTTGCGCAGATACGGTGATTTGAAGCCACGGCTCTGCAGCATCGCAATGATGCGTTTCGTCCGGGCATCGATTTCCAGCAGGCGCGACGCAAAGCCCTCCCGTTCGCGCAAGCTCGCCGCGAGCGTTCGTTCGCTGAAACGGTCCACTTTCTTCAGAAAAGAACTGTAGGCGCCGCCGGCGAAACGCGGCGATTTCTCATACACGACGCCGAGAGTCAGCAATTCGGCGGATTCGAACTCTGTCGCGTGCTGCACCTCTTTGGAAACCGGGTTCCGTCTGGCCAGACTACGCGCCATGCGAATCACTTCCAGGCTGCGGTCGCGCAGGTTGTGAGCCTTTTCGGTGTTGAGGGCAAGGATGCGATAGGCCAGTGTTTCGTCCGGCGAGATGAGCGCCGTGATTTGCTTCAGACCGAGGACCTTCCCGGCCGCCAAGCGGTGACGGCCGTTCGGCGTCCACAATCGGCCATCCTCGCCGCGCACGACGATCAACGGATCCAAGAAAGCCGCGGTCTCGTCGATCTTCGATGCCAGCCGTTTCGCATGCGTAGGTGAAAGATCACGCTGAAAGGGGGTCGGCTGGACGGCGTGGAGAGGCAATGAGGCAAGCACCAGCGGCCGACCGCCCAGCGGTTCGCGATACGCTCCGATGAGCGCGCCGCCGCAACTGCGCACCAACGCGACGACGTCTGCGATTTCCGCGCTGTCCATGGCAATGACCACCTCGGCGGCGTCCAATCCCCGCGCGCTGCGGCGCGGCGCCAACTTGCCGCGTGCACGCTTGGCGGTCGACTTGCGGGTGCGGCTGATTGCCGACTTCGCTGTTGCGGTTCCCATGTGACGATACGGTGCTCCGACAGAGTACGAATTTCAATTGCAGAAATGCATGCGACATCGTTATATAGTCGGGCTGTGGGATGAGAGACGCATCCCCCCACAGACTTGGAGGTAGTGATGGTTACGAAACGCGTATCCCCTGTTAAGAAGACGACGAAGCGGAAGTCAGCCGCGGCAGTCGATCTGACCGACAGCGGAGTGTTCGAAATGCTCGCGTCGGCGAGCGTCGACCCGGACGCACGGCGCCGGTTGGTGGCGGCCGAAGCCTATTTCATCGCGGAACGGCGCGGATTTGCCGCCGGCAACGAACTGGAAGACTGGGTGACCGCCGAAGCGGTGGTCGACTCGCGGCTGCAGCAAATGAAGGTTGCCTAGCGCAGCTGATCCGCCCTACGTGACGCCGAGCCCCCGAGGCTTGGCGGCGCTTCAGGCGATGGATTGCGCCCCCGGACTCACGTGCGCGAAGAAGTCGCGCTGTCGGCGGGTGCGCGCACCGACACGGCGCAGACCTTGCCGCCTCACCTCAGAACGAATATTTGATGTCGACGCCGACGGTGCGTGGTTGATTCGTCACCACCCGCTCCAAAGACGGAATTGTCCATGAGAAGCCCGTGGTGTTGATCCCGAGTTCCGCGTGCTTGTTGGTGAGATTGTCGGCGAACACATACCCCGATAATTTGGCGCCGATCAGGCCGAAACGGAGTCCGACGAGATCGTAGGCAGGGAGAGTGGCGTAGGTGTACTCGATATCCGTCGACTCGCCGACGTAGGAATTGTTGACGCGCGCCATGAACTTGAAGCTGTCCGACACCGGCGTCATGTAGGTCAACGAGGTGGTCTCGGTGTATTTCGGAATGTTGAGGATGGGCAGGCCGGGTGCCAGCGCCGGATCCACTTGAGTCACGAGCGGATTCGCGGACGTCAGCGTCGAGTGAGTATACGTGCCGCTGAACGTCATGGTGAGATTCGGGCTGAGCAGTGCCGTGACCTCGATTTCCGGCCCATAGGACGCGGCATTGCCGGCGTTCTCGGTCAGCGGGTATCCGCACGGCTGATTCACGATCTGCTGCACTTGCGTCCATTTGATGTAGTAGACATCCGCATTGACGACCAGCCGATTGTCCAACAACCTGGCTTTTTCGCCGACTTCATAATTCCAGGTGCTGTCCGGTCCGTAGGTTTCCGGGTGGATGGTGCAAATGCTGGCGGGAATCTGTTGATTGATGCCGCCGGGGCGAAAGCCGCGCGCGACGGTGCCATAGACGGTCAGATCGTGGCTCGGCTCGTACGACAGCGTGACTTTCGGATTCGCGCCGCTGTTGGACTGTTCGAAACTATTGAGGGTGGTGCCGGCGTTACCCGAATCGGTGGCAAAGCCCGCGGTTTCTTCATCGGCGCGGCTCTCGAACTTGTACCAGCGCACGCCGGCGGTCAGTTTGAGGGTGTCGGTCAAAGCGTAGGTACCCTCGCCGAACACCGCGTATTGCTTCATGTGATACGGATTGTGCGCCTGGTAGATGATGCCGTCCGGGTTGGCCGCCGCGCCGCCCACGGATATGAACGCCAGCGGCTGCGACGCGTTGTACTCGGAGAAGATGGATTCGAAGCGGCTGAAGAACAGACCTCCGATCCATTGCAACGGGCCCTTGCCGGTCGAGGCCAGGCGAATCTCCTCGCTGAACTGGCGCGTGGAATCGGTTTCGTTGAATGGAATCTGGTAGAACTGCGTCGCGGTCACACCGAACAGACCGACCACGCTGTACAGCGCTTCGGAAACGTCCGAAGTCTGGCTCTCCTCGCGCGAATAGTATGCGGTGGCCGAGGTCAATTCCGCGAAGCTCATGTCGTAGGTGACGGTCAGGCCATAGAGGCGGAATTCATCGAATATGGGCTCGAAATTATTGAACGGCTGGTAGTGAGCATCGGGAATCCCCGGCGGCAAGTCATATTCGTTGTAATCTCCCGCGGTGATTTTCTGATACAAGGCCGTGGCGTCGATCTTCAGTGCGTCCGTGGGCTGCGCCAGGAGCTCCACACGGCCGCCTTGCAGGCGCTCCCAGTTGACCCGCGGCACGATCGCAGTCGGCGTCACCGCGGTTACATCACCCCGGGTGCACCCCGGCCATCCTGGTCCGCACGGCCCGGGCCCCGTCGGCGGCGGAAAATTGCTTTCGACGATTCGATTGAGCCAGCCGTCGGTATATTTGTCGGTGAGCACCACACGCATTGCCAGGCGGTCGTCAATGAGCGGCGCATTCAGCATCAGATTGCCGCCGCGATTGAAACCGCCGCCCGTGGTGCCCGATCCGATGGCTTCCACCGCGCCTTCGAACTCATTGAGCTTCGCTGGATTGGTCACGAGCTTGATGGTGCCTCCCATGGAACCGGAGCCGTACAGCGTGCCCTGCGGTCCTCGCAGCACTTCCACTCGATTGAGGTCGAAGAGATCGGGATCGATGACGACTTTGCCATTGAGGGCCGCGGCCGGCGGAGTCAGCGGGTAGTCGTCCAGATAGAAGCCGACCGTCGGTGCCGAACCGCCCGAGGACGACAGCCCTCGCATCTCCAGCTCGGTTTGTCCCGGTCCCGCCGTGCGCACGGAAATGCCGGGAACCGCTTGCACGACTCCAGTCAGGTTGGATACGCCCTCTTGCTGCATGAGATCGCCCGACATCGCCGTCATGCTGATCGGTGTGTCTTGCACGGTCGAGGAGCGCTTCTCGGCGGTGACGACGATTTCCTCCAGCGCATCGCCGCGGGCGGTGCGGCTCGCGCCGGCGTCAGTGACGTCCGCGAACGCGGTGCCGGCGGCGAACACGGTCACGGATAACAAAAGCGAGGCAACCCGCGTTGTGCTGTTCATTCTTTTGTCCCTTCGGCATTGTTATTGATTTCGACCCGCTTTATGTAGCAGCTATAACGCCGACCTGTAAAGCTTGCTTTCGGCTACCAAAGATAACTCGCCGACAGCACGAGGACGCGCTGCGTGCGCCGCTCCGGGATGGGACTCACGTCCGGGCTGCCCTTCATCCGGCTGAGCGCACTGTCCAGATTGAGCAGCCAGTGGTCGGTGAGGAAGCGCGTGGCGCTGAAACCCACGCCGACAGCGGCGGTACCGGCATGGGGATCGAAGGCCGGATGTCCCGAGGCCAGCGACTGGGCCGGCGTCACGCCGAATTCGCTTTGCAGGTAGCGATGCGTTGCCAGCGTGATGGATGGGCCGGCAAACATGACGAATTTCTTGGAACTCCCGGGAAGGGGCATGTAGACGCCGACGTCGCCGACGGTGCCGTTGGCGCCGCCCACCAGCTGGCGGACATCGGTGCGCAGGATCAGAGGAAATTTTCTCGAGAGCACCAAAGAAGCGAACAATTTGGCGGCGGGCGCCGGCGATATGTCGCCCATGCCATGCAGGTTGGTGATGTCATCTTTGACGCGCCGGCCGAGGTCGTAGCTGATCGCCGCGCCCACACGGTAGTGGTCGCCGCGCAGGAAGTTGTAGCCGATGCCTTCGCCGGTGCTCACGAAAGCAATGTCGCGGTATTGAATATTGACGACCGGGCCGCCCTGCAGCCGGTACGCTCGTGAGCCGTCGTACACCGGCTGCACTTCTGCTGCCGCGCCGACAATGCGGCGCCATTCCGGCAGATCGGGTTGAAATAACCGGGCCAGGATGAGGCCGCCGGAATACTGCCATTCCTGCAGCGGCGAGGGCGTCTGGGACCATGCCGTGTGGGCGCAAGCCCACAGCAGGGTCAGGCAGGCGAGCTGACGATTGATGATCTTGGCTCCGCGGGCTGAGTCTGGTTCCGCGGCCTCATTGGCGCGGCGAGCTCGACTTGGGGGTCGGCGCGGGCTTGGTTTGGCGGTTCGCTCGAATTGTCCGATAATTACGCTGCATGGCGACACGGTAATTCGGGTCCCCGCTCCGCGGTAGACCGAAGGAACCGGAAATCGAAGTCAGCCCAATCCTACAAGGCGCGACTTCATTTCTCACCGCCCACCGTGAGCTGAAACTGGCCGCTCTGAAATTTGTCGTACCACGTGCCCGACACCACGCCGTTGACCAGCCGCCCCTGCGATGTGACCTGAGTGCTCGTCGACCCGTCCGGGTATCTCCTTTGAATGCCCCCGCTGATGCCGAGGTGGGAGATCGCGGTGCTGACGATGTTGTTCGGGTCGGCGGAATTGATGGTTCCATGGCTGCGATCGCCATACTCATTGATAGAATCGACGGTCCCGTCCTGATTGATGGTCCAGGTTCCTGGGAACACCCGTCCGGGGATCAAGTTGGTGGTGATGAAGCCGCGGTACGGACCGCCCGGCTTCACGGCGAGAGCCGGTGCCGCGTCGGGCGCCGCGGCGGGTTTCGCTGCGACGCTGCGCGACAGCTTGCGGGTCATCATCTCAGCTTCGGCGATGTGCAGGCCCTTGGGAAAGCTTTTGGCATAGCTCGCGAAGTCCGACGCATCCGTGCTGCCCTTGATGTCGAGCCAGTACGACTCATCGAGCTCGGCAGGGGTCGGAACATGAATTGCCGAGGCGGGCGGCGCCGGGTTGCCGGCGGCGGCAGCGCCCGGGGCGCCCGGGCGAAAATAAAATTTGCCCAGCGACTGATCGTATAGGGCCGGCACCTGCTCATGACCCACGCCGTGGGCGAGTTCCACGACATCGCTCTGCACGTCCTTGAGCAGCATACCGGCGGGCACGCCGGGCTTGCGCATCGCTTCGATGAGTACGCGGGTAAACACGCCGTTGGGATTCGTATCGTGCGGGCCGAGATTATCCAACGCCGCCTGCCCGGCGCCGGCGGAGTACATGATCATTTGGCCGGTGGCGGGCGTCACGGGGACCAAGCCGCGGCCGCCGATCGCACGGCCGGCTTCCTTGAACGGATTGCTGCGGCAGGCGTCAATGATGGCCAGCGAAAAGCGCGCCTTCTGGTCGGTCAGGTCGTCGAGAATGCGCTGCAACGGAACGGCGTCGTCCGCCACCTGCGCCTCGCTGTCCGCGGTGATGTCGACCGGGATCAAGTAATTCGTGCCGCCGAATTGCACGCCGTGGCCGGAGAAATAAAATACGACTTCATCGCCGCCCGCCACCTGCGCCTTGAAGTCGCGCAGCGCGGACTTCATCGCTTTTTGGGTGAGGTCTTGCTTCAGCGTCACGTCGAAACCGACTGCTTTCAACTCGGCGGAGATCGCCTTCGCGTCCGCGCGCGCGTTCTTGAGAGGCTGCACGTTCTGGTAGCTGTCGTTGCCGATCACCAGGGCGAGGCGCCGCGCCTGGGCGGGCGCTGCGACGGTCAAACCTACAAGGAGCAGCGCCGCCCACCCGGCGCAGACGAACCAGGGTCGCATTTTGCCGCCCATGCTACGCATCCTGATGGTGGCGCTCGAACAGGAACTGCGCCGCTGCGAGGTCGGCATGCGCCACGCCCACTGATTTGAAAACCGTCCGGCGCGGCCGCGGCGTGAGGGGGCCCGATGCGATCAATCCGCTGAGCGTGGCAACGGCGCTTCGCGCCATGACCCCGCGCCCGAGGGGCTGCGACAAATCGCCGCTGTCCTCGAGTGCGGCAAGCGTGTCGACGACGATGAACGCTTCCTGCATGCAGGCGTCGTCCGCCTCCCGCATGGTCGGTTTGAAGCTTCCCACCAAATCCAAATGGCAATCGGCTTTGAGCCAGTCGCCACGGACCAGGGCCTGCTCGGCCAGCGTGGCGCAGCTGATCACATCTGCCGACCGCACGGCCGCTTCCAGGGTTTTCGCAGTGCTGACGGGCCATCCCCGCGCATCGAGGTCGCGCGCCACCGCCGCCGCCTTGCGCGGATCCCTGCCCCAGATGACGACCGACTCGTAGCGGCGCACGGAGCGATGGCCTTCGACGAGATAGCGCGACAGAGCCCCTGTGCCCACCATCAACAGCACCGCGGGTGTCGTCGGCGCGAGCAGATCGGCCGCCAGCGCCGACACGGCCGCCGTGCGGAACACGGTCAGCGCCGGTCCGTCGATCCATGCGCAGGGTTCCCCGGTCTGCCCGGACAGCAGCACATAGGCGGCGTTCACCGATGGGAGGCCCTGCGCGGCATTGTGCGGAAATACCGTGACGATTTTCACGCCGATGGCGCCTTGCGGCTGCCACGCCGGCATCAGCAGCAAAGTGCGCGGCTGATCCTGCGCCTCGAGATCATAGTGAGCACGCGGCGGACTGTGGGCGCTCGAGGCAAATGCCCGGCGCAGCGGTTCCACCAGGCAGCCGACGCCCGCCAGGCGATGAACGGTCTCGCTGTCGATGACCACGGAACGGGTGGCGGCGGTAGGATTCGTCAAGGGTGCGTTCTCTTTAAATAGAGTAAACCAGCCGGGCCCCGGCGGCCCTCGGCCAGATCTTACCCGATGACATTCGCTTCGCGGAGCGGCCGGTTCTTGGCGATCCTCGCGATCGACAATGGCGATAAATCCAGGGTCGTGAAGCGTCCGTACAAAACCAGCTCCGCGATGCCGCGGCCGACGATGGGCGCTTGCTGCATGCCATGCCCCGAAAAACCGTTCATGAACAGAAGGTTCTCCACCGACTCATGCGCGCCCAAAATGGCGTTGTGGTCGAAGGTATTCATCTCAAAATAACCGGCCCACGCCCGTTCGAGCCTGACTGCTTCGAACGCAGGAATGCGATGGGCGAGCGCCGGCCATAGCCGGCTCTCGAAGGCGTCGTAGTCCGGCTGCAGCGGCAGATCGTCGCCCTCGTCGTCCGGCGCAAGTCCGGCAATGAATGTGCCGCCCTCAGGTCGAATCCAGAATCCCGTCGGATCGATGGTTAGCGGGAAAGGGGTCATGCGAGTGGGACAGGAGATGACGTACACCGTACGTCGCCGAGCAAACACGGGCAGCTCCAGGCCGGCCATGGCGGCCACTTGCCGCGCCTGAGGTCCCGCGGCATTAACGACGTGACTGCAGCGGATCCGCGAGCCGTCGGACAAAATCACCTCGGCGACGCGCTTGCCGTCGAGTGCGAGTTCGTGCGCCGCCGCTTTCACGTAGCGCGCACCCTGCCTGCGCGCCTTACGCGCGAATGCCGTCAATAGTGCGTAGCCGTCGAACCAGCCTTCCCCGCTCAAGCCCAAAGATCCCACCGACAAATCGGCCGTGTTGAGCCAGCCGAAGCGCTCTTCGAGCGCGGCCTGATCCAGGAGCGCCACATCGGCGCTGCAGGCCTTGTGCACCGAGTGGATATTGCGCAGATGCGCAGCGCCGGCGGGTCCCGCCAGGTAAAGGTACCCATGCTCGCGCAGCGAAAGGTCCACCCGTTCGTCGTCGATGCGCAGCTCCTCGGGGGCATTGCGCAGAAACGCGATGCTGGCTTGCGAGATGCGTATGTTGATGGGCGTCGAGAATTGCTGGCGGATGGAGGCGGCCGACAGGGCAGAGGAGGCACGGGCGTACGTTGGGTCGCGCTCGACGACGGTGACCGCGGCCTTGGGTTCGAGCCGCGTCAGCCAGTAGGCGAGCGCGGAACCCATGACGCCGCCGCCGATGACGACGATTTGATCACCCATCCGCGATGATAACTGCGGCCGGCGCAGAGGCGGAAGCGGCGCAGCGTTGCCGGCACCCCCGTCGCGAGGAACGCGAGGGTCCGGTACCGGCCGATTGCGAAGTGGTTCTCACCTTGGTCACGTGGCGCCAGTCTTACAAGGTCACGGCCCTCCACCGCATCCAAAATGTGATCCAAGGCGTCTCGCAAAATCCTCATTTCCATGAGGATCTTGCACAAGCCGCGACGCGTCGGTGGATGCCGCGAGTGCTGTGGAATCGCAGTGCAGCAAAATTGAAGTGAATGATTCACGGAGGGTATTGGTGCAGAGCGCAACCAGACAAAGTGAGGCCGCCGCGTCGCAACCCGCGGAGCCTAACTCAGCTCACACGGCCAAAAGAGCCAAACTCTCGGTACTGCTCGTCACCGGCGACGACCTGCTGTGGCCGCAGATTGGTGCGCACTTAGGCAGCGAGATGGTCCTCAAGCAGGTCGACTCCGTCGACGAGTTGCTCACGACGACCCCGGCGGGACAGCCCGCCATCGTCTTATGGGATGCGCGCGGTCAATCGGACGCCGCCACGGTGCTCTCCCGCCTGCAGCTGCATTCGCCGTGTTTCGCGGTGGTCGCGCTCGACGATGCGGGGGGCGCGCCGGCGTGGACGAATCCGATTGCCCTGCGGCAAATCATCGCGCAGGTCGCGATACCCGTGCTTCCCGAGGAACTGCAGGCGGCAATCGACAGCGGGCGCGAAGAAGTTGCCGCGCGAACCGCGCTGCTCGGCGGCGATGGAATGCACGGCGCGGCCGCCCCCGGCGCAGCGGCGCACGGCGGGGCCATGCCCCCGATCCTGGCGGATGCGCGTAAGTCTCCGTGGCTGCCGGCGGCCATCATTGCGGGGGTGCTCATTGCCGCGGTCGGTGCATTCTTGCTGGTCCGCCACAACGCCGGAGCGGTCAGGCCGACGCCGGTGGCGAGTCCGACAGCGGCGCCGCAACCGGCCGGCAAAGCGTCCGCAGCGGCCGACGAGAAGGTCGATCTGCTTATCGAAAAAGCGCAGCAGGCGATGCTGGAGCGGCATTTCATCGATCCGGTGGACTCGAGCGCGCTCACCTTGTACCGGCGTGCGCTGGTCCTCGATCCCGATAACGGCGAGGCACACCAAGGCCTGCAGCGGCTGGCCGAGATCCTGATCGCGCGCGTGCAGTCCGCCTTGGACGAGCGCAAGTTCGACATGGCCCTGCAGTCGCTCGAGAGCGCACGCAGCATCAATCCCGCCGATGGCCGGCTGGCTGCGCTCGACGAGCGCATCACGAGCTTGCGGGCCGAGCTCGGCCCCGCACAGATTTTGGCGGCGATCAACGCCCAGAATTTCGATCGCGCGGCATTACTGCTCGACGAAGCGGCGCGCAGCAAATCGCTCAGCAACGCCAAGGTGGCGCAGCTGCGCGACGAACTGCGGCGTCGGCGCGAAGACGCCGATGCCGCGAACTTCCTCAAGCTGATCGACACGCGCTTGCAGCAGGACAAGTTGACCGAACCGCGCAACGACAGCGCCGCGTACTACCTGACTCAGGCGCGCGCCGCGGGCGTCAGCGCCGCGGCGCTGCAGCCGCTGTCCCAGGAGATCGACAAGCGGCTGCTGCAGTCGGCGCGCACCGCCATCGATCAACGCCGCTTCACCGATGCGGATCGATTGCTGGTCGACCTGCGCAGCATCGGCGCCCCGACCGCCGCCATCGCGGGCCTGCAGCACGACCTGATTGCGGCCCGCAGCCAGCAAAGCGCCCCGGCCGCCGGACAGCCGCAATCCCTCGATCTCGCGCAGTCCCGGCTGGCCCAAGGCAAAATCACCGAGCCCGACAACGACAGCGCGCTGTTCTACGTCAATCAACTGCGCGCGGCGGATCCCAAGAATGCAGCGCTGCCGCGCCTATCCAGCGCCGTGCAGGCGGCGATCCTCGATCAAGCCCGCGCGGCGCTCGATGCGGCGCAGCCGGCGAAAGCCGACGCACTGCTGCAGCTCGCGGCCGGCCTCGGTCCGTCGGCGGATTTGGCCGCACTTACCCAGCGCCTGGCTCAGACGAAGCAGGCGACTCCCAGCATGCTGGAAGTCCCCGAAGCCAGCTTGACCCGGGTCAAGGGAATTCAGGTCGATTACCCGCCGGAGGCGTTGCGCAAGAATGTCGAGGGTTGGGTCGAGCTCGAGTACGTGGTCGCCGCTGACGGCAAGGTCGCTTCCATCACCGTCGTGGATTCGAGCCCGCCGGGTGTGTTCGACGCCGCCGCCATTCGCGCGCTATCGCGGGTGCGCTACAAGCCGGCGCTGCAGGGCGGGAAGCCCGCAGCGGTCGGCACGAAGATACGAATCGCATTCAAGCTGTCGAAGTAGCGGAACGTCCGATGCAAAACTCCCCTGCAAGCCCCGAACGACGCGACGCGACTTCGCCGCCGATCAAGCGCTCCGCCGTGCGCTGCCTGGTCGTGCACGATGACCTGGAGCTGCGCCTGCGGCTGGCAACGGTAGTGCGGCGCGCAACTCCGGCTCTGGACGCGGACTGCATCAATTGCGCAAGCTTCGACGCGCTGCCGCGGGAGCGCATTGCCGGCTACGCCGCCTTGTTTCTCATCGTCGAGTTCAGCCTGCGCGACAACGCGGCTGATCCGCTGGCACGGTTGGCGCGTTCGCGCGAGCAAGCACCGCATCTGCCGATATTCGTGTTCGCGCGCGGCGGCGACGAGCGCAATGCCGCGCGTACGATGAAGTTGGGAGCCAGCGACTATTGGCCCATTCACGCGGTGAAAATCGGCGAATTGGGCGAGGCCCTGCAGCAAATCGCGGAGCCGGCGCGCACTTCCTCC
>Ga0210394_10002751_pt1 | contig 23560 bp, 21 predicted proteins | sample IncBWC12MmetaG_FD_160121 | JGI IMG/M metagenome (GOLD analysis project Ga0210394, IMG submission 160121) | Forest soil microbial communities from Barre Woods Harvard Forest LTER site, Petersham, Massachusetts, United States - Inc-BW-C-12-M | ecosystem: Environmental > Terrestrial > Soil >... | reverse complement strand
TCCCGATTGCACCGGCCGCCTCCCGGCTTGCGTCCAGCGCGGCCAACCGCGGAAAGATGGTCGTCGACAAGGCGGCCGGCAGCAGCAGCGCACGCAGCGCCAGTTCCTGGGGGATGGTGTAGGTCGAAAGCACTGACAGCGCAACAACCGAAGGCAACGCAAAGCGGTCGAATACGACCATCACCGGCCCGATCACGTTGCTCAGCGTCATCCAGCCGCCTTCGAAGAAAGCCCCCCGCAACGGACCGAAACCGATGCCCGAGGGCCGAGCCTGCGGCTCAGGCAGCATCCGCACACAGCGCCACCGGAACAATCCATACGACACCCAGCGTACCGCCGCGATGCCAAGAACAAGGGCCGGCAACCGGGGGCTCACGATCAGGATCAGCAGCGGGATGAGGTAAGTGGCCACCCCGAATCCGATCCGCAGCGCGTTCGACAGCGCAAACGCCTCCGCACCCTCGATTGCGCCGCGCCACAGGTTGCTCAGAACCACCGCAGGCAGGGTCGCCACCAGCAGCGGCCACGCATGTTGCACCTCGTCCAGTAGCTCGGCCGAGGCGCGCGCACCTGCGAGCCAGCGCGTCGGCATCGCCGCGGCCAGCAGCAGAGCCAACAGCGTGGTCGCGACCAGCAGCCAGCGCTCGGCATACCCGAGCATGGCCCGCTCGCGCTCGAGCTCGTTGCGGCGGGCCGCCACTGCGATGCGCCGCGAAAACACGCGGGCCAGGCCCAGGTCGAGCAGACCCAGGTACCCGAGCAGCGCGAAGGCGAGCGTCAGGAAGCCGAGCCGGTCGAGGCCGGCAAAGCGGACGAACACCGGAACCGAAGCAACCGCCACGGCCAGCGGCAGCACCAGGCCCGCGAGGTTGTACAGGAAGTTGCGCGAGATTCTCTGGCTGTTCACGGCGGTCAATCGCGCCCGCCAGCCAGGCACTGCGGCAAGCGATCCTCCCACGGACCGATCCGAAAGCCGGTCGCCTGCTCGAAACGTCCGCTGTCGAGCACCGAGTAGGCCGGCCGGGCCGCGGGTGTCGGGTATCCCGAGGTCGGGATTGGAACGACCGGTATGGTGATGCCGGAGAGCGTCAATATGCGCCGCGCGAACTCGAACCAGGTTGTCTCGCCTCCTGCAGCGACGTGGTACAGGCCCTCGAGCGGCGTGGACCGATCGACCGCGGCCAGCGTCGCGGCCGCGACATCCCGCGCCCAGGTCGGCGCACCGACCTGGTCGTTCACGATGCGCAGCTGCGGACGCTCGCGGGCGAGCTTCAGGATCGTCAGCACGAAATTGCTGCCGCGCATCGCGTACACCCAGCTGGTGCGCAGGATCAGGTGGCGGCACCCGCTGCGGATGATTTCCTGCTCGCCGGCCAGCTTGCTGCGGCCGTACGTGTTGATCGGTGCGGTCGGATCGGTCTCGAGGTAAGGCGTCCGCTGAGCGCCGTCGAAGACGTAATCGGTCGAGTAGTGAATCAGCAGCGCACCCAGGCCAGAGGCCTGCTGCGCCAGCGCGGCCACCGATTCGGCGTTCACCGCGAAGCACGCGGCCGGATCCTGCTCCGCCCGGTCGACTGCCGTGTAGGCGGCCGCATTGACGATCACATCGGGGTGGATCGAGCTCACCGCAGCCGCCACGCCGTCCGGGCGGCTCAGATCGAGCGCGGCGCGCTCCGGTGCGATCACCGCCCCCAGCGGCGCCAGGCTGCGCTGCAGCTCCCAGCCGACCTGGCCAGTGTGGCCGGTGAGCAGAATTCTCAATCGAACACGTCCGCGCGCCCAAGCATCGGAGCCGCGGCGTCCTTGCCCGAAAGGACCGGCGCGCCCCACAACGGCCATCCGATCCCGATGGCCGGATCGCTCCACAGGATCGACCGTTCATGCTCGCCGAACCAGAATTCGGTCGTCTTGTAGAGCACGTCGGCCATATCGCTCAGGACCAGAAAGGCATGGCCGAAGCCGGGCGGTATCCAGAGCTGCCGGGTGTTCTCGGCCGACAGTTCCACGCCGGCCCAGTGCGCGAATGTTCCCGACGACCGCCGCAGGTCCACGGCGACGTCGAAGATGCGCCCGCTCGCGACCCGCACCAGCTTGCCCTGAGGGCGCACCAGCTGGTAGTGGATGCCCCGCAGCACATTGCGGATCGAACGCGACTGGTTGTCCTGAACGAAAGCGCGATCGAACCCGGTCGCCTGCCGGAAAGCCGTCGCGTTGAAGCTCTCGAAAAAAAAGCCGCGCGAATCGGCGAACACCTCCGGCTCGAGCACCAGCACGCCGTCCAGGGCCGTTGTCTCGACTTTCATGCCCCCTCTCCCCTGCCCCTCTCCCGCAAGCGGGAGAGGGGAGATAGCAGTCACGCAGTTGGCGGCAGCAGCCGCTCCGTCAGCAAGCGCTGCAGGTAGTCGCCGTAGCCGGTGTCCTTCAGCGACGCGGCAACCCGTGCCACGTCCTCGCCGCCGATCCAGCCGCTGCGGTAGGCGATCTCCTCGGGGCAGGCGATTTTCAGACCCTGGCGCTGCTCGATGGTCTGGATGAACTGCGCCGCCTGCATCAGGGATTCGTGGGTGCCTGTGTCGAGCCACGCCATACCTCGCCCCATGATCTCGACCGCCAGGTCGCCCCACGCCAGGTACTGGCGGTTCACGTCGGTGATCTCCAACTCCCCCCGGGACGAGGGACGGATTCGGGATGCGACGTCGCTGACCCGCGCATCGTAGAAGTACAGGCCCGTCACCGCATAGTTCGAGCGTGGTTGGTGCGGCTTTTCCTCGATGCTCACGGCTTTGCCCTGAGGATCGAATTCGACCACACCGTAACGCTGAGGATCGAGCACGTGATAAGCGAACACCGTCGCGCCCTGTTCCCGCGCGCTGGCGCGTCTGAGCGATTCGGTCAGGTCGTGCCCGTAGAAGATGTTGTCGCCCAGCACCAGCGCTGCCGCGCCGGCCTGCAGGAACTGGCGGCCGATCACGAACGCCTGCGCCAGACCCTCGGGCCTGGGCTGGACCGCGTAGCGCAGGTTGATGCCCCACTGGCTGCCATCGCCCAGCAGCTCGGAAAAGCGCGGCGTGTCCTGCGGTGTCGAAATCAGCAGGATATCGCGCAGCCCTGCCAGCATCAGTGTCGTCAGCGGGTAGTACACCATCGGCTTGTCGTACACCGGCAGCAGCTGCTTGGACAGCACCTGAGTGACCGGGTACAGCCGCGTGCCGGAGCCTCCGGCCAGCACGATGCCACGGCGCGCAGCGCTCATCTCAGACTCCGTAGTTCAACTCGATCCATTGCCGATAACGTCCGTCGCGGACGTCCGCAACCCACTCGGCATGGTCCAGGTACCAGCGCACCGTCTTCGAAAGTCCGCTTTCGAACGTCTCCTGCGCCCGCCACCCGAGCTCGCCCTGGATCTTGCCGGCATCGATCGCGTAGCGCCGATCGTGCCCCGGGCGGTCCCGTACGAACGCGATCTGCGACTCATAGCCGCCGGGCTTCGGCCGAAGCAGCGCCAGGGCCGCGCAGATCGCGCGGACCACCTCCAGGTTGCGGCGCTCGCAGCCGCCGCCGATGTTGTACGTGTGTCCGACGCGACCCTTGGCCAGCACGCTGCGGATGGCCGCGCAATGGTCGGTCACGAACAGCCAGTCGCGCACATTCTGTCCGTCGCCATAGACCGGAAGCGGCTTGCCGTCGATCGCATTCAGGATCGTCAAGGGGATCAGTTTTTCCGGGAACTGGTACGGACCGTAGTTGTTGCTGCAGTTCGTCACCAGGGTCGGCAGCCCGTACGTGTGGTGCCAGGCCCGCACCAGATGATCGGAGCCCGCCTTGGACGCGGCATACGGGCTGTTCGGCGCATAGGCGGTCGTTTCGCAAAAGGCCGGATCGGACTTCTGCAGCGAGCCATAGACCTCATCGGTCGACACGTGCAGGAAACGAAAGCCGTCACGCTCGGCGCCCGGCAGCGCTTCCCAGTAATCGCGCGTCGCTTGCAGCAGTTCGAACGTCCCGATGAAATTGGTTTGCAGGAATTGCGCCGGCCCGTGGATCGATCGATCGACGTGGCTTTCGGCGGCGAAGTGGACGATCGCGCGAGGCCGGTATTCGGCCAGTACGCGCTGAACCTCGGCCTGATCGCAAATGTCCGCATGGACGAAACGAAAGTCCGTCTTGCACCTGACGTCGTCCAGGCTGCCCAGGTTGCCGGCATAGGTCAGCTTGTCCAGCACGACGGCGCCCTCGCCGCCGGATGCGAACCACTGGTGAACGAAGTTCGTGCCGATGAAGCCGGCCCCGCCGGTGACCAGGATCATCAGAGGGACTGCCCGGCCGCGTTGCGCCGCAGGTCGGCAGCGACCATTTCGGTGCAGATGCGGTCCAGGGGCGTCGACGGCTCCCAACCCAGCGCGGCGCGCGCGCGGGCCGGATTGCCGACCAGACGCTCGACTTCGGCCGGCCGGTAAAAACGCGGGTCGACGCGAATGACGACGCGCCCGCTATCCTTTTCCACTGCAGTCTCGTCGGTGCCGCTGCCCTGGAAGACGATCTCGGTGCCGGCGGCACGAAATGCCAGCATTGCAAAATCGCGGATCGTGGCCACGCGCCCGGTCGACAGAACATAGGTGTCGGGTGACGGCGCCTGCATCATCCGGATCATGGCATCGACGTACTCCGGTGCGTAACCCCAGTCGCGGCGGGCGTCCAGGTTGCCCAGTCGCAGGCAATCCAGCTTGCCCAGTCGGATCTTGGCTACCCCGTCCGTGATCTTGCGCGTGACGAACTCGAGGCTGCGCAGCGGAGATTCATGATTGAACAGGATGCCGCTGCAGACAAAGAGCCCGTAGGTCTCGCGGTAGTTCACGCTGATCCAGTGCGCGTACACCTTGGCCGCGCCGTACGGCGTGCGCGGGCAAAACGGCGTGTCTTCGTCCTGGGGCGCCGTGCGCGCGCGGCCGAACATCTCGGACGAAGACGCCTGGTAGAAGCGGATCTTCGGATCGATGACGCGAATGGCATCCAGCAGCTGCAGTGGTCCGGCGCCGACTGTCTGCAAGGTCAGCATCGGCTCCTCGAACGACGCGCTGACCGAGCTCTGGGCGCCCAGGTTGTAGACCTCGTGAGGCCGTACCCGATCCAGCACGGCCGCTGCGCCGCCGGCGTCCATCAGATCGAAATGCACCAGCGACAGGCGCTCGTGATGAAGAATGCCCAGTTCCTCCAGGCGCCACACGTTGCTCGAGGCGGAACGGCGCACGCCGCCCACCACCTGATAGTCGCGAGCGAGCAGCGCTCGTGCCAGATAGGCGCCGTCCTGTCCCGTGACTCCCGTGATAAACGCGATCCTGTCAGTCATCGTCTCGCTGCCGTGCGCCGTGCTACGTCCCCGCTTCGCCAGCCGGACGATTTTCGCACACGCCGACCGCAGGCCCCGCACGGTCCGCTATGCTGGCGACCATGCCCAATCGGCCATAGGGACGTGACGCAGATGAAGCTTGTTCCGATCATCTTATGCGGTGGAGCCGGCACGCGCCTGTGGCCGGTCTCGCGCGAATCGATGCCCAAGCCTTTCATGCGGCTGCTGGACGGGCGTTCGCTGCTTCAGACGACGGCAGCCAGAGCCGCCAGCCTGGACGACGTGGCGCAACTGGCGATCGTGACCAACATCGCCTATTCCTACAAGGCGGTCGAAGATCTGGCGGAGGTCGCGCTGACCTGCCCGCCCGCGCTTCTGCTCGAGCCCGAGGGCCGCAACACGGCGCCGGCGATCGCGCTCGCGGCGCTGTGGGCGCAAAGCGAGCATGGCGACGACGCCGTCTTGCTGGTGCTGCCGGCCGATCACATCATCCGGGACCAGCAGGCGTTCCGGACCGCCTGCCAGCAGGCCATCGACGTGGCGAAGACCGGCCTGCTGGTGACCTTCGGGATCCGACCGAGCGGACCTGAAACCGCATTCGGCTACATCGAATGGGGCGAACCCCTGCCGGGCAACCGGGCCTTCGCGGTGCGCCGCTTCGTCGAGAAGCCGGCGCGCGAGATCGCCGAACAGTTTCTGCAGATGGGCAACTTCGCCTGGAATTCTGGCATGTTCTGCTTCACGGTGCGCGCGCTGCTGCAGCAGCTTCGGAAGCACGCGCCCGAGGTGGCGCAACGGGCGCAGGCGACTTTCGATGCGCCCGGGACGTCGCGTTCCGACGCCGGGCAGGTGAGCTTCGATGCCGCCAGCTTCAAGGCCCAACCCAACGTTTCGATCGATTACGCCCTGATGGAAAAGGCCGATCGTGTCGGCGTGGTTCCGTGCGACATCGGATGGAGCGACATCGGCTCCTGGAAGTCGGTGTCCGAAGCGCACGCGGCCGACGAGCAGGGCAATTCCGCGGTGGGCCCGGCGTTCCTGATGGGAAGCCGCAACACGTTCGTCCGGGCCCAGGACCGGTTCGTGGCGGCCATTGGAGTTCAAGACCTGGTCGTCATCGATACCCCGGACGCCCTGCTGGTCGCGCACAAGGATGCAAGTCAGCAGGTCAAGGACGTTGTCATGCATCTGAAACGAAGCGACGTGGCGCTGGCGATAGACCACGCGACGGTGCATCGGCCGTGGGGGACGTTCACGGTGCTGGTCGAGGGCGACGGCTTCAAGGTGAAGCGAATCATGGTCAAACCGGCCGCATCGCTGTCGCTGCAGCTGCATCACCGGCGCAGCGAGCACTGGGTCGTGATCGCGGGCGTCGCGCACGTCACGCGCGGCGAAGAAACGGTTGACCTGCATCCGAACCAGTCAACCTATATCCCGGTCGGAGTGCGTCACCGGCTCGCCAACCGGGGCCCGACGCCGCTGGAAATCATCGAAGTGCAGTGCGGCAGCTACGTCGGCGAGGACGATATCGAGCGGTTTTCGGACGTATACGGGCGTGTGAAGGCCGAGCTGCAGGCGCGATGAACATCAAGTCCCGCATTCGCACGATTCCACACTATCCGAAGCCCGGAATCATGTTCCGGGACATCACGACCTTGTTGAAGGATCCGGTCGGGTTTCAATTCACGATCCAGGAAATCGTCAAGCGATACAGCACCTGGAAAATCGACAAGGTCGCCGCCATCGAGTCGCGCGGATTCATCATCGGGGCGCCGGTGGCTTACGCGCTGGGGCTCGGTTTCGTGCCGATCCGCAAGCAGGGCAAGCTGCCCGCCGAGGCGGTCGGACACGACTATCAGCTCGAATACGGGCAAGACCGCATAGAGATCCACTTGGACGCGATCGAGCCGGGCGACCGCGTTCTGGTGCTGGATGATCTGATCGCCACCGGCGGCACAGCCGAGGCAGCGTCGCAGTTGATTCGGAAAATGGGCGGCACGGTCGTCGAATGCTGCTTCATCATCGACCTGCCAGACGTCGGCGGCCGCAAGCGCCTGCAGCAGCAAGGGTTGAACGTGTTCAGCCTGTGCGAGTTCGAGGGCGACTAGCCAAATTGCGCTGCGGCGTCGGAATTTCCCGGTACGTCGAGTAAACTGCGACCGCGCGCTCCCGGGCAGAAGCTTGAGCGCGCGCGCCGGCTGATCCGGGCATCCCGTCAGAACTGAGTCGTTGCAACGTGGCGTCGAACCAACGCGTATGAAGACCGTTCCCAATGGTTCACTGGCGCTTCGCGACGGCCGTCGCAGCGGATACCCAAGGGCGGTCGAGCCCCACACAATGCCTCGTTTGGAACGAGGCGATACCGGACGATACCCGCACAGTCGCCACGACTGGGGCACGCGCACGCTGCTGTACGAGTCGGACGGAATCCGGATCGAACGGCTGGAGATCAAGCCCGGTGGCGGACTGGTACCGAGCATCAACAAGTGCCATTGGGTGCACTGGGTCGTGACCGAAGGCATGGCTCGCATCACCATCGGCGACGTGGTCCACGAGGCCGGTCCGAATGAGTCGCGTTATGTGGCCGCTCTGACGCGACATGCCATCACGAATCCGGGGCGCACACCGTTGGTTGCGTTCGAGCTGCGTTGTGGTGATGGGTCCGACGAAGATCCGCTGACCCAGCTCACGCCCAATGACGCGCGCACCACGCCGAACGGCGGCCGACCTCTACGGGTCCTTCACGTCTACAAAACGTTCCTGTCGGACAGCATGGGCGGCCTGGAACAGGCGATCGGTCAGATGGTGTCCGCCACCCGGCGTCACGATGTACAGACCCGCGTGCTGAGCGTGTCGTCCAGGCCGGATCCGCAGCGGCTGACACTCCGGGCGACCGAGAATTTCCGTTTCAAGCAATCGCTGTCCATCGCTTCCAACAGCATGTCGCTGTCGCTGCTGTTGCGCTTCGGAGCCCACGTGCAATGGGCCGATGTGGTGCATTACCACTTTCCATGGCCCTTCGCCGATCTGCTGCACCTGCTGTGGGGGGTGCGCAAACCGAGTGTGGTCACATATCACTCCGACATCATCCGGCAGCAGCGTCTGATGAGCCTGTATCGGCCGTTGATGGAGCGGTTTCTGGGAAGGGTCGACCGGATCGTGGCGACCTCGCCGAATTACGTCCAAACCAGCGACGTGCTCAGGAAGTACGCGGACAAGACCACGGTGATCCCGATCGGCCTGGATCCCGCCAGTTACCCCGCGACTCGTCCCGAGATACTGGAGCACTGGCGGCGAACCGTCGGCGAGGGCTATTTTCTATTTGTCGGCGTGATCCGGTATTACAAGGGGCTGCATATCCTGTTGGATGCGCTCGCGGGAACCCGGCTTCGGGTCGTCATCGTGGGCGCGGGACCGATCGAGGATGAATTGCGCCAGCATGCGAGCGATATGCGCCTGTCCCACGTCAAATTCCTGGGGGCGTTGCCGGACGAGGACAAGGTTGCGCTGTTCGAGTTGTGCTCCTGCGTCGTTTTCCCGTCGCACATGCGCTCCGAAGCGTTCGGCGTGACGCTGGTCGAAGGCGCGATGTTCGGCAAGCCCCTGATATCGAGCGAAATCGGCACCGGAACCAGCTACATCAACGTCGACGGCGTCACGGGTTTAGTAATCCGACCGGGTGACCCGGATGCCCTGCGATCGGCGATGCTGCGTCTGGCCGGTGATGAGAATCTTCGCAAGCAGATGGGACAGGCCGCGCGCCGCCGATTTGAAGAGAGGTTCACCGCCGACGATATGGCCGCGCAGTATGTGGCTACTTACCAGCAGCTGATCAGGCGCGACGCCACCGAAGCTGTCCCTGCCCGAGCGGGCACCTGACACGAAGATCGACCCTACCGCCGGGTCACCCTCCCGGTGACATGGCGTCACGCGCGCGCCGTCGTGGACAAGTCTCACCCAAGCCTCAATCAGATTCGGATTCGTCCTACAAGACGGCAATGTTTCATTTACGTGTCCGCGAAATAATTACTGGTTGGCTTTACCGGGAATCAGAATTGTCCCGACTGGCTGCGCCGAAACTGATCGTGCTACCGGCTGTCGCGTTCCTGATCGCGGCGGCCCCGCAGCGTGTCGTCGACTCCGGGACCACATTGGACCGCGTGTCGCCGGCGAGCCAGGGACCCCCGCTCTCGTCAACCGACCCCGCGCTGCTGTCCGAGTTTCGAGGTCGCCTGCTTGCTACGCTGCCGCCCGATCTGCGAGACACGCGCAAGGTCTTGCGTGCCACGCTGCTGAGTGAATTCGCGGCCAAGAAACACCTGATCGCCACGCGCTTCCCCCAATTGAGTGAGCGCCAACGGCTCGTCCTGTTCACGATGCTGCGCGTGCACGGCAGCTTTCCGACCTACGCCATCCGGTCGATGGTGCCCAGAACTCTGGACAAGATTCTGTTGTCGCATCGGGGCAACTGCTCCGACCACGCGCTGCGTCTGGCATTGGCCCTCGACGCGCTGGACCTAGAAACGGCGTTCGTCCCGATCAAGACGGATTCGATTCCCGGTCACGTGATCGTCGACGCATTCGATCCGGCCGAGCGCACGGCGTACCTGCTTGACAGCAACCTGAACGTGTTCATCCGGCGGCCAGGCGCCACTGCAAGCTTTCTGACCGAGTGGGTCGGCGCGAGCGAGCAGGCCCGTAGCGAGTTCTTTGCGGACTCCGGCAATCTCTACGAACTCCCGCTGCACTTCGAGTTCGAGGATCCGGGCCCGCTGGGTTTCACCGGAGGCGCGCCGACCCTGGATCAATTGAATTCGGTCGTACCCAAGCGCAGGCAGATGTGGCGGCGTGCCTTCACCGTCGAGTTCGACCAGGTACTGCGGTGGTGGAGGACCAGCTGGCCCTATCAACCTCCCCGGTCGCTGATCGAACTGGGCCGCGCGTTCGACCTGATCGGGTTGGTTCAATTTCAACCGCACTGGCAGGTGGCGGTCGAGCCCTTGTGGAAAGCGGCGAACGTGACCCGGTTCGATCCAAGCCGGCACGTGGCGATGGCGAGTCCCCCTCTCGAGGATTGAGTTGCGGCGATCCTGACGCCGTCCGTCAAAGAGCGATGCACCCGCTCTATCGGGCGATCGATCGCCACCACACCGAGTAGGGCTGAGCGATCCACCACTTCAGCGGTACGCGGCCGTGGTGTCGCCGCACCACCTCGATCGCCTCGGCGTAGTGAAGGCGGCGGCGGCTGCGTGTCTTGGTGTGCGGGTGTTCCCGGTTGACGGCGACGAATTCGTCGACGAACTCGAGCGGCCCGAACATCTTGAGCAGTCGCCACCACAGATCGTAGTCCATCACCATGTGCAGATCCTCGTCGACGCCGCCCACCGCCTCCCACGCCGTCCGTCGGATCAACGACGCGGGTTGCGAAATGAAGCAGCGCAACGCCAGGCGCCGTTCGTTGAATGGCTCGACCCAGACCGGACGCCGGGACCGGGTGGCTTCAGTCACATTCCAGGCTCTCCCATACACGGCCGGCACCGTGGAGCTGGCTTGCAGTGCACCGAGCAAGCGTCCCAGGCCGCCCGGCAGCAGCCAGTCGTCGCTGTTGAGCCAGCCTACATAAGGCGCCTTCCCGGCGGCGATGCCTTCGTTGATCGCAGCGGCTTGTCCTCGGTCCCGGGAGCTGCGCCAGCCGGCGAGCCGATGCTCCCATTTCCGGATGACGTCGACCGATTGGTCGGTCGAGCCGGCGTCCGCCACATAGACCTCGACCGGGATGCCCTGTTCGAATATCGAGGCCAGAGCCGCATCGAGGTAGCGACCCTGGTTGTACGACGGCACCGCGACCGTCACCAGCGCATCAGCGCCCACTGCCTGCTCCATCGAAGCGGCGCTCGAGGGCGCGGTGCTGCCAGAGGAAACGCAGATGTATTCCGAGACGTCGTCCGGCAGGAATCTGCAGCCCGCCATAGCGCTCCTTCACCCACCGCATCTCCCGCAGCCCCGACGTGCGCAACCGGGCCTGCGTCTTCTGGGATTGGTGGACGCGAAAGACTCCGAACAGTTCGGGGACATGACGGATGACCGCATTTGCCTGGACGAAACGCAGAATCAGGTCCCAATCAAGCGCGAACTGCAACTCGGCATTCAGGCACCCTCCGACCCGCTCCCACAGGCGCCTGCGCCAGAACATCGTTTCCTGGGGCACATAATCGACGAACCGCAGCAGCTGTTCGTCATGTCCGGGCAGGATCCAGCGGCCGACCTCCAGACCGGCGCCGTCGACGATCAGGCGATTTCCGTAGACTACGTCAACCGAGGCATCATCGCGGAAGATCTGCCCGACTCGATGCAGCGCGCCGGGTGCCAGCATGTCGTCCGAGTTGAGCCACCCCATGACCTCGCCATCCGTTCGTGCGAACCCTCGATTGATCGCGTCGGCCTGGCCTTGATCCGGTTCGACGTGGACCCGGACACCGTGACCTGAAAGCTGTCGCAGAATCTGCAAAGTGCCATCGCTGGAACCGCCGTCCTGCACAACGTATTGCAGCCGACCGTAGCCTTGACCGATCACGCTCTGCACCGCTTGGCCGATATACGACCCCTGGTTCAGCGACGGCGTGACCACGGCGATGCTCGGCAGCCCGGCCTCTTCGATGCGAACCCCAGCGGCGGGGATCCTCAGCGGGCGCGGTGCGTACTGCCGAAAGCGGCCGATGCGAATGCCGGCGAGGCCTCGGACCAAGGTGCGAATCGAAGGCATGGAGTTCACGCCAGATCGTAGCCAATCCGACCGCCGTCGAGTCCGGAGCCTAAGGCCGCTCTGCTTGGGTCCTGAATCTACCAGGCTCGGTAAAGCAGCTTCATCACCAGCGGCATGCAAGGCCGCGCGAATCGCAAGCAAGGGGCCAAGCACGCGGCCGCAACACCGCTTCGCCGCTGCTCGCGCTGCCAGATGCCGTCCGCCCCCTCGGTGGCGCCGACCACCGTGGCCAGGTCCTGCCGGGATTGCGGCCATGTATCGCGCAGGTCGCGCTGCCGCTGTGCTCGCGGAATCATCCGGTCGACCTCCGCACGGTAAGCATCCGAATCGGCGCTCTGCTGCCCCGGACGCACGCAAAAGGCACCCAGCTGGCGCTGCACGTGTACCAATGGCGTCACCCGCGCGAAGCGCCTCCACAGATCCCAGTCGCCCGCCAGGCGCACGGCGGTGTTCACCCCACCGGTCCGGTCCAGCAGACTCTTGCGCCAGAACGTGCTCTCCTGCTGCACGAACGGCCAGTGAAAGCCATCCGCCAGCCCCGCCGCCAGGACCGCGCGGGGAAAGTGCGGTTCGCGGTCGATCGCGATCAGTCGGCCATGCAAATCGATCCAGGTCGGCCAGCCCATGATCCAATCCACCTCGGGCAGCTGCACGCCCAAGCGGCCGATCGATTCAAGCGCACCCGGCCACAGAACATCATCGGCGTTGCACCAGCTCATGAAGGCCGATGGCGGGATTTTCATCCGGGCGAAGCCCCGGGCAATCGCCGCGTACATTCCATCATCGGGTTCGCTCGCAAACGTGAAGGTCAGGCGCGCCGCCAGCTCGGCCCCGATCCTTTCGAGCCGCCGGGACCAGTCCCGGAGTCGCTCGACCGTGCCATCCGTCGAAACGCCGTCTTGCACATGGTAGTGAATATCCAGGTCGCCGGCCTGCGCAACAATGCTCCAGATCGTGCGGTCAATCGTCCCGATCGCGTTCAGAACCGGAGTGACGATGAAATGCTCGGACATTCGAGACTATCCAATTCAATGAGCTCAAAGCGCTCCTCTTCGATGATCGCGTAGCCGCATTGGGTCCCTTTCTCGTCGCCTCGCGTGACATTGAATTCGTAGGCGTAGTCGATCTTATGGGCCATATCAAGGCCCGTCTGCACTCCGATTGAGAACATATATTCACCTTGAGCGAGCCCCGGGAGTCTGAAGTGAAAGACCGCCTGTACGCGCATCCCCTTGACCAAAGAGGCGATGTGAGCGCCGCATATGTCACTGTTCGTGTGCAAGGCTGGCAACCCCTGTCGGTTATATATGACGAAGCCAATTTGCGGATTCTCCATCGTGGCTTTTGACAGAACATCGAAGATCAGAACGACCTGCTCGTTCCCCTGCAACGAGACTTTGCCGTCCAAGGTGCCCGCCGTGACGAAGGCCATCCGTTTGATTTCAGCCCTTCCATCGCCAACGGATGGAACTGCGCCCAGGTCCGTCCATTTGATTTTCTCGAAGTCGGCACCCGGGGCCAATTGACCCAGCCCGCTACCACCCCCCGATTGACCCGATTCACGGTCCGCAGCTTCGACATCGGCCACGGAATGATATTCGGCAGGCAATTTGTCATATAGCATGTAATTCTGGAAGCTGGTGGTGACTTGCTTCGGGCTGCCGCAAAGGAACAGCTCGCCCTCCATGATCCACATCGCGGAATCGCAGAACAGGTTGACGGCCTGGATGTCGTGGCTGACGAATATGACTGTCTTGCCCTGCTCCTTGAACTCGCGCATCTTGCGCAGGCACTTCTGCGAGAAGCGCATATCCCCGACCGACAGCACCTCGTCCGCGATCAGAATGTCGGGGTCTATGTTGATGCCGACAGCGAACGACAGGCGCGAATACATGCCGCTGGAATACGTTCTGACCGGGTGGTGAATGAACTCGCCGATATCGGCGAAGGCGATGATGTCCTGCATCATCCTCTCGGTCTGCTGGTCGCTGTACCCGAGCAGCTTGCTGGCAAAGCGGGCGTTCTCGATCCCGGTCAACTCGGGATCGAAGCCGACGCCCAGTTGCAGCAGGGACACTTTGCCGTTGATGACGACGGTCCCGCTGGTCGGGCTGAGTTCACGCGACAGGATTCTCAATAGGGTCGATTTGCCTGCTCCATTTTTGCCGACGATCCCGAGAAACTCGCCCTTCTTCACTTCGAAGCTCACGTTCCTCAGTGCCGGAAAATCGGTACGGAATTTCCTTCTCGTCAAGGAGAAGGCTTCCTTCAAACGATCGCCCGGGTGGTCATAGATCCGGAAGACCTTCGTGACGTTCTGCACCTTGATTGCTATTTCGGGCATCTAAATCACGTCCCCGAAGTGCGGCCGCAGTCTCTTGTATGTAACGGTTCCGGCAATCAGGACCACAGCGGTGAACGTCCAGAAATACACGAACCCGCTCGGATCATTCCAGAAGGGTTGACCGTACAGAAAGCTCTTTCTGTACCCTTCAAGCACGTACGTCATGGGATTCAGCTCCAGAAGGAACCGGTAGTTCCTTGGAAAGGTCTCGACCGACCAGAATATCGGTGAGACCCAGAATCCGATCTGCAATGCGACACCGATGAGATTGCCGACGTCCTTCACGAACAGGCTCATCGAACCCGCGATCCAGCCCAGCCCGAGCATGAAAACCGCAGTGGCCAGCAAGTAGTAGATCGCCTGAAACCAGTACAGAGTGAACGGAATACCGCTCGCCAGGAGCAGGATCACCAGAATGACCAGAAAGATCGCATGAATGTAGAGCGCGGTGAGAACATTGACGACCGGCAACACGGCCAGATTGAACTCGGGTCGCTTCAACAGGAACGAATGATTCCTGAACGTGCTACTCGAAGAGGAGAGCGTCAGGGACACGAAATTCCACAGCGTCATGGGCGCCATCAACCACGGCACGTACGGATATCCACTGGGCGGCTGGAACTTCAACGCCTTGGTAAAGAAGAACCACAGGAGGAGCACATAGATCAGCGGTTCGACGATCACCCACGTCACCCCGAGCATCGATCCGAAATAGGCGCTCCTGAAATTCCGCCAGGAGAGACTCAGAATCAACTCTCGCTTGTTGAACAGCTCTGCGGCAAAGGTTCGTATCATTCGAAATGTCGCAGACAAAATCCTGAGGATCATGCTAGGACCGCTCTGCCTGCGGATTCGTCATTTCACCAACTCCGCATAGGTATTCAGGCCGATTTGATGAGAGCGCGTATCCCGGTTGCACAATTCGGCAAATTGGGAAGCACCGTAGTCGACGAAATCGACTCGCTTGAATCCGATATGCCGGGCCACCAGGCTCAACTCGTCCTTCGAATAGAAGTGCAGATGATCCCAGAACGAATAGGCCTCGAACTCCGCCTCCCTCACCCGCCTTTCCGTGGGCGGCGAGTAGTGCTTGGCGAGGACTCCCTCCAACCCGGGAAAACTCAAACGCAGCACTCCGCCGGGAGCGAGCGTTCGATAGACCTCGCAGAGAAAGAAGATGGATTCGGCTTGATTCAGGTGTTCCAGAAAGTCTTCGGAAAAACCGAATCGCACGGAATTTTCCCGAAAGGGGTGCTTGTCGAGCAGATTGAGACGATGGTAGTTGGCTTCGGTCGACTCGTAGTTGTCGATATTCAGCCAAGCTTCGATCAAATGGGGCCCACATCCGTAATTGACGTTGAACAGCTCGCCATCGGACGCCTCGATGAACTTTGCGCCGCCTTCGCCCGAATGGGGAGCGTCGCGCTTGGCGCGCCAGATGCCTTCGGCCTGGAAGTACTCGTACTGATCAAAATGCTTGATCTTGTCTTCCCAGTATGGAATCGAGGCCAGCCGCTTGACCATTTCGCGCTGCGACGCCGGAACGGCGTGGTCGAAATCCGCAGAGTCGCGCGGCGCATCAGGGAACAAACGAACCGGCCCGAGACGCCTTGCGATTTCACGAGCGATCTTGCGAATCATAGGTGTAAGCGACTGGCTGCGCGCTGCAACACCGCACGGGTACGGCTGCCAAGCGAGTGAGCAGCGGCAGGTTTTCCGGTCAGGAACTCCGCTGCAAGTTCCGTGAGCTGGGCGCCGAGTTCCGGATTCGACCGCTTCTCCGCAATGTGCCGCGCAACATCGATCGCGTAGCCGAATTGACGGTCGACCACCGAAAAGATCCACAACAGGACGAACTGACGCAGCGATGACTCTTTACCTTCGAGCCAATCAAGCGTCCGCAGATACCGTCCTTCGCACCAGCCCGGAGAGATGCGCTGTTGCTCCGATCTGAGCGCTGCGACGGCAGCGGGCTTCTCACGGAGCAGGAAATCGATCGTCTCCTTGCTCACGCGCTGGGTGCCCCTGACGTCGACTCTGGACAGCCAGAATCCCTGCGAGCGAAGAACGCGATGAACATCGATGAACAGGTCCTCTCCTATGTACCCGTCCAGCAACCCCGGTTCCGTGTCAACGGCGACCATGTGGTCGCGGAAATTCTCCGGGATGCTCTCGAAGATTCGCAGGTCCGTCCCCTGCGCGTCAATCTTGATCCAATCGAGAGCGTCGCATTCCTGATCCCTCAGTGCCCGCTCGATCGTCGTTGCCCGCACGTTGACTTCGCGCAGCACGTCGAACAGATCGTAAAAAATGTAGTCGCGCAGTGCCTTGGTGTTGGGCGGGAGCGTACTGGAGCAGTACGGGCTGCGGGTCAGATAGAAGCGGGCTTCGCCGACGGACTCCTGCCCGCACACCGCGCTGTTGACGATAATGGATTTGGCGTATTCCCCGTCGGCGATCGTTCGAATCTCGCGCAGGTCCGGGTCGAATCCGATGTAGACCGACGCCGGCGCAATTTCCCGCCATATTTCCGGGCCGCCTCCGGACGCACCGACGTCGACCAGCACGGGGGCGATGCCGAGCTCCCTCAGCAATTCCACCAAAACCGACATAGACCTTTCTCTCAATGCGCTGGCCGCCGCTGCGCGGCCTGAATCAACGATTCGAAAAACTCCGAGCGGCGTCCCGCGAAGGCCCGAAGCCATTCAAGCTTGCGCCGCGGGTCCGGCGTCCATTCGCGGGCTCTGGCGTCGCGTATGACGGTCGCAGCGGACTTCGGATCCCGGGGCAGGCGAATCACAAGCTCATCCGGAATCTCGCCCGAAAAGCTGGTGTCATTTTCAACCACCGCAACTCGCTGCGCGACAGCCAGGCTTTTGACGAGCGAACCTTCCAGAGGGGCTGACCACAGAGACGGGACCGCCGTACACCATGCGGATCGCATCGCCTCTCGCAGTCCCGTCTCCCAGCTCATGTCGCGAAAGTCGCAGTTGAACGGAGCTTCAAAGCCTACGGGCTTCGGAAACGGAAACAGAAAGGTCATGCTCTCACAGTGGCGCGCAACGTCGACGAGCCAATGGGCGCCCTTTGCGCCGACCGGGTACCCGTGAAATACGAAGTCCCAGGTCGGATTGGAATTGACGCACGATTCGCCCTCCCCCACACCTGGCTCGAACAGCTCGTTCCAATCCTCGGTCCAGAGTCCTACGACTCGAGGCGCTTCGAGCAAATCAAAGTGGCGCTGAGCCAGCTCGGCCTGGATGCGGGTCTGCGCCAGAAGCTGCAGCTTGCCCGCCGCAACATAGCTCTTCAACGCCTTGACGTAGTCGACCGCGATCGACTCTGCGCGAGGAAATGGCTTGCAATCCATATCGGCAATGGCGTCGAAGCGCCCGCCCAGACACCTCAGACACGGCCGCGCCTCGCCGCGAACGTAGTTATAGCTGGCGATGCAAAAAAAAGAGCTGTCCAGCAAATACAGTATCGCAGGTCCCCGTCGGCGCGCGATCAACGCCAGGGCCAGCCTGAATCCGAGGTTCTGCGGGTGCAGCAGCACGAGCCCGGTGTGCCGGTCCATGAATATGACATACGCGATCTGGATCACGAACGAAACGGTGCGCTGTGCGTAGCTGATCAGGCGGCCGATCGCGACCCAGCGCTGCTTCTGGCGCCAGAGCGAAACGAGCCGCCAGAGAGGCAGTTGCTCGGGCTTCGCGACCAGTGTCAGCGGGAAACCCTTTTCTTTCGCCGAGGTCGCGAGATGACCGACCAGCCGCCCCGTCCCTCCTGGGCCTGCCGGAATCCCGGATACGATCACCACTCGGGTGCGGTCGATCACCGCACCTTCTCCCACAGCCGCCTGACTCGCGTGGCCAGGGTCGGTCTGCGGTGGTACCAGCTCCGGCGATACCGGATCATCGCCTCGACCGCCGCAGCGGATTCGAACGTCGGTTCGGTCCAGTTCGCTATGTCCTGGTCGTAGATCTTTACATCGAACAGGTCACTCGGAGTGCAATGTTCTCCGGTTCCATCGAAGCCGATGTTCAGAACGAACGATCGGCCCGGGTGCACCGCCAGTCCCTCGTGCATGGCCATCGAGCCGTACCAGCGTATCGCCCACGAATTGTTCTGCCCGCTGATCTGCTGTTCAAGCATTTTCGTGAAGAACATCGATCCGCGCACGTCGAACTCGTGCTCGATGCCCTGGTTGCGCAGGTAGTCACGAATGACGCGGCCATCGGGCTCGAATTTCTTCCACGCTCTTGCCCAGGTTGCCCATCCCCAGCAGGTCGCCTCCCGGTAGAGAAACGTCTCGGGCAGCCTGACGTCGACCGGAAACATGTACGCCGAGACGTGCATGATTTTCTCGTGTTCCTCATATCGATCGAGCGCCTGACTCAAGTAGCGCAGCGTCGTCGGAGAGAAAATCAGATCATCCTCGAGCACCACCGCGCGCCCATGGCGGTCGCACATGTCGCTCACCCCCGAGATGATCGAGTTCGCGAGCCCCATATTTTCGGCGCGCTCGACGATGATCGAGTGCGACGGCGCCAGTTGGCGCACGACCGCTCGTGTCAAAGACACCTGTTCGACATCGGATCTGGTCCGAGGACCGTCACAGTAGATGTAGATCGGCATCGTCGAAGCCTCCGGATTGGACAAGAGGCTTTTCAACATGCGTTGCGCATGCTGCGGTCGCTTGTAGACGAACGCGCCAATCGGTGGCTGACCCATTGATTGCCTTGCCCCTTTCAGCCGGCCGGCGCCAGCGCCTTGACGGCTTCCGGAGTTTCACCATCGAAGAACAGTCGGGTCCAGATTTCAATCAACGCGGCCCGATACTGGAAATCCAGCGGCCTGGTGCCGAGAACCCGTTCGTCGGTCTCCTCCCGCAACACGCCCTGCCGCACCAGCGAGCCACGGCGCAGCAGGTGCAAATAGCGGGACGTTGCAGCGCGCATCCATTCCCCCACCGGCGGGGTAAACCCCCTCTTCTTCCGGTCGATCAAAGCGCGCGGCAGCAGATCGCCAACCGCGTCGATCAGCAGCGCCTTGTGCCCGGCGCTCCAATCATTCAAGCCATTCTTCCTCAGGCCCGTCACCAGATCGGCAAGCTCGAAATCGAGGAACGGTATGCGCGCCTCGACCGAGTGTGCCATGCTGACCCGATCGGACAGGGCCAGGCAATTGGAAACCAGCCAGGTCCGATTCTGGACGTCCATCAGCCAAAGCGGGATATCGCCCCAGTCGTCCGCCTCGAAGTACCGCATCCAGGCTTCGGGATGTGCGCTCTTCAGCGCTTCGGCCGAAAGAATCTGCTGTGCAAGCGGCGCCGCGATCCGCATCCAGTCGAGGCTGTCATAGAAAATAGCTCTCCTTCGCGGGCCTTCATCGGCCCGCTGCCAGCGCAACAAAGAGTGCAGCGCTGTTCTCTTCTGCCGCCTCTTGACGTTCTTTGCGACCGCGTCGCGCACCCACTCGTAACCCCAGAACAGCTCGTCGGCCCCGAGGCCCGACAGGAGAACCGGCACTCCGTGCTCCTGCGCCAGCCGGGACACTGCGTGGTATCCGTAAGCGGCGATGTCCCCGATCGGGTCATCCATGTCCCATATCAGCCGCGGAAAGGTTTCCACGAAATCGGCGGTTCTGAGCTCGACATCGTGGAACGGCATATCCAGCTTGCGTGCAAGATCCAGCGCAAAGGCGCGCTCGTCGCTCTCCGGCCGTCCCTCGTACCCGACGCTGAAGGCCTGCAGCGGCCCACTGCAGTGCTTTCTGGCGAGCACAGCGACCAGGCTGGAATCGATGCCTCCACTCAGCGACACTCCGACCGGGGCATCCGATCGAAGCGTTATCCGGCACGCATCGTCAAGCGCCGCTCGGACGAGTTCGGCGGCGTTGCCGCCACGTTGTCTCGCCTCCAGATAATTCCAGTACGGTCGCGAGCGGGGAACCCCAGCGCCCTTTGGCAGCAGCCCGGGCGATACCTCCAGGACATGGCCCGCCGGGAGCTTTTCGACGCCGTCGAACATCGTCAGGGGTTCAGGCACATACTGGTAGACAAGAAAGAGATTGACCGCCTCGGGCGATAGCCGCAGCTGCGAGGAAAATCGCACGCCGGACAACAGCGCCTTCATCTCGCTGGCGAACCATAGCGCCCCGGCCCGATCCCGATGCAGATACAGCGGCTTCTCGCCGAATCGGTCTCGAGCCAGAAGCAAGGTCTTCTTCGCGACATCCCAGAGTGCAAAGGCAAACATTCCCCGGAGGCGATTGACGCATCCGGCACCGAGTTGTTCGTAAAGCGGCAAAATCGTCTCGACATCGCTCCTGGTTGAAAAGCGATGCCCCTGGCGCGTGAGAGACTCCTGCTCCTCGATGTAGTTGTATATCTCGCCGTTGCATATCAGAACCGTGTTCCCGTCGCGACTTTTCAACGGCTGGTGACCGCCCGCCGCGTCGATGATGCTCAGCCGGCGCATCGACAGGGCGACGTGTTCATCGGAGAAGAACCCGTCGTCGTCGGGACCCCGTCGGACCATCGCATCGTTCATGCGCTTGACGGCCGCGCGATGAGCTTCGGTGATGCCGCTGGGACAAACGACGCCGGCGATCCCGCACATCTATCGACTCCCTGCAAGCTCGTCAGCTCGGGCGGGCATCGAACGACCCGTCCTTCTTGAACCAATCGAGAACTTCCCGCAGGCCGTCACGAAGATCGACTTCTGCATGCCAGCCCGGCAGGACCGGGTGGCCGACATATGGTTGCATCACTTCCCTGGGCCGGTGGGGCCGGCCGCCCCAATGTACGGGCACAGGCGCCTGCGCGACCTCGGCAAAGATTCCGACGATCTCCTTGAGCGTTCTGGCTTTGCCCCCGAACACTCCGTACGTCTGCATGCCGGATCCCTTGCCGGAGTCCAGCCAATCTCCCGCGATCGCAAAGGCCCGAGCCACGTCGTCCACATGCACCAGTTCGATCATCTGGTCGCCCGGGCTGACGCTCAAGACCTGGCCGGTCAGCGCCGCTTTCGCAAGGGCATTCAGCAACTTGTCCCTCGGGTCTGCCGGCCCGTACACGTCGTAAAGCACGAGCGAAAGCGCCGACAGGCCTTCGGCCTCAACGTAGTACTTGAGTATGTCGCGGAAGGCCTGCTTGGTGGCGGCGTAGAGGCAAACCGGACTGTACGCACCCGACCCGTCGCTCTGCCAGAACGTTTCGGCACCGACGAACAGCCTGGATCCCGCGCGTATCATCGCTTCGACCAGTTCCGCCGGGAACGCAACGTTGGCCTCGATCAACGGGTCGACGTCTTCCGGTTCGTGCCGTGACTGCGTCCGTGCCGCGAGGTGGAAGACAACCCGAGGTCCGATCTGACGTATCCGCGACGCCATCTCCCGCTGCGAGATCCGGTGCACGTGAGCGGCGAGGCAGCGCCGGTCGGAGTGAAGCAAATCCAGGCTGGAGCCGCTTCGGGCCAGCACATGTACGGTCCAGCCCTCGGCAATCAGCCTGCCGACAACCCGCGATCCGATGAACCCTGTAGCGCCGGTGACCAGGGCGTTTCTATTGCGAGTCCCCATAGGCCCAGGTCGCGATCAGTCCGTCAGAAGGTCAGGCCAAAGTACGTTGCGAGGCGGTCCGCCACGAAGTCGAGCATTTCCTCGGTAAGGCCCGGATAGACGCCCAGCCAGAATGTGTCCGTCGTGATGCGATCGGTATTGGCGAGGTCGCCCACCACTCGGTACGTTCTGCCCTTGAAGTAAGGCTGCCGAGTCAGGTTTCCTCCGAACAGCAGGCGCGTCCCAATCTTGTGCTGGTCCAGGTACTGCAACAGATCCACGCGCATCGTTTGCGCTTCCGGCCTCAACGTAATCGGAAATCCGAACCAGGCCGGGTCGGCCCCCGCGGTGGCCTCGGGCAGCACCAGCAACTCCTGAAGGCACTGCAGCCGCTCCTTCAGGTGCTTGAAATTCCTCTTGCGCGCTTCGATGAATGCGGGAAGGCGCGCAAGCTGCGCCACTCCAAGCGCGGCCTGCATGTCGGTGATCTTCAGGTTGTATCCAAGATGCGAGTACGTGTATTTGTGGTCGTATCCGGCCGGAAGGCTCCCAAGCTTCCAGCAAAAACGCTTCCCGCATGTGTTGTCCTTGCCTGGATCGCAATAGCAGTCGCGTCCCCAGTCTCGAATTGATCGGATCGCCTGCCGCAAAGCGAAATCGTTTGTAAAGACGGCGCCGCCCTCGCCCATCGTGATGTGGTGCGCGGGATAAAAGCTGATCGTCCCGATATCGCCAAAATTTCCCACGCGCCGCCCCGACAAGGTCGAGCCCAGCGCGTCGCAACAATCTTCTACCAACCACAGATTGTTTTCTTTCGCGATTGCTGCGATCTGATCAACCGCGTAAGGATTGCCCAGCGTATGAGCCAGCATGATGGCGCGGGTCTTCGGCGACACCGCGTCCCGCACCAGCGAGGCAGTGGCGTTGTAGGTCGGAATGTCGACGTCGACAAACACCGGCACGGCGCCATTCTGGATAATCGGGTTGACCGTCGTCGGGAATCCTGCCGCGACGGTGATCACTTCGTCTCCCGGGCGGATCGCGCGTTCGCCGAGGCTCGGCGACGTGAGCGCAGTGAACGCCAGCAGATTGGCCGACGAGCCCGAGTTGGTCGTCAATACGTGCTGCACGCCGAGAAATTCGGCCAGGCGAGCTTCGAACAGGTCGTTGAAGCGACCTGCAGTAAACCAGCCATCGAGCGCGGCCTCGACCGTCAGCCGCAGTTCCTCGCCCCCGATCACCTTGCCCGACGCCGGGATGCTCGTCACATTCGGAACGAATGGCGGCGGCGCAAATTTGGACGCGCCATAGCGATAGACGGATTCGATGATCTGCGCTTTCAGGTCCTCGAGGCTCTCGCCGCCGATCATCATGTCACTGCTCGCGACCACGACCGCCGCTCGCTGTGGCCGTGCGCGTCATGTAGTCGGAGATTTCATTCATCGTATATCGATGCATGTCCTCGCCTCGCGCGTGTGCCCGATACCAGGCGACGGCCATGTCGACACTCTCCTCGACCGTCAAAATGGAAGTCCAGTTCAAA
>Ga0210394_10002750_pt1 | contig 23563 bp, 21 predicted proteins | sample IncBWC12MmetaG_FD_160121 | JGI IMG/M metagenome (GOLD analysis project Ga0210394, IMG submission 160121) | Forest soil microbial communities from Barre Woods Harvard Forest LTER site, Petersham, Massachusetts, United States - Inc-BW-C-12-M | ecosystem: Environmental > Terrestrial > Soil >... | reverse complement strand
GATTCAAGACACCGACACTTGCGTTAGCATCGCCCTATGACTGCTACTGCCGATACGGCGGCGCGGCGGACGGAGTTGCTGGCGCGGTTCGCGTCATTTGTGGCCGAGCGGCATCCGCTGGCGCTCCGGCCGGCCGTGACCGCGCTCGACATGGCCACGGGCGGCCGCCCGATCGATGAACGCGACGCCGCGGCTATCGAAGCTCTGCGCGAGCCGTTGCGGCGCATCCTGCTCCAGACTCTCTCCGACTTCCTGTCACCCGATGCCAGCGCCGCGCAGAAACTGCACGGCTCCGTCCCCGAAACGACCCCGGGCATCAGCGTCAGCGAGCGCCTTCATCTCGCCGTCGCCGAGGTCGTCGAAGCCTGCGACGGCTTCCTCCGCCGCGAGGCCATTGCCGCATCCCTGACAGCGGACGAGAAGCTCGAGATTCTGCGCGGCATGATTCTTACCCGCGCCACCGATAACCGCCTCAAACAGTTCTTCACGGGTGGCGAGGTTCGTTACGGCACGACTCAGTTCCAGGGGAAAGGCTTCCGCTCGCTGGGGCAGGAGGCCATCTACGCGGCAGCGATCAGGCTTCGTCGAGGTGAGGAGTTCGCCTCCGATGACGGCTGGAACGGCGATGTCGTCTCCCCGATGATCCGCGACCTCGGCGTAGTTCTGGCGATGAACAACGACCGCTCGACCGTGCGCATGGTGCTCAGCGCCCAGATGGGCAAGGCCGGGCCGCCGATGAACGGGAAGGACCTGCACGTCGGCGATTGGGATCACGGCGTCCTCCCGGCCATGGCACCGCTCGGCTCTCCCGCGCTGACGATTGCCGGGATAGCGATGGCGTTTGCTATTCGGGAGTCGGGTGTCGGGGGTGGGGGGTCGGAGAACCGAGGCGCTTCTGTTCGCTCCGACCCCAGACCCCTGACACCCGACTCCCGAGCAGGTCGCGAGTCTCAGAACGGCAACGCTTCTGTACTCTCCGACCCCCAACTCCCGACCCCCGACCCCCGAATAGACTCCCGAGTAGCCATCTCCTTCGTCGGCGAAGGCACGACCTCCCTCGGCGAATGGCACGAGGCCGTGAACGCCTGCGCGGCGCGCAAGCTGCCGGCGGTGTTCTGCGTCCAGAACAACCAGACCGCGCTATCGACGCCGATGGGGGAGCAATCGGCCGTCCGCGTTTTTGCCGACAAAGCGATCGGCTACGGAGTCCCCGCCGTCACGATCGACGGTACCGACCCCGAGGCCATCGCCGCCGCCTTCACCTGGGCTGCTGAGCGCGCTCGCGCTGGTGCCGGGCCCGCGCTGATCGAACTGGTGGCGATGCGCATGTGCGGGCATGCCCATCACGACGACATGCTCTACCTCGGCAAGGACCCGCAGACATCATGGGGCTATCCGCCGCTGGCCGAGAGCGGCTACGCGGACCGCGAGCGGTACGAGTTCTGGAGCCGCAGGGATCCGATTCCGACCTACGCCGCAAAGCTTGAAGCCGAGGGGATTCTCGGCGAGGGCGATCTCGAGCGGTTCCAGCACGAAGCCGAGGTACTGGTCGAAGCGGAGGCGCGCGCCGTCATCGAAGCGCCCTGGCCGGACGCGGAGCTGGCCGGCGTCGGCGTGATTGCTGACGAGCCGCGGCGCGTCCACGTCGAAGTACTCGATGAGGCGTGGCGTCATCAAGCGTCTGAGAACAGGGCATTACCGTCCGTCGAAGAGGCGCCGCCGTTCGACGCGAAAGGGAAGACGTTCCTGGAGGCCGTCATGCTCGGCGTCGGCGATGCGCTGCGCGCCGATCCGCGCACATTTGTCTACGGCGAGGACGTCGGTGGCAAGTACGGCAATGCCTTCCTGCTCCTGAAGCCTCTGATGAAGGAGTTCGGGGACCGCATCATGAACTCGATCCTCTCCGAGGGCGCCACGCTCGGAGTCTGCATCGGTGCGGCGCTGGAGGGGATGCGGCCCATCGGCGAGATCCAGTTCAACGACTTCGTCGCCAGCGGATTCAATCAACTCGTCAACAACGCGGCGAAGATCCGTTACCGCTGGGGTGGTTCGGTTCCGATGGTGGTGCGGATGCCGTGGGGCGGATTGCGCCACGCTGGTCCGTACCATTCGCAGAACACCGAGGCCTGGTTCTACCGAACGCCCGGGTTGAAGATCGTGGCGCCGTCGACCCCGCACGACGCACGCGCGCTGATGGCCAGCGCGGTGTCCGATCCAGATCCTGTCCTCTACTACGAGCACATCGCGCTGTATCGCGATCCGAAGGTGAGGCAGGCGCTGTCCGATGGACCGCCGCAACCGATCCCCATCGGCAAGGCCGCGCTCCGCCGCGCCGGCGACGATCTGGCCATCATCTCCTACGGCGCCTTCGTCCATGCCGGCATGCGCGTGGCCGAGACTCTGGCCAGGGACGGTATCGAGTCGTCTGTGCTCGATCTGCGCTCGCTCGCGCCGCTCGACCGCGAGGCCGTGCTGGCCGTGGCCCGCCACTGCAACCGCGTGCTCATCATCCTGGAAGACACCCGCACCGGCTCGATCGGCGAATCGCTTGCGGCCATCATTCAAGAGGAGGCGTTCGAGTACCTCGACGCCCCCGTCCGCATCGTCGGCGCGCTCGACACACCGATCCCTTACTCGCCGCCGCTGGAGGAGGAGTTCCTGGCCAGTGACGCGCAGATCGAACGGGCGGCGAGGTTGGTGTTGGGGTATTGACCAAAGTTACTGAGGCATTCGCTCCAGCTTGTCGGCGTCGAGAAGATCCATCGGCCTCCCGCTCGCACGTTTGTTCGCGATCAGATCCTCACGCCCGATGACTTCGTAGGCCTTGCCGTCAACAACAGCCTGGATACGCCTTGCCCATGCGGTTTCGAACTCCACACCCGAAAGCGTGGTGAGGATATCAATCCGCTCTGGCTTGACACCGATTTGATAGATGAGCCCGGGCGTTGTCAGGTCGTTGATCGTCAGACCATGCAACGGTGCTCCAAAGCGGACAATCGCCTGATAGACGCGGGGAGCGTTCTCCGGCGTCGGCCGAACCCAGATATCGAAGTCCATCGTCGCGCGCACATAGCCGTGAGCCGACAATGCGTGACCGCCGACGATGAGAAAGTCAGCTTCCGTTGCGGATAACTCGCGCAACATCTCGACGAAATTCTGGTTCAGCGAAAGTTCCACTATGGAAGGCCCATGCTTGACGCGTTACGTACCACGTGAGTGCCAATCGTTCGCCCGGCGTCATCCGGAGTATCTCTTCGTCGAACTCCGGCTCCTCGCCCATCTTGAACTTCCGCACGGTGATCCCTGGTCGCGCCACGACCCGAATTATATCCCGCGGTAGACCCGCCGGACCCACGACGCATCCGCATCGCGCAGCACATCACCGCCCGCGCTGACCGCGGCATCGACCTGCTTCGGATTGCGCTGGCCGAGGAGGACCGTGGCCGTGGGATTGCCTGAGAGGAGAGCGCCTGTGAGGGCATGAATCACCGGCTCCGGCTGGTCGGTGAAACGGCGCACCATCTCGTTGCGCGCGTAGCGCATCCGCGCCAGGAACTGCGGATCGCCGAACTCGGGTATGTTGCGGCGAAAGTCGCCCTCGGGGAAATCCTGCGGCTCCTCGTACTTGCCGAGGAGCACGCCATGCTTCAGCGGTGAGAAGAAGGCCACGCCGAGGTCGTGTCCCTCGACCCACGCCTTCAGGCCGCTCGATTCGTAGTCGTCGTCGAGCAGGTTCCGGTAGGGCTGCACGGCATCGGGATCGACACGCTCGACGAACTTCATGATCTTCCGCCCGTCCCAGTCGGAAAGGCCGATGAAGCGGATCTTCCCCTCGGCGCGGAAGCTCCGCATCGCCGCCAGCGCATCGTCGAAGTACTCGTCCTTCGGTCCGAAATCGCAATGGTGGAAGTAGTAGAGATCGATGACGTCCGTCTGCAGGTTCCGCAACGATGCCTCGCACTGCGCGCGCATGAACGCCGGGTCGTACCAGTGATCGGACGGCCCCTTCTGATACCCGAACTTCGAGGCCAGGAAGATGTCCTTCCGCGGCACGCCCTCGGCGAAGACCTGTCCGATGAGCTGCTCGGCGTGCCCGCGCCCGTACGCATCCGCCGTGTCCCAATGCGTGATCCCCTGCCGGTGCGCCTCGACGAGCGCCGCCTTCGCCAGCCCGTCATCGTGCCCGCTCCAGCCGACGGGAGCACCCTCGGCCGTGTTCGGACCGCCATGTCCCCATGTTCCAAGACTGATGGCCGGGACCTGAGCATTCGTACGGCCGAAACGGAGGGTTCGCATGGTGATCAGTAGATTAGTCGATTAGGAGATTAGTGCCTCGGAATCTAGGGTTTTAGCGCCTTTCAATTCTTACTGTCATCCTGAGGCTGCCGCAGCCGCGGTACGAGTGTTGGTGCTTGCTCTAATTTGATTCCCGCGGCGGAGGACGCCGAAGGACCCCCCGCGCGCTTGCCGGGTCGGGTGGCGGTACTTCTCGATGCAAGCTCGCGGGGGGTCCTTCGGCGTCCTCCGCCGCGACGTGTGATCTGAGCGTCCATCAACATTCGAGGCGCGGCTGCGGCAGCCTCAGGATAACAGCAAGAAATTGAGAAGCGCTTGACACTAATCCACTGATCTACTAATCGACCAATCCACTAATCTACCCACATGCCCTGCGTTTTCTGCACCGCCCCCCATTCCTCCGGCGAGCTGTTGTTCGAGGACCCCCGCGTCCTCGTCATCCTGCACGAGGACTGGGCTGTGCGCGGGCATGCCATGATCGTCTGGAAAGAGCACGTGGAGAATGTCGCCGATCTGACGATCGACGAGTACACCCACTTCGCCGCCATCCATCACCGCGCCGAGCGGGCGCTGCTGGCGGTGACCGGGGCCGAGCGCGCCATCCTGCTCAAGCTCGGCATCGCCACGCCGCACCTGCACCTGCACATCTATCCCGTGAGCGCCTCGCTCGATCGCGGCGAGGTGATGGAGATCATCGACGGGCGTGTCCGCGATTCGATGGACGACCGCGATCGGCAGGCCTTCGTCAACGCGCTGCGTGAGCGGCTGACTTAGTTCCCGGAACGACTTGAGCTCACGGGGAGGCGCGGAGACGCGGAGAAGAAGACAAGGAACTTCTCTCTCCGCGCACTCCGCGCACTCCGCGCCTCCGCGTGAGTCATTCAGGCCAGAAGCACACGCAACTGTATGGCATTCGCTTGACAAGCAGGCGGGACTGAATGAGCATTCATTCACATGGCCCGGCAAGTGTCCACGATCCCACCTCCTACCGAGACCGCCCGCGGCACGACCAAGCGGGAACGCATCCTTCGCGCGGCCATCGAGGTCTTCGCGCAGAACGGCTACTTCAACGCCAAAGTCTCGGAGATCGCCAAGTCGGCCGGCGTGGCCGACGGCACCATCTATCTCTACTTCGACGGCAAGGAAGATCTGCTGGTAACCATCTTCCGCGAGCACACGCGCAACTACCTGCAGTCGCTGGAGCGGGCTCTGGCCCACGTCCGCCGCCCCGAGGAGCGCATCCGCATCGCCATCCGCCACCACCTGGAAACGCTGGGCCGCGACCGTTCGCTGGCCATCGTGGCCCAGGTCGAGCTGCGCCACAGCCTCAAATTCATGAGCCTCCTCTCGCAGCAGGAGGTTGCCGACTACCTCAACATGCTGCGCAAGATGATCGAGCACGGCCAGTCCGACGGCAGCTTCCGCCGCACCATCCACCCCCAACTCGGCGCCAAAGCAGTCTTCGGAATCCTGGACGAGATGGTGACGTCATGGATCCTGTCGGAGAAGGACTACGTCCTGGCCGACAGTGCCGACCAGATCGCGGATCTGGTGTTGACGGGGTTGCTGTAGGAGGGGCGTGATTGCCGGTAGTCGGGCGAAGCGGTGGCTCGCAGGGTAGCGCCGTCGGCTCGACGGCTGGACCGCTGCCGGCCCGGCGGCGGTGTGTACGCGGAGACCGCCAGCGAGCCGCTGGCGGTCCAGCCGTCGAGCCGACGGCGCTACGTCGCTCGCGTACTTGAGATCCGTAGCAAAGGAGTTGTGAGCTCGCGCGTTACAATTCGCATCATGTCGGACCGCATTTCGATCGATCCTGCGGTGCAGCACGGCAAACCGGTGATTCGAGGTACTCGAGTCCCGGTCGCGCGCATCCTCGGCAGCCTCGCCGGCCGGATGACGCCTGAGCAGATCGTCGACGAATATGGTGTGACCACTGACGACATCGCCGCGGCGTTGGAGTTCGCGACGGATCTCGTTGACGAAGAGCAGTTCCACCCGCCCCCGACGCGGTGATGCGGTTTCTGATCGACGCTGTGCTCCACTTTTACTGTCATCCTGCGGCTGCGGCAGCCTCAGGATGACAGTGAAGTGAGAGGCGCTCACCCCGATTTCAATCTTGAGGCGACACTAGCAATTCTCCAAAAGACTGCGCAGCAGTTCCGCGGAGGAGATCATCGGATCCGTGGGGTCAGCGAGACGCTGCATCGCGATTCGACCGTCAATGTAGTCGGCGATGAGCTCTTCGGCGTCGTCGGCGAGATCGATCGGTAACGCGGTCATGGTTCGAATCCTACTCCATAGCCGCCACCGCCCACATCCGCTCTCCTCTCGCAGCAGCAGGTGGCCGACTACCTCAACATGCTGCGCAAGATGATCGAGCACGGCCAGTCCGACGGCAGCTTCCGCCGCACCATCCACCCCCAACTCGGCGCCAAAGCAGTCTTCGGCATCCTCGACGAGATGGTGACGTCATGGATCCTGTCGGAGAAAGACTACGTCCTAGCCGACAGCGCCGATCAGATCGCCGACCTGGTGCTGACGGGGTTGCTGTAGCAGGGGCGTGCGAGCGGCCGGAAAACCATTCACCACAGAGGCACTGAGAGCGCAGAGGTCTCCGTGTCCTCAGTGTCTCTGTGGTTGAAGGGTTTGAGTGCGACCGGTCCAGCGGGGTTACGCCTTGACCGGGCAGTATGGCGTTCCGGCGTGCCTGGGGGTGGAATCGGCTGTCGAATAGATCCATGGATCTACTGACGAGGCCTAAAGCCTTCATGGGGCGGCTCTTAGCCTCATGCGGTAGGGTCGGAGCCTCCCGGAGTCCATGGATTCACTCCCGGAGTCCATGGATTCGCCCCCGGAGGCAATTGAAAGCATCCCGGAAGCAATTGAAAGCATCCCGGAGGCAATTGAAAGCATCCCGGAAGCAATTGAAAGCATCCCGGAAGCAATTGAAAGCATCCCGGAGGCAATTGAAAGCATCCCGGAAGCAATTGAAAGCATCCCGGATGCAATTGAAAGCATCCCGGAAGCAATTGAAAGCATCCCGGAGGCAATTGAAAGCATCCCGGAGGCAATTGAAAGCATCCCGGAGGCAATTGAAAGCATTCCGGAGGCAATTGAAAGCATCCCGGAGGCAATTGAAAGCATTCCGGAGGCAATTGAAAGCATCCTGGAGGCAATTGAAAGCATCCCGGAGGCAATTGAATGCGTCCTGGAGGCAATTGAATGCATCCCGGAGGCAATTGATTCACTCCGGGGTGTGACGCGACGTCGGCCGGCGCGGCGCCGAGAGCCTTCGACTGTGCTCGGGGCAGGCTCTGCTTCGCCAGCCGGCGAGGACGCCAGCGCTTCGATGCGCGCTACTCCGCCGCCACCACCGCCACACCCGACCCGGCATCCTCCCAGTTCGCGTGTGGCTTGCGGTTGAGCACGAGCCAGCCCCAGAGCAGGGTGCCGTAGCCGAGGGGGGTCATGCCGCGTTTCTTGTAGAACGGCAGGAGAAGCTTCTGCAGGCGCGGGAGGTTGTAGAACGGAACGCCGGGGAAGTAGTGGTGCTCCAGGTGATAGTTCGAGAAGAGGAAGACGATGTCCCAGAACCACGAGGCCTTCACAAGCGTCGACCATTTGGCCGGGTCGGAAGGATCGATGTCGTAGTGCTGGCCGAGGCGATTCAGAGCGAAGGCGATGGGGAAGACGAAGAAGACCGGGACGACGTAGAGCTTGAATGCCACGGCCCAGCCGAAGATCAGCGCGATCGCGGCGAGGACGCCGAGCTGGAAAACGATGGTGAACAGGCGCTCGCGGGCGATGCGCGTGCGCAGCTCGGGCTCATACGCCGCTGTCTCTTTGGCCGCAGCCCGGAAGTAGATCGGGAAGAGGGCCGGGGTGAAGTAAAGCGCCTTGAGCCAGCGGGCGTTCCTCTTCGGAGAGAGATAGTGCCGCTTGGGGTCGTCGATGTCCGAGCCCAGGGCGGCGTGATGATCGAGATGCCAGCGGGTGAACTGCGATGCCGAGATGCCGCTCGGCACGGCGTAGAGCAGACCCAGGATGCGGTAGGCCCGCTCGCTCGACTCCGCCAATACCGCGCGATGAACGACCTCGTGCAGCAGCACGGTGAAGTCGAACACGGCGAAACCGGCCACGAACGCGAACGGCAGCCAGAAGTACCAGCGATCGAAGTGGACGATGGCCACGCCCGCGGCGACGAGCACCGCCACGTTGAGGAACGCCAGCATCGCATGGAGCATCGGCCGCTTCGCATGCAGCACGCGCAACTCCTCGGTCGGCACCTCGGCCGCCAGGTCGCGTTTCAACTGCTGCGCGTGCTCGCTGTAGTAAGCCATGGAACGCGAAAGAGAACCGGTGGGGAGGGTGGGTTATTCGGTCAACACTGTCATCCTGAGGCTGCCGCAGCCGCGCCTCGAATTGTGGTGCTTGCGCAGATGAGAATTCGCGGCGGAGGACGCCGAAAGCCCGCCCTGAGCGCAGCCGAAGGGGACCCCCCGCGAGCTTGCCGGAAAGGTGGGGCTTTCAGCCGTTTCGGTGATGCCTACACGTCATCCTCCCCCAACCTCCCGGCAGGTAGAAGGGGGGTCCCCTTCGGCTGCGCTCAGGGCAGGCTTTCGGCGTCCTCCGCCGCGACGTTTGATTTGAGCAATCACCAACAGAATTGGCGCGGCTGCGGCAGCCTCGGGATGACAGTGAATTTCTCGCGACCAAGTGGAATCGCAGACACAGTGTTCGTCGAACCGGTGGTGGTTCATGCCGCGTTTACCCCGTTCGGTTAAACTCCGGCGCCCGATGTCAAGGCGTCAAGAACTGCTGGTGATTCTCATCTTCTTCGCGGTCCCGCTGCGGGCGCAGACGGTGCCTCCGATGACCATCCAGAACGCCACACAGGCTGCCCTGCAGCAGGCCAATGCGTACCAGCAGGCGGTCATCGACGAGCAGACCGCGGCGATGGATTTGACGCAGGCGCGGGGCGCGTTGCTGCCTCGGGTGCGCAGCTCATCCACGGCGAGCCTGAACAAGCCGCTCAATCCCGGCTCGCCCGATCCGTCGTTCATCGCTCAGAACGCGACCCGCGAGTACCAGGAGCTGCTCGGCGTCGAGGGGTCGCTCGATCTCGGGATGCGCGCCACCATCGCCCGCAACGGCGCTCTCCTGGCGGCGGCACATGCCGGGACGGAGGTGGCCCGTCGTGCGCTCGTGCGCGGCGTGCGCGAGGCCTACTTCGGCCTCGGACTGGCGACGGCAAAGCGCCACAGTGCCGAGGAGACGCTGGCCGCGGCCGAGGAATTCGAGCGGGTCACGAGCCTGCAGCACAGCGGCGGCGAGCTGGCCGAGGTCGACGTCATCCGCGCGCGGCTCCAGACCGCGCAGCGCCGCGATGACCTCGAACAGGCCCGCCTGCAGGAAGCGGAAGCCCTCGCCGCAATGCGCGTGCTCACCGGCGTCCACGCGCCGGAGCCGCTGACGGTCTCGGAACTGACGCCGCAGCCAACCAGCGCGGACCTCGATCGATTCACTTCGGCCATGGTCTCGCGCAGGCCCGAGCTCGCCCAGGCCGAGGCGCAACTGCGCGCCGCGAAATCCGATATCGGCGTCGCGCGGGCAGGCCGGCTTCCAACGTTGACTTACCAGGTTGACGAAGGCTTCGACTCGCCGTCGCTACGCTCCTCGGACATCCGGGAGCACCGCGGCTATCTGGCCACGGCCAACCTCGATATCCCGATCTTCGACTGGGGTATCGGCCACGCCAAACAGCGCCAGGCCGAGCTGCGCGCCCAGGCGGCGGAGAATGAACTGATCATCACGCGCCGCGGCATGGACTTGGAGTTCGACGCCGCGCACGAAGAGGCGCTCACGGCCATCCGCCGCGCCGACAACGCCCGCGCCGCGGTCGAGGACGCGCGCCACAACGTCGACATCTCCATCGCCCGCTACCGTGCCGGCGAAGCGCCCATCGTCGAGGTGACCGACGCCCTCAGCACGCTCGCCCAGCAACGAACGAACTACCAGCAGGCGTTGTTCGATTTCGAGATCGCCCGCGCTCATCTGCAGGAGGCCGCAGGAGAATGACCGACACGAACGAGCCGCTATGGAAACGCCGGCGCGTGCAGATTGGAGCCGGCATCGGCCTGATCGTCCTTATAGGCACCGGCTGGTGCTGGCACAGCCGTGGCGCCGCCGAGGAGGACGAGGCCGCGCAGCAGATCGTCAGCGTCCGCCTGGCCAGAGCGGAGATCGGTCCGATCGCGCAGCCGCTGGACATCGTCGGCACGATCAGTGCGCGCCAGGAAGCGACGATCAGTCCGAAAGTCAGCGCCCAGATCGCGACGATGGGACTGATCAAGAATCGCGTCGTCCACCGGGGCGACGTCCTGGCCGTGCTCGAGTCGCGCGACCTCACCGCGCAGCAGGCCGAGGCCGCCGCCGCGCTGCACGAGGCGCAGATCGGTCTCAACAACACCGGCCAGGGAAGCATCCCGCTGACGAATGCGCAGGACGCGAAAGCGGTACACGACGCTCAGGCCACCGTCGACAACCTGCGCAAGACGTACGAGCGCCGGAAGGTTTTGTACGACCAGGGCGGCATCTCGAAAAAAGATCTGGAAGCCTCGGAGCTCGACGTCACGAAAGCGGAAGACGATTTGCGGCTGGCCGAGCGCTCGGCGTCGTTGCACGAGGGCACCACGAACCCTTCCGACCTTGCCGCCGCGCACAGCAAAGAGCGGCAGGCCGCGCAACACCTGGAGACGCTCACCGCGCAGGCCGGATACGCCACGATCCGCGCTCCGTTCGACGGCGTCATCAGCGACCAGTTCCTATATCAGGGCGATTTCGCAAACGCCGGGACGAAGATGCTTACCATCGCCGACACCTCCACGGTCATCGTCAAGGCGCCGCTGTCCATCGATGCGGCCATGCGCGTCCACGCGGGCGACGCCGCCAGCGTGCAGCCTGACTCGCTCCCCGGCGTCACGCTGCACGGGACCGTCAGCCTGGTCGGAAGCGCCGCCGATCCGCAGAGCCGCGCCGTGGAACTGTGGATCACTCTTCCGAATGCCGATGGCCGCCTTCGGACGAACAGCGCCGCGCGCGTCACCGTCAGCAGCGGCGGGGTGGCCAAGGCCATCGTCGTCCCGACCGCGGCCGTCACGCTCGACGCCACGAACGCCAACGCCGGCACGGTCATGGTCGTCGACGACAAATCGGTCGCGCACGAGGTGAAGGTCACTACCGGCGCGCACACGCGCGACCGGACGCAGATAACGTCCGGTCTCCGCGGGGGCGAGACCGTCGTCATCGAAGGGAACTACGGCCTGCCCGACGGCACGAAGATCGTGAACGCCGATGCGGCTCCGAAGCCGGCCGCCAAGCCCGCGGACAAGGACTGATGAACCTCGGCCGGATCATCTCGAACCACAAGCGCGCGGTGCTGCTCGTCATCGCGCTGCTTTGCGTCACCGGTCTGATCGCCCTGACCCGCATTCCCCGCGCTCTTTTTCCGCAGACCGACTTCCCGCGCATCATCATCGCCGCCGAGAACGGTGTCGCTCCGGCCCAGCAGACGCTCGTCTCCGTGACCAAGCCGATCGAAGAGGCGATGAGCGGCATCCCGGGCATCTCCCGCATCAAGTCGACGACGGCCCGCGGCTCCACGGAGATCGATCTCTTCTTCGATTGGAGAACCGATATCGTTCAGACGCTGCAGATCGTGCAGGCGAAGGCGTCGCAGCTCGCTGCGTCGCTGCCGCCCGGCGCCTCGTTTGACCGCGCCGACCGGCTCACGTTCGCCGTCTTCCCGATCCTCGGATACAGCATCACCTCGCCCAAGCGCGACCCCGGTACGCTGCGCAACCTCGCGGATGTCACCCTGCGGCCGCCGCTGGCCCGGATCGACGGGGTGGCCATCGTGCAGGTGATGGGCGGGCAACTGCGCGAGTACCACGTGCTCATCGACCGGACCCGGCTCGAAGCGCGCGGCGTCTCGATGAAGCAGGTCTCCGATGCGGTCAGGAATGCCAACGTCATCGAGTCGCCCGGGCTCATCAACGAGAATCACCAGCTCGCGCTCGCGCTCGTCAGCGGGCAGGCCTCAACGATCGACGACCTCGCGGCCATCGTCGTCACCACCGTCAACAACGTGCCGGTGCGGATCGGTGACGTCGCCACAGTGAGTCCCGGCCTCGAGCCGCGCTTTACGATCGTCACGGCAGACGGACGCCCGGCCGTGCTGCTCAACGTGCTCCGGCAGCCGACGGCGAACATCATCGCCGTTTCCGATGATGTGAAAGCGGAAGTGGCACGGCTGAAAAAGGCGCTTCCGCCCGACGTCGAGATTCGCCCGTACTACGACCAGTCGCTATTGGTCGCCAGCTCGGTCAGCTCCGTGCGCGATGCCATCCTCATCGGACTTCTGCTTTCGGTGGCCATCCTCTACGGCTTCCTCCGCAACTGGGGGACGACGTTCGTAGCCACGCTGGTCATCCCTGTCACCGTCCTGGTCACGTTCGTGGCCATGTGGATCGTCGGGCTGAGCTTCGATCTGATGACCCTCGGCGGCGTGGCCGCGGCCATCGGTCTGGTCATCGACGACGCCATCGTCGTCGTCGAGAACATCTACACGCACATGGTCCGCGGCGAGTCGCGCGCCGACGCCGTGAGGAACGCGGTCGGCGAGATCTCCGGGCCGATCATCGGTTCGACTATCACCCCGGTCGTCGTCTTCCTTCCGCTGGCGCTGCTGACCGGCATCACCGGCGTCTTCTTCCGATCGCTGGCGCTGACGATGAGCGTGGCGCTGTTGACGTCGCTGTTCCTGGCGCTGACGTTCACGCCGGTGCTGGCGGAGCAGTTCATCCATGTGCGGTCGCGCGGTTTCGGGGTCTCGCGGTCGCGCGGTGATGAATCGGATAACGACCCCGAGACCGCGCAACCTCGAAACCCCGAGACCGCGCCAGAGGACCACGAGACCGCGGATCGGGAGTTCGAGACCGCGATCGAGATCACGGAGGGTCCTCTTCTAACACGTCTCGTCAACGGTTATGACTGGTTGCTCGAACATGCCCTGGCAAGGCGAGGCATGGTTCTGGTCATCATCGGCATCCTGGCCGTGCTCACCTTCTTCATCTACAAAGGCCTCGGCTCGGAGTTTCTGCCGGAGTTCGAGGAGCACGGTTTCATCCTCGACTACAAAGCGCCCCCCGGTGCCTCGCTCGATGAGACCGACCGGATGCTGCAACACGTCGAGCGAATGCTGAAGGAGAACCCGGCCATCGACGGCTATTCACGCCGCACGGGTCTGCAGCTGGGCCTGGCCGGCGTGACGGAGCCGAACACAGGCGACTTCGCCGTGAAGTTGAAGGAGTCCGCTTCGACCGATGCCGTCACCAGCGAGCTGCGGCACAAGATCGAATCGAGCGAGCCGGCCTTGCACGTCGAGTTCCCCGGCATCCTCTCCGATCTCATCGGCGATCTGGTCAGCGCCCCGCAACCGATCGAGATCCGCGTCTTCAGCGAAGATACGGCGGCGTTGCACAACACGGCCAAGGCCATCGCCGCGTCGATCTCCAAAGTAAGCGGCGTGGTCGACGTGTTCAACGGCATCGTCGTCAGCGGTCCGGCGGTTACGTTCCAGATCGACCCGCAACGCGCGGCGCTCTATGGGGTCACCGCCTCCGACGTGAACGAGGCCATGACCACCGCGCTCGGAGGCGACGTCGTCTCCAACATCATCGAGCACGGGCGCGCCACCGGCGTCCGCGTGCTTCTCGGCGGTCCGCGCCCGCAGCTCGAGGATCTGCGCGCCCTCCCCATCCGCGCTCCGTCATCGAACAGCTACGTTCGCATCGATCAGATCGCCACCATCAACTACGATCCCGGCCAGACCGAGATCGGCAGGGAAGGGCTGCGGCAGTCGGTCTCCGTCACGGCCCGCCTGGAAGGCCGCGACCTCGGCTCGGCGATCGGAGACATCCAGGCGCGCCTGGGCCGTGATCTGCACCTGCCCACCGGGACGACGATCGAGTACGGCGGCCTCTATCAGGAGCAGCAGGCTTCTTTCCGCGAGCTCCTGGTCGCCCTCGGCCTGGCCATCGCCCTGGTCTTCATCGTCCTCGTCGTCGAGTTCCGCTACTTCGCCCATCCCGCCGCGATCGTCTCGGGAGCCGTGCTGGCGCTCTCAGGCAGCCTGATGGCGCTGCTCGTCACACGCACTACGCTCAACGTCGTCTCGATGATGGGTCTGATCATGATCGTCGGCATCGTCTCGAAGAACGGCATCCTGATGCTCGACACGGTCGAAGACCACCTGCGATCCGGCGAAGACCTCACCACTGCCCTGCGCAACTCCGGCCGCCGCCGCTTTCGCCCCGTCCTGATGACGTCGCTGGCCGCGATGCTCGGCATGCTCCCGCTCGCTCTATCCATCGGCTCCGGCTCCGAGCTCCTGCAACCGCTGGCCATCTGCGTCATCGGCGGCCTGCTCTTCGCCCTGATGCTGTCGCTCGTGGTTACGCCGGCGATCTACGCGATGATCAGGGGGAAGTGACACAAAAGCCATCCGCAGATGACGCAGATCTACGCAGATAGGATCGTCTTCAATCTGGGTCCATCTGCGTCATCTGCGGATAAGTGGTTTACGGCGCATCCTCCGCCCGCCCGAACAGGTACCCCTGCCCGTAGGCGATGCCGAGGTCCCTCGCTGCGTCGGCGGTCGACTGATCCTCCACCCCTTCGATGATGATGGCGCACGAGAACTCCGCGGCCAGGGAGACGATGTTGCGGACGATCTTCGTCCGGGTCGGATCGGCTTCGAAGAGCGTTCCGAAAAGCTGGCTGATCTTCAGATAGACAGGGCGGATCCGTTCGATCAAGGGGAGGTGCGAGTAGGCTACGCCGACGTCGTCGAAGGCGAAGCGGCAGCCGCGGCCTCGAAGCTCTTCGATCGCTTCGAAGAGCGCGGGGTGCTGGCGGATCTCCTGCTGCTCGGTGATCTCGAGGACCACGCGCGAGAGGTCGATGCCGGACTTCTGCGCGGACGACTCCAGTGCCAGGACGACGCCCATGTCATCGAGCGCGGCGGGATGGACATTCATGAACAGCGTCAGCGACTCGGGGAATGTCACGGCCTCGCGCATCGTCCGTTCGATGCAGGCCGCCTCCAGACGGGCCACATCGTTCCTGCGCGTGGCGTAGGTAAAGAGAAGGTCCGGCCGGGCGAAAGGGCCCTCGCCGCGGTAACGCGCCAGCGATTCCACACCGTGCGTTGCGCCATCCGCGAGCGAGACGATCGGCTGGAAGCGCGGGCGCAGAGCACCGCTGCCGATGATCTCGATGATCGTCGGCACGAGGATCAGCGAGGAGGGCGTGTTTTCCGCCGGCATGGTCAGGAGCGGTTCGAGCGCGCTGATGGCAAACGGCTTCGACAACACGGCGTCCGCACCGCGGCGCTGCGCTTCGGCCTCGAGCTCGTCGGTGACATGGCCTGTCATCACGATGACGCGTGCGGCCGGCGCTACGCGCTGAATCTCGGTGATGAAATCGAGCCCTTCGAAGCGAAACGGTCCGGAGAGCTTGACGTCGGTCACGATGTCGGTGACCGGTTCGACGTCGAGCATGATCTGCGCTGACTCCAGATCGCGGCAGACGATGATGCGGCGGCCGTCGCACTCCAGTGCCGAGGCCAGGCCGAACCCGAGGTCCGGATCATCGTCGACGATGAGAAGGCAGGTCATAACGAAGGATGAAGGATGAAGGATGAAGGATGAAAGGGGAAGGATGAAGGATCAAGCACCTTCAACGTTCACGTTTCATCCGTCAATCTTCATCCTTCATCCTTCCAGCATCACTTCGCGCTCTTCGTTTTCGCGGCCGGCTTGGCCGCGGCCTGGGCGATTTCGGCGCGGCGGGCGCGGTCTTTTGCGCGTTGCGCGGTGCGGCGGCGCTGCTCGATGGCCGTGCGCGCCTTGTCTCCATTGATCTTTGACATGAAAGCCTCCGCCTGCACCTTACCAGTTATCACATCAGATAGAGTGACGGCATGAACACGTCGGACACAACTGGCGCCGTGAAGAGCCCGGACTACGGCATCGACGCCCCCGGCGTGATCCGCAATCTCTTCATCGTGGCCGTGGTTGGTTTCCTGCTGTGGATGGCGATGATTCTGGGCTGGTGGTCGGGAGATCTTGCCGGCTTCGGCGTTCGTCTTCCGCTTGGTCACATCGCCATCTGGCCCGCCGGGACCTGCCTTCTGATGGCGGTCTGGATGCTGTGGGACAGCAGGATCGGCAAGATGCGCAACCGGGAGCAGTTGCTGGATGCGGTGCGCTGGACGGGAACGGAGCGTGTGCTCGACGTCGGCTGCGGACGCGGCCTGATGCTCGTCGGCGCGGCGAAGCGGCTCACCACGGGCACGGCCTCGGGCATCGATCTCTGGCAGGCCGAGGATCTCTCCGGCAATCGCCCCGAGGCCACCATCGAGAATGCGAAGAGCGAAGGTGTGGCCGATCGGGTCGACGTGCAGACCGCGGACATGCGCAAGATCCCGTTTCCCGACGGCACCTTCGACGTCGTCGTCTCCTGCTCCGCCATCCACAACATCTATGATGCGCCGGGCCGGCGGCAGGCCATCGCCGAGATCGCGCGCGTTCTCAAACCGGGAGGGGAGGCCGTCATCGACGACATCCGCCACGGCCGCGAGTATGCGCAGGGCTTTGCCGCGAACGGCTGTACGTCGAAGTCGATCGGATCGAGTGTGATCGCCGTCTTCCTGGCCATCCTCACGATGGGCTCACTCCGGCCGGCCACTCTCCTCGTGCGAAAGAAGGCCTGAGTTGATCTTCGATTCGATGCGCCGATCAGGCGCGAGCCACATCAACGCCACGGTGAGGTAGATCGCTCCGGCAATCCCCGGATGGACGAACGCCGACGGAATGGCCACGGCGTAGAGCGCCGTCGAGATTTTTCCCTTCACGTCCCGCCCGATGGCCGCCCGGAGCTTCGAGTGCGGTCCCTGGTCGGCCATGATCGCGTAGACGAGGATCGTGTAGGCGATGGCCGCCAGCAGGAGCACGCACCCGTAAACTGCCGTCGGGAGCGGGGCGAAGTTGTTCTCGCCCATCCAGCCGGTGACGAACGGCACGAGCGACAGCCAGAAGAGCAGGTGCATGTTCGCCCACAGAATCCGCCCGTTGACACGGTCGACGGTTTGGAACATGTGGTGGTGGTTGTTCCAGTAAATGGCCAGGAAGATGAAGCTCAGCGTGTAGGTGAGCAGCAGTGGAATGAGGGGCCGCAACGCGCCCAGGTCCGCACCGTGCGGTATGCCATGCGGCACGTGCAGCTCCAGCACCATGATCGTGATGAGGATGGCGATCACCCCGTCGCTGAAGGTCTCCAGGCGGGCTTTGGTCATGAGGAAGTGTAAACGTACGGCGCCCTCGTAGCGCCGGCGGCTCGCCGGCTGGACCGCCGCCGGCTCGGCGGCGCGGAGATAGACTGCCGTCTGGTTGATCATCGCGCTTGCGCCCTACGCAATTGTCCTCGCCGCTATTGCTTACGGGATTGTGCGGTTCTCGTAGAGCAGGCGGGGACGCCTGTTCCACTTTCCCGATCCATCGAGCGTGGTGCGAGCTGCATTAAGATGACTGTTCCCCCGACGCGAGGAGACTCTTAATGACCAACACCGGCGCCGCCTGCCCGATCTCCTACGAAACCGTCGATCACAACGCCAGCCGCGTGACGTGCATCCTGACAATCATTGCTCTGGCTGCCATCTCAGCGATGGCCGTGGCCTGGGCGAGTTTCGGAAGAATCGCATGGGTTCTTGCCGCCGCCCTGACGTTGGACTACGCGATCCGTGCCTGGACCAGGTACCCGAGCCCGATGCAGCGGCTCGCACGCGCGTTCGCGCGCGCGGTTGGGATCCCCGTGAAGCTGAGCGACAGCGCGCCGAAGCGCTTCGCCTGCCGCATCGGTTTCTTCTTCGCTCTCGGTACCGTGGCGGTCTTGCCCTGGAGCCCCGGGATCGCAGCCCTCATTGCGGGAACCCTGCTGTTTTTCAACGTGCTCGACGGCGTCTTCGACTTCTGCCTCGGGTGCTGGATGTACGCGACGTTCCTGCTGCCGAGGCATTCGGACGGCTTACGATAGCCGCCGATATAGCTCTTTGTTCGTTTCGAGGACTCGGCTCAGCGACTGTTCGAACTTCGCGTCCCAAGACGCTCCTTGAATTGCACCGCACCGGGTGATCAGGTGCGCATGTATGAGAGAGCGACCAGCGTGATCGTGGCCGTCGCGAGTACGGCCACAAAGAGCGTTATTCGCGCCTCTCCGGGGGACGGAGACGTGTACGCCTGTAGCCGATTCCGGGTCGTGAAGCGGCTGGCGAGATAAACCTGAATTCCAATGACAGCGACACCCGGCGTCACCAGTAGACGCACCGAATGCGGGTGAGAGTTGACGATGAAGTAATCGAGACCTGCCACGCCGAAGCAGAGCGAGAATAACTCGGCGACGTAGCCCAGGATTACTCCCGAAGGTGCAGGAGAAGGCGTCGCTGAGTATGGAGGATGGCTGCACGTCCAGTCTGGGCGGAGCCAGTAGTGAATGAGATCGGCATAGGTATGGGGAGCGTGTGGAGTGGCCGGACCGTCGATCCTACCCCGAGGAAGCGACTTGACGACGTGAGGCGGCGCGATCCAGAGAATCACAGATGGCAACACAAACTGGGAGAGGATCCAAGGAATCAGGAAGGCCAGAGGAAACAGCCAAGCCATGCTCCGTGTGGGGACGACAATCGCCAAAAGGGCCAGGGCCCCGAGGATGGAGATCGCTTGGACGTCGTCGGCTATACGGCCCAGCGAAACAAAGGAACGGTACGCTCGCTGCTCTTCGTCGGACGCTCGCTTGCCCAGCATTTTTTCTCAGGCGCCTCTCCCAAGTCCGTGCAGCATATAGCCGGATGACAAGAGGAATGTCTCGTACCACGTTCCGCTGGCGATGAGCCATAAGCTCGCGCTCAGCCAGGCGAGTACCAGACACGCACCAGCGAGCATGAGCACCCGAGTGGGACCGGATGAACGTCTGGCAGATCGAGAGACGCCGACGAGAGTTAGAAGAGGACCGAGGATGCCGTAGAGGATTGTGCCGGTCTGAAACGCCATGCTGCCGATACCGATGCCGCCGGCGAACACCGCGATTCCGCCGAGCGTGTAAGGCCAACCGAGTCCCACCGGAAGAACTTTCGCAATGACGGCCGCGCCCAGACCGCAAATGAGCGTCATCGTGACGACAGCCGCGATTCGGTACGATGGCGCGCCTGTCCGCGGCATCAGCGCGTGGCGATCTGCGAGATACGCCAGGATCCCGAACGAGAGGAGGTAAACGGCGAGTAACGCGAGGAGGTGCTTCACGGCGGCTGACGTCTCCGACTTCACCGGCTCGGACCCGCGCGGAATAGTAGCGCACGTGGGATGCAGCAGAGCAAGTTGAACGGTGTGACTACTCACCGTGTTCACTCTCCCAGTGTTGAACTACGCGTAGAGGATGTGCCAGTACTTTGGCTGGAGTAACTGATACCTCCATCTGGTACATTTGCCCATCTCGTAACCGTTCGTCCCAATCCGGGAGCGGGTTGAGAAGGACTGAAGCTTCAGCTCCGTCCCAATTAGTCGATTGAAGCGTCTCGCCGTTAAGCTGTGCCCCGGCGATGACGTCTCCTGAGCGGTCGGTGAGCAGGATGTGGACGTTGCTTCCGCGGGGCAGCACGATTGGCTCTGATGATGCGAATGTGAATTGCGTCCTGTGTCCGTGGACGGTGAAGGCGAAGCGGCCGGCTTCTGCAACCGGCGAGAGGACGCCAATGGTCTTGTCGCGAAACACAGCGTGGCCAATTTCGGAGTTACAGCTCGTTGCCACGAGTGCAAGCAATAGAAAACGGGGATATTCGCGGCACCTGGACATGGCCTGAGTGCATTCTACGCAGACGCTTTCACTTCAACCCCTCGAACAGCGCCACGTACACATCAATCCCATCCCACAGATTCTGCAACCGGATGTTCTCGTTCGCGGCGTGCTGGTTGTCGTCGTGGTTGGCGATGGGGAGGATCAGGACCGGTGTGTTGGCGGGTTGCTGGAAGAGGTACATCGGAATGCTGCCGCCGAGGGTGGGGACGCGGACGGGGTCGTGTCCGGCGGTGGTCATGATCGTGATGATCTGACGGGAGAGGGGAAGGTCGAGCGGTGTCCGGGCGGCAGGGTAGCCGGGACCCCAGGTGATCTTGGCGATCTTCGGATGGGCGAGGCGCATCGCAGCGTCGGGCGTGGTTCGGACGATCGTGTAGCCCTGTTCCTCGATGTGCTGTTCGACGATCTTCTTCACCGACTCCGGCGTCTCATCCGGTACGAGGCGGAAGTCGAGCGATGCCTGCGCCTCGGTCTGAATGGTGTTCGACGCCTGCGCGCCGACATGACCCGACTGAATGCCGCGGACGTTCAGCGCGGGGAGCATGAGCAGGTCGTTGAGCGCGCGATTGCCTCCCTCGGTTGCGGCGATTCCGAACTCGCGCTTCAGATCCGCCTCGACCGGCGGCATCCGGGCGATGGCCTCCTGCTCCGCGGCCGAGGGCGGCTTCACGTCATCGTAGAAATGAGGGATGAGGATGCGGCCATTCTCGTCGCGCATCGAGTCGATCAGATGCGTGAGGCGGATGATCGGGTTCGGCACCCAGTTGCCGTAGTGGCCGTCGTGCAGCCCTTTCACCGGCCCGTAGACGGTCAGCTCGAGATCGACCACGCCGCGCGCGCCGAAGACGAGTTGCATACGGCGGCTCTGGTGGACCGGACCGTCGCAGAGGATCCAGGCGTCGGGCCGGAGGACGTCGGGATACTTGGCGAGGTACTCGGCGAGGTGCGGCGAGCCTGCCTCTTCTTCGCCTTCGAAGACGAAGCGGAGATTCACCGCCGGCGCATGACCGGCGTCGCGCAGTGTGTCCAGGGCCGTGGCCATGGCGATGATGGGAGCCTTGTCATCACCCGAGGAGCGCGCGTAGAGACGCCATTCGGGATTGATCGACGCCGCCTTGCGCCAGTCGACGTCGTTTCCGGCGGCATCGCGCATGACCGGAGTCCACGGAGCGCTCTTCCACTGTGTCGAGTCGACAGGCTGGCCGTCGTAGTGGGCGTAGAAAGCGATGGTGCGGGTGGCGCCGTGCGCCGGAAGATCGACGACGACGATTGGCGGCGCGCCTTCGAGCGTCAGCAGGCGTGTCTTGACGCCGCGCTTCTCGAACATGGCCTGAATCGCGGCGGCGTTGCGCGCGATGTTGGGCGTGTCCGAGGCGAGGTTGGGGACCGCTAGAAACTCGACGAACTCAGCGAGGATGTCGTGCTTGGTTGGTGCTGCCGCCCGCGCGGTGGCGGCAACGAACAGGAGAAGCAGGGTGAGGCGTTTCATCACGCCTCACCATACCTTGTGTCAGCGACGGCTGGGAGTTTGCGCGGGCAAAGATGTTGCCGAGCCTTGGGCAGCCGGCCGTGCCGGCCTAGTAGTGCCGGTAATGGCGCTTGGCGTTGTGGTTACGAACAGCCTGGACACTTCCACCGATCACGCCTCCGATCAACGCGCCTTTGATTGGCTGTCTGTGATCGATGGCCGCCCCGGCCACCGCTCCGATTACGGCGCCTCGGGTCTGGCTGTAGTGGTGACGGTAGACATGGGAACGGTGATGGTAAGTCTGAGCGAATGCACTTCCGGCAGGCAGAAGGAGCGCGAAGCTCAACAGTGCTGCCTGGATCTTTCTGTTCGTCATGGGGTGTTCCTCCGATCTCACCTAGTGCGAGATCGATGCCGCTTAACCTCAACCATATGAGTTATTTCAGGACGGGCTCAAAGTAGCGCAGGCATCCTGCCTGCTGGCGACGGGCGTCCTCGCCCGGCGCTGCGAGCTTGCGCGGAAGAACCTCTTGAAAGACGACCGAAACGTAGGTCGGAGTCTTAGTCCGACCGGTGGAAACTGGACGTTACAACGCCGCGATAGCGGCTCAAGAAGGTAGACAGGGGTGCGAGCGCTTTTTGCGAGCAACCCCTGGTCAGGTTGTCTCTTGAAAGCGTGCCGCGTCAGCGGCACTGGATGGAATCCCGATTGCTCCAGTGCCGCTGACGCGGCACCAACCACGACATCTCTTTACCAGGGGTGCTCGCAAAAAACGCTCGCACCCCTGGCTACCGTCTTGTTGCCGCTAACGCGGCAAAAGGTCGGACTCTTAGTCCGACCGGAGCTCGGGAGATCGGTAATGGATACGCTGCCTGTCGTTGACGACCGCGCGAGCTCCGGTCGGACTGACAGTCCGACCTACGTTGGATTCGCGGTTTGATTCAACATCATCCGAGGTGCCGAAATGGCCAACGGGGAATCCTTTCTATGCGTGACTGAGCTCGGTGGGTTCAACCCATCAGGACGGTCGGGTGGACGAACGTGCCGCTCACACTCACGGGCGTGCCAATCAGTTGTATCCGACTGGCGTGGCTGTCCGATCGAGTGCCGTTTCAGTCGGATCGGACTGCCGGTTCTGTCGGTTCGAGTGCCGTTTCAGTCCGATCGGACTGGCGTTTCAGTCGGACCGGACTGACGTTTCTGTCCGATCGACTGGCGTTTCAGTCGGATCGGACTGGCGTTTAGTCGGATCGGACTGCCGTTTTGGTCAGTTCGAGTGCCGTTTCAGTCCGATCGGACTGGCGTTTCAGTCGGACCGGACTGACGTTTCTGTCCGATCGACTGGCGTTTCAGTCGGATCGGACTGCCGTTTCAGTCGGATCGGACTGCCGTTTTGGTCGACCGGACTGGCGTTTCAGTCGGACCGGACTCGCGTTTTAGTTGGATCGGACTGCCCTTGCAGTCGCATCGGACTGGCGTTTCTGTACGACCGACTGCCCTTTCAGTCCGATCGGACTGACGTTTCTGTCCGATCGAGTGCCGTTCCAGTTCGATCGGACTAAAACGCTAGTCCGGTCCGACTGAAACAGCAGTCGAGGCAACTGCCGTGCCGTGACTCAGGCGCTGAGGAAAGCGCAACGATGGTCCTGCGTGACTCGGTCGATGGGTCGCGGCTACCAGCCGCGCGAGCACTTCCCGCCGGGCGGGGACGCCCGGCGGTAGCAGAGTGTGCCGAGCATGTTCGATAGCTAGGAGGTGAAAGTCCTTTGCCCAGGTTGATGGAACCGAAGGGCTAGCAAAGCGCAAGGGCGGCTGCCGCGAGGAGCCGT
>Ga0210394_10002749_pt1 | contig 23569 bp, 23 predicted proteins | sample IncBWC12MmetaG_FD_160121 | JGI IMG/M metagenome (GOLD analysis project Ga0210394, IMG submission 160121) | Forest soil microbial communities from Barre Woods Harvard Forest LTER site, Petersham, Massachusetts, United States - Inc-BW-C-12-M | ecosystem: Environmental > Terrestrial > Soil >... | reverse complement strand
AAATGCAAAGAAAAGGCGTCCCGTTAAGGTAAAAGCGAACTGCAGCCCCAAAGGATTGGTCCCCTTGAAACGTATTGTCAGATCATAATGATCCAGACGGGTGATGCATCGACCGGTTGAACCGGCAGGACTTATCAGGACTTGGCCGCAATATACGCCAGAGGATATATTGCCTGGGAAAGACCGACGTATCATTCACATCAACCGCATACGTCACGTGCGAGGAATTATCGGGACCGAGGCGCGGGCCTTCCGAGATTGGGTCACCCACAAGTACACGAAATCCCATGGCAGATTGGCAAATGCGAACAAAGCGACCACTTCGAGAACCGGTGCGCGAGGAAGCGGGGCCGACGCTCAAAAACTACATCACGCCCGCCGGGTTGCAGCGGCTGAAAGACGAGCACCGGTTCCTGCTGAGTCGCGAGCGGCCCGCGGTGGTGGAGGTCGTAGCATGGGCTGCCAGTAACGGGGACCGCAGCGAAAACGCCGACTATCTCTACGGCAAGCGACGGTTACGCCAGATCGATTCGCGGATTCGCTTTCTCACGAAACACATTGATGCGGCCGTGGTCGTCGATCCCGCCGCTCCTCGGCCGGGATCAGCCGCTACTCGCATCTTCTTCGGCGCAACCGTGACCTACAAGGACGCTGCCGGCCTTGAACACGTCGTTTCGATCGTCGGCATCGACGAGGTCGATCTCGACCGCGGCTACTTCAGTTGGCGCTCGCCTCTCGGCAATGCGCTGATGAAGGCGAGCCCCGGAGACCGCGTGGACCTGCGCGCGCCGGCGAAGACGGAGCATCTCCAGATCATCGGCGTCAAGTACGCGCCGATTCCGATGGATCCTTTCCGCGAACCGCCGGGGGCTCAGTCGACGCCCAAGGTAGAAGGCTCCTAGCGCAAGCCGCCCTACTCTGAGCGTTTCCCGACCTCTATCGTTTTTGCGCATTGTGTCGTCCGGAGCTGGACCAGCGAACCACCTACAATAACTGCTCGGCGGTTCCTACCGTCAACTTAGCTTACGGGCTTTTCGCTTCCGGTCGGTCATCCAGCTGTACCTGAGGCCAGCTGTGTCTTTCGCAATCGCAAGTCACACTGCCCAACATTATTGCCCTCTTTGTGCGTACGATTAGTCTCAGACTCTACTCTCGAACGCAAACGGTCCCCGGAGAAATATATGGTCAGAACCCAAGTCCAGCTACTCATTCTCAGTCTTCTGTTCGCATCGCCAGCCATCGCTCAGTCCAGCTGGTTGCACCCATCCGACAGGGAGTATCAGTACGCTATCGACTCCGCCTTCGGACGGAATGCAGTTGCGCGCGACAATGTCGAGGCTTTGGAGTTCATCCGGCGCCTACCGGACGGGACGAACTCATACATCTCGGTTCGACCGCCTCTGGCGTGTGCGAATCTCCATGCCCAGACACAAAGACAGGAGCGTGGACGCGCTCCCACCGCGGATGAAGTCAAAGAAGTGTGCGACGGACAACTATTGGTTGCGGTACGTTACTTTTCTGCGGCCTCGGACGGGGATCGGCCGTTCGCCATCGAGCATGGAGACCAGGAAATCAAACCATTCCGCAGCTCCTATGATCGCGCGCCCTCCATCATTACGATCATCGATGTCTCGGCTAAGTCTGAACAGGTCGGATACGCCTATTTGGACCTGCACTTTGTCGTCCCCGACGCGGCGTGGGATGATGATGTTAGGTTTGTGACGGCAGACGTGAACGGCGAGCAGAGTACGCTGACATTCAATTTCTTATCGCAAGTGGAGAACGAACAGAAGATCGACGACGCCTCCAGGTAATAGTCGTTGGGGGCAAGTTCGCAGCAGATGCCTCAACCGCAGCCAGGGCAGTTCTGCTCCTCAGCCTCAGCCGAGCAGGAGTTAACCATCTATCGGCGCATGGATGATAGAGACGCCGCCGAGCGGATGGAAGTTCGTTCGGCAATTCTGTTCTTCCGTCCGGAACTAGCTGTTCGGTCAGGTTGACGCATTGGGTGGCACCTTTCCTTTCAATTTCGACGTGCCTGGTGAGAACGTGGCTTACTGAAAGCCGAGGGCGCCTCGGCCCTCGAAGGAGACAGCATGAAAATCCAATGGATTGCCGTCGCAGCCGTCACAGTGGGAATCTCGCTGAGTCCGTTGCGGTCAGCAGCGCAAGGTCCGCAAGGGGCAGGAGCTGGAGAGGCGGCCCGTGCGGCTGCTCCCAGCTACAATCCAATCGATTGGCTGAAGAAGAAGCCTCTCACGCCGACCGAGACGCTCGATGCGAACAGCAATCAAAGTGCGAAGCTGACCTCCAGGCTACAGAGGCAGGGGCTTCTCACCGCAAATGCGAACCTAAAGGACACATGCGAGACATTCAGGGATCTCGGCGCATGCGTTGCCGCCCTTCATGCGGGACACAATCTTGGACTGGACTTCAATTGTCTGAAATCGAAGGTGACCGGCGTGCAAGTGGGCGATGACTCGTCATCGTGCACAAGCGCTACAGACGGCAACCCGATGACTTTGAGCAAAGCAATCCACGCGCTAGAGCCAGGCGTCGACGCCAAGACCGAAGCTAATCAAGCCGAGAAACAGAGCCGCGACGACTTGACGGAAGGGTTGTCGTAACGTCAGGCCCCTCCGGCCGCCGTTTCGGCGAGTTTTGCCCAGCAATTTTCACGTAACCCTCGAAACAGTCAGCGAGGGCCACCTTCCGAGGAGACGACTTATCAGGAGCCGGGTTTAATGACCGATGCCAGAAGACTGTAGAATAAAGCTTATGGCCAAAAAAGCGCTTTCCGCCGGCGCCGTACACAGCGTACCAGCGGACTTACGAGAAGTTCTGATTGCGGACCCGGCGGCGCGGGCAAAGTGGGAGGATATTACGCCACTCGCGCGCAATGAATGGATCTGCTGGGTAATATCCGTCAAGAGACCGGAAACCCGAAGGCAGCACGTTGAGCGAGTACGCACGGAACTTAAAGAAGGAATGCGCCGGCCTTGTTGCTGGCTAGGCTGTCCTCACCGCTGAAATAAAACTGTTTCAGAGCCAGGCAATCCGGGATGTGGAATCCGTCCGGGGCAGTTTCCGGAAAGCGGACTTCAGCGGACGTGGGTTTCAGCGTTGATTAGAAGTGGCGAGGTTTTCAAGAAAAGGGTCTCCCTGGGTGCTCAGCTTTTTCTCCAGCCGTGCAGTGCAGTCGCAATCGCCGCAGGCCCAGGGCTCAGTGCCGTTGAAATCACGGCACTGGCGCCGGTCATGCGCATCCTGCACTTTGATCAAGTCGAAAAACTCCTCCCAATACGATGTTTCCTCTTGCAGCGGCGTCGGGCAAAAACAGACCTCGACCCAGCGAACTTCGCCCTCAGGCATCTGCCGGGCTTCGGTCATATTCCGGAGATATTCGCCTCCGGCAACGGACCCTCGCCCCAGCGTCCGGCACTCAATGGCTTGGAGCAGCGGCTTCTCGAGCCCAGGCTTGACGCGCGCTCGCACTAGATAACGCATTTCTCTTCCATCCGATGCTGAAGATTTAAGCGGCCAGCGTTTTTTACGCTTGAGGATGCAGTCTACCACTGAACCGGGCTTCTCATCGAATGGACCAGCTTCGGAGAAGACGACTTCACGAGAGTTGGCCGGTCCCACACAGTCGAATCAGGTTGGATAGGGCGCTGCCGATGTATCGAAAGAAGGCGGTAATTCCTCGATTAACCCTGCGATTGGGTCCAAACCGCCAATAGCTTTTAAGTGGGCGTCCCTAAAACGGCAGCTTGTTCACCAATTTCAGTGTTGCTAGGGTGATTAATGTACCGGTCACTCCCGCGCAACCGCCAATGTTGTCAGCGTGACCCAAGGGCCGGCCTTTCTGCGCTAAGTCGAATGGATTGAGTCGAGTGCGCTTTCGGATATCCCGAGCCTAAGGTTATGGAGTCATCTATGAAGCCCATGATGAAAGTGCTTCTAGCAGTTACCGCTCTGGCCTCTGCATTCCTGGTTGGCTGCTCCGGATGCAGCCACTCGATTGCGCCGTGCCTCAACCCCGGCACTAGCGGCAACTCCAACTCGAACTCCAACTCCAACTCCAACTCGAACTCCGGCTCCTCCGGCCCCTTCACGATCAGCGGCGCCGTGACGGGCCTGGCCTCGGGCAGCAACGGCGTCACGCTGCAGGATAACGCGACGGACAGCATCACGGTCACGGCAAACGGATCGTTCCAATTCAAGACGGCTGTCGCCGGGGGACAGCCTTACGCAGTTTTCGTTACTAGTCCGCCCAGCAGTCCCACGCAGACCTGCACCGTGGTCAACGGCAGCGGCACAGCCAACGGGCCGGTGAACAATATCCAGGTCACCTGTTCGTCGGGCACTGCCTCGATCGGCGCCACGGTGGTTGGATTACAGGGCGTCGGGCTTGTTCTCCAGGACAACGGCGGCGACAATCTTCCCATCGCAGTCAACGGGTCGTACACTTTCAAGACTGCCATCCAGATCGGCTCCAGCTACAATGTGACCGTTGCGACGCAACCATCCTCTCCCTCGCAGACTTGTACCGTAACCAATGGAAGCGGCACAGCCAGCGGCAACGTTGGTAACATCCAGATTACCTGCTCTACCGGCACACTTTCGATCGGCGGCACCCTCTCCGGTCTTGCGAAGGAGGGCTCCGGCATCATTTTGCAGGACAACGGCGGCGACAATCTCGCTCTGCATGCGAACGGCACCTTCACTTTCCCGACGCTCCTGGCGTCGGGGGCGTCTTACAGCGTCAGCATTCTGACGCAGCCTGCGGGACCCAACCAGGTTTGTTCAGTTACGAGCGGCAGCGGCGCTGCGAATGCCAACGTCACGAATATTCAAGTTGTCTGCCCTGCGGTTTTCCACACTATTGGCGGGACGGTCGTGGGTCTGGTCGGAACGAGCAGCGGCATGGTCCTCCAGAATAACTTGGGAGATAATCTCACCATATCCGGAAATGGCACCTTTACATTCAACACTCCGATTGCGGATGACAGCACTTACGATGTGAGCTTGCTCGTCGGGCCCACCACACAACCCGGCATCGGCGTGGTCCTCTGGTTCTATCAGGGCACCGCGACGTCGAACGTCACGAGTGTCGTGGTTGACGCGGGCCACAACGATTGGGCTTGGTTCGACGGCGCGAATTCGGCCAATCAGGAAGGAAGCCCGGTCCCGCCACCCACACCGCCGATCACGAGCTTCGATAGTTCAACGCCTGGCGGGCGCAAGTATCCCGCGACTTGGACGGATGCGAACGGCAACCTGTGGCTGTTCGGCGGCTATGGCCTGGAGTCGTCGACGTTCACGCCTCCCGCGACGGAACTAAACGACATGTGGGAGTATGTTGGCCCTCAGAACTACTTCGGCGGCTACGGCAACTTCTGGAACAATCTCATCGCAGCGAGTCCCGGATTGGCCTCCGTGCCGGCCTCGCGTTACGGAGCCGTCACTTGGACACAGCCTGGTGCGGGCGGCGATCTCTACCTGTTCGGAGGCACAGACATCTTCGGGGACTTTTACAACGATATCTGGCATTACAACATCGGCTCGAACACTTGGACGCAGCTCCCGTCTGCCAATCCCATTAATCAAATGGGCGTATAGGGCGCGCAAGGAACGCCCGCTCTCGGCAATATCCCGGGGTCGCGCTGGGGCGCCACGGTCCGAATCGACGCTTTGGGCACGGTTTGGCTCTTCGGCGGTTACGGCTACGACGCCAACGGCACACTCGGGCTCCTGAATGATCTCTGGACCTACAACATCGGTCAGAACGAGTGGACCTGGGTGGCCGGTTCCAAGACAGCGAATACAGCGGGCAGCTATGGCATGCTCGGCGCATCCAACGGCCAGCAGAACTTTCCGGGTGGGCGGCAGGAGGCCATGTCCTGGATCGACAAATCCGGCAACTTCTGGTTGTTTGGAGGATTTGACCTCGATTCCGCCGGCAGTCCGGACGCGCTCAACGACCTCTGGGAGTTCAAGGCCGGCGTTTGGACGTGGATGAGTGGCGCCAACGTCGTGAACCAAAAGGGAGTCTATGGGACGCTGGGCGTTGGAGCGGCTGCGAACGTCCCCGGTGCACGTTGGGACTCAGCCGCTTGGACGGACCATAACGGCAATCTGTGGCTGTTCGGCGGCCAGGGCTACGACTCGACGGGGAACGGCTCCTTGGCCGATCTCTGGGAATATGTGGGCGGCCAGTGGGTCTGGGTGAAGGGTCCCAGCTCGGTAAGCCAGTCCGGCAATTATGGCCTGACGCCCGGCCCGATCATCTATCCGTACGTCGGCAACTATCCGGGTTCTCGCTTCGCCCCCGGCTATTGGGTCGAGCACAATATCGTCAACAATAACGATGAATTCTGGATGTTCGGCGGAGAAGGCTTCGACTCCGGCAGCGGCAACGGCACAGGGCTTCTCAACGACTTGTGGAGATACCTGCCGTATCCGTAGACCGAAACTCGCAATTTGGATCAAGCCTTCGCAGACCGGGGACAGGTTTGATTCCTGCCTCATGCGGCGAGCTGCCAAAGCGATTCCGCTTCTCCTTCTGTGTTGGTCCTGCGGAAGCAAAAAGCAGGAAGCACCTGTAGTGAGGAATGCTCCCTCCGCGCGGCAGCGAGCAATGGTGCCCGTTCAGACGCAAGCGAGACTCGCAGTTGTACCCGGCCCTGGTGAGAACCTGTCCGAGCCTGTCCCGCATCAGGCTGTGGTGACGATACCGGGTGCCGAGTACATCTTCTCCGTGGTTGCGGCGCCGGCAAGTAATTACCTTTTTGTTCTCGCCCAGACGAAAGACGATCCCTATGGCGGCACCTATTTCCTAGTCCATCCAGACACGCCGGGCCAACGGGTCCAGGAGGTGGTGAGCGGGACGAACCTGACCGACCCCGACGCACCCGTCTGGAGCCCTGATGGGGCGACCGCTTACTTCGTGTTCGACGACGGCAAGGAGTCTCCTGATCCCAGCACCCGCGGGCTCTACGCCCTCGACCGGGCCAGCGGAAGATTCGCACGAATCCTCGCCGATTCGATCGGTGGGCTGGCGATTTCGCCTGATGGTGCGCTCCTCGCGTTTTGGGATTACTCGGCAGGGGACCAGTTGACCGTATACAACGCTCAGAGGCGGCAGGTTGTTCGAAGATGGCCGGGGCAGGCGCATAGCGCCGACGACCTCGTGATAACCGATTTGGCGTTTACTCCCGACGGCAAATCCGTGCTTGCCCGCATCTACGCCAAAGAAGATCCCCTGATGGGATTCGAAATCGGTACGGGAACGATCTCATTGTTCGCCAAGAACGTGCAGTCAGTCGTCGGCGCTGGAAGCAACGTCTACTTTTTGCAGTTTGAGCCGGTCCCCTTCACGAATCCTGAGCACCCGCATACCCTGATGCACTGGGCCACGGGCGGCCCGGGGCCTGTGACAGTGGTCGAGGATTTGCCCGGCGCCGTGAAGTTGTCCGGCGGCGGCCGCTGGCTGGTTGCGCAAAAGAACACCGGCGGGACGGCCATCGACGACCTGGAAACCGGAGAAATCAAATCAGCGGGAGGAGCCTGCGATACCGCGGTGGTTAGCTCCGGTGGCGAAGTTCTCTACACCTATGGGGGCGAGCTGATCTCCGACGTAGCCGTTTGCGACGGTGCTCCTCCGAAACGCGATTGGAGGCGCCTGGGCGAGTGAGTGCATTTCCCCCTGATTCATGCCTGTTCTTCGGGAACCTCGCCCTACACATGAGTGACGCCCGGGGGGCGAGGTGAGCGGCCCGGCCAGTGCCTGAAAAACGGTGCGAGCTCAATCGGCAGATGCACCCCCGCTCGGTTAAACGTCCTCTTCAAAGATCGCGTTTTCTGACGGGTCGGAGACGTCCTAACTCTCCACAGCGTAGAAAACCTCATTTTGGGTGCTGATCGGAGGATTCGGCAGTTCTCGCTTATGGCGATGCGATCCTCGCTGACTATTGACGGATGGTATAAGATCGGCTCGTCGAGGAACCCTTGGTTAGTCCAAAGTTCGTTGCACTTTTCATCATTTTCGCAGTTCTCGGCGTCATGCACGGATGCGGCAATGCCAGCACATCCAGCGCAACCAAGGTGAGTGGACCGCCGAAGACAACAGCCTCTGGCCTGCAATACTGGGACATCGTGGAAGGTACCGGCGCTACGGCGGTTGTAGGAAGCCAAGTGACAGTCCACTACACCGGCTGGCTAGCAGACGGTCAGAAGTTCGACAGTTCTGTTGATCGTGGCCAGCCATTCTCCTTTTCGTTAGGAGCTGGCCAGGTAATTAAGGGCTGGGACGAGGGTGTGGCTGGAATGAAGGTTGGAGGCAAACGGCAATTGCGAATTCCTCCAGAGTTAGGTTACGGAGTCATTGGAGCCGGTGGGGCGATTCCACCCAACGCAATATTAATTTTTGACGTGGAATTACTCCAGGTCAGCAAGTAGCCTAGATTCCCACTGCCATCTTTGTTCCAAGCGCTGGTCCGAAGCCTTTCATGGCGGCGAATCGACACTTAGGCGATTCCCTTAGCGTCGGCGGCTGCCTCCTGACCGACCCGATGTTGGCAAGGGGGAGCGACCAATCGCTTCGAGGTCTATCAGCTGCCAGTCGAATTGGAGATCGGGTTGGGCCTCTCCCGTTCCGAAATCCGCGCGCTTGGAACGAATCACCCAGAACATTGACATTTTCGACTTTGCGCTTACGTCTCATCATGAGAGCAATAGAGATGTGCTTTTGGTGATACCAGGAGCGATTACGATGAACGACCGTAGGATAGAGGCAAATGGAATTTCCCTTCATTTCGTAGAGGAGGGTCAGGGACCCGCAGTCATCTTTTGCCACGGCTTTCCGGCGATCTGGTCGAGTTGGAAGGCCCAGATGGAAAGAGTAGCTAGCGCGGGTTTTATGGCCATCGCCCTGGACATGCGAGGTTACGGAGGAAGTTCTGCTCCCGTGGAAGCAGAAGCCTATACGCCGTACCAGACGGTTGGTGACCTCGTGGCGATACTCGATGCGGTTGGTGTTGCGACAGCGTCCGTCGTTGGCCACGACTTCGGCGCCAACATTGCATGGAACGCTGCGATGATGCGTCCCGATCGCTTCACCGCGGTCTGCGGCATGAGTGTCCCGTTTCGGCCGCCTGGGGCCCCCAGCTTCCTGGACAAGCTCCGCGCCGCTGGGGAAAACCAATTCTACTGGTTCGACATGATGAGGGCGGAGTCGGATCAGGCCTGGGCGAACGCGCCGGTTTCGGTTCCCGGGATGATGTACTGGAGTTCCGGCGAGGCACCGGAAGCAAGCCGATGGAATCCCTTCGATCTGTCACGCGGGCTGTTGCGCCCTGCCCCCGTGGTGCCGCGAACGATCGATTCGACCTACATCAATGATGCAGTTGCGGCCTTCACACGCACCGGATTCCATGGACCGCTGAACTACTACCGCGCGGTCGATCCTTTCACACGTAACTCGGCGGCCTTCGCGGGAGCCAAAATTCGGCAACCATCCATGTTTCTGGCAGGCACACTTGACGGGCTGAACCTGGTAGCGCAGCCGAGCGCTGAGTCGATGCGCAGTAACCTCATCGATCTTCGTAGCTTCATCATGTTGGACGGCGTTGGGCATTGGCCACAGCTCGAAGCCCCCGATGCGACGAACGCGGCGCTGCTCGCATTTCTACGGAGCCTCTGAACTGTGGCGGGCTTGCTGCTAGCCGCGCCCCTCCCGGCAGGAACGCCGAGCGCGACCGTCGGCGTGATATCTTCGCGAAGCCATGCTCTTCGTCAAACGCATCTTCGGCGTGCTCTTCAATACGGGCTTCTTCGCCCTTTTGCTTTTTCCCGAGGCGCGCACGCTTCACTGGCGCCGCGCTTGGATCTTCCTCGGCGTAAATCCCGTCTCGCCATCCGCGGCCACGACCTGATCCGGCGGCACGGAGCGAGGAAAAACTGAGGGCCCTTTCGGCGCGCATCACGTGGGACACCGGGCGCTGCGTAGAACAATTGGGTTCACTCGAAGGGGTCTCAGGTGTATAAGTATGCCCATCCGGAAGATCGAAGCGGAAATCTTGCTTAATTCTTGAGGCCACGATATGCGTCTAGTTCGGCTGCTCCCAACGCTGGTTCTGCTGGCTTCGCTGATTGGAGCCGTCGCACTGGTGAAAGGCCAAAATAAGAGCACCCAGCGGCCAAACACGCCAGAGACCGGCTTCGCCGTCAAAAAACCTGTTTTTGGCGGGGCCTGTAAGACTTGTCCGTGGGGGGTGATTGCCGGTTTCGTGAAGGCGGCAACCCAGTCCTCCGGTTACGACGTCCAGATTTGCTACAACTGCGCCGGGGGGCCCCAGGAAGCTCGGCTCGTCGCCGCTGCCAAGATGCCTCCCACTCTGCAGAATCCTCGGAGTATCGATGGCCTTGAAATATCGCCGCCGCCGAATGGCCCTGTGGACTTTGGCGCAACGTCGCCCCTGTATCTTTGGTGGGCCTATCAAGGAACTCACGATTTCGCGGGCGAAGGACCGAAAAAGAATCTGCGCCTGCTCGGGGTCATCCAACACCCCAATTACCTTATCGTTGCGGCAAAAGCCGATTCAGGGATAACCGACTTGCGGGAGATCAGCGAGAAGCACCTGCGCGTCCGAATTCTGACAGGCACCTACGACGTGAGCCCGGACATCCTGGCCTATTATGGCCTCACGAAGGAATCGATTGAAGCTGCCGGGGGAAGTCTGGCCAGCGCGACTGTCCCAGCCCAGAGAAACAATTTCGACGTGATCATTGTAAACGGAACCCTCGAGAATGCCCCGGAATGGAACGTTTGGTACGAGCTTAGTCAGAAATACGAACTGAAGTATCTGGAGTTGCCGGACGCGCTTCTGGCAAGATTGGCAACTAAATACGATATGGACCGAGAGAACATACCCGTCGGTCTCCTCCGCGGCGTCGACCACCCCATTCCCACGGTGACGAGTTCCGGAGACGCGGTCTACGGCAGGACCGATATGCCGGAAGATTTCGCCTATGCCGTCGCCAAGGGAATGGACGAACACCAGGATCTGCTGCAATGGACCATTCTGAATCTTTCCTACAACTCGCACACCGCCTGGAAAGCATTCGGCGTACCTCTCCATCCAGGAGCCGCACGTTATTACCGTGAACGGGGCTACATGAAATAGAAGCCCGCCATCTCGAAATGCAGGCCTCACGCTTCCCGGATCGGCTACCGCGGCCCTCTGTTCCTCCGTCGTGTGAGAACGGTAGGACAATCCTAGCGCTACGCTGACGGTAATGCCTCCAGTCCGCATACGGTCTTATTTCTTCTGCGGAGAGTCCCCGTAGGAAGGAGCGTATTGAGTGAAGACGTTGTCGCGAGAAGCCATCGCGTGGCATGGGGCGCAAGTTTTGAGCAACGCTTCGTTGCCGGGTGTGCCATCTTTATTGAAATGAGCGAAGCCCCAGCCGCCGGTCGCGGCGTACTTCTTTGAATCCTTGACCATGAACTGAATATTCGTGGGCGCCCCCGGGACGAAAGACTGCGCCTGGCCGAAGATGGCGTTGTTTTGCTCCGACGGGACGTGGCTCCAGTGCAAGGCGGCGATGATGGTCCCGTCCGGGTATGGAAGCTTCCCGTCGCGGAAGGCCTTGATCGCCACATCGTTGCCCAAAATGGCGCCCAAACTCTTTAGATCGCCTTCCTCGTGGGCCACGGAGATCAACTTCCAATCGCGATATCCGGAAGGAATTTTGATTCCGAAGATCGGAGCGGCCCCTTTATCAGCCTGTCCGAATGAGGGAATCATGGAGGTGACAACACTAACCACGGCTAAAACTGCAACCAGCAAGAAAGTGATCCGTTTCACGGGTTGCTCCTTGATGGATCAGATTTTTTCGTTCGGACGCTTTCAGGGTGTTCGTCACGCTTGGCGATCTAACTCTCACCAAGCTGTGCGCCCATAATACGGCTTATATGTTTGCAGCATCATCAATATCAAGTAGTTTTGTAGAGGCCCACTTGGGAGGATGGGATGCGACGTCTACGACGCTCCCAACCTCATCGATCCGGACTTGGGAGCAAGCATTCTGGAGGATCATTGCGATACACTGCTCCGCGGTCAGGCCATGGCAAATCATTCCGGAGCGCGAGATCAAGAGATCCGTGCGGCACTGGATCAGCATTGGGCGGCGTCCGATGCCAACGATTTTAAAACGGAGCATCGCATCTATCACGAGGACGCGGTGCTGGAATACCCGCAGTCAGGCGAGCGAACCCGCGGTCGACGCAACATACAGAACCAACGCGCCAGTCAGCCGAGCAAAAAACGGTTTGCCGTGCGACGAATCATTGGCGGCGGCGATCTTTGGATCACCGAATTCATCCTGACGTATGACGGCAAGCCGTCCTACACCGTGAGCATCATGGAGTTCAGGGACGACAAGGTTGCGCGGGAAACGCAGTACTTTGCGGATCCGTTCGTGGCTCCCGCATGGCGCGCTCAATGGGTCGAACGGATGGACACGTAATCCAGGGGCGCGAGAATTTGCCAGCGGCACCGCCATTTGTGGTTTGTAGCATGATTGTCGAGAACAGAGAGTAACGCCAGAGACGCGCTAAGTCGTGATTAACGCGGTTACAGCACATCTTCCGATGGAAGGGACAAGTAGCGACAGAGGGGACAAGGGGTGGATTGGAAACGATTGGTCCAGTTTGCGCTGCTGGGTAGCAGTGATTTGGAGCAATACGCCGTCCTGCTGGTACGCGTTTCGGTCGGGCTGTTCTTCGCCATCTCGGGGGCAAACAAATTGTTTGTCGCTCGCAGCACGCAAACGATGTACGAAACGCTCGTCGAGGCCAAAGTCCCGTTTCCCCACCTGATGACTTATTTTGTGTCGGGTGTCGAGTTCGCTGGCGGAATCTTGCTGACCGCGGGGTTTATTTCGACCCTGGCCTGCGCGGCTTTATTGGTCGATATGCTTGTCGCCATCCTGACTATTAAGCTTTCCGCGATGCCCAAAGGACTTGCGCCTCTCAACTGGCTCGACGATTTCCTCTACCTTCCGGAAGTCCTGTACGTGCTCTTCTTTATCTTGCTGATCTGCCTTGGTCCGGGAAAGTTCAGCGTCGATTACTGGCTCACCGGCAAGTTGCGGAGGTGATCGATTCGGCGAAGCAGCTTGTTGCTAGCCACGCACGATTTCGGCAGGAAATCCATGGAGACCTACATACCTCAAGTCGAACTGCAAGGCAACATGCGCTCCGGACGGGCGTCAACCTTGAATGCCGACTCCTGAGCTACGGGATTATGGTCGACTGGGAATCGACGAACTTGCGGGACATTACACTGCTTGATCGACTTTCTTGAAACTCCGGGCCGCAACTAGAACGCTTGACAGGTTGAGGCCGCAGATGTACACCCTGCTCAGCTGTTACCCCGGAGGCCCCTTGGAATAAAGGTAGGAAACGCCCCAACGGCAATCGTCAACGTGAGGTGTCGCATGAAACGTAAGCCAGTCCTGGAGTTCGTTTTTGCAGCGGGCCTTCTTGTCGTTTCGAGTTCGCTGTTCGCACACCACGGCACGGCAGAGTACGAACCAAAGAAACTGATCACTCTAAACGCAACCGTCACGAGGTTCGCCTGGACGAATCCGCATACGCAGATTTATTTCGACGTGACGGACGAGCAGGGAAACGTCGCGCACTGGGGCGCGGAAGCGGCGCCGCCGAGCATCCTGGACAAGAGCGGCTGGAGCAGGGGAACGCTGAAGCCGGGGGACAAAGTTGTGATTAGCGGGCACCCAGTGAAGAGCGGCGCTCCGATCATGATTCTCGAGAGGGTGGTGACGGCCGACGGCCGATCCTTGGGGGCTCATAAGGGGCAGTGAAGGACGGATCGCAAAACGCGGAAGGAGTTGCAAAATGCGAAATCGCCACGTGAGTTCGATCGCTGCGGCAGCGGCCGTGCTGGGATTCCTGTCGCTGGCACTCGCCCAGACCGCTCAGCAATCGCCAGGAGCGAAAGCTCAGAAGGCAGGCGTCGCTCCGCAGCATGACCTATCGGGAGTGTGGTCGTATACAGTGGGAGTTCCGAAAGGGCAGGGGATCTACGCCACGCTGAGCAAGGACGTTCCTCCCAGGACAGCATGGGGGGAGACTCAGTACCAGACCAACAAGCCCGGATATGGACCAAAGGCCACCGATGCAGCGGATAACACCGACCCGATTTTGCAGTGCGATCCGACGGGTTTGCCGCGCGTGCTTCTCTATTTCCACCCGGTTGAGATCATCCAGATCCCGGGCAGAGTGCTGCAATTCTTCGAGCACGATCACCTGTGGCGCGAAATCTGGACGGACGGGCGGCCGCTTCCCAAGGATCCGGACCCGGCGTGGTACGGATACTCGGTGGGTAAGTGGGAGCGAGACGGCACGTTCGTTGTGGATACGATCGGTTTTAACGACAAGACCTGGGCCGACTTTTACGGCAATCCTCATACTGAGGACATGCACCTCACGGAACGCTACCAGCGCGTGGATCACGACACCTTGAATCTAACGATAACTCTTGATGACCCGAAGGCGTATACGAAGCCCTGGGTGAGCGACACGAAAATCTGGAAGTTGGAGCCCGCTGCGGTCAACGTCGAGGAGGCCTTCTGCGTTCCATCCGAGGAGGATGCCTTTACCAAGCAGATTCGCAAGCCGGGCGCCAATATCACCAACAAGTGAGTGAGTTTGGATTGAGACGGCGCGGCTAGCCGTTGCATACGTCACATGGGCCCTTCCCTTGACCGATCTTGCGCCCCCGGCACATACTTCCGGCCAAAGGGGGAGCCACTTATGAACGTGAAAGACGTTTCGTTGGCAGGTGTTGCGTTTGTGTTGCTCGTTGCCGTTCCGGCGCTAGCTCAACAACCCGCTGTGAAGACAATTCCGACGCCCGGCTGTACTTCCACCCCGGAGCAGCTTGCGGCCACTAAGAAGGCAGCGCTCGATGAGCTGCACACTCCGGGCGAGGCTAAGTTCGCCTTCATCGATCGCAGCTACATTCAGCATAATCCCGCGCGGGTCAAGCAGGCCGCCGAAGACAAGCTCAACGACTACGACGAACTGCATAAGGCCTTCGTACCGCCGCCCGGCGGACGTGCCGCAGCCGCACCCGCCGCGGTCCCTCAGCCTCCACCAGGAGGCACGACGGAGATCGTGACGGCGGAGTGCGACATCGTGACCGTTGTTCGTAATACCTATCGTCAGGATCCGACGGCGCCTCCGGGCACGTTCTACGAGGCCTTTGTTTTCGACACCTATCGGATTAAGAATGGCAAGGTCGTTGAGCATTGGGACCAGAATCTGATCAACCCGCCCGCACCGGCCGGACGAGGCCGGTAACTGGGGGGCTCGGCCTTAGCGGAATTCGCCGAAACGACCACCTCACGAACCTTCAATGTGGGCCAATCATATACCCAACTCCTGGTCTCAGGCTCGCGCCGAGCTGGATTGCCGCGAAATCTGTTTGCCGAGCCTAGGATAGACTTTGAGCGCGTTGCCTTCGAAGATTTTTCGCTTGTCCTCGGCGCTGAGCCAGGAAACCGCGTCGAGGTATCGCTTGGTGTCGTCGAAATAGTGGCCCGTCTCGGGATCGATGCCCTTCACCGCGCCGACCATCTCCGAAGCGAACAGAATGTTGTCGGCCGGGATCACCTTCGCTAGCAAGTCGATTCCCGGCTGGTGATACACGCAGGTGTCGAAGTAAATGTTGTTGAGCAGGAGTTCCTTCAGCGGAGGGCGCTTCATGTCCTGCGCCAGGCCGCGATAGCGGCCCCAGTGATACGGCACCGCTCCTCCGCCGTGAGGGATGACGAACTTCAGCGTAGGGAAATCCTTGAACAGGTCGGAAGTCAAGAACTCCGTGAACGCGGTGGTGTCGGCGTTGATGTAGTACGAGCCCGTGGTGTGCATCGCCGGATTACAGGCGCCGCTGACGTGAACCATCGCGGGCACTTCGAGCTGCACCATCTTTTCGTATACGGGATACCACCAGCGATCGGTGAGCGGCGGTTCCTTCCAGTAGCCGCCCGAGGGATCGGGATTCAGATTGCATGCGACGAATCCCAGTTCGTTGATGCAGCGCTCCAGCTCCGGAAGGCAGTTGGCCGGCGGCACGCCCGGCGATTGGGGCAACTGGCAGACGCCGACGAAATTCCTGGGGTAGAGGTTGCAGATGCGATGGATCATGTCGTTGCAGATTCTGGTCCAGGCCAGGCTGGCGGCCGCGTCGCCGACGTGATGGCCCATGGCCGACGCGCGCGGCGAAAAAATCACCAGGTCGGTGCCGCGTTCGCGCTGGAACTTAAGCTGCGCCGGCTCGAGCCTCTCGCGAATTTCGTCGTCGCTGATGCGCGGCGGCGCGGGCGTCTTCGCGGGGTCCTGCAAAGCGGCGACCTGCTGCTTGCGGTATTCGAGGAATGCCGGCGGCTCCGACGTGTAATGCCCGTGGCAATCAACGACCATTTCGTTTTGGCGCTGCAAGCTCCGAGGGAGTCAACTTCGCCCGGCCAGCTTGCGGCCGAGTTCGAGCCCGGCAAACGACGGCACCGGCGACGGCATCAGCCAACGATAACCCTGCGCCAGGAGCTTCTCGACGTTCCTGGCGTCCACGTGCGGATGGCCGCAAGGCACGTTGTGCTCCTGGCAGATCGCCAGGATTTCGGCCATAGCTGCAACCACGGCCGGATGCTCGTACTGGCGGGGATACCCGAGATCCTGCGAGAGGTCGCCCTCGCCAATCAGCACTGCGCCGATACCCGGCACTTCCTTCAGCATGCGCGGGAGGTTCTTGATGGCGCGCACCTCCTCGCACATGAGCACGACCAGGATTTCGCCTTGCGGATTGAGCGGCCAGACGTCGGCGCGGCTGTAGTATTCCTGCGGGTTCAGACCCCAGTAGCGCACGGCCGCGGCCGGCGCGTCGCCCCGCAGCCCCGCCGGCTCGACGTACGCTGACGAGGCGGGACGCGGATAGCGGCAGGCCGCGACGGCGTTTCGCGCTTCTTCCACGCTGCCGACGTGGGGCCAGACGACCCCGTACACCCCGAGGTCGAGGACCTGCTTCGCCAGCCATTGGTTCATCTCGCCGCCGTTGGCGGGAATGCGCGCAAGGGGCGTGACGGCCGGAGCCAGGCTGCCCGACTGCGCGATCTGCCGGCGATTGAGCAGGTATTGCAGGGAGTGCCGCAAGGCCACGATGTCGAAGGGATTGTGCTCCATCTCGAAGACCACGCCGTCGTACGGCGCGGTACTGACGGTCAGCGCGTTACCGATCTCCGCGACGGTGAACGCGACGAAGGCCGGCGCGCCCTGCTGTAAAGCCCCGATCACGCCGTTTAGTCGTGGGATGGCAGCGGGGCGCGGAATCTCAACGGGACGCGGGATCTCAGCCAAGCGAACTCCTTGAGCCTCATCAGATTGGCGACGGGGCGGCGAGTGTAACACCTTCTCCTTCCGGCCGCCAAGAGCGGGGCAGAATTCATCGTGGCGGCTTACGCGGCGCGGGTCCCGCGCATCGTATAGAGGTTCCTGGGCGCGCGATGAGCGCGGCCGATCGATTTTGGCGCAGCGGGCGCTGGCTTGCCGCAGCGGGGCGCGGGATTTTAGGGAGCCGGCGAGTGTTAGACTGCCGAGAGAGACGAGACCATCCACGATGAGGAGGATGCACCTAATCGAGTTGCACGAGCAGAGTTGGTTTCCCGGGTCTCAACGAGACGTGCTCACCGACGAGTTACAGCTTCTTCTGAGTCTTACGAAGCCTTACCAACCTTTGATTCGCAGATTGCGCGGGGCGCTCGAAAGGTCCGGGAGCACGCAGATCGTGGATCTCTGTTCGGGAGCCGGCGGGCCGTGGCTAGGGCTTTATCCGCAACTGGAGCGGGCCGGGAGCCCGCCGTTCGATCTGGTGTTAACCGACAAGTATCCGAATGCGGGCGCATCGCGCGCGGAGAAAACCGCGGCCGGGAGCCGGATGCGCTTCTCGCAGGAGCCCGTTGATGCGACGAGACTCCCGGACAGCTTGCGCGGCTTCCGCACGCTCTTCAATTCGTTTCATCATTTCCGGCCGCGCGAGGCGCGCGCGATTCTGCAAGATGCTTTCGAGAAAAAGCAGGGCATCGGCATTTTCGAGACGCCAGGGCGGCACGCGCTCACCATCCTGATGGTGTTCCTGGTGCCCGTGGGCGCTCTGCTCGTCGCGCCGTTCGTGCGCCCGTTCCGGTGGACGGTTCTGCTGTGGACCTACCTGATTCCCGTGGTCCCGGCCGTTTTATTTTTCGACGGAATGGTCTCGTGCCTGCGCGCGTATTCGCCGAAGGAACTGGGCGAGCTTGCGGAACCGCTTCGCGCGAACGGATACCAATGGGAAATCGGGGAGGAGCGAGGAGGTTGGCTGCGCCTGCCGATCACCTACTTAATCGGCTATCCCGATCGAATGACCGAGGAGCCAAACCTGCGATAGGCCGCCTGCGAACGGGCTTGCGCCGCGCCCTTTTTGCTATCATCCGAGCCGCTCGGCAGAGCGGTGAATCTTCGGGAGGCGGAGAATCGTGGACAACAAACAAGTTTATGAGAAAGGCCTGGCGGTGCGGCGCGAAGTTCTCGGCAACGAATACGTCGATCGGGCGTTGGCAGGCGCCGACTCGTTCAGCGGGCAGTTGCAGGAGTTCGTCACCGAATGGTGCTGGGGCGCCGTTTGGACGCGCCCGGGCTTGCCTCGCAAGACGCGCAGCCTGCTGAATCTGGCCATGCTGACGGCGCTCAACCGGCCGCAGGAGATCAAGACGCACGTTCGCGGCGCGCTGACGAACGGCGTGACGCGCCAGGAAATCGCCGAAGTTTTTCTGCAGGCGGGCGTTTATGCCGGCGTGCCGGCCGCGGTCGACGCCTTCCGCAGCGCCAGGGAAGTGTTCGACGAGATCGACCAGAAAAAGTAGCGCCAGGCGGAGGAGCGGACGCCGCGGCGCCGGCCGGTACGCCGGTACTGGGTCAATTTGAGATTCGGCGGTCCGTAGGGGAAAATTAGTCCAGGCGGGATGTCCATGCGTATTAAAGAGATCGAACATGTGCAGTTGGCAATGCCACCCGGCAAAGAGTCCGAGGCGCGCAGCTTTTATGAAGGGGTCCTCGGCATACCTGAGGTGCCAAAACCCCTCAATCTGGCGAAACGCGGGGGTTGCTGGTTTGTTCGCGACGCACTAAAAATTCACTTGGGCGTGGAGAATGACTTCCGCGCTGCCCGGAAGGCACACCCAGCACTTCTGGTGGAGGATCTTGCCGCCCTCAAAGCGCTGATTCAGGCCGCCGGTTATAGCTTCTCCACGGACGAACCTCTGGAGGGCTACGACAGAATCTATGTAAACGATCCTTTCGGAAATCGAATCGAACTCATGGAGCCACTCTCAAACTGACCCACTACCGGTGCGCCGGCTTTCTGGACCGCCGAGCGGACGACATTGTATATTGGGCGCCGGCGGCTCGGTTCCACAGCGATTCGCACGCGGGGGGTACGAACGAAAAATGGACACAAGTTTCATCGGCAAGCCGCACGAATGGGATCCCCGGCGCCTCTACAGCCAGACGGGCGCCGATTGGCAGCATCGCGTGGACTTCGATCGGCTGCGCAAGGATCGCCTCGAGCGCCTGCGCGAACAGATGACCGCACACAAGCTGGGCGCCTTGCTGCTGTTTGCCGGCGCGAATATTCGCTACGCCACCGCGTCCTACCAGGGCAATTGGAAATACAATATCAACATCCGCTACGGCGTATTGCCGCACGGCGGCGAGCCGGTCCTGTTTGAGACCGCTGGCTCGGACCTCCAATGCGCCAAGATCGACCTGCCCTGGATGGAAGGCCGCATCCGGCCGGCGATCACCTGGCAATGGGCGGAAGGCGCGGTGCCATACATGGCCGGGCGCATGGCGGAGAGCGTGCTGGACGTGCTCAAGGAGCACGGCGTGGCGAAGGAGCGCATCGGCATCGACAACCTGGATATGCCCGCGCTGGAGGCGTTCCAGAAGACCGGCCTGAATATCGTGAACGGCTGGCCGGCCGTATCGGCCGCGCGCGTGGTGAAGACCCGCGACGAAATCGAGCTGCTCAAGCAGGCGTCGAGCATCGGCGACGCGGCGATGTGGAAGATCAAGTACGAGTGGTTGAAGCCGGGCGTGCGCGAGCGCGAAATCGAAGCCAAAGTGCACGAGTTCATGCTGGAGCGCGGCTGCGAGATCATTTACGACATCATCGTCGCCTCCGGCGGCAACACCAGCCCGTACCGCCGGTGGGCCACCGACAAACTGATCCGGCAGGGAGATCTGGTCATCGTGGATATCAACGCCGTGGGGCCATCGGGTTACTTCATTGATTTCGTGCGCTGCTTCAAGTGCGCGGCAAAGATGACGCCGAAGGAGATCGACCTGTATCGCGAGGTGTACGACTCGATGTACGCCGGTTTGGACAAATTGCGTCCCGGCAACACGACGGCCGACGTAGTGGCCGCGTTTCCCGAGTACGACGACGACAAGTACGGCACGGTGACCTTGCAGCAGTTCGCGCACAGCATCGGCATCACGCTGTACGAAGGCATGTGGATGTCGCGGGCCTATTCGCTGAAGTACCCCGCGGAAATCAAGGAGAACATGTACTTCGCCATCGAGACCTTCGCCGGACATCCGGGCCTCGAGCAGACGTGCAGGCTCGAAGAGAACGTCCTGGTCTCGGCGAAAGGCCCGGTGGTGTTCACGCTCATGGAACACATGGAAGAGGCGATGAGGCGTTGAGCGTGCAGCGCCCACTCGTCGCCGTCTCCGACTCCGTTTTTGCGAACCTGGAACCCGCTCGCGAAGTGCTCTCGAAGGCCGGCGCCGAGCTGCGCCTTGCGGAAAAGCCCACGCCGGAAGCCATCTTGCGGGTCGCAGGCGACGCAGATGCGATGCTGGTCACCTACGCGAAGATCACCGGCGATCTGATCGGCCAAATGAAACAGTGCCGGATCATCGCCCGCTTCGGAATTGGCGTGGACAATGTGGACGTCGCGGCGGCCACGCGGGCGGGGATCGTGGTCACCAAGGTGCCGGACTATTGCCTGGACGAAGTTTCCGACCACGCCATGGCATGTCTTTTGGCGTTGGCGCGGAAAATAACGCTCGCCAATGCGCGCGCGCACGCGGGCCATTGGGACGTAACGGCGCTGGCGCCCATTCATCGTTTGCGGGGCGCGGTGCTGGGCCTCGTGGGCTTCGGCAGGATTCCGCAGGTGGTCGCACCGAAGGCCAGAGCCTTCGGCCTGAAGGTTGTGGCCTCCGACCCGTACATTTCGCGGGAGGTCATGGCTGGTTGCGGCGTGGAGAAAGTGGAATTTGCCGAACTGGTCAAGATTTCAGACTACGTTTCCATCCATACGCCGTTGATGAAGGAGACCGAACGCCTGTTCAACGCCGAAGTTTTTGCCGCCATGAAACCGACGGCTTACCTGATCAACACGGCGCGCGGCCCCATCGTGGACGAAACCGCCCTGGCGAACGCGCTCGACAGAACGCAGTTGGCGGGAGCGGCTTTGGACGTGCTGCCCGAAGAGCCGCCGGTGCGATCGCCGCTCTTTGGCCGCGAGAACGTGATTTTGACGCCGCACATGAGTTTTTACTCGGTGGAGTCGCTCGTGGAGTTGCAAACCAAGGCGGCCGAGGAGGTGGTGCGCGTGCTGAGCGGGCAGGCGCCTCGCAATCCGGTCAATTCCGAAGCGCTCGACTCAGCAAAACAGCGGAACACGAACGCGGCGTGACGCGGTGCGGCAGGTGCGCGAGCGGAGCGTGGAGAGAGAATCGTTTGAAAGACGCGTCATGAAAGCGATGGTCTTGTCGGCACCGGGCGAACTGGCGCTGGGCGAAGTGCCGGCCCCGACGCCCGGGCCGGGCCGGGCGCTGATTCGCGTCACCAACATGGGCGTTTGCGGGACGGACCTGAAAATCTACAACGGCGCCATCCCCGTGGACTATCCGCTGATCATGGGGCACGAGATCATCGGGGAGGTGATGGAAAACGGCGGGAACGTCGGGATTCGCAGCGGAGACATGGTCCTGGTGGACCCGCAGCTTTTTTGCGGCGAGTGCTTTCACTGCCGAATCGGGCAAACGCACCTGTGCCCGAACGGCCAGCTCATCGGGCGCGATGCCGACGGCGGCTTCGCCGAATATGTAATCGCGCCGGCAAGCCACGTTTTTCGTCTTCCCGCTTCGATTGACCGCCGGACGGCGCCCCTGATCCAGGTGCTGACGACGTGCGTGCACGCGCAGCGGTTTGCGGAGGGCATTTCGGGCCGGTCCGTGGTTGTTCTGGGCCTGGGAGTGACGGGCCAGCTCCACGTGCAACTGGCGAAGGCGCGAGGTGCGAATCCGGTCATCGGAGTGACGCGGAGTTCCGCGAAGCGCGAATTGGCGCGGAAGCTTGGCGCCGACGTGACCATCCCCGCGGGCGAAGGCGCCATCGCGAAAGTTCTGGAAGCCACGGGCGACCGCGGCGCGGACTTGATCGTCGAGACGACGGGTGTGGTAGCGTCGGTGGCCGACGCGATTGAGATGGCCCGACCCGGCGGACGGCTGCTGCTCTTCGGAATCATCACCGCGAAGGAAGGCGCGTTGCCTTTCTATCAGCTTTATTTCAAAGAGCTGAGCGTCGCGAACGCGCGTGTGGCCAAGAGCGAGGATTTCCAGGCGTCCATTGATTTGGTGCAGCGAGGCATCGTGCGCCTCGAGCCGCTGGTGAGCGACGTCCTGCCGCTCGAAGAATTGAAGACGGCCATGACGATGCTGGCTTCGGGCGCGGGGCAGCGGATGAAGATTATCCTGGAAAACAGCTGAGAATCGCGGCGAAGCACACGTTGCACGCGCTCACTCCACTGCCGCCGAGTTCCCACGCGAAGCCGGCGGATTCGTTCGCGCAGGCCACCGCGCTCGAGAGCGAGCTTCGGCGGACGCTGCGTGGCGAGGTGCGCTTCGATCGCGGGAGCCGCGCGTTATACGCAAGCGACGGCTCGAACTACCGGCAGATACCGATCGGCTTAGTTGTGCCGCGCGACGCGGAAGACGTGATCGCAGCTGTGTCCGTGTGCAGAAAATATGAGGCTCCGGTGCTGGCGCGAGGCGCCGGTACGAGTCTGGCGGGGCAGTGCTGCAACGTCGCCGTGGTTCTCGACTTTACCAAATACATGAACCAGATCCTGGAGATCGATCCCGAGCGAAACTTCGCGCGGGTTCAGCCCGGCGTGGTTCTCGACACGCTGCGAAACCGCGCGGAGGCCCACCAGCTGACCTTTGCGCCCGACCCCTCGACACACAATCGCTGCACGATCGGCGGGATGATCGGAAATAATTCGTGCGGCACGCATTCCCTGCTGGGCGGGAAGACCGCCGACAACGTCGAAGAGCTGCAAATCCTGCTTTACGACGGCTCGCAGATGACGGTCGGCGCGACGAGCGATAGCGAGCTCGACTCCATCGTCGAGCAGGGCGGCCGCCGCGGCGAGA
>Ga0210394_10002748_pt1 | contig 23576 bp, 16 predicted proteins | sample IncBWC12MmetaG_FD_160121 | JGI IMG/M metagenome (GOLD analysis project Ga0210394, IMG submission 160121) | Forest soil microbial communities from Barre Woods Harvard Forest LTER site, Petersham, Massachusetts, United States - Inc-BW-C-12-M | ecosystem: Environmental > Terrestrial > Soil >... | reverse complement strand
GGGCACACCACGTGCGTTCTGGCTTTTGATTGCGCTTGGCTTCGGGATGTGGTCGGTCAATATGTTTTTGTGGGTCTACTTTGAGGTGTGGTTGAATCAACCAGTTCCGTCGCTTCCTATCGGGGAATTCCTGCTCTTCATCAAACTTGTTCCCATGCTTGCCGCTCTGGCTCTTGAGCCAGGCAATGACAGTCCAGACCGTCCTCGCCTGCTCGGTTTCCTCGACCTCACTTCCCTTCTGGTTTGCTGGACGTATGTCTATCTCTTCTGGGCCATGGCCTACTTGCTCGCTGGTACCGATTTGGCACGCTACAACAGCAACTCCGACATAGTCGATGTGGTGGGCACCAACTATTTCTGGTCATACTGGCCTTTGTGGCATTTCGAAGCCGAGGACGCTGGCATGGCTTTTACTTACACTTTCTTGGCGCCTCGGCGGTCTACAGTCTCGCTTCTATTCTGATTAACCGCGCGCTCTCCGCAGGGCGCTATTACACAGGCAGCGTGTACGACTTGCCGCTCATGACGGCGCTTGCCTGGTTTTGCGTTATATCGATCAACTACTCCATCGATTCTCGATCAGAACAGCTCGACACCGCAGCGCAGCCCGAACGTGATGGCCGTCCCAATCGCAGCACCGTACTGTGGTCCGCGCGCCTTTCCATGTTGGCGACTCTCTCGACTCCCGTCATCGGATTGTGGTTGGTCATGAACGGAGAAACCCAGGATGCAGTCAGCCATTTTCGCATCATCCTAACCTTGTTTACGATGCTGCTTCTGACCATTCTGCTTTTGCTGAAGCAGGATCTGCTCAACTTCAAACTCGCCGGATATCTGCGAGATGCATTCCTGGCCTATTCGAACCTGAGGCGATTCCAGGATCAACTTGTACAGAACGAAAAGCTGGCATCGTTAGGCAAGCTGGTGGCGCGGGTGGCACATGAGATCAATAGAGCCATGGCCGCGGTAATCAAGGATGTCGGGTTGCTGACGTCCCGCTCTACGACCGATAGAAATTGGCAAAGAATGACAACCAAGATTGAAGAATCCGCTCGCCGCACGAATAACCTTGTCGAGAACATGCTCAGCTTCGCGCAAGAGATGCCCTTGCATCGATCGTCCTTGAATGTCAGACCGCTCTTGGAGAGCGCCGTAAGCTTGACGCGCGCGGGGCGCCGTCACAACGTGCGCGTGGAAATTCAAGAACAGGGCGCCGTACCGAAGGTGGAGGGTGACGCCAACCAACTGATTCAGGTCTTCCTGCACCTCATCGCCAATGCGATTGACGCCATGGAGGGAAGCGAAGAAGGGTTGCTCACTATCGCAATCAGGCCGGAGCAAGAACAGATAGAAATCCGATTTGTGGACTCGGGATCTGGACTAAACGATCCTCGCCGCGTTTTTGAACCTTTTTATACCACTAAGGCCGTCGGCAAAGGTGTGGGCCTCGGTCTCAGCACATGCTATGGGATTGTGCGGCAGCATGGCGGAGAAATCGATTGCAGAAATCGGCCAGAAGGCGGAGCAATTTTCAGGCTAGTGCTTCCATCGGCCGTGGTAGCCACGGTCGAGATGGTTTCCTAAAGTTCTTACGGTTATTGGTGAGGCAGATTTGATTCGAAAGGTTGACACACTATGGACGCGGATCGCGCTGGGCTTGGTTCTTTCCCAGTTCGCTGCAGCTGTGTTTTTACCTCCAAGTACTTTGCTGACGAGTCTCGGCGACACCCTCTCATGCCTGCTGGCTCTGGTGGTGATGTTTTCTTTTCGGAGCAACCGTCTGCAATCCATCGGAACTGTCCGATTGTTCTGGAGCTTGAATGAAACTGGGTTCGGCATCCTGTTTCTGTCGCAATTCGTCTGGTTCTACTACGACGTTGTTCTTCGCCGCACAGCACCGAATCCCGTGGCAGGGGATGGCCTTTTTCTTCTTGCGCTAGTTCCGCCGCTGGCTGCCTTGGCGCTCAGGCCTCACGCCGAATCTGCCTCCGGCAATCTGCGATTTCTCCGTCTGGACTTCCTGCTTCTGGTTTTCTGGTGGGTATGCCTGTACCTCTATTTTGCGTTGCCGTGGCAGCTTGTAATCAAAAACTATTCCAATTACAGTCCGGCCTATTACGTCCTGGCATTGGCGGAACATTGCGCGGTGCTGCTTGCGGTCGGAGTGCTCTATCTGAAGAGCGATGCTGCTTGGAAAAGATATTATCGCCAGTTTTTCATGGCCATGAGTGCCTTTACCGCAGGGAGCCTTCTGCACAATATTTTCATCGACCGAGGACTCTACTACACGGGGAGTCTCTACGACGTGCCATGGGGCTTTTCCCTGGCTTTACTCACTGTTGCTGCGGCGTTGGGTGGGAAGCTCGAAGCTGAGCCGACCAAATCCGACGTCGCTCCCAAGAACCGGGGTTTGTGGAGCGCGCGTCTTGCTATGATCGGAGTGATCTCCCTTCCTCTCCTGGCAATTGGTACGGTTTTCGATCATCACGCTCCTCAGCTGATTGTGGTTTTTCGCCTCCGATTGATTTTCGGCGCCGTGCTTTTTCTGGGGACTTTGACCTTTCTCAAGCTCTCTTCGATGGACCGCGAGCTACTGCGCTTGATTGGTTTGACCGAATCTTCTCTGGAAAGCCTTCAATTGGTGCAAAAGCAGATTCTGGAATCGCAACGAATGGCGGCATTAGGGCGCCTCGCAGCTGGTGCTACGCACGAAATCAGCAACCCGCTGACTGCGATTCTGGGCTATGCCGAGCTCCTGCGCGATAATCCCACGCTTACTCAGGAAGACCACCATTCCGTGAAGAATATTCAAGAGCAAGTTCATCTAGCCCAAGCGGCAATCACGGGCATGCGCAGGTTTATCAGCGTGGAAGCCGACGCTGAAAAAAGTCCCTCACCGGAACCAAAAACTCTCTAACGCCAGCATCTGCGAGTTCAAACTATTGTTTGCCAGCCCCGAGATAGGTGGCCAGGAACCATGTGTTTCCAAACGGGTCTTTAACCGTTGCAGCGCGGTCGCCGTAGGGCGCGTCTGCTGGAGGAGTCACGCACGTGGCTCCGACGGCGAGCGCGTGAGAATACGTTACGTCCGTGTCGGGGACATACGCATGAAGGTAGTGCGGGGAAGGCTGGGATTCGCCGTGGGCTTCGGCAATCTCGAAGGTAGCCCCAGCGATTTCTATCGTGGCATGGAGCACCACGCCTTCGTCAGATTTAGCCACTCCTCCGGTATTCGCGCCAAACGCTGCTTCCGCGAATGGAATCATTTTGTGGGCTTCGCGAAGATGAAGATACGGCTGGACGGTGCGGAGGCCTTCAGGGCCAGGAACCCAGCCTCTCGGGGTGGCGACGAACCAAGTGTTGCCGAAGGGATCGATGATGGCTCCCCAGCGATCACCGGAGGGATGGTCGTCCATCGGTGGATGAATGGAGGTGGCACCGGCTTGCAGAGCCCGGCCATAGGCGGCGTGGGCGTCTGGGACGTAGAGATGCGTCGTCATGGCGCGCGCAGGATATTGCACACTTGCGTCGCCGAGTTCGATGACATCCGAAACGCCGATGGCCACTTCGGCGTGCATGATGGAACTGTCGGGACGCGGGACGCGGATGCGTTCGGTGGCTTCGAACGCAAAGACGAGGAAGTCGAGGAATCTTGGAGCGCCTTCGACGAGGAAGTACGGTGAGATGTTGTTGAAACCAGCGCGACGGAAATTGGAGTTCCTGGAGGTTTCCGGAGTCGGCGCAGTTGCTTCGTTCATGGATGTTCTCCCGCGCCAATCATAGTTGAGAACTTCGTCGAAATGAAGCTCGGAGAACTATACCTAGTCATCCTCTCTGTTATCGCGATTCGCCCGTCTCCCATCGAGAGAAATTGTTTCCTCGCCGAGAGATACGATAGATTGCTCAGTGCAGGACAGGAGGTTCCAGCCCATGCGCACTCTCACTGACAGCCCGATCTATATTTTCGGTTTGTCTCTCGCCTTGTTGTGGTTTTCGGCGTGGATCGGTGCTTACTTTCGCAAACGGCGCCGGCAAGCTGTCAAAGACGAAGAACGCCAGGACTATAGCGTTGTCGAGGGAGCCACACTGACGCTTCTTGGGCTTATCATCGGCTTCAGCTTTTCCATGGCTATCAGTCGCTATGATCAGCGCAAAAACTGCGAAGAGGCAGAGGCGAACGCCATCGGCACAGAGTACGTCCGGGCAGATTTGTTGCCCGCTGTAGAAGCGGCGAAGGTTCGTACGCTGTTGCGCGACTATGTCAATCAACGCATTCTGTTCTACAACACTCGCGATAGGGACAAGCTGAGGCAGATCAATGCCGACACAGCACAACTGCAGGTAAATCTGTGGTCAGCGGTCCGTGGTCCCGCCCTGATGCAACCAAGCACTCTGACCTCCCTCGTTCTTTCCGGAATGAACGATGTGCTGAATTCGCAGGGATATACTCAAGCTGCTTGGTGGAATCGAATCCCAACTGCAGCCTGGGCTCTGATGGGTGCCATCGGTATCTGCTGCAACCTGTTAATCGGGTATGGTTCTCGCCGAATAGAAGAGAGACCCATCCTGTTTATCGTTACACCTCTCGTGGTGTCCATCTCGTTCTTTCTGATTGCGGATATCGACAGCCCGCGAGGCGGTGTGATTCGCGTGGCTCCACAAAATCTTGTAAGCCTCGCTCAGAACCTGCCTCCGAATTGAAGGGGAAATATGTCGTGCAGGACGCCGTATGCCATTTTGCCTCTCGCACTCCGGCCGTTTGGGGATTCCAACGTGATATCCTCGCGGGCTCTCGTTATTTTGAGACTCGAACGGAAATCAAAGGACCGGAATGCCTAAGCAACTCACTATTCGCGGAACGACCAGAATGTCTGTCAAGGCACACCTGTGCGGACTTTCGATCCTACTCGCTCTTGGCGGTTCTTTTATTGCGCGGAGTGACGAGCCGTTCAAGATTGCAACGGCCCCTTTCCTCTCGCCTACCGGACCTTATGCTGTCGGAACCCATGAGTGTTTGTGGATTGACCAGAACCGGCAAGATCCTTTTACGAAAGACCCGAAAGCGCGGCGCCATCTTATAGTGCGCGTCTGGTATCCCGCTGTGGCCGTGGCTGGTGCAGAGAAGGCGCCTTACATTCGCGAAACTAACGAATTCGCTGAGAAGAGCACATACAGAGCGTTCGTAAACGTCAAAACCAACGCAGTTACCGACGCTCCGCTCGCAAAGAGCAAGGGTCCCTTCCCGGTCCTGGTCTACCAACCCGGTGGCGGCACGCAACGTTTTATCGGAACATTTGAAACCGAACAACTCGCGAGCTACGGATACGTGGTGGTGAGCGCTGATCATTCTGGGTTTAGCGAGACTGTTTTATTTCCAGACGGCGTTGCATTCAAGCCGGACCTCCATTCGGCTCCAGCGGAAACAGGTGACTTTCGCGTCGACGTAGAGAAGAGCTGGAATTGGCTGAATGAGGAGGTTTTTCCCACCTGGATTGCCGATGCTTCGTACACTCTGGACAAGATCGAAGAGCTGAACAAAACTTCGGGGCAGATTTTTTATCACCAACTCGATCTAACGCGGATTGGCATGTTTGGCTGGTCTTTCGGCGGAGCAACCTCTGTGGAGATGAGCATCGACGACCCGCGCGTGAAAGCCGTCGTTGACCAAGATGGGCAGCTATTTGGTGCGGCGCGAAAAAAGGGCACCTCGCGCCCGCTCATGCTAATGCATCACGGCGGCGAAGACCAAGCACCCAAACCGGAGCAACAAGCCATCCTGAACGAATATATCGCTCAGACCGAAGCTTGGGATCGCTCCATGATCGAGCATTCCACCAACGATCGGTACGAAGTCACGATAGCGAAAACGCAGCACGGCCATTTCAGCGATTTCATGCTCGCCATCCCGCCGGATAAGGGAGAACTTGACGCGCGGCGCGGGCATGCCATCGTTATTGCCTACACGCTCGCGTTTTTCGACAAATACTTTCGCGGGCAAGCCAGCGATCTTCTCAAAGGACCGTCGGCCAAATATCCGGAAGTCACTTTCAGTAAGAAACCCTGAGCTACGCTGAAAACGAATCGGGTACTTCAATTCCATAGCGTGTGCCGAGGCTGACCTTCTGTGCATCCCTGGCTGGTCAGCCTGCCATCTTGCCTGTCGTCCCGCATGGGTATAGGCTTCTTCTCCGGCAGCACGTTTGCGCACCCACAGGGCTCGAGGGGTTTCGCCCTGCCTTCCTTTCTTTAGCGTGAGCGCGCTTCCTAGGCGGCCAACTGGCGGCCAATGAGATCAAATTTCTCGCGGGAGCTCCCACATTGTTCGAAGTGAGTGGCTGCGCCGCGACGAGTCCGATAAGGAGAATTCCATGGCTACAGCAACAGCTGCAATCGAACCAAGCGTAAAAATCAGTGCAAATAAACTGCTGATTAACGGGCAATGGGTCAACAGCGCTTCGGGCAAGACATTTCCGACGGTCAATCCGGCCACTGGCGACATAATTACCCAGGTAGCGGAAGCCGATGCGGCGGATGTCGACAAGGCAGTGGCGGCGGCGCGGGCGGCATTCGAAACGGGCGCGTGGCGCAGAAAGATGACGGCTTCCCAACGCGGCGCAATGCTGAACCGGCTAGCGGATTTGGTCGAGAAGCACGCGGATGAGCTTGCCCAGCTCGAATCGCTGGATAACGGCAAGCCATATCACATCGCACGGGCTGCAGATCTGCCGCTGACGGCGGCTTGTTACCGCTATTACGCCGGATGGGCCGACAAGAACCACGGCAAGACCATCCCGGTGAACGGAAATTATTTCTGTTACACGAAGCATGAGCCTGTCGGCGTGGTCGGACAGATTATTCCGTGGAACTTTCCGCTGCTAATGCAGGCGTGGAAGCTCGGACCGGCGCTGGCCATGGGCTGCACGGTAGTCATGAAACCCGCGGAGCAGACGCCGCTCTCAGCCCTGCGAGTCGGCGAACTGATCATGGAGGCCGGATTCCCCGAGGGCGTCGTAAACATTTTGCCCGGATATGGGCCGACTGCGGGCGCATCAATTGCTCGGCACATGGACGTGGACAAAGTGGCGTTCACCGGGTCTACGGAAGTTGGCAAATTGATTATGAAAGCCGCGGCGGAAACCAACCTCAAGCGCGTGACGCTCGAGCTGGGCGGCAAGAGCCCAAACATCGTGTTCGCGGACGCGGACATGGATGAAGCGATCGAGGGCGCGCACTTTGCGTTGTTCTTCAATCAGGGGCAGTGCTGCTGCGCGGGGTCACGGTTGTTCGTCGAAGAAAAGGCCTATGACGAATTCGTGGAGCGAAGCGTGGCGCGGGCGAAGAAACGGACGGTCGGAAACCCATTTGATGCCAAGACCGAACAGGGCCCGCAGGTGGATCAAGACCAGTTCGACAAGGTGATGGGTTATATCGAAAAGGGTAAGAAAGAAAATGCCAAAATGCTTACTGGTGGCGGGCGCGTTGGAGACAAGGGTTACTTCATCGAGCCGACCGTATTTGCCGACGTTACTGACAACATGACCATCGCGCAGGAAGAGATCTTCGGGCCCGTCATGTCCATCCTGAAGTTCAAGAGCGTCGAGGAAGTGGCGGCGCGGGCAAATAAGAGCATGTATGGACTAGCGGCGGCGGTGTGGACGAAGGACATCAGCAAGGCGCACGCCATCGCTGACAGCGTTCGCGCGGGCACCGTGTGGGTGAATTGCTACGACGTGTTCGATGCGGGAGCCCCGTTTGGCGGGTTCAAGCAGTCCGGCATCGGACGCGAGCTCGGCGAATACGGCCTGGCGAATTACACCGAAGTCAAAACCGTAACCGTAAAGCTGTAAAGAACAGTACGGGTATAAACATTAGGGGCATGGCATGGGCGCGACCCGGTCGACTGACGGGCACGGCATGCCGTGCCCCTACTTTTTGGGCGTAGAATCGCGGGATGGCGGTTACACTTCGGTCCTATGAACCGCACGACTTCGCCGCTCTGCACCGGCTGGATCAATCCTGCTTCCCCGCCGGGATTGCGTATTCGAAGACCACGTTTCATTATTTTCTGACGATTGCCAGCGCGGATTGTATTGTTGCGGCGGATGGTAAGAGAATCGCCGGCTTTATTTTGACGGAGGAAAATCCCCCGCTAGCGCACATCATCACCCTGGATGTAACCGAAGCGCATCGGCGGCACGGAATTGGCTCCGCGCTACTGGCCGAGAGCGAAAAAAAACTGGCCCTGCGCGGCGTAAGATCCATCCTGCTCGAAACGGCAATCGACAACGATGGCGCTGTTGCGTTCTGGAAGAGGCATGGCTATCGTATCGAAGCAGTCTTGAATCGCTACTATCTGGGCTGGCTAGACGCCTACGAAATGCGGAAAATTTTGCCAGGCACAGGCCAATCGGCTCCAGCGCAAAAGGAAACCTAAACTAAATGCCTCTATATCAGGCGATTGTCCTCGCCCTAGTGCAAGCCTTCACCGAATTTTTGCCTGTCAGCAGCACGGCACATCTCACGCTGTTTCCGTGGTTGCTGGGCTGGCAGGATCCCGGACTGGCGTTCGACGTTGCCTTGCACGCGGGAACGTTGGTTGCCGTGCTTCTCTATTTCTTCAAGGATTGGCTGACGCTGGCGCTCTGCGGCGTGGGAGTGAAGTATCCCGCAAACGCCACCACCGAAGAGGTGGGCCAACACAACAAGCTCTTCTGGTACATGGTGGTTGGCACGATTCCTGGCGGAATTCTGGGCGCCCTTTTCGAACACAAAATCGAGGAGCATTTCCGAACGCCTTATGTGATCGCAATCTCCCTGATCGTCGTCGCATTGGTGATGTGGTGGGCGGATTCCAAATCTCCGCTAAGGAGACCCATCGAGCAGTCCAATATTGGAGATTCGGTGACAATTGGCACCGCTCAAGCGCTGGCCCTTTGCCCCGGAGTTTCGCGCTCGGGGATCACGATTACGGCTGGACTCTTCCGGGGTTTCACGCGTGAGGCGGCGACGAGGTTTTCCTTCCTGCTTTCCACACCGCTGATCGCCGGTGCGGTCGTCTCGCACTTACCCAAATTGATCAAGCTCCACAAAGCGGGCGGCCTTGATTTGCCGCTTTCCACGCTACTCATCAGCATCCTGGTTTCCGGCGTGGCCGGATATTTCGTAATCGCATTTTTCCTGCGCTATTTGCAAACACACACGCTCAAACTATTTGTTTTCTACAGACTGTTGTTTGGTATCATCGTGCTTGTTTTAGCGTTTCTCCAGGCGGGCGCGCGATAGCGCCAACGTGCCCGTCGCACCACTCAGCCTTCCCCAAAATGCTGAGGAGAATCCCGTGCGTTTGCTGACTCCGACCGAAAATAAACGGCTCAATGAGCTGATTGGCTTTTTGTGTATCACGCTAGGCCTATTGATGGCGCTGGCCCTGATTTCGTATTCCCCGCGCGATGGGGCATTTAACGTGAGTGCTGGAGGGCCTGAAGGCTCATCTGCGCGAAACTGGATTGGGCCCGCCGGCGCGTATGGCGCGGACTTGCTCTTCCAGGTGCTTGGCTTCGCGGCCTTCCTGCTGCCGATGGCTCTGCTGGTCCTGGGCTGGAGGTGGTGCCGAAGCCGCGCGATCGATTCTCAAGTAGCCACGCTCATCGGATATGCCCTGCTGGTCATCTCGCTCCCTTCCCTTTTGGCATTGCTCCCGTTACCAGGCGTCCGCGGCGCCGTCCCCGCAGGAGGGATGCTGGGCGAATTGCTCGCTCACGGCCTGCGCAGCGGCTTCAACTGGGGCGCGTATGTCATCGCCTTTGCGGTACTCATCACCGCGGTCTTCATGACGACGAGTTTTTCCTTTGCAGGCACGCATGCTTGGGCGACGAGCGCAAAGGGACCAATAGGCGCAGTGGAAAGACTGGGACTTTTGCAGAAAGCCGTAGCGCGCTGGCACTCCTGGAGAGAAGACCGAGAGCAAGAGCGCATGCGGCGGCGCGTCGAAGAAACCCGCATTTCCGGCCGCAAACCAGTTTCGCCGCAATCGTTTGGTACTGCCAACGCCGTAATGGAGCCGGTCAAATCGATTCAACTGGCGGATGAGAGCGACGTTTTTGAAGATGAGAAAGAAGAAGAGACTGAAAAGCAAGACACGCCGCGTCGGAAAGAGCCGATTGTCTTTGCCGGTCCCGAAAAAACTGTTGCAAGGAAAACCGGCGAGCCAAAAATCGCCAAGGGCAACCCCAACTATAAACTACCTTCCCCCTCCTTACTCCAGGAGGGAGAACGCAGCCAGAAGATTGACGAAGAGGAATTAAAGGAACGCGCTCGCGCGATTGAGGCCAAGTGCCTAGAGTTCGATATTCAGGGGCGCGTAACACAGATCAACCCAGGTCCGGTCGTCACCACGTTCGAGTTCAAGCCCGAAGCGGGCATCAAATACAGCCGCATTATTGGTCTGACAGAAGATTTGTGCCTCGCGCTGCAAGCCGAATCGATCTTAATCGAGCGCATTCCAGGCAAATCGACAATCGGCATCGAAGTCCCGAATCTCACCCGGCAGACCATTGCGTTGCGGGAAATTATCGAAGCTCCAGAGTTCAGCAATTCGCCGAGCAAGCTGACCCTCGCGATGGGACGCGATTTGCACGGACGCATTCGCGTTACCGACCTCGCCGCGATGCCGCACTTGCTCATCGCCGGCTCAACAGGCACGGGCAAGAGCGTTTTCATCAACTCACTGATGATGTCGATTCTGTATAAGGCCAGCCCGGACGACGTGAAGCTAGTTCTAGTCGATCCCAAGCGCCTCGAGCTAAATCTCTACGAGAACATCCCCCATTTGATCGCGCCGGTGGTGACCGACCCGAAAATCGCCTCCAACGTTCTCCGCAACGCAACGCGCGAGATGGAGAAGCGTCTGAAGCTACTAGCCCAGCGCGGCGTGCGAAACATCGAACAATACAATCGCACATTCCAGAAAGCACAGTCATTATCGCTCTTCGAAAACGTCGAGGAGAGCGAGCACAAGCCGCTTCCCTACCTCGTGATCGTTATCGACGAACTCGCGGATTTGATGATGGTGGACACCAATAACGTGGAAGAGTCCATTACGCGGCTCGCTCAGATGGCACGTGCCGTCGGCATCCATTTGATCCTAGCAACGCAGCGGCCTTCGGTGGACGTAATCACGGGCTTGATCAAAGCGAATTTCCCCGCCCGCATTTCGTTCCGCGTAGCCAGCAAAGTCGATTCGCGAACGATTCTGGACGCAAACGGTTCAGAGTCGCTCCTCGGCAAAGGCGACATGCTCTATTTGCCTGCGGGCTCGGCGCGCCTGCACCGCATTCACGGCCCGCTTGTCTCGGAAGACGAAATTGTCAGAGTTTGCGACTTCTGGAGAGCGCAAGCCCAGGCTAAGTACAACGAGCACCTCCTCGAAGCGCCAAAGGATGAGAATGGAAAAGAGGAAGGTTCCGCAGGTGGCGATGCGGAAGGAGGCGGCGAACCTGTCGACGACGCTCTCTACCAGGACGCGGTTCGCGTGGTATGCGAAATGGGCCGCGCATCAACATCGACTCTGCAACGCCGCCTACGCATTGGCTACGGCCGCGCCGCCCATTTGATCGACATCATGGAAAAAGACGGCATCGTTGGCCCGCCAGACGGCACGAGACCCCGCGAAGTCCTCAAAGGCAAAAGCTGGATGAAGGAGTTCGACGAGTCATCGCAGTGAGCCATCGCACGGCTGCCCTCTTTCTGGGCACTTTCTTCACTTGCGTTTCAAGTGTCGCTGCAGCCCAGACCAAACCACGTGTTGTCCACGTTTTCGTAGCCCTCGCCGACAACGAGCATCAGGGCATCGTCCCCGTCCCTGCCTTCCTGGGAAACGGCGAGGATCCGGGCCGCAATCTCTACTGGGGCGCAGCGTTTGGCGTGCACACATTCTTCAAGCACGCGCCGGAATGGAAGGAAATCCTCAATTTCAAGCAGCCAAATAAGTTCGTTCTCGAGAGAAGTATTTTTCAGAATCAAGCCGGTGAAGTGTTGCTTGTCGCAGACGCTTACCGCGGCAGCGAAATCAAACAAGCCATATCAGACTTTTTCCGGGCGGCAGCAGGCATTCCGGACAAGGAAGCCGCCTCGGGCGGTGTGGTCGCTGGCGTTTCTTTTCAAGTTCCGCCGATTGCCGATCTCGTAGTGTATGTTGGGCACGATGGACTAATGGATTTCCCGCTGACGGTGGATTTCGGCAGCCGCTCCGAATCAAAGCGCACTGCGATCATACTGGCTTGCGCCAGCAGATCCTTTTTCAGGGATCTCCTCCGTGAGTCCGGAGCCACGCCGCTCTTGTGGACGAATGGCCTAATGGCTCCAGAGGCCTACACGTTGAAAGCCGCGCTCGACGGCTGGATGCAGCAGGAATCTAAAGAAGAAATTCGCAAGCGCGCCGCGGCGGCCTACGCCAAGTATCAAAAGTGCAGCGATACGGCAGCCCTGCGGCTTTTCTCGTCAAATTGGTGAGCGAGATTTCAATTTAGTGGCTTTGCTGCGGACCGCAGTCATTCCGCGAAAGTACGCATCCATTTCAGGTGAATTGACACAATCGCGCCGCTCCCCATACAATTTCTAAACCACACGTGCCGGGGTAGCTCAGTGGTAGAGCGCCGCCCTGAAAAGGCGGGCGTAGCCAGTTCGATTCTGGCCCCCGGCACCACCAAAGCAGCCACACGTCCTGGTACTCCGAGCCAATTCCAAATTCCGGTCGCAACATATGTGCGAAGTTCAGGTTTAAGCGTGATTTTCCCGACGTGTTTCGCGATCTCCTCGCGCGCGATCTGTGGCTTACCGTCCCATATCGCGCCGAGGTCTCGAAGTCGAGAATCGATAAACGGGCGCGTCTCCCGCATGTGTAGCTTCACTGTTTGGCGATCGGATACCTTAAGGCGCTCGCGGATTACGGCGAGTCGTTGCTCGAGCTCGGCCAGGGCCCGCCTCATAAGCGCCGGCACAATCGCACGATCGACAAAGTCTTTGAACGCCGGTGTGAGCGGAGATTCCGCTGCCGTTGACGGAATCCGCTGCTCTGGGTGGGCGAGTTGGTCAAGTTTTGCCAATGTGCGTGCTCTACTTTCAATCTGTCTCGGGCCAGTGTTTTGGATCGCGTTTTTTTTCCACTTGTCAAAATAGCGGTAAGCCGTCCGGCGGGCGATCCCGAGATTGTGAGCGTATCCGTACGAAAGGGTTTATAGGTGGATTAACCCCTCTCAGCCTGGGAAACTGAGATTCTCAAAAATGTCAGGTTATGGGCAGTTGGATCCGTGAATCTCACCCAGAATGGAATCAGCTATTTACATACAACTGGAAGGCCGGGTTTCTGGGCAACAATCAACGTCAGACTGAAAAGGCTTTCATCAACTGACTTTCCGGAAGCGCGTTTGTCGATACTAAACCGACCCCCGAGCTGATAACCTCCGGGTTGCCCGTGATACGCCGACAATCGTCAGGAGGGGGACCGGGTTTCCAACTTCCCACAACCGAACTTATGGACCGAATTAACTTCCCGTTAGCCCGTGGCCCGTCCAATACCGATACCAGGCGTAGATCACTTCCTACAAGCCGACTTCGGTGGAGACACGCGGATTTCACTTGCTCGCTGAATGTGTTCATCGGGACTTAGCAGTGAATTCGGTCTATGTAGTCCGCCGTACGCTTTAATGCCGCGAGCACGGTCCTGGCGAAATTATTTGTTCTCGCCGCTACGCCACTCGTGAACGACAACCGGAGGACGTGGGCGCTCACGACGAAGCCGGTGACCTTTGTTTCGGGAGCGGCACAAAGTGTATGACCATCTATTTCGCTTCCTTTACAATCGCTTCTCCGCACGGAACGGTCTTCCACTAGAATCGACTTGCACAGGCCCACAAACCCAAACCGGGGTTTTCGATGAAATAGACCTCTTCACCCGCCACTCGATTCCAACCTTGCTGTAGCTTTGCTGGATCGTAGAGTTGCATCATGTGGCTAAGTTCCCCGTATCCGAAGCCCACCCCTTCCACTTCCTCCCGAGTCAATTTTCCCGGACACCACGTGATGCGGAACCGTCCTTCGGATGAGCCATGAATCAGGTGTGCCGCGGCTCCCAGGTCTGCGCTCAAGTCCCCGTTCTTTTGAACCATCGCGAGAGTAGCCTCGGTGCCGTGATAGCCGTACTTGCGGATCAACTCATCGATTCTGAGGTCTTCGCCGAACTCGCTCACGTCCGGAGCCAAAATAATCAATTCGCCGCCATCTGCCATTGCCATCCGCGTCCGGTAGATCGCTTTGTTTCCCAGCCATGTGCTATGAAATTCGTGCGGGTCAAGATAAACGACGGCTTTGCGCATCGGTTCAGGCATCATCGTAAAGTTCACTCGAAAACTTAAATCCGCCGCTTGCTGAAAACACTCTGAGTCGTCGCCCACAAACAGGCCCCGCACCACAGTCGCGCCTGAATCATTTCTGCCTACGACCGTTAAGACGTATACGATCGGGAGATCGCCAAGAAAGTGAAAGGCCGCATAGTTCAGCACGCGCCGCACGGGATTATCTGCCCGGCCCATAATCCGCTCCATACCGTAAACAGCGCCGAGGTAGTGACTGCGATTAATGCTGTCCGGTCCTCCGGTTCCCACCAGGATGTTTTTGTTGTAGTTTGCCATCCCGATCACTTCGTGGGGCACAACCTGGCCGATCGAAAGGATAAGATCAAAATCACCACGCGAAATCAGCCTGTTTACCTGCGCAGGCCATTCGTACTCCAACTTTCCTTCCGATTGCGCGAAAATGAATTCCCTGGGAACCACGCCGACCGTTTCCACGTCCTCGCGCCAGTTGTGCGAATGAAATAAGCTTAGCGGCACATCGCCAAACATCCCGGCAATTCGTTCCGCGGACATGGCCTTGTGAGTACCCAATGCCGGCAGCACTCCACGCAGTGCGTCCCCGTAATAATTCCATGCAAAACTGGTGAGTTCGCCCGCTCGAGAGGCGGCACGCGTCTGATCGGGAGGAACTACTAAAACCTTCGCTCGTCTTCCAAGTTTCTCGAGGGCCGCAAACAACAAGTCTCTAAGTTCGACGGAAGATAGCTCGAAGTCTTGGCCGCCATGCGCACAATAAACACTCATTCTCTACCTCAGAACACTAAGTATTACGAAAGCGCAGCCTCTGAATCAGATCCCCGCCTTCCGTGGTTTAGGAATTGCCGCGTAGACCAGACTGCCCATCGTTTGAAAGCTCATGGAGATTGTCGCTAGGATTGCCAGGCTGAACTTGTATCCGTGCGAGCTTGGCGTTCTAACGAAACGCGCCCCCGAAAGTTCATTGCCCAGGGGACATCGTATTCAGTCGGAAAAGCTCATACAAGTTTATTCGAGCATACGTCTACGTTAACCGGTGTTAATTAACGTCCATCTCGAGTTCGCGGATCAGGTACTGCCCCGATAATCTGGATAGTCGTGGGAACCCAGAGCAAGTCATCTCGAATCTAGATAGGAACCACAACCGAACGAGATGCACTTCTATTCCGGAATGACTTCGATCGCGCTAATCGAAGGGTAGTTCACGCCGGGGATGAAGTAGAGCTCGATCTTGCCCTGCGCCGTGGGTTCGATGTGGGCAAACGATTTCACCAACGGGCCGTTGCCAGCCTCGCGGAAAATATCGAAATTCTTAAGAAGCATCGATCCGTTGCAAGATATGTCGAACACTCGGCTGCCCACTCCTCCAAAACCGCCATTTCGAAGACCGAACCACCGCTCCAGAAAGTATAGTCGGAGAGTGTACTTTTCTCCGGCTGCGACCGGAATGATGTAGTGAATGTGGCCAAAGCGGTGCCATTCGTATAGGCGACTATCCGGGACATTCGCCAAATCGCCCGCAAAACTGCTGAGTCGGCCTCCAAAGAAGTAGCGATCCCGCGTCCAATCATTTCCTTTCGAATCGTGGTAAGAAGAATGTCCGACCACGATCCTCACAGGAAGCATGCGGCGGGGCGTACTGGGCAAAATTTCAACCGCATTAAGAAATGATTCCGGCGTGATGAAGTTCACGTGAATCATCCCGTCGGCCCCAGGCGACACGTCGGTGAACACTTTCGTGGTTGCAACATCATCACCGGCCGCGTCGTCAGCAACGTCGAAACTGACGGTGGGCCCGCCATTGATCGAGAATTGCCCGTTACGGCTGCCCTCCTGGAATCCCGACGTTTCGGCGAATAACAGGTGAACTTCGTAAGTTCCCGCGGGCACGGGATAATTACATTGAAAGACTCCGCGCCGCCCCGCGGAAAAGAGCTCCGGGTCTTCCGTACCCTGAATCACATGACCTGGTATGGAAAACTTGTCGCCTCCTAAACAGAACCGGTCGCTACCCCAAGTCGAACCAGCGCGGTCGATATACGAGCTGGAACTATTCCCCACCAGGGCGCGCACAACGCTTCCGGTAGGATTTATCGGAGCGGCGGCAGCCAAGGCACGACCAAGATCTCTGTCCTTGGCCATGTGGCCCCACCAATACCAGGAAAATCCGAAAAGCGCGCAGGCTGCAACAGCCAGAATTGTGACGGTAGTGAAAACCCGGATACGAGACCTTCCGATTCTCACGCTCGCGGAGGCGGCACGCTTTCCATTTCCATCGTTCGGTGGAGAGAAAGGCAGCGGCGGTACCGGTTGATCTGGCCGAAACTGTTGCAAGCTGTCCTCGTGGAACAGACCGCCATCCGATAGAGGAGCTGCATCACCGTCATCCACTTTCAAGTGTGGGTGTTCTAATTCTACGTCGCTCTTATGGGAGAACTTGGGCACGTATCCGCCCGGCGGTAAGCAGATTCGAACGGTGTGTTCTGCTCCGGCGGTGCGATAGTAGTCGTCCAGGCGCTTTCGCAGCGCGTGTGCGGTGACACGAACGATCGTATCCACCTGCGGATCAAAATCGTGCGGTCGGCCGAGGGCCTGAACCGCAATGTTGTACTCCTTGATTTCTGCGGTGGCTCCCTCGAAGTGCTTTTCGCAAACAAAGGTCAGAAGGCGCACAAGATTATTCGCTCGGCCGAACATTCCAGAATTCAGAATGGCGTCCAGCTCAGCGCGTTCCACTTCAAACTTGCTGATGGATGAATGCAAAAGGCCTTCCCCCGGAAAAACAGCCCGTGCGTTTCACAAACTGCGTTGTTTGGTGAGAGTATACCGCAATTTCCAGAAAAGGGTGCCTCGCAGAAGACCTTAATAGTGATGAAGTTAGAACGGAATCCAGGGATAACAGTCCCTTCCCGGAAAGATTCAAAAGCGAATCCATGTTCGAATCCGGGATCGCTAGCAAGAGGGCGTCGGCCTCCAGGAAAATCACCGTGAATTCACGGTGAATTCACCGTTAGCTAACTTGCAACAGGACGTGTGCCGTTGCATTACTCAGGCATCGATTCTTTAGATTCACTTCATTTATCAGGTGCATGAATTGATCGGTTCCGAAGGCCGCCTAGCCGAGGGGCGCCTCTAGGACGCGGGGAATTGCGTATTCCGAGGAGAGCCACGATGATCCTGAGCAAATGGAAGAATAATCCCTTTAAAATATTTTGCGGAATGATTAGACGATTTCGATTCGTGCCATTTCGTGTTCCGGTAGTCCTCTGCGCGGCTGTATTGCTCTCGGTGGGCGCCGCGGAATTCGCTGCTGCACAGGATATCTTTGGCCGCATCGGCGGGACCATCACCGACTCATCTGGGGCTACTGTTGCAAACGCCAAGGTCACCATCACCAATGAGGCGACACTCATAAGCCGCAACGTCACCGCCGACAAGAACGGCTACTATGCCGCCGATGAGTTGCCAGCCGGAACGTACTCCGTGACCGCCGGGCAAACTGGCTTCAAGACTACGACAAAGAAGGGAAATGTCTTGTCGGCTGGCGGTCGGCTGACGGCGGACCTAAGTCTCGTAATCGGTGTCATCTCAGAGACGGTAACCGTGACCGCAAACGGCGATACTATCAACACCACGTCAGGCGAAATCTCTACGACCATCACTCAGCAGCAAGTGTTGGATATGGCCCTGAACCAGCGTCACTACGAGTCGCTCGTCGGTCTTGTTCCCGGCGCGGCTCTGCAGGGTTCGGGTACCAATCCCGCCGCTCTGACGGCAAATTATAATAACAGCGTAGCAGTCATCAATGGACAGCGCCTGGACGGACAGAACTGGAGCGTTGACGGCGGGTTCAACCTGGATTCTGGCTCGAATAACAGCGTCTTCAATCAGGTGGGCGTCGATTTCATCCAGGAAGTGGACGTGCAAGCTTCGAACTATGACGCCGAGTTTGGGCGCTCTGCTTCCTCCACTGTCAACGTAGTTACCAAGAGTGGCGGAGACAAGTACCACGGCGGCGGCTTTGAATTCGTCCAGAACAATATTTTTAATGCGGAAAACGCAGGCACCAAACTGACGAATCCAACCGCGAAGGGCTATGCAGCCGTGCCGCCTTTCCATTTCAATGACTTTGGTTGGGATCTTGGCGGCCCCGTTCCGTATCTCCAGCATAAAGGCAAGCTGTTTTTCTTCGCAGGGCAGGAATGGAAGAAGTTTCGTGGCGTATATCCAGGATTGACGGCTGCGTCGGTTCAGGAGACGTTTCCCACGGCGATGGAAGCAGCAGGCAACTTTACAGACGTTTACAATGGCGGGACCGGGCTTGTACTTAAAACGCCGGCTGTGATCCCCGCGAGTTGCGGAGGCGTGCTCTATACCGCGCCCAACGTCATAAATCCTTCGTGCATCACTAGCGACGGCGCAGCCATTGCGTCGGTCTACACGTCGGCCGCGAAACTATCCGTCCTCGGAGGATTGCCCACTTCGACCGCCGCCAACAACACCACCTTTAACCTTGCCAACCCCCTAAACCTGCGCGAGGACATTATTCGCATCGATGAACACGCGAACGAAAAGCACAGTTTTTATTTCCGGTATATCCACGACAACGTCAATATCTACAATCCGTATTCGACATTCGGCGCTGCTGGGGCCGTCCCCGTCGATCCTGACCTGCGCAATCGCCCAGGATACAACTATCAAATCGGCTGGGTGTATCTGATCAGCCCAACCCTGATTAACGAAGTCAAATTCAACGCGGACTGGCACAAGCAACGGACTCCGCTCCAGGGCACAGCTTGGATGAAATCCAATTATGGTTTTCAGTTCATTCCGCCACTCGGAAACCCAACCCAGTTCCCGGATGGCCTTCCCACGATCAGCTTTACGGGTGTCGCGGCTTTTCCCACGTCCGGGCCAGCCGGCGTGAATGGCCCGGCTCCCAACTACCTCGCATCTCCCACGACGGATATCAATCCGGCGGATAACGTCGCCTGGCAAACACACAACCACTCGATAAAGTTCGGAGCGGAATTCGCTCGAAACCGCAAAACTCAGAACTCGCGCACGAATTATGACGGGATCATCAATTTCAGCGCTAACGCGGGTGCGACTACCGGTTCGAACTCGACCGGCGATCCCTTCGCTGACGCGCTTCTTGGAAACTTTAATAGCCTCGGGCAGAACTCGGCGGTTACCACAGGCCAATTCCGGTTCAACGACGTGGAAGCGTACCTCCAGGACACCTGGAAGGTGACCCGTAAGCTTAGCTTGGTCTTGGGAGTGCGCTACGTATTCTCAACGCCCACCTATGCCCAGGGAAACAATATGACGAATTTTGATCCTTATACTTTCAACTCTGGACTCGACCCAACCTTTATCGGCGGTTTGGCGACGAGCAACATTAACCCCGCTTCACCGGGTCTCTGCAGCGGTCCTCAACTTAATGTGATCGGGAATCCGATACTCACTATCGAATGCAACGGACTGCAAAGGCCCGGAGGAGTGCCTTTTGACCAACAGGGCAACGTACCTGTCACCTATGTGAATCCCCAGCTCTTGGCTTCTATACCGGGAACGGCGAAGCGAGGGTTCTACAACACTGAAAATCTCTGGGCTCCGCGAGTCGGTTTCGCGTACACACCTTTTGCTAACAACAAAACGGTTATTCGCGGCGGCTTTGGTATTTTCTACGACCATCCAGAGGGCAACGTTCTCGGCAATGGCATCAACTCCCAAGGCTTTGTACCGTGGGCACAGTCGGCCTCGATCTCCGGCACCAACACCGCACTATCGCAGTTCGACAATGCTCCGGGTGCGGGGACCGTGGCTGCTCCATCCACCATCAGCATCACCGGAGTCGATCCCAACCTCGTGGTCGCTCGCAGCTACCAGTACAGCTTCGGAGTGCAGCGCGAACTGCCACGTGGCATGTTGCTCCAGGCGTCTTATGTCGGCAACCTCGGGCGGCACATTCTCCGTACGCCGAGCTTCAATAATGCCTCGTGGACGGACCAGGCATATATCCCTGTCTCGCCGAACCCGAACAATCTTGCATGCCCTGCAGGAATAAATAGCGTTGCCTTTCATTGCTCGGCAGCCGATTTCGCGCCTGCCGGTCTGTCGAAAGACCAGATTCGCCCCTACCTCGGATATTCCAGCCTTGCCATGGCTTTGAGCGACGTCAACTCCAACTACAACGCGTTGCAGCTTAACCTGACAAAGCGCACGGGCATCTTGACCTCCACGATCTCCTACACGTATTCGAAGGCGATGGGAGATGGCGGCGGCGCCGCTGACGCCTATAACGAAAATCCCGAGCCAGAATGCCCGTTCACTTGCCTTGTCAGCACTGCCGCCAGCCCCGTCTTGATCAATGGTGGAACTGCCGCAGTAGCTGGGGGAACGCAAACAGGCGGCGTCGTGCAAACCTGGAAGCAGTATGACTATGGCAAATTGAGTTTTGACGCAACGCACATTGTGGCCAGCACCTTCACCGTCGAGTCCCCGTGGGGCAGAAGCATGACCGGCTTTAGAGGCGGCTTAGTGAAAGGGTGGTCGCTGAGTGCCCTCATGCACTATCAGACCGGCTTCCCGCTTACTGCCACAGGCTCACAGGCCCTTGGACTCAACGGTGCCAATGTCGCTCGGCGTGCAAATGCTGTTGCAGGCCAATCGCTGGCATTTACCGGAACATGCGCCAACGCGAAGGCAATTTGCTGGGTCAATCCCAACGCCTTTTCCTTGGCGAGCACACTGGGTGCCGGCGACGCCTCCATTAACAACATCATCGGTCCCAATTTTTATCAGTGGGACCTATCGCTGCGAAAGACGTTCACCTTGCCTTGGAGAGAAGGCATGCGCCTTCAGTTCCAGGCCGACGCCTTTAACGCCTTCAACCGCGTCAACTGGAACAATCCCAACGTGAGCAATGCCGGCTCGCCTTCTTTCGGACAGATCACAGGTTCCCTGCCGGCACGCGTACTTCAGTTCGGCGGCAAGTTCAACTTCTGAGCGTTTGTTGTAAGCACCCCCAACTGCGAGTGCTGAGCTCTGCTCAGCACTCGCTTGTTTTGCACACTCGCTGAATGGGAAAGCGAATAGGAATAGGTGCCCTCGATGGCCAGTCCGCTTAGGTGTCTGACAATAGCCATGGCCATGCTCATTGCCGCCGGCGAAAGCCGCGCGCAAGTTGCCCCGCTAATAGCGAACATCGGTGGGCGTTCGACTACCAACTTGAACGGCCAGTGGCAAGCATCGTCGACCCCTACGATGTAGGGTTCCTCGGCTATCGCGCGCAGCCGCTGAAAAATAACAACGCGTTTTTCAAAAACCACAAGCCGAAATCCAAGTCCGAATTGGTCGAATATGACTTTGATACTGCCGGGTACCTCAACGTGCCAGGCGACTGGAACACGCAGCGCGAATCGCTCCTCTTCTACGAGGGAACCGTCTGGTACAAGCGCTCTTTCGACTTCGCCAAATGGACGAAGAAAAGACTCTTCGTCCATTTTGGCGCCGCGAACTACCAGGCCTCGGTCTACTTGAATGGCGAGGAACTTGGCCAACACGAAGGCGGCTTCACGCCCTTCGATTTCGAAATAACGGACCGCATCCGAGCGCAGGATAATTTCCTGATTCTCAGGGTTAACGACACCCGCGCTAAAGAACAGGTCCCCACTGTGAATACGGATTGGTGGAACTATGGCGGAATCACGCGGCCAGTGACGCTCGTGGAAGTGCCGGAGACGTTCATTCAGGATTATTCCATTCAACTCGAAAAAGGCTCGTCACGCCAGATAAAAGGCTGGCTGCAGCTCAATGGGCCGCAGCTCCGACAAAGTGTGACAATCCGAATTCCCGAAGCGGGGCTCACCAAGAATTTCCAGACTGACGCCGCCGGACGCCTAGAACTCTCTTTTAGTGCTGACTTAACATTTTGGTCTCCGGAGAATCCCAAGCTCTATACCGTTGAGATTTCGAGCGAAACGGACAAAGTCGCGGACCGCATTGGGTTCCGTTCGCTCGGTGTTCGAGGCGCGGATATCCTTCTCAACGGAAAACCTCTTTTCTTGCGCGGCATCAGCATCCATGAAGAAGCTCCTCTCCGTTCCGGCCGGGCGTGGAGCGAAGACGATGCGCGGATTCTCTTGAGTTGGGCGAAAGAACTCGGATGCAATTTCGTCCGTCTGGCGCACTATCCTCACAACGAAGCCATGTTGCGCCTGGCCGATCAAATGGGGGTCTTGGTCTGGGAAGAAGTGCCCGTCTACTGGACAATTCAATGGGAGAACCCCGCCACGCTAAGCAACGCGGAAAATCAGCTGAACGAACTGATTACACGAGATCATAATCGCGCAAGTCTTATCATCTATTCGGTCGCCAACGAAACGCCCATCAGCGAGGCGCGTAATCGATTCCTGAGCCAGCTCATTCAGCAAGCGCATTCCAGTGATCCCACGCGCCTGGTCTCTGCGGCCCTTCAAGAGGACGAAGTACAAGAGGGTGGCCGTCTCTCGATTCGCCTCAATGATCCGATTGCTGGCGAGCTCGACGTGATGGGCGGCAATGAGTATATCGGCTGGTACGCCCACTCCATAGCGGACCTCGACATTACGGATTGGTCTTCGAAATACGATAAGCCGATGATCCTGAGCGAATTCGGAGCTGACGCGCTCTTTGGCAACCATGGCGACGCACAAACACGTTGGACGGAGGAGTATCAAGAAAGTCTGTACCAGCACCAAGTCGCCATGCTGAAGCGCATACCCTTTCTTCGCGGTACGTCGCCCTGGATTCTCAAGGATTTTCGCAGTCCGCGAAGAACGCTCCCTGGCATTGAGGACTACTTCAATCGAAAGGGTCTTGTATCGGATCACGGTGAGAAAAAGAAAGCTTTTTTTGTATTGCAGAAGTTCTATCAAGACTTGCAGAGGGAGCAGGCGCCATAGTTCAGGGACTTGTGGTCAAATTCACCATCTCGCGACAGAGTTTGAAGCAGGCGCTTTCAGGGTCAGCTACTCCATCCGGCGAATCAGAAGAGAGGAATCCGTTTGAGGAACGCACTTTGCGGGCCTGACCGACAGAGAAGAAACCGGACACACAACGCAAGATTCGATACAATCTCGACGTGCCGCCGCAGTCGGAAAATAAATGATCACTCTGCTCTCCATCATTGTTCTCGGTTTCTTT
>Ga0210394_10002746_pt1 | contig 23586 bp, 21 predicted proteins | sample IncBWC12MmetaG_FD_160121 | JGI IMG/M metagenome (GOLD analysis project Ga0210394, IMG submission 160121) | Forest soil microbial communities from Barre Woods Harvard Forest LTER site, Petersham, Massachusetts, United States - Inc-BW-C-12-M | ecosystem: Environmental > Terrestrial > Soil >... | reverse complement strand
ATCCACCCCTGGATCAACAAGGCGCTGGAAAAGGCGCAGCAGAAGGTCGAGGCGCGCAATTTCGATATCCGCAAGAACATCCTGAAATACGACAACGTCATGAACGATCAGCGCAAGGTCATCTTCGATCAGCGCGTCGAATGGATGGAGGATCAGGCGGTCGGCGAGGTGGTCGCCGACATGCGGCATACCGTGATCGACGATCTCGTCGCCAAGCATGTGCCGGAAAACGCCTATCCGGAACAATGGGACGTGGTCGGCTTGCGCGAGGAGCTCAAGCGCGTGCTCGGGCTCGATCTGCCGGTCGACGAATGGGCCAAGGAAGAAGGCATCGCCGACGAGGAAATCTTCAGCCGCGTCGAGCGGCGCGCCGACGAGTACATGGCCGCGAAGGTCGCGCAATGGGGCCCCGACGTCATCCGCTACATCGAGAAGTCGATCCTGTTGCAGTCGCTCGACCACCTCTGGCGCGAGCATCTTGTGATGCTCGATCATCTGCGCAACGTGATCGGGCTGCGCGGTTACGGCCAGCGCGATCCGCTCAACGAATACAAGGCGGAATCCTTCAGCCTGTTCGAAACGATGAGTCAGAGTCTGCGCGAGGCGGTGACCGCGCAATTGATGCGCGTCGAAATCCAGGCGGCGCCGCCGGCGGAGCAGCCGCCTGCGGCGCTGCCGGTCATGGCCGCGCACAAGATCGATCCGACGACCGGCGAGGATGAGATGGCGCTCGCTTTGGCCGGCGCCGAAACACTGGCGCGCCACGGCATCGGGTCGACAGCAGCGGCCGCTTCCGGAGCGGCGTCGCCTTTTTCCGGCGCGATGCCGGCTCGCCTGCCGCAGGCATTGGCGCCGGCGCGCAATCCGCAGGACCCGCAAAGCTGGGGCAAAGTCGGCCGCAATGAGCCGTGCCCTTGCGGCTCAGGCAAAAAATTCAAGCATTGTCACGGACGTTACGTGTAACAGAAGTCAGGGATCTGGAATCAGATGTCAGTAATCAGAAGAACCAAACTAATCTGATTGCTGATTACTGATCACTGGCTACTGTAATCCCGCCCACCGGCCGTCGAACGAGCCCGCGGGAACGACAGGCTGTGCGCCTTTCATCAGGCCAATGCTACCGACGGACCGCGGAGCGGCGGCGGCATCCTGTTGCGAGGCGTTTTGCGATTTGGCCTTGGTCTTCGGCGCCTGCGCGATCTGAGGCTCGGCCTTCTGCGGTTCGGCCCGTGCCGCTTCGCTCTTCGCCGGCTCGGTTTTGCGCGGCTCCGAATTGGGGTTTAAGCCCGCGAGGACGGCGCCTTGGGCATCGGTAGGGGCCGGTGTTTGCGGCTTCTTCGACTCGAACAGGCTTGCGAAGAAGTTCGAATGGCTTTGCGAGCTTGCGTCGGTGGTGGCGCCGTTTGCGGCGTCTTGTGACGCAACTTGGCTCTGTTGGTCGCTCGGCTTGGCGTTAAACAGCGCGCCAAACAATCCGCTGGACGAACTCGCCTGCTGCGTTGGATAGTAAGTCCCGCCGCCCTCGGGATTTTCGCGCGGCCCGCTGATGGTCGGCAGCGGCATGCCGGGATGGACCGGCGGAGCGTGCGCCCGCCCTTCGTTGTCGTATGCCGGCGCTGTCTCTGCCAGCTTGCCGACGAAGAAGCGGTTCATGCCGCCGTCGGTCCCCATGACGACCGGCGCGGTCGGCACGTTTTCTTTGACCAGTTGCGCGAGCTGATATTCGTCGTTGCGCTGCTTCTCCAATGCCGGCCCCGCGATTTCCTGCGGCACTTGGTAGGCCGGGCAGCGGCCGGCGGGATTGAAGACCAGCGGCTTCGTCGAATTCTCCGGCGGCTGGGCGTCGAACACATAATGGCGGTCGCAGACATCGACCTTGGGTTCGAGATGCGTGACCTCGAAATGGTCGTTGCCTTCCTTGAGCATCGTCCAGTACGGCATGTTCGGATTGTTGCGATGCTTTGCGAGGTTCGCCGGCGTCAGGCGGAACGGATAGGCCTGGATCTGAAATTCTTTTTGCCCGCCAAGGAACGAGTCGCGCGCCAGCGAATAGATTTCGCCGATCTGCTCGTCGGTCATGGCGTAGCAACCGCGCGATGAGCAGTCGCCGTGGATCATCAGGAACGCGCCGCTATAGCCGTTCGCCTTGTCGTAAGCGTTGGGGAAACCGATGTTGATGGCGAGGTAGTAGTTGGAATTGGGATTCATCAATCCGGGCGAGATCGCGTAGAAGCCCTCTGGCGCCTGGCGATCGCCTTCGGTTTTCTTCGGCCCGAGCTCGCCCGACCAGCGGCAGATCGGATAAACTCTCAACAACTGGTACTGGCCGGTAGTGTCCTGCTTCCAGACTTCGAGTTCCGATTCCTCCTTGAAAAGACGGACGAGGATCGGAGAATCCTCCGGCATATTTTTCTGCTGCAGCAGCGCCAGCATTTCCGGCGATAATTCTTTCATCGCACGGGTCGGCAGCTGGTAGCCCTCGTCGCCATAACAGCCGGCAAGCGCCAGCGCGGCAGTGGCGAGCACCACCGATGTTATCAGCACACGCAAGCTCGTCGCGCACGACCAAAGCGCGCGGACAACGCAGGCGCGGATCAAGGTAAAGTTCCCCGACAGATGGGCCATCCCCGTGCCATCACTTGCTAATAGTTATCCATAAGAGGTGGCTTTCGCAAGGCAGCCGGCCGTCGGCGGTCCGGTTGAACATGCGCGGCATAAATGAATGGTAAATTATCGTCGAATTTGACGGCCGAATCCAACGGATTCAGAGCATTATGCGGCCGGGGATCAATCCAGGCGAGATTGTGGCGAAGGCTATTTTCCGGGTGCGGTAGCGGAGGACCGTGCAGTCAGACGAGCGTCCGCCCTAGCGCGGAAAACTTCTCGCGGCGCAGCCGCACGATGGTGGCGCGGTCGAGACCGCGCAATTCGCCGAGCGCGTCGGCGACCGCTTTGCCCGCCGCGGCGATGGCGGCGGCCGGCTCGCGATGCGCGCCGCCGGTCGGCTCGCCGACGATCACGTCGACGACGCCGAACCGCACCAGATCCTGTGCGGTGATTTTCATGCTCGATGCCGCCTCCTGGGCCTTGGCGGTGTCGCGCCACAGGATCGAAGCCGCGCCCTCGGGCGAGATCACGCTGTAGATGGCGTGTTCCAGCATCAGAACGCGGTTGGCGGTCGCAATTGCGATGGCGCCGCCCGAACCGCCTTCGCCGATAATCGCCGCGACATTGGGCACGCCGATTTCGAGACAGGCCGCCGTCGAGCGTGCGATGGCCTCGGCCTGGCCGCGTTCCTCCGCGCCGATGCCGGGATAGGCGCCGGCGGTGTCGATCAGGGCGACGACGGGGACATCGAAATGGTCGGCCATTCCCATCAGCCGGGCCGCCTTGCGATAGCCCTCGGGCCGCGCCATGCCGAAATTGTGCTTGAGCCGGCTATCGGTATCGGAGCCTTTTTCATGACCGATGAGGCAAACGGCCTCGCCGCGTAACCGGCCGAAGCCGCCGACGATTGCCGCGTCCTCGCCGTGCTTGCGGTCCCCGGCGAGCGGCACGAAATCGGAAATCAGCGCCGCGATATAGTCGAGGCAATGCGGCCGCTGCGGATGCCGCGCGACCTGCGTCTTCTGCCACGGCGTCAATCCGGCATAGAGTTCCTTGAGCGCTTGCGCCGCCTTGCCCTCGATGCGGTTGATTTCCTCCGCAATAGCGTCGCCGTCGCTGTTTAACGCGCGCAATTCATCGATCTTGGCCTCAAGCTCGGCCACCGGTTTTTCGAAATCGAGATAGCTACGCATCACGCCTGGAACTTGACCACATGAATGGACGGCAAGGGTGAACGGTTCTTGGTACGATTCTTGGAACGGTTCTTGCCGCGGGCGCGGCACCCTCGCCTGCACATCGCGCTCAAGTCAAGAAAAGAGCGCCGTTCCATATTACTCCTGCGCTAGCGGGTGCAAGTCGCGCACCAGGCTTTTCAATCGCTCTTCCAGCACATGGGTATAGATTTGCGTGGTCGAAATGTCGGCGTGGCCAAGGAGAGTCTGCACCACGCGCAAGTCCGCGCCATTGTGCAGCAGATGACTGGCAAAGGCGTGGCGCAGCACATGCGGGCTGAGCTGCGTGGCGCGCAATCCCGCGGCAGCCGCAAGCGCTTTGAGCTCGCGGGCAAAGTGTTGGCGCGTCAGATGGCCGCTTTCGCCGAATGACGTGAACAGCCATTTCGATTGAGCGTCGCGTCCGGACTGCGCCAGCAGATTGAGATAGGCGACCATCGCGCGCTTGGCCGCATCGTTGAGCGGCACGAGCCGCTCCTTATTGCCTTTGCCGCGCACCACGATAACGCGCGCGTCCTTACGGGCGGCCGACATCGGCAAGGCCACGAGTTCGGAGACGCGCAATCCGGTTGCGTAAAGAATTTCCAAGAGACAGGCGAGCCGCGCCGCGCGCAGCCGCGCCGGCAATGGCGCTTCCGGATCGCTTGTGCCGGCGACGCGAAGCAGCCGGTCGACTTCGCCGAGCGTGAGTGTTCTAGGCAGAGCGCGCTCGCGTTTTGGACCTTCGAGCACGGCGGCGGGATCGTCGCCGCGCCGGCCTTCCGCGTACAGGAACCGGTATAGCTGCCGGATCGCCGAAAGCCGCCGCGCCACCGTCGTCACGCGTAAGCCCCGCCGCGAAAGATCGCCGAGATAAGCGCGCAGATCGTCGGTACTCGCCTTGGCGATGGAGCTGCCGGCGGCCTTGAGATGCGCCGAAAAATCCTCAAGGTCGCGGCCGTAAGCCGCGAGCGTGTTTTTCTCCGCGCCGCGCTCCGCCGCCAACATATCGAGATAGAGCGCGACGAGCCGGGCGTCGGACTGCCGCGCGGTACGAGCGTTGCTGCGAGCCGTTGCGTGGACCATTTCACGAACCATCAGGCGGCCCTCAGCGATCCTTGAAGAACTTGTCGGGCGGTATCGAAACGGACATGTCGCGCGAGTGCGGTTGCACGAAATGCGCAAGCGCATAGAGACCGCCATAGACGGCCGCGCAGATTAGACCGACGACAGCAAGTAACCGCAGCAGGCTCGGCATCGTCTAGCGTCCCGACTCCGGAGTTCGCAGCTATTCGCGGTCCACTCTCATGCGAACTTCGGAATCAAAGGGACACTAGCAAATATATGATGCCAGCGCGGTATTTGGATTTGAAGTTGCTATGCGAGGCTGCCGTAGAATTGTAGGAACTTCAAATCCACTGCACGAGTGGCCGCGCTCATCCCATTGGTGCCGGCGAACGGGACCGAGTACGATCATGTTTGGCCCGGACTGGCAAGTGACCTCGATAAGTCGTTCGGTGCGCCAGCCGGGCGTTGCCGCGGACGCCTTTAGCGGGCCGCTCCGCGGCTGCGGGATCGATAGTAAATGGCTGATATTACGTCACAAAAAGACGCAAACGGTGTGGTTTCTACAAGCGCTCTGCTACCGCCTCTGGGCCGCCGTTCGATCGTTCTCGTCGGCATGATGGGGGTCGGCAAGTCGTCGATCGGCCGCCGGCTTGCCGCGCGCCTCGGCGTGCCGTTTGTCGATGCCGATGCCGAGATCGAGAAGGCCGCCGGCATGAGCATTGCGGAAATTTTTGCGCGTCACGGCGAGGCCGATTTCCGCAGCGGCGAGGCCCGCGTCATCGCGCGGCTCCTCGAGGGCGGTCCGCAAGTACTGGCGACCGGCGGCGGCGCCGTTATGAACGCCGATACCCGCGCGGCCATCAAAGCGAAGGGCGTCTCGATCTGGCTTTCCGCGGAGCTCGACCTCCTGATGCGGCGGATCAGTAAGCGCAAGAACGACCGGCCGATGTTGCAGACCGCCGATCCGGCCGCGACCCTGCGTCAGTTGCTGGCCGAGCGCGAGCCGGTCTATGCGCAATCCGATATCATCGTGCAGTCGCGCGAAGTGCCGCACGATGCGATCGTTGCGGAAATCGTGCGCGCGCTCGCCGGTTTCCTGATTACGCCGGAATTGCCGCTAAAAAAGGACGGCGCATGACCGCAAGCGTTCGCACCGGTCCCACTCTCGTCGCAGTTCCGCTCGGCGCGCGCAGCTACGAGATTGTCATCGGGCGCGGCGTCATTGCTACGCTCGGCGCGCGCATCGCAGCGCTGCGGCCCGGCGCCAAGACATTTATCGTCACCGACGACAATGTTGCGCGCTACGTGTTGGCGAGTGCCGAATCGGCGCTGGCCCATGCCGGCGTGGCGGTGAGCCGTGCGATCGTGCCGGCCGGCGAAGCCTCGAAGAGCTATCGGGTATTCGAGCAGGTCTGCGAGGCGGTCATCGCGTCGCGGATCGAGCGCGGCGATCTTGTCATTGCGCTGGGCGGCGGCGTCATCGGCGATCTTGCCGGTTTTGTGGCCGCGGTCGTGCGGCGCGGCCTCGATTATGTGCAGGTGCCGACGACGCTCTTGGCGCAAGTCGATTCCTCGGTCGGCGGCAAGACCGCGATCGATTCCGCCAGCGGCAAGAACCTGATCGGCGCGTTCCATCAGCCCATCCTGGTTGTCGCCGACACGGCGCTTCTTGACACGTTGCCGGAGCGCGAATTCCGCGCCGGTTACGCCGAAGTCGCCAAATACGGCTTGCTTGGCGATGCCGCGTTTTTCTCCTGGCTCGATACCGATTGGCGCGAAATCTTCTCCGGCGCCGATGCTGCCGGAAGTTTTGCGCGCGAGTACGCCGTTGCGGTGTGCTGTCGCGCCAAGGCCGCGATCGTCGCCCGCGACGAGCGCGAGACCGGCGAGCGGGCGCTGCTTAATCTCGGCCACACGTTCGGCCATGCGCTCGAAGCGGCCTGCGGCTTCTCCGATCGGCTCCTCCACGGCGAGGCTATCGCCGTCGGCATGGCGCTGGCCTTCGAATTTTCGGCCCGGCGGCAAGGGCTGGTGTCGAAGGCCGACGCCGCGCGCGCCACGCGCCATCTCGCCGAAGTCGGCTTGCCGACAAGGATTCAGGACGTTCCGGGGCCGCCACCATCCGTTGACCAGTTGATGAATTTGATCGCGCAGGACAAGAAAGTGAAGCGCGGAATGCTTACATTCATCCTCGTGCGCGGCATCGGCTCGGCCTTCGTCGAGGCCGGTGTCGATGAGCGCGAGGTGCGTGCGTTCCTGAGCGAGAAGCTTGCCGAGCGATGACTTTTATAGATTGGCTCACGGTCGCGGCGGTTGTGATCTGCCTCGTTGTGTCGGCGTTCTACTCGGCCAGCGAGACGGCGCTGACCGCTTCTTCGCGCGCCGCCATGAATCGGCTGGAGAAGCAGGGCAATCGCGACGCCGGCATCGTCAACCGGCTGATGGCCACCCGCGAGCGGCTGCTCGGCGCGATCCTGTTCGCCAACAACTTCACCAACATCGCCGCTTCAACTTTGGCGACTGGTCTGTTGCTCGCGTTTTTCGGCAAGACCGGCGAGATTTACGCCACCTTGGTGATGACCATCCTCATTTTCGTCGTCGCCGAGGTGTTGCCAAAAACCGCCGCCTTCAATGCGCCCGATCGCATGGCGCTGTTGGTGGCGGAGCCGATCGCAAACACGGTGCGCTTGTTCGCGCCGGTGTTGCGGGCCGTCGAGTGGCTGGTGCGGATAATTCTGCGCGGGCTCGGCATGCCGGTCGGCAAGATCCAGTCGATTCTGTCGCCGCGCGAAGAGTTGCGCGGCACCGTCGATCTTATGCATCGCGCCGGCGTCGTGGAAAAGCTCGACCGCGACATGATGGGAGGCTTGCTCGACCTGCGCGAGCTTACGATTTCTGACGTGATGGTCCACCGCACCAAGATGGTCATGCTCGACGCCGACGAACCGCCGCGGGAAGTTGTCGATGCCGCCCTTGCCGCAGCAGTGACGCGACTGCCGATTTGGCGCGGTTCCCCGGACAACGTCGTCGGGGTTCTGCACGCGAAGGATCTCCTGCGCGCACTGCACGCGGCCGGAGGCGATGCCGCCAAGATCGACGTCACGTCGCTGGCGACGCCGCCCTGGTTCGTGCCGGACACGACGCCGCTCTATGATCAGCTCAAGGCATTCCTTCATCGCAAGGCGGCATTGGCGCTTGTCGTCGATGAATACGGCGAACTCGAAGGGCTGGTGACGCTAGAGGACATCATGGAGGAGATCGTCGGCGATATCACCGACGAACACGATATCGCGATTCCCGGCGTGCGGGCGCTGCCGGACGGTTCCGTCAATGTCGACGGCGCGGTGCCGATCCGCGATCTCAATCGGGCGATGGATTGGAATATTCCCGACGACGAAGCGACCACCATCGCCGGCGTGGTCATCCACGAGGCGCGCTCGATCCCGGAGCCGGGACAGAGCTTTACCTTTCACGGCTTTCGCTTCCAGGTTTTACGTAAGACCCGCAATCGTATCACGGCGCTGCGCGTCGCGCCGCTCACCCGCAAGATAACGGCCAAAGCAAGCTGAAAAGGCACACTGACATGACCAATCCTCCAATCAATACCGGCGTTCGCATCGGCCACGTGCATCTCAAGGTCGCCGATCTCGAGCGGACGCTTAAGTTTTATTGTGGCGTGCTCGGCTTCGAACTGATGCAGCAGCGGCAGGGCGCGGCCTTCATTTCCGCCGGCGGCTATCATCATCACATCGGGCTCAACACCTGGGAAAGCTACGGCGGCTCGCCGCCGCCGCCGGGCACGACCGGTCTCTACCACATCGCCATCCTCTATCCGACCCGGGCGCAACTCGCCGACGCGCTGCGCCGGCTGATCGAAGCGAATATTCCGCTCGAAGGCGCGTCCGACCACGGCGTCAGCGAAGCGCTTTACCTGCGCGATCCCGACGACAACGGCGTCGAGCTTTATTGGGATCGGCCCAAGGAGCAATGGCCGCGTAGCGCGGACGGCAAGCTTGCGATGTACACGCACCGGCTCGATTTAATGGGATTGTTGAAGGAGGCCGAGGAAAAGCCGCAGCCGGAGATGGCAACATCCGGCAGCCCGGATTGAGCGTCAGCGAAATCCGGGGTCGGCGTTTAAACCGATCGTTCGTTCCTGATTTTCGCTTCGCCCGATCCAGACTACCCGCTTTCCCCCGGCGCCTGCGCATGGATGGCGAGCGCGTGGACGCGGGTTTTGAGTTCGTTCGCCAGCGCCGCGTTGATCATGCGGTGGCGTTCGAGCCGGCTCTTTCCGCGGAAGGCGTTCGACACGATATAAAGCCGGTAATGGGTCTCGCCGCCGGGCCGGTGTCCGGCATGCCCTTCGTGCAAATGGGACTCGTCCTCGACGTGCAGACTTTCGGGCGCGAAAGCCGCCAGCAACTTTGTCGTAATGATATCCTGCATACCCATCGGCTCAGCCTTAGCGAGGAAAAAACGTTAACGTCAATAACCGCGAGGCGCGATTTTGTAGTCTGTCAAGTCTTGAAGGTGTCAGCGACGCATCCGCATAATCGCAACGATGAAAACCAACTCGCCACTGTTTGATCGGATCCGCGTCAAGCCGGACCAGGACCGCCGTCTGCGTGCGGAGCTGCCCGCTTGCCAATGGCCGAGCTGCAAAGAGCCGGCGACCCACCGCGCGCCCAAAGGGCGGCTGCGCGCCAGCGAATATTGGCAGTTCTGCCTCGAACACGTGCGCGAATATAATAATTCCTACAATTTCTTCGCTGGAATGAGCGAAGACGCCATCGCGAAATATCAAAAAGAAGCGATCACCGGGCACCGTCCGACATGGAAAATGGGCTCGCTCGGCGGCAAACCAGCCGCCAAGCGCAGCCGCGGCCAATTTCGCGAGGCCGATCGGCCGGCCGACGACCCGTTCTCCCTATTCGGAGAAACGGGCACCCGCCGTGCCGGCCATGCGCGGGCCGCGCCCGAGGGCCGCAAGATATTCAATGCGCAGCGCCGGGCGCTCGACGCGCTCGGCCTTGAAGCCGACGCCGAACGCGCCGATATAAAAACGAGGTTCAAGATGTTGGTGAAGCGGCACCATCCCGACGCCAATGGTGGTGACCGTGGGTCGGAAGCGCGGCTGCGGGAGATTATTCAGGCCTATAACTACCTGAAGTCAGCGGGTTTTTGCTGATCTTGTGGGTAGCGGGCGCGGCCTCTCACCGGGCTTTTATCGCTTTGGGCCTTTCTGCTACATGTACCGCGATATCCGACCGCCGGTGACAGCCCATTTGCGCCTCGGATCTGCCGAGGCACGGAGGAGCAATGACTCTCGCAACTGACAGCGTATCCGGCTTGCCGGATATGAAGGTCTCGATCCGACAATTGTTCGGTATCGACAGCGACCTGGAAGTGCCGGCCTATTCCGAGCCGGACGAGTACGTGCCGGAACTCGATACCGACTACCGGTTCGACAAGCCGACAACGCTCGCGATCCTCGCCGGATTTGCCAGGAACCGCCGGGTCATCGTCACCGGTTATCACGGCACCGGCAAATCGACCCATATCGAGCAGGTGGCGGCGCGACTCAATTGGCCGTGCGTGCGCGTCAATCTCGACAGTCACATCAGCCGCGTCGATCTCATCGGCAAGGACGCCATCGTAATCCGCGAGGGCATGCAGGTCACCGAATTCCGCGACGGCATTTTGCCGTGGGCGCTGCAGAACAATGTCGCGCTCTGTTTCGACGAATACGATGCCGGCCGTCCCGACGTGATGTTCGTGATCCAGCGTGTTCTGGAGTCGTCCGGGCGGCTGACCCTGCTCGATCAGAACAAGGTGATCAAGCCGCATCCGGCGTTCCGCCTGTTCGCGACCGCCAACACGGTCGGCCTCGGCGATACGTCGGGCCTCTACCACGGCACGCAGCAGATCAACCAGGGCCAAATGGACCGCTGGTCGATCGTCACCACGCTCAATTATCTGCCGCACGACAACGAAGTCGAAATCGTGCTGGCCAAGGCGAAGCACTATCGCACGGCGGAAGGCCGCGACATCGTCTCCAAAATGGTGCGCGTCGCCGACCTCACCCGCAACGCCTTCATGAACGGCGATATCTCGACGGTGATGAGCCCGCGCACGGTCATTATCTGGGCCGAGAACTCAGAAATCTTCGGCGACATCGGCTTCGCCTTCCGGCTGACCTTCCTCAATAAATGCGACGAGTTGGAGCGGCCGCTGGTGGCGGAATTCTATCAGCGCAGTTTCGGTCAGGAACTGCCGGAGTCCGCGGTCAACGTGGCGCTCTCATAGGAATCACCTCTCCCCGCGTGCGGGGAGAGGGAGAAGCGCATGACCTCCAACATCAAGCCGAAGGCAACTGCGAAGGAAGCGCCGACCGAGCCGTTCAAGCGCGCCGTCGGCGTCTGTCTGCGCGCTATTGCCGGCAAGGGCGATCTTGAAGTCAGCTTTGCGTCCGAGCGCCCCGGCCTTGCCGGCGGCAAAGCGCGGCTGCCGGAGCCGCCACGCCGGCTCAACGAGCGCGAGGCGGCGATCGTGCGCGGCCATGCCGATTCGATCGCGCTGCGGCTCGCCTGCCACGACCCGACGGTGCATCGCAAGCTCGCTCCCGGCGGCCAACAGGCCCGCGCCGTGTTCGAGGCAATCGAGCAAGCCCGCGTCGAGGCAATCGGCGCCCGCCGCATGGGCGGCGTGGCGAAAAATCTCGCCGCCATGCTCGACGATCGCTTTCACCGCGGCAAGTTCGACGACATCACCGACCGCGCCGATGCGCCGATCGAGGACGCGCTCGCCATGATGGTGCGCGAGCGGCTGACCGGCGAGACGCCGCCGGCCACCGCGCGCAAGCTCGTCGATCTCTGGCGCCCGCTGATCGAGGAACGCGCCGGACGCGATCTCGACCGCCTTGAACGCGTGCTCGACGACCAACGGCGGTTCGGCGACGTCGTGCACGATCTGCTCGACTGCCTGGACATGGGCGAGGACCGTTCGAGCGAATCCGACGAGGAGGACGGCGAGGAGGGCGAAGAGCAGAACGAGAAAGACGAGACCGGCCAGGACGGCGACGCTTCCGATTCCGCCGAAAGCGACCAGATGAGCGCCGAGGCCGAAGCCTCGGCCGACGAATTGCCCGACAGCGCCTCGGAAGCGGTCGATGCGCCCGCCGCCGAAATGGCAGACGACGGCGAGATGGGCGATTCGGAAACCGCGGCTGAGCCGTGGCGGCCGCGGCACCAGCGCAACGAGCCGCGCGGGCCGGACTATCGGCCGTTCACGGCCAAATTCGACGAGACCGTGGGCGCGGAGGAATTATGCGAACCGGAGGAGCTCGACCGGCTGCGCGGCTATCTCGACAAGCAGCTTTCGCATTTGCAGGGTGTCGTCGCGCGGCTTGCCAACCGGCTGCAGCGGTTGTTGTTGGCGCAGCAAAATCGCGCCTGGGAATTCGATCTTGAGGAAGGCTTGCTCGACCCGGCGCGGCTGTCGCGCGTCATCGTCGACCCGATGCATCCATTATCGTTCAAGCGCGAGAAGGACACCGACTTCCGCGATACCGTGGTGACGCTGCTCCTCGATAATTCCGGCTCGATGCGCGGCCGCCCGATCACGGTGGCGGCCACCTGCGCCGACATTTTGGCGCGCACGCTGGAACGCTGCGGCGTCAAGGTGGAGATTCTCGGCTTTACCACCCGGGCTTGGAAGGGCGGGTCGTCGCGCGAATCCTGGCTCGCGGCGGGCAAGCCGCCCAATCCCGGGCGGCTCAACGATCTGCGCCACATTATCTACAAGGCCGCCGACGCGCCGTGGCGCCGGGCGCGCAAAAATCTCGGGCTGATGATGCGCGAGGGCCTGCTCAAGGAAAACATCGACGGCGAGGCGCTCGATTGGGCGCACAAGCGCCTGCTGGCGCGGCCAGAGACGCGAAAGATCCTGATGATGATCTCCGACGGCGCGCCGGTCGACGACTCGACGCTGTCGGTCAATCCCGGCAATTATCTCGAGCGCCATTTGCGCTGGGTGATCGAGGATATCGAAACCCGCTCGCCGGTCGAACTGATCGCCATCGGCATCGGCCACGACGTGACGCGCTATTACCGGCGCGCGGTGACCCTCGTCGACGCCGAAGAGCTCGGCGGCGTCATGACCGAAAAGCTCGCCGAACTGTTCGAGGAGCATCCGGTCGAGCAACCGGTGCGCCCGGCCCGCCCGCCGCGCCGGCTGAATGCGTAAGGCGCGAGGTCGAAGCCGGCCCGGGAATTTCGCTTTCGCAGGCACCGACGCGTGGCGTGTTCACGGCAACACGCAGAGATCGATGGGGAGGAAGATTATGAAAGGGCGTCGGAATTGGCTGCGCATTGCCGCGATCGGCTTGATGACGTCGTGTGGCGCCTCGCTGGCGAACGCCCAGGCCGCGAACTACCCCGACAAGGCGGTGACAATCATCTCGGACGCGGGAACCGGCGCCAGCCCGGATGTCGCCATGCGCATTGTCGCCGCCGGGCTGAGTGAAATCTGGGGACAGCAGGCCGTGGTGGTCAATCACCCGGGCGCCAACGGCAGCATTGCCGCGCGCGCGGCGAGCGAGGCCGCGCCCGACGGCTATACGCTGTATTCGCCAGCTTTATCGACCTTCCTGGCGCTGCCGACGGTGGCGCCGAATCTGCCGGTCAAGCTGCCGCGCGATTTCCTGCCGATCGGCTTCATCGCCGAGCAGCCGATGTTTATTGCCGTCGATCCAAAGAGCGGCATCACCACGCTGCCGCAGTTCATCGATCGCGCCAAGCAGGCGCCGGGAACGTTGTCGATCGCGGTATCGGGCATCGGCCGCATGACGCATCTGACGGGTTTGCTGTTGCAGCAGCGGGCTGGCATCAAGCTCATCCCGGTGCCGTATAACGGCGGCCCCTCGGCGGCGCTGAGCGACGTCGCCGCCGGGCGTGTGAACATGATCATCGAGGGCTATCCGGGCATCATCGGAGCGGTCAATGCGGGACAGATAAAGCTGATTGCGGTCGCTTCGCCACAGCGGCTGCCCGAATTTCCAAATGTGCCGACCGTGGCGGAAGCGATTCCGGGATTTGCCGCGGCGGGCTGGCTTATCGTGGCGGCGCCGGTCGGCACCCCGGCACCGATCGTCGATAAGGCGAGCGCAGACCTGGCCAAAGTCGTCAACGATCCGGACGTCAAAAGGAAGCTGTTAGCTACCGGCAGCTATGCGCGCGCCATGACGCCGGATCAAACGCTGGCGTTCGTCGACAAGCAGCAGGAAACCTGGCTGCCGGTACTGCAAAACATACCGACGCGATAAATCGATCGCGCCTTACGCCGCGGCGACTGCGAAGCCCCGCAAATCGCCGCGCGCTATGACCTCTTGGATGAGACCGGAGGCTTTAGTCTCAGCGCTAAACTCGGCGACAAGGGCCAGCCATGCGGCGCGGCCCTTGGCAACGGCCATTGCCACCCGGTTGATGCCGTAGCTATCCGCAAGAACATGAAAGCCGGGCAGCTTGGCCGAATAGTCGAGAAGCTGCTCGCGCGGTAACGCGAACGCGTCCACCGTTCCGGCAGCGAGCAACGCGAAAGCGTCGTCGGGCAGCTCCGAGCCAACGAGCTCCGCCTTCGTCACCAGGCGCCGCAGCGCCAAGGCCGAGGCATGACTGCTCACGATCGCAATCCGCACGCCCGGCCGGTCGGCGTCGCCAATGCTGCCGATCGCGGAGCCGGCCGGCACCAGATAGGTGTATTCGAATTGGAATATCGGCGGCGAGAAATCCACTTCGGCCGCGCGCGACGGTTCGAGCCCCAGGAAAACAACGTCGCAGGTGTCGCCTTTTAAGCCGGCGATGGCCGCCTTGGGCGACGGATATTCCGTGAAGCGCGCCGTAATGCCGAGGCGGGCCGCGAGGGAGTGAGCGATCTCGATCGCGATGAATCCCGTACCAATGCCTTGGAGGTCGCCCGATACGGGGTTCTTGGCATATTGCGGAAGAAACAGCCCGACCCGAATTCTGCCGGATCGCACAACGTCTGTGAGCGATGGGTCGGCCCGTTGCATTCCCTGTTCCCCGGATCGTGCAGCTTACTTTCCCAGGATCGATCCCGCCATCGCGCGCGGATCGCGCGGCCGCCAGGCGCCGATGTCGACGCTGTGCAGGAAGTCGCCCACCTGGCGATTGAAAAGCTCCGGCTCCTCGAGATTGATCGCGTGCCCGGTATTGGGCAACACCACCAGCGCCGATGTCATGATCGTGCGCTTCAGCAACAGTGCGGGTTCGAGGCACGGGAAGTCTTCGTCGCCGGTCATGATCAAGGTCGGCGTCGCGATAGTCCCGATCTTGTCGACAAGTTCGAACAGCGACGGCCGGCGTTTCTGCACGCCGCGCATGGTCAGCGCCGCGCCGGTGCCGGAGTGCTGCGCCAACTGTTCGACGAATTCCCGGAAGCCGCGCGGGTCTTTGTTCCGTAGCTGCACGCGCGCCGGCGCCTGCGCATAACTCTGCGCCGCCTCCGCCATGCTCAAGCTTTCGAACCGCGCCGCGGCGGCTTCCGTCTCTGCGGCGAACTGTGCCCGCTTGTCCGGTGACGCGCCGTAGCCGCAGCCGGCCACTACGAGCGAACGGGCGCGCTGCGGATAAGTGAAACCGAAATGCAGCGCGGCGAAGCCGCCCATCGACAGGCCGACGACATGCGCCTTGTCGATCTGCAAAGCGTCGAGCACGGCTCGGATATCGTCGCGCGCGCGATCCTGCGAATAGCGCTCGACGTCCTTGGGAACGTCGGAAGGCGGATAGCCGCGCGCATTGTAGGCAATGCAGCGATAGAAGCGGCTGAAATGGCGGATCTGGTTCTCGTAGGAGCGGTAGTCTCCGGCGAATTCATGCACGAATACGATCGGCAGGCCGGAGCCCGTTTCCTCGTAATACAGTTTGACACCGTCATCGGCCGTCAGGTGAGGCATGCGCGCACCGCGTTCTTTGGCATAATGTCAGTATTTCATTTCCAGCGAGGACACGACAGTGCCGGACACATTGGGATTCCGAAAGCGGATCGGCATCGTGGTGCCGTCGACCAACACCACGGTGCAGCCGGAGTGTGACGCGCTGCGGCCGCGCGGCGTCACCAACCATACCGGGCGGTCGACCATCAAGGAACGGCCGCTCAATACCGAACAGGCGTTGTTCGAGCACATGGCGGACATGCGTGAGGGCATCGCAACCGCAATCGATCAGATCATGACTGCGGGAGTGGATCATCTCATTATCGGCATCTCGCTCGAGACATTTTGGGGCGGTATCGCTGCGGCGGACAAGCTCCAGGCTGAGCTCATGGGGCGCGCCGGCGTCGGAATATCCATGGGTTCGACCGCCGCGGTCGCGGCGTTGAAGGCGTTTGGCGCCAGGCGGCTCGCCGTCCTGACGCCGCATCAGCCGCGTGGCGACGAAATGGTGCGGCTCTACCTGACCGAGGCCGGGTTCGAAATCGTTCGCCTCAAGGGACTGAAATGTGCCACGCCGCGCGCGATCGCCCAGGTGCCCGCGGCAGATATCCGAAACGCGCTAACGGACCTCGACGGGCCCGACGTTGACGCGCTGCTGCAGGTCGGCACCGCGCTGCCGACGGTGGCGATAGCGGCGGAAGCCGAGCGTTGGCTCGAAAAACCCGTGCTGGCGATCAACGCGGTGACCTATTGGGATGCGCTGCGCCGCTGCGGCATCGAAGACCGCATCGCCGGTCACGGACGGATTCTTGAGGAGTTCTAGTAAAGCTACGCCGTCGCGGCGCGCTTCTTGACGACCTGGCGCTTGATCTCGATTACGCGCGGTGACAGTTCGGCGTCTTTGGCCTTGAGCAGGAAGGCGTCGAGCCCACCGCGATGATCGACGGTCTTGAGCGCATTGGCCGACACCCGTAACCGAATCGAGCGGCCAAGCGAATCAGACAATAAAGTGACATTGAGCAGATTGGGCAGAAACCGCCGCTTGGTCTTGCGGTTGGAATGGCTCACCCGGTGCCCGATCTGGCGCGTCTTGCCGGTGAGTTCGCAACGCCATGCCATGATGCGATATCCTTGAAACTCAAATGCCTCGTTCCCGCGGCCGCCTGAGACGATTTTGGGAGTTGGCGCGGACCTATAGGCGGGGCCTTCCTGAGCGTCAAGCGCACGAGAGAAGTACTTCTACACGGATAAAACCCCTCCCTGCCGGGCAGCGGCGCAAAACCACAGAAACGACGCATTCTCAGCCAAAACAATAGGTTTCGCGCTGGGAATTTGGGGAAAGCCATTGCCCGCCTTCGTCGTACTGCAATCGATCGTCCATCGTGCAGGCCACGCCGCATCCGCGGCGTTTTTCATCCTGGCTGTACTCGCCGCCCTGGCTGCCGATGCCGGCCATCGCGCCGCCGCCCAGGGCCGGCTTGAGGCCCAATATACCGCCAGCATTTCCGGGATTCCGATCGGCCGCGGTAGCTGGATCATCGAGATTGCCAACGACCAATACACTGCTGCGGCGAGCGGCACGACGACAGGCCTGATCAAATTCTTCACCGGCGCGCATGGCACCGGCGCCGCGCATGGCACCGTCAGCGCCGGCCAACCGATGCCGACGAGCTACGGTGAGACCATCAACTATGACCGCAAGGTCGACGACGTACGCATGGCGCTCATCGGCGGCAATGTAACTGACTACGCCGTCGAGCCGCCGCTGCCGCCCGCTCCCGACCGCATTCCGGTAACCGATGCGGATCGCCGCGGCGTATTCGATCCGATGACGTCGATGCTCAATCGCGTTGCCGGCACCGGCGATCCGGTGTCGCCTGAAGCCTGCAATCGCAAGGTCGCGGTGTTCGACGGCCGTGTGCGTTACGATCTGCACAGCGAATATAAGCGCATGGAAACCGTCAAGGCGGACCGCGGCTATGCGGGGCCGGTTGTCGTGTGCGCAGTCTATTTCGCGCCAATTGCCGGCTATGTGCCGAACCGTCCCGCGATCAAATATCTGGTCACGCTCCGCGATGCCGAAGTCTGGCTGGCGCCGATCGCGGGCACGCGGGTCGTAGTGCCGTTCCGCTTTTCCATGCCGACGCCGCTCGGAACGGGCCTGTTGGAGGCGACGGAGTTCGTCTCGGCTGCCGAACCCCCCCGCACGGCCGAAAAGACGCAATGATTGCTGCCGTTGCGGGCGGGCCTGAACCTTCAGTCCCGCTCCAAGTTTCCCCGCTTTCCACAGGATGCCGACCCTTGACTCTGTGCGGAATCATGATCTTGCGGCCCGTTAACATTTTTGGCGCCGGCGCGACTGACCGATAGTGCGGATTCCACCCGATCTGGTATTCAAAGCCCAGTACGGGCCCATATATCGCGGTGAACGAAATTGAACACGCTCGGAGTCGCCGATTCGGCCGCGATTCGTTCCAGACTCGTTCCACACGTTAAGCACAGGGCTTTCCAGCGTAGCGTTGTGATACAGATGGGTGTACTTGCCGCGTCAATGCCGGGCCTTTGATGCCGATTTCGTTCTCGCCTCCCGCCGATCGTAATTTGCGTGCCCGCGGTGCCGGCGTCACTGCCGTGCTGGGCCCGACCAATACCGGCAAGACGCATCTCGCGATCGAGCGGATGCTGGCGCATTCCTCCGGCCTGATCGGCCTGCCGCTGCGGCTGTTGGCGCGCGAAGTCTATAACCGGGCGGTCGAGCGGGTGGGCGCCGAAGCGGTGGCGCTCATCACCGGCGAGGAGAAGATCAAACCACCCAATCCGCGCTTCTGGGTCGCCACTGTCGAGGCAATGCCGCGCGATCTCGATGTTGCTTTCCTCGCTATTGATGAGATTCAGCTCGCCGCCGACTTCGAGCGCGGTCATGTCTTCACCGATCGCATGCTGCACCGGCGCGGACGTGAGGAAACGCTGGTGCTCGGCGCCGCCACCATGAAGCCGATCGTCGAGCGGCTATTGCCCGGCGCCAGCATCGTGAGCCGCCCGCGGCTGTCGCAGCTCACCTTCTCCGGCGAGAAAAAACTGACGCGGCTGCCGCGCCGTTCCGCCATCGTCGCGTTTTCGGCCGAAGAAGTTTACGCTATCGCGGAACTGATCCGCCGCCAGCGCGGTGGCGCCGCGGTCGTGCTCGGCGCGCTGTCGCCGCGCACGCGCAATGCTCAGGTCGAGCTCTATCAGTCCGGTCAGGTCGACTACCTGGTGGCGACCGACGCCATCGGCATGGGTCTCAATCTCGACGTCGACCACATCGCTTTTGCCTCCGACCGCAAATTCGACGGCTATCAGTTTCGCAAGCTCAGCCCCGCCGAACTCGCGCAGATCGCCGGCCGTGCCGGTCGCGCCACGCGCGACGGCACATTCGGCACCAGTGGCCGCTGTCCGCCGTTCGAGACCGAACTGGTCCAGGCGCTTGAATCGCACACCTTCGAGCCGGTGAAATTGGTGCAATGGCGCAACAGCGATTTCGACTTCTCTTCGGTCGGAGCATTGCAGGCGACGCTCGCCGCGCCGCCGACCGAAAGCGCGCTCGCCCGCGCCCCGGTCGCCGAAGACATTCTGGTGCTCGACCATGCGGCGCGCGACGACGACGTGCGCGGCATGACGCGGACGTCAGCCGACGTCGAACGGCTATGGGATGTCTGCCAGCTGCCCGATTATCGGAAGATCGCGCCGGCCAACCACGCCGAACTCGTGGTCACGGTCTATGGCTTCCTGCAACGCGACGGCGCGATCAAGACGGACTGGTTCGCCCACCAGATCGCGCTGGCCGATCGGACAGACGGCGATATCGATACGCTGTCCAACCGCATTGCCCATATCCGCACCTGGACCTTTGCCGCCAACCGGCCAGACTGGCTCGCCGATCCAGAGCACTGGCAGGGCGTCACCCGCGGCGTCGAGGACCGGCTTTCGGACGCTCTCCATGAGCGGCTCACCGAGCGCTTCGTCGATCGCCGCACCAGCGTCTTGATGCGGCGGCTGCGCGAGAACGCGACGTTCGAGCCCGAGTTCAACAAGTCCGGTGAGGTTGCGGTCGAAGGTCACGTCATCGGCCGTCTCGACGGATTTGTCTTTGTGCCGGACGCGTCATCGGGCGGATCGGAGGCGAAAGCCCTGCAGAACGCCGCGCAGAAGGCGCTCGCCAGCGAGATCGCCGCGCGCGCGTCGCGGCTCGCCGAGGCGTCGGACGCGCAATTCGCGCTCGCGGCCGACGGCACGGTGCGCTGGACCGGAGCCGCGGTCGGCAAGCTCCAGGCCGGCGAGGAGGTCTTGCATCCGCGCGCGCGTCTTATTGCCGACGAGCACTTAACCGGCGCGCCGCGCGACGCCGTCGAGGCGCGACTCGGCGCTTGGCTCAAAGCCCATATCGAAAAGCTGCTCGGCCCATTGTTCGAACTGGCGGCGGCCGCCGACGTCACCGGAATTGCCCGCGGCGTCGCCTTTCAATTGGTCGAGGCGCTCGGCGTGCTCGATCGGCAGCGCGTTGCCGAGGACGTGAAGGGTCTGGAGCAGCCGGCGCGCGCGACGTTACGCAAATACGGCGTGCGGTTCGGCGCCTATCACATCTATTTGCCTGCTCTGCTCAAACCGGCGCCGCGCGCGCTTGCCGTGCAACTTTGGGCGCTCCGGCACGAGGGGCCGCAAAGCAAGGGCCTCGACGATTTATTGCAGATCGCCGGCTCGGGCCGCACATCGATTCCGGTCCACCGCGAGATCGACGCGGCGCTCTATCGTACGGCCGGATATCGCGTGTGCGGCGAGCGCGCCGTGCGCGTCGATATTCTGGAACGGCTTGCGGATCTGATCCGCCCCGCGCTGGCCTGGCGCGAAGGCGCCGGTGCGAAGCCGCCGGGTGCGGTCAGCAGTGGCGGCTTCACGGTCGTCAACGGCATGACCTCGCTGACCGGCGCGTCCGGGGAAGATTTTGCCTCGATCCTGCGTTCGCTTGGCTATCGCATGGAGCAGCGACCGAAACCGCAAGAACCCGCGGCCGAGCCGGTCGCCGAGGCGCCGGCCGCCCCGCCGGCAATGGAGCTAGCCGGGTTAGCGGATAGTGGCGCGGCGCAGACCGAGCCCGCCGCGGACGCTGAGCCGCTCTCGACGGTGACTGATGCTGCCGATGGATCGGCGGCTATCGAATCTGTCGAAGCTTCGATAGCAGCGCCTCATCTCGCAAGCCCGGCGACCGCCGATAAGGCAGACCATGAGTCGGTTCCGCAGCCGGCGGCCGAATTCGTCGCGGCTAATCCACCGGCCGAAGCGGAAGCTTCTGCCCCTTCAGTCGATGCCGGCGCATCCGCGGAAGGTCCGGAGACGGCGCAGCAGCCCGCCAGCGAAGAACCCGTTTTGATCGAGGTCTGGCGGCCGGGCCGGCCCGAAGGTAGCTATCGACCCCGTCAACGAGGTCGCGAGCGGCATCACCAGGCGCGCAGGCTCACGCCGGCGGCACCCCGCGCGGAAGAAACCGCTATCGCGGCCGCCGCCGTGGCGGAAGCTGTGCCCGCTTCATCCACTGAGCCGGCGCAACCTGCCGGTCCGATCCCCGCCGAGGAAGGACGCCATTCGCGCCATCGCCGCAGACACGCCGGCGAGCATCGCCCGGATCGGCCGCAGCGTGAACGCGAACGCCCGCAGCGCGAACGGCCGCCGGTCAAACGGTTCGAACGGCGCGAGAAGGCGCCCGATCCGAATTCGCCATTTGCCAAGCTCGCGGCCTTGAAAGCCCAGCTCGAAGCCGAGGCCAAGGAGCGCCGCTAGGCATGATCCGGAAAAGCGGGCCCCGGGTTCCCGTCTTCGCGAAGCCCGCTTCGGCGGGCGAAGGAAGGTCCGAAGCGATCATGCTCAACCAAAATCGTCGGGCACCGACCGATTCAATCCGAAGTGATCAAGACTTGCCGGCCGATCTGGAGCGCCAGCGTATCGACCGCTGGCTTTGGCATGCTCGCCTGGTGCGTACGCGCGGCGCCGCAGCGGCACTGGCAGGCGCGGGTTATGTCCGCATCAATGGCGCCCGCATCGATGCGCCGGGCCGCACGGTGCGCGCCGGCGATGTGATTACGGTCGCACTCGACCGCCGCGTCCGCGTCTTGAAGGTGAGGGGTTTTGCCGATCGCCGGGGTCCCGCCGGGACCGTATCGTCGCTATATGAAGATCTCGAATGACCGGTCTGGGGAGGCAGCGAGCCTTGCGTGCACCTGACCCATGCGTTAGGAGCAAAGTTCCAAAAAAGCCCGTTCAGAGTATGCAAATGACCTATATCGTCAACGACAATTGCATCAAATGTAAATACATGGACTGCGTCGAGGTCTGCCCCGTGGATTGCTTTTACGAGGGCGACAACATGCTCGTCATCCACCCGGATGAATGCATCGATTGCGGCGTCTGCGAGCCGGAATGCCCGGTCGACGCGATCAAGCCGGACACCGAGCCCGGCGTCGAAAAATGGCTTGGCATCAACGCCGAATACGCAAAGGCTTGGCCCAATATCACGGCGAAAAAGACCCCTCCGGCCGACGCCAAGGCATGGGAAGGGATCGCCAACAAGTTCGAAGAGCATTTTTCGGCCGATCCTGGAACCGGCGACTAATACCGGCTCGCATAGCAACTTCAAATCCAAAAACCGCACTAGAATCATACTATTGCGAGCGCGCCCTGTCATTGCGAAGTTGGCATGAGAGGCGGCCGCGAACAGGTGCAAAGCTGGGAATCGGGACAACAGGAACAATTAGGGGGTGTTTTGGTTAACCCTTATTAAGGATTCCGTCAGGCGATGGGCTGATGCGACGCTTTCGCAACGCCATAACGCTTTGATTTTGGCTGAAAATGTGATATAAAGCCCCTACATAATGAAAAAGACCCCCGAGACGCTGCTCCCCAACCGGGAGCATATTTTTTCGGGGCGTTTTCGAGGAACCGTCATAGAGAGGCGTGAATTCCACGCGAGAGCAGTGGCAGAGAAAACTCGTCGTCGTTCTAAAAAGAGTGCGGCCGGCATGAGCCGGAAGGCAACGAAAACCTCCTCCCGCGCGAGCCGGAGGCCCTCACAGTCCGCGCGAGCTTCGGCCACAAGCCGGGTCAGCGTGGCGAAGCCCGCGCCCCGTCGCAAGCCGGAGCCGGAAGGAGCAACTTTGGGAATGAATGCGAAGAAGACTACTCAACGACAAGGTTTCAAAACTCAGGAATTCATCGTTTATCCGGCTCACGGCGTAGGCCAGATCGTATCGATCGAGGAGCAGGAGGTCGCCGGCGCGCGGCTCGAGCTGTTCGTCATCAATTTCGTCAAGGACAAGATGACGCTGCGGGTGCCGACCTCGAAGGTGGCTTCCGTCGGCATGCGTAAGCTTGCCGAGACGCCGATGGTGAAGCGCGCGCTCGACACCCTCAAGGGACGGGCTCGGATCAAGCGCACCATGTGGTCGCGGCGCGCCCAGGAATACGAGGCCAAGATCAACTCCGGCGACATTGTCGCCATCGCCGAGGTCGTCCGCGACCTTTACCGGTCGGACACCCAGCCGGAGCAGTCCTATTCCGAGCGGCAGCTCTACGAGGCGGCTCTCGACCGGCTGTCGCGCGAAGTGTCCGCCGTGCAGCGGATCACCGAGACCGAAGCGATCAAAGAGATCGAGGCGGCGCTCGCCAAGGGACCGCGGCGCGGCCCGAAGCCCGAGACCGACGAGGAAGCCGTCGTCG
>Ga0210394_10002745_pt1 | contig 23590 bp, 18 predicted proteins | sample IncBWC12MmetaG_FD_160121 | JGI IMG/M metagenome (GOLD analysis project Ga0210394, IMG submission 160121) | Forest soil microbial communities from Barre Woods Harvard Forest LTER site, Petersham, Massachusetts, United States - Inc-BW-C-12-M | ecosystem: Environmental > Terrestrial > Soil >... | reverse complement strand
AGGCGTCCTCCCGGCCCGCGGTCACATCGAGATGGAGGATTAGAACGAGAGCGGACCCAGGAACAAACGATTAGCGGGACGCACTTTTACCCGCAATGGTGAGTTTTTCAGCAGACTGTTTAGCCCCTGAAGATGCGACCTCGGGGCTGAAGCCCGATACATTGTTTGCGCTTTTCGCGGCCCTGGAAGGGCCGCTCTTCCACGGTTGTGTCGGGGGCATCGCTGTAAGGTACCTGATTTGTCTGAGCTACCTGGATTGTTCCTGCAGCATGCGGACCATGTCTGCCGGCTCCGGGCGCTCCGTGTAATCTTCATTCGCCGACGCGTACAGAACCGTGCCGTCGCGGTCGAGAATGTAGGTCGCCGGAATCGGCAACTCCCAACTGTCGTCGCCATTGGTGAACGGCAGGTTGACGAAGGCGCGCCGGTAGATCGCTTCCTGCGGCGGCGGCACATGATACGTGAGCCCAAATTGCCCCGCGACTTTGTTGCCCGCATCGGAGAGCAGCGGAAAGCGCAGCTTGTGCTGATCGTGCATGAAGAATGACTGCTTCACAGTTTGCGGCGAGATGGCAACGAGCGCAGCTCCGGCCTGCTCAATCTGCGGCAGGACTAGGTTCATGGCTTCCATCTGACCGACACAGAACGGACACCACCGTCCGCGGATGAAGCAGAGAACGAGGCGTCCCTTGGCCAGCAAATCAGAAGATGAAACAACTTTCCCGTCGAGGTCGGGAAGTTCGAACGCGGGCGCCTTCGCGCCGACTGGCAGAATATCCGCGGCGAGATGTCGTGACTTCAACTCAGCAATAGCCTGGGCGTGAATGGCCTGAGTCTCAGCAGGAACGTACTTCACGATGAGTTCTTTGCGCTCAGCAAATATCTCGCGCAGCGGTCGGGCGTCAGTGTCCGGACCGGATTCCTCTAGAGAACGCCATTTCATAATCGTGATGCAACGACGCTGATAGGGATCCTTCGACTACGTTGCCGTTCGCTTTGCTCGCGGCAACTTCGCTCAGGATGACAGGTGGTTAGGGGTAGTTCTGGCAACTGACCACTGGCTGCTGGCAACTGTTCCCCTACATTCCCGGCAGTTTCATCCCCGCCAGCCGCCGCGCGAAGCTGGGCTTGCCCATCTGCTTGAACATCTTCTTCATCTGGGCGTACTGGCGAAGCAGATTGTTCACTTCCTGCACGGTCGTGCCCGAGCCGCGGGCAATGCGTTTGCGGCGGTTGCCATTGATGACTTCATGATGGTTGCGCTCGTGCGCGGTCATCGAGTTGATGATGGCCTCGACGCGGTTGATCTGTTTCTCGTCCACGCTGTCGGCGGCTTTCTGCAGCCCCGAGAACGGGCCGATCGAGGGCAGCATGCCCATCAGGCTCTTCATCGATCCCATTTTCTTTACTTGCCGCAACTGGTCGCGAAAGTCTTCCAGCGAGAAGCCGTCGCCGGTCAGAGCCTTGGTGGCTATCTCCTGCGCCTTTTTCTTGTCGATCTGCGATTCGGCGCGCTCGATCAGCGAGAGAATGTCGCCCATGCCGAGAATGCGCGAGACGATGCGGTCGGGATGGAAGGGCTCCAGCGCGTCGTATCTTTCGCCCACGCCGATGAACTTGATGGGCTGGCCGGTGACCTGGCGAATCGACAGCGCCGCGCCACCGCGAGCGTCGCCGTCCATCTTGGTTAATACAACCCCTGTCAGCGACAACTTCTTGTGGAACTCTTCAGCCGAGCGCACGGCGTCCTGTCCGGTCATGGCGTCGGCCACGAACAGAATCTCCGACGGATTCAGCAGCTTTTTCAGCGACTGCATCTCGTCCATGAGCTGGTCGTCGATGTGCAACCGGCCCGCGGTATCGACGATCAGAACGTCGCAGCCGGAAACGATGGCCTCGCGGCGAGCTTCTTTTGCCAGTCGCTCAACAGTTGCGGTGTTAGCTTCTCCGACTTGACCTTCGTAAATCTGAGCCTTCACCGCTTGCGCGACCACCTTCAGCTGCTCGCGCGCCGCAGGACGGTATACGTCGACTGAGACCAGCAGCGGACGATGTCCTCCAGTCTTGAACCAGTTCGCCAGCTTGCCCGAAGTGGTGGTCTTGCCGGAACCCTGTAGCCCGGCCATCAGCACCACCGTGGGTGGCTGCGAGGCGAACTTCATGCGCGCCGTGTCTTTGCCGAGGATCTCGACCAGTTCGTCGCGCACGATCTTGATGACCTGCTCGCCCGGGGAGAGCGCGGTCAGCACGTCCTGTCCGACGGCCTTGGCGCGAATCTGGTCGATGAGCTGCTTGACAACCTTGAAGTTGACGTCGGCCTCAAGCAGTGCCAGGCGAATTTCGCGCAGCGCCTCGTCAATGTTTTCCTCGGTGAGCTTGGCTTGCCCGCGGAGGCTCTTGAAGGCGCGCTGTAGTTTTTCCTGAAGATTCTCGAACATACGATGTTTGCTATTTTATCAGCAGCAGTCAGTCCACTCCTCATATCGTGTCATCCTGAGCGAAATTGGCGTCCGCAGAAAGCGGGCGCCAATGCAGTCGAAGGACCTCGTGCTCGCTGGCAGAGGCAACTGCTTATGTGGGATTTCTGGCAACGATTGGAAGGGATCTAAGGAGATGCTTCTCGGCGGGAAACTCCTTTCTGCGTCCTTGTTGCGGTCGAGTAACGCGGGGTCCTTCGACTCCGTGACTGCTTCGCTTCGCGAACCAGCCACTCCGCTCAGGATGACAATCCCTTGCGGAGCGCCTACGTAGCGAACACTTCTTTCGCCGCGATCACCGTGTTGCAGTGGATGGTCACCGTGTCCTCGATATTCCGGGCGTAGCCGCCGGCGTAGGTCACCATCACGGGGATGTCACGGGCGCGGGCCACGCGGAAGACGAGTTCGTCGCGCTTCTTCAGTCCGTCGATGGTGAGCGAGAGGCCGCCGAGCTGGTCTTCTTTATAGGGGTCGGCGCCCGCGACGTAGCACAGCATGTCCGGCTCGAACTGGCGCAGCCCGGAGCTGAGCGCGTTGTCGAGCCACGCCAGGTAGTCGTCGTCGCCGGTACCGTCGGGCAGGTCGATGTCAATCGACGACGGCGGCTTATACATCGGATAGTTGTTGTGCTGGTGCAGCGAAATCGTGAAAACATCGCCGGCGTGGGCACCGCGCATCTTGCCTCCTCGGGGTACGCCTTCCTGCTGCTCGACGGTCGACGCTGAGGACGACGGCAGCAGGGCGCTCGCGGTGCGGGTCCCGGCAAAAATAGCGGCCGTGCCGTTGCCCTGATGCACGTCGCAGTCCAGCGTCATCGCGGTGCGAATCTTGTCGTCGCGCTGCATGCGGCGGATGGCCACGGCCACGTCGTGGATCATGCAGAATCCCTCGCCATGATCGGGGAAGGCATGATGAAATCCGCCTCCCAGACTGATGCTGACTTTATCGATCAGGCACTGGCGCGCGGCCAGGATCGACCCGCCCGCCGCCAGCCAGAATGCTTCCACCTGGTCGCGCGAGTAGGGAATCTCCATTTCCATTTCTTCGCGCGGGCTGAGCGTGCCGGTCTTCAACTTCTGGACGTACTCGGGCTTGTGGACCAGCAGAATATCCTGGTCGGTCGCAGCCTGGGGTTCGAGGAAGTCTGTCGCATCGGCGACGCCGCCGGCAATCAGGCGGTCGCGAACGCGGCGATACTTTTGGGCAGGGAAGACGTGGCTCCCGATCGGCAGGTAATAAGCGTCGCTGTAGACGAGCTTGAAGGGGAGCATGGTGACCCTAGATCATACCTCCGGCCTGTCATCCTGAGCGAAGCGGCCGTTCGCGAAGCGAACGGCCGCGCAGTCGAAGGACCCCGTGCCCGCGGGCAGTGCCAGGAGCGTAGGCAGGAGTTTCTGGTGGGGACGGTGGTGTCGTGAGAACTCCTTTCGAGGTCCAACTCGGTACACGGCGGACACGGGGTCCTTCGACTGCGCCGCTGCTTCGCTTCGCGAACCAGCGACTCCGCTCAGGATGACAATTTGGAGAGAGATGCAGAAACGGAAGACTACTTTTTCTTCCCCACCTGCATCGTGGGCACCACCATCGACCTTCGCACCGGCACAATCGCGCCCTTCGCCGGATCAGCGGCGGCGTTGGCGCGGGTCAGCACTTCCTGCTGGATGTACTGCACGAACTCCTGGATCTGGCGCTGCATCTCCTCCATGCGCTCGCGCATTTGCAGGATGATGGCCATGCCGCTGATGTTCACGCCCAGGTCGCGGGCCAGCGACAGGATGAACTCCAACCGCTGCAAATCTTCGTCGGTGTAGAGGCGAGTGTTGCCTTCGGTGCGCGAAGGTTTGAGCAGCCCCTCGCGTTCGTAAAGACGAAGGGTCTGGGGATGGATGCCATACATCTCAGCCACCGCTGAAATCATGTACGCGCCCTTCGATTTTCGCTTGGTCATCGCTGGGTCGGGGATTCCCGAGGCTTACGAATCCACTGTACAACAAAACAAAGCGGCCACGGATCAACACAGATTTCCACGGATCAAGAAAGCCATATCCGTGTCGATCCGTGTGAATCCGTGGCTAGAATTTACGCTGCCGGCTGCGCTTTCTGCTCCCGCGGCGCCGTCCATCCTGCCGGCTTCAGCGCATGATTGATGAAGTAGACCACGAAGCCCGCCGCGATCAGGATCATCCCGAAGGCGAACGAACTCATATTCCAGATCTGTTCATGCTCGCTGCGGACCACTGAAAAGCCCAGCAGCAGCATGGGCGGAATGCCGATGGCGATCGCTCCAAACAAGCCGCCCGGCACGCGGAAGGGACGCTTCAGGTCCGGCTCGCGGAAACGCAAGACCGCCAGCGCCACGAATTCCAGGAACAAGCTGGCGCCATATAAGAGGATGTCGAGCGTGACCAGCCGGGCAAAGCCCAGGCCGAGACACATCGCCCATCCCGCGGCCAGCGCGAGAATCGCGACCCACGGGGCCCGCGATTTCTTCTGGAGCTTACCGAAGATGCCGGGAAGCATGCCATCTTGCGCCATGGCCAACGGCAGTCGCGAATAGCTCATCACCAGCGCGTTGAACATGCCAAAGGCGCTCATCAAGCCGCCCAGCACGACGCCGATACGAAGTAGCGGGCCGCCGACCAGTCCGGCAATATCCGCCCATGAACCGGTCTCCCAGGCGGTGGACTTCAGGCCGGTCATCCACATCGCGGCGAACGGCAGGATGTAGCTCACGGCGACAATGCAGACTGCGACCAGCATCGCCCGAGGATAAGTTCGCTGCGGCTTCTCCACTTCCGTGGCGATGGTTGAGGCGTTGTCCCATCCCATGTAGTTCCACATGCAGATGAGCAGACCGCCGAGAATGTCGACAGTCGAGGTGGTCGGCTTGGTCACAGCATTCACCAGCGCGTGCACCTTGAAGGGCGCCAGCACCACGATTGCCACGAACGGCGCCGACAAGGCGAGAAACAGCCACAGCGAAGTGAGCGATACCACCTTCACTCCGGCAATGTTCAGCAGGGCGCACGCGATCACGACAAACAGCGCTACCCACCATCCGCGGTTGCCTTCCTGAAACCAGGGAAACATGCGGGTCAGGTAGGCCACGAACAGGGTGGGATAAATCGCCATGTCGAAAATCGACGCTACCAGCGAGAGCCAGGCTTCCTGAAATCCCCAGAAGTTGCCCATGGCGCGGCGCACCCAGGCATAGTAGCCGCCTTCGAAAGGCAGCGCGCTCGACAGCTCGCCGATCATGAAAGCCGTGGGCAGGCTCCAGAGCAGCGGCGTGAGCAGCAGAATCAGGATCGCTCGTCCGTAGCCGGCGCCATGCACGATGTCTTCGGTGCCATAGGTTCCGCCCGACACCATAAAGAAGGTGGCGGCGACCAGGGGCCAAAGCGTGAGGCGGACGAATTTTTTCCGGTTGGGGACGGCGGTGAGTTGCTGGGGATTTTCGGGTTGTCGACGCGGAGCGCTAGCTGTTGCCAATTTCTATGTCTTCCTCCTGAAGCGACTCACTCTCACCACCGCGTCTCCCCTGACATGCCTTGCTTCTCGCGGCTCCCGGGTTACTGCGATTCCCAGGCATTTCGGCGAAGTTAGTTCGCAAGTGTGAGATTACGGCAATTTTCCACAGATGCAAGTTTTTTTTCGATAATTTTGCAAATTTTTGTAAGCGGGCGGTGTGGTACGGAGGTAACGAGAATGCCGACTACCGAGAGGCTTAGCGAACCGGCTGCGCGGCGGGCGAAGCTTCACCCGCACCGAAGAAGAAATGCCGATTCACAACGATTTTGTCATCCTGAGGCCCGCGCTCTTTGCGGACCGAAGGATCTACGCAATTTGTGGGCAGCACCTTGCTGCAGGCTCCAGTTGCATGGATCCTTCACGGCAAAGAGCGCCGCTCAGGATGAGAACGCGATGGTAAGTCATGAAACCGGACGGTCTAGACCTTACTCCACAACTCCGCACGCGGGTCTTCCGGATTCAGCTTGGCCAGTTCTCGGAGGAGTTCTTTCGTGCGCTCGTCGCGCGGCATGGGGACGGTTACCGTGATCTCAACGATCTCATCCCCGCGCACCCCTTCTTTCGTGGCCGACGGCACGCCCTTTTCCCGCAGCCGCAGCTTCTGCCCTGACTGCGTCCCGGGAGGAATCTTCAGCAGCGCCCGCCCGTCAATCGTTGGCACTTCGATCTTCGCCCCCAGCGCGGCTTCGGTGGAACTCACTGGCACGGTCATGTAGATGTCGTCCCCGTCGCGGCGGAAGATCGGATGCGGCTCGGTTCGAATGATCGCGTACAAGTCGCCGGGCACACCGCCGTGCGCCCCGGCGTTGCCTTTGCCCGGCACACGAATACGCTGCCCGTCGCGTGTCCCGGCCTTGATGCGCACTTCCAGCGGCTCGGTTTTGGTCACCGTGCCTTCGCCGTGGCAGGTGGGGCAGGTGGTCAGATTCTTGCCTGTCCCATGGCAGCGCGGACACTGCACGTTGAACTTCATCCGGCCACCGGTCTGCGTGATCTGCCCGGTGCCGTTGCACTCCGGACATTTCCCGGGAGCCTCGAGCGAACCCTGCCCGTGGCACGTGGAACAAACATCCTGCCGCGAGATATTCAGGCGCATTACCCCTCCACGGATCGCCGTCCAGAAAGGAACGTTGACCTGATATTCAAGGTCGGTCCCGGGTTCGGGTCCCGTGTCGGCTGGCGCGGCGCCTTGCCCGCCGCCGAAAATCGATCCGAAGATGTCGCGGAAGCTGCCGCTCCCGCCACTCGCCCCGCTGCGGTTTCTGCTGGCTCCACGGGCGGCATTGTCGACCAGGTCCGAAAAATCGAACCCGCCGAAATCGAAGTGCACTCCCTGGCCACCATCCTGCGTACCGCCGCCGGGAAAGCCGCCAGGAAATCCACCGGCTCCTCCGGCTTCGCCGCCGGCCCGCGCGTAAGCCTCTGCCGTCGCGGGATCGATATTGTCGGAGTAGAACCCGACCTGGTCGTAGATTTTGCGTTTCTTGGGATCGCTGAGAACGTCGTTGGCTTCCGAGAGCGCTTTAAACTTCTCCTCCGCCGACTTATCCCCAGGATTGACGTCAGGATGGTACTTGCGCGCCAGCTTGCGAAACGCCTTGCGGATGTCCTCCGCCGAAGCGCTCTTCTTCACGCCGAGAATTTCGTAGTAGTCCTTCTTGGGAGTGGTGGCCATGGAGCGCAATCTGAATTCGTATCACGACGACGCGAGCTTAATTCACAATCTTCCGTCTATCTTTGTCCTCTACGACGATCTTCAAATCCTCGAGTTCCGCCTCGTCCACGTAGACAGGGACGTCCCGCGGTCCCGTGGCACCCTGGACAAAAACCAGCCACCGCGCTTCATCCTCGGCAACACTCAAAAAATACGTTTCCCCATTGACCTGAAAATCCACTTCGATCTCCTCCATACTTCATCTACTTGTCATCTTGAGCGAAGTGGACGTTCGCACTGCGAACGTCCACGCAGTCGAAAGATCCCTACCTTCATCCGGACCGCCAGTGTCCGAACAAGGGTAGGGGTCCTTCGACTCCGTGGATGCTTCGCATTCGCGAAGCATCCTCTCCGCTCAGGATGACAGACCAGGGGCGCCTCACGGCGCCCCGCCGAAAGCTGCCCCTTACTTCTTGTCTTCCACGTCCACGTATTCCGCGTCGATCACCCCTTCGTCTTTCTTAGCCTGACCGTTGCCGCCTGGTTCGCCGCCCGCGGTCGCGCCCGGGGTTGGACCGCCCGGAGCCGGCTGCGCCGCTTTGTACATCTGTTCGGCCAGCTTGTGCGACGCCGCGGTCAGTTTTTCGCGGGCTTTATCCATGGTCACCTTGTCGTTCGACTCCAGCGCCTTCTTGGCATCGGCCACGGCGTTTTCAACATCTCCGCGATCCGAGCCGGAGATCTTGTCACCCTGCTCGCGCAGCATCTTCTCGATGTTGTAGACCATGCTGTCGAGCTGGTTCTTGGCTTCGATCGACTCGCGTGCCGTCTTGTCCTCAGCCGCGTGCGCGTCGGCTTCCTTGGCCATGCGCTCGACTTCGTCCTTCGACAAGCCGGAAGACGACGTGATCGTGATCTTCTGGTCCTTCTGCGTGGCCATATCTTTCGCGGTCACGTTCAGGATGCCGTTGGCGTCAATGTCGAACGTCACTTCAATCTGCGGCACTCCCCGCGGAGCCGGCGGAATCCCGGTCAAGTGGAACTTGCCCAGAGTCCGGTTCTGCGCCGCCATGGGCCGTTCGCCCTGTAGTACGTGCACCTCAACCGAGGTCTGGCTGTCGGCTGCGGTCGAGAACGTCTCCGTCTTTTTCGTCGGAATCGTCGTGTTGCGCGGGATCATCGGCGTCGCCACTCCACCCAGCGTCTCAATCGAGAGCGACAGCGGAGTCACGTCGAGCAGCAGCAGATCCTTCACTTCGCCGCCCAGCACGCCACCCTGAATCGCCGCACCGATCGCCACCACTTCGTCGGGATTCACTCCCTTGTGGCCTTCCTTGCCGAACAATTCCTTCACCAGCGCCTGAATGCGCGGCATGCGCGTCTGGCCGCCGACCAGCACCACTTCGTTGATCTTGCTGGTCTCGACGCCCGCGTCCTTCAAGCACTGTTTGCACGGACCCACCGAACGCTGAATGATGTCTTCCACCATCCCCTCGAGTTTGGCGCGCGTCAACTTCTGCACCAGGTGCTTCGGACCGCTGGCATCCGCCGTAATAAACGGCAGATTGATTTCGGTCTCCATCGTGGTCGAAAGCTCAATCTTCGCCCGCTCGGCCGCGTCGCGCAGACGCTGCAGGGCCATTTCATTTCCTTTGCCTTTGAGATCTAAGCCTTCGTTCTTCTTGAATTCGTCGATGAGCCAGTCGACGATCCTCTGGTCGAGGTTGTCGCCGCCCAGGTGCGTGTCGCCGTTAGTGGCCTTCACTTCAATCACGCCCTCGCCGACTTCCAGCACGGAAATGTCAAAAGTTCCGCCTCCGAAGTCGTACACAGCGATCATCTCGTCCTTGGTCTTGTCGAGCCCGTAGGCCAGCGCGGCCGCGGTCGGCTCGTTGATGATGCGCTTCACTTCGAGGCCTGCAATCTGCCCGGCATCTTTGGTGGCCTGCCGCTGGGCGTCATTGAAATAAGCGGGCACGGTGATGACCGCCTCGGTCACTTTCTCGCCGAGATAGTCTTCGGCCGCCTTCTTCAGCTTTTGCAGGATCATCGCCGACACCTGCGGGGGCGTGTACTCCTTGCCCTGCGCCAGCACCGCGACGTGGTCGCCCGACTGCACCACCTTGTAAGGCACCATCTTGATCTCTTCGGTGACTTCGTCGTAGCGGCGTCCCATAAACCGCTTGATCGAATACACGGTGTTCTCCGGGTTGGTGATAGCCTGCCGCTTCGCGACCTGCCCCACGAGCCGTTCCCCGGTCTTGGTAAATCCGACCACCGAGGGCGTAGTGCGCCCTCCTTCTTCATTGGCGATCACCTTGGGCTCTCCGCCCTCCATGACGGCCACGCAGGAATTGGTAGTTCCCAGGTCAATTCCGATAATCTTTCCCATACAATGCTCCTCCTAAACTCCAGTAAGTGCTTTAGAATCATTGCACTTATGATTGCGCTCAAGGCCATGCTAAGACCTGAGTGGATCGTTGTCAAGGTTTAGATGCGAGGGAGATGAAGAAGTTGCGGCGAATCTGGGAGGTACTGGTCCTTGCCTGCGCCCGTGCTGTGACGGGCAATCCCGCCCGTCCGGCCCGAGCAACTCTCAGCACGCCACTCCTGTGCCGCGGTACTCCGCGGTCCCATCCCTAGGGGATTTTCCAGGTTTATCACACCCCATCCCCAACCCTGTCATCCTGAGCGACGCGACTAACTTCGCGAATGCGAAGCAGCCGCGCAGTCGAAGGACCCCGTGCCCGCCGGCAGTGCCACGAACTCCGAAAGGAGTTTCCACCACAGCCCCCAACTACTTGGGGAGAACTCCCTGAGACGCCATCGCCAGCCCCATCTTGCTAGGGGTCCTTCGACTGCGTTGGCGCTCGCTTCGCGAACGCCAACTCCGCTCAGGATGACAGAGTTGGGCGCCGGCCCGCCTTTTGGCAGAAATGACCGGGGTATAATCGCATGCCGCAGCGGTCGGATAGAGGAGTCCATGGTCTTTGCCAAGCGTCTTCGCGAAGGGGTGGTTCGCGGCGACATCACTTGTAGCGTCAGGATTTGGACGGGGCCCCATGTCACGGAAGGCCGCCGCTATCGCATGGGAGACGGCGAGATAGAAATCGAGTCGGTCACACCGATCGGGTTTCCTGACATTACTCCGGAACTGGCGCGGGAATCCGGCTTCCTGGGAGTGCTGGATCTACTCAAGATTGCAAAGCACGGTAAGGGCACTAACATATATCTGATTCGATTTCACTACATACCGCCTCGTAGGAAACGCAGCGGCGGCTCGAACAGAAAATAGAAAGAGGCCGCTGCAACCCTCTTTCTCTCCGACTACAATCATCCCGCTATGTCCAATCCACTCACTCGACGCGAATTCCTGGTCGCCAGCGCCGCAACCGGCATCGCAATATCCACATCGGGCAAGCTCATCGCCGCCGCAACTGCCGCACCCGAGCGCAAGTTCTACGCCATTCTGAGCCTGGGGCGGTTGGGCCTTCACGCGAGCTTTCCTGAGTCCGTGGAACTGGCCGCAAAGCACGGCTTCGAAGGATTGGATCCTGACGCCGGCTATCTCGCTTCGCTAGATGACGCCGCCCTGCACCGTCTCCTCAACGATCTGCAAAAAAGAAATCTGAAGTTCGGAGCGGCCGGCCTGCCAGTTGAATTCCGCAAGGATCCCGACACCTTCAATTCTGATCTGAAAAAACTTCCCGCCACCGCGGCGGTTCTGCAGCGGGCAGGCATTTGGCGGGTCAGCACCTGGATACTCCCGTGCAGCGACGACCTCACTTATTTGCAAAATTTCCGTCAGCATGCCGAGCGCCTGCGGCTGTGCGCGCAGGTTCTCGCCGATCAGGGCCAGATGCTTGGGCTGGAATATGTCTCCCCACGCACGCTCTGGCGTAGCCAGAAACACCCATTCATTCATACACTCAGCGAAATGAAAGAGCTGGTGGTCGCCATCGGTACCGATAACCTCGGCATCCAGCTCGACAGCTGGCACTGGTTCAATGCGCAGGAAACTCAGCACGATCTGCTAACTCTCCGCGGGCAGGATGTGATCACCGTGGATCTGAACGACGCCCCCGCCGGCCTCACGCTCGATCAGTACCGTGACAACAGCCGGGAACTGCCCGCCGCAACCGGAGTCATCCCGGTGAAACAGTTTCTCGACGCGCTGCTCCAGATCGGCTACGACGGTCCCATCCAGGCTGAACCATTCAACGCAGCTCTACGCGCGCTGCCGTTGGAACAGGCCTGCGCCGCGGCTTCCGATGCCATGAAAAAAGCGTTCCGCCTGATGTGAGGAGACCGGATGAAGAGAGAAGGCGCACACATTGGTTGACAACTCCTATTCCGTCTCCACCGTCCACAAAGGCGCCCCGCCCAGCGAGTGGTAGAAACCCCATGCTGCCAGCGCCACCACGCTAAGCAGCCCCAGGATCGACGTCGACATGTACCACGCCGAGAGGTCGGAGGAGACCGGTATGTTCGCCATCAGATTGATGGTGGAGATGGCGCAAGCCAGAGGTATCAGGCCGAAGCGCAACACGATCAGCACGGCGATGGCATAGACGAGAATCTGCGCGGGCAGTTCCACCGCCATGTAAGTACTGCCCAGGGAGCGCGGCAGCGCGAAGATCGCGACGAATGCAATGGCCGCAATCCACTCCTTGCGCAGAATCACTCTCAGCCCAAACAGCGCAAGGAAGAAGACCAGCGTGGTTTGGATCGACTGGGGCCATTGATGCAACCACACGCCCAACGCCTCGCGTCCTCCCATCAGGACATCAGTCCCGCCCAGCCCGGGCGCAGCCCCCATCCGCATCATGGGGATGTAGCGAATCTGAAAAACCAAGATCCACACCACCCCCAGAATCACGCCGAAGAGAATGTCCCGGCCCACCAGCGGGTCGCGCAATTGGCCTGACAGCAGCCGGCTCCAGGAGATGATGGTCTGCGGCCAGTGACGCCTGATCCAGGGTTCCACTGCGAGGTACAGCACCCAGGTCACGCCCGAGACGAACAGCCCAGTGCTGACCGCGATGACCAGTAGGCCGAGGGAGCTTCCCACGGCAGAAAAATGGGCGCGGCACAGCAACAAGCCCATCTCCAGCGCGAACATCACCACAGCCAGGCGGAACGCTCCCTCCCGGTCGGCGCGTCCCTGGCGGTAGTTTCTCCGCGCGAGAAAAATTGCCCCACCCAGCAGAGAACCGAGCAGGAGCAGCCCACCGATTTGGCTGACCCGCTGGCCGATGGTTTTTTTCTCGGTGTTCGCCGTGCGATCCGTCTTGGTCCATTCGCCGATGAGCGAGAAGAACACGGGCTTGCCCTGAAACGCCGCCGCCTCCACGCGCAGTGGACGCGCTGTTCCGGGCCAGGTTCCGGTCCATGCCATACGCGAGTCGGACTCGGCCAGCGACGTCCACACGGGTTGTGTTGCCTGAAACTTGGATGGATCCAGCCCGGCCGCGCCGAAAAGTATGTTCCAGTCGAAGGGCGTCGCGGGCGTGCTGGCGTTGCCTTTGTCGTCTTGTTTTTGTGGCGGGATTGCCTGGAAATAGGTCAATCGCCCCTGCGGATCGAGATTCAAATTGATCATGCCCGAGAGCACGGTGGGCGGATCGGTTCTGGTCACAATTCCCGGCGTCAGCAACTGGTCCCGAAAATCACTCGCCACCAGGGGATCGGGGCTTTGCCGGTACCAGAACTGCAGCAGCGCAGGCCGCGCGGCGAACACCGCATCCCAGTGCGGGGGCTTGTCGTTTTTCTCCACGTAGTCCTGGAAATCGCCGTCGTAGTCGAGGCTGTAAGCGCTGTCGGCCGGGCGTCCCACATAGCCCAGGTGGGCGATGATTTCGCGGGATTTCTGGGCCAGAACCTCTGGCGTCAACTCCAGCCCCATCTTGTCGAGCGCGTTGTAGTGAATACCGAAATAGACGGAGAAGGCCAGCCCGAGCAGCGCGCCGGCAAGGCAAATCACGGCGGTTCGTGGACGTAGCCCTGCCGACTCTCCCGCCGCCGCTACCATCTGCGGTGAAGGCGTCTCTCCTGCCGCCAGAGCCGCGGCCAGCGGATCGCCGCCCGGCAATGCGGCCGCCACCGCCAGAGCTGTGGCCGGACGCGCCGCCGGGTCCGTCTCCAGGCAGCGCAGAATTACCTTCTCCACAATCGGATCCAGATCCTTCACCACCGACGACGGCCGGCTCGGGGTTCGGTCCGCTCCGGCGTGCGCCAGCTTCGCCGATTCCGCGAACGCCCGCTTGCCCGTGAACACCTCATACAGCACCAGGCCCAGGGCATAAATGTCGCTGCGCGTGCTGACTTCTTTTCCCGCCAATTGTTCAGGCGACATATAGGCGGGAGTGCCGCTGCGGATCTCGTTGCCGCGAATATCGTCGGCCAAGCCCGCCAGACCGAAATCCGTGATCACGACTTGCCCGCGCCCATCCAGCATGATGTTGGCGGGTTTCAAATCTCGATGCAGGACTCCCTTGGTATGCGCCGCCGCCAGCCCCGCGCAAAGCTGTCGGGCGATCTCCACCGCCTTGTCGGGAGGCAGCCTTCCGATGCGTCGCAGCAGGGAAGCCAGGTCTTCGCCATCCACATATTCCATGGTGAAAAACGTCTGGCCGTCCACTTCGCCCACGTCGTACACGCGGCAGACATTGGGGTGGGATACCCGGCGCGCAATCCGCACTTCGTTTCGAAAGCGTTCGAGCAAGCCCTCGTCAGCTCCGGCCGCGTCGGGAAGAAACTTCAACGCCACCGCCTGCCCGAGCGTCAGATCATCCGCCCGGTAGACTTCGCCCATGCCGCCCTTGCCTAGCAAGGCAATGACCCGATAGCGCGACGCCACCAGCCGCCCGGGAAGAAACCGTCCCTCGCACAGCAAATATTCCGCGACACTGGAACTCCGCGAGGAGGGTGGCCGCGAAGACGGCGGCCGCGGGGGCAGAGGAGACGGGGAAGTCGGCGGCAGTGAGATCGTGGCCACGTCGTCGGTATTCGAAGCGGGCCTTCCGCAAGAGGAGCAGAAGCGAACGCTGTCCGATAATTCAATCCCGCAGCTTAAACACTTGGCCATGCAAAATTTCCCGCTACAGTCTACCCCAGACGTCGGAGTTCGGGCGTCGGACCTCGGACGTCAGACGTCAGACTTCGGACGTCCGACCTCTGACCGACCGTCGAACTCTGGATTCACGCTGGGTCCGAAGTCTGAGGTCCGACGTCTGACGTCCAAGGTCCGACGTCCGAACTCCGACGCCGCTTTTGTTACCATTCCATACCGATGACTTCACGCTTGGGGCTCAGGCTGCGGGATCCTCTATTTCTTTTGTGCCTCACGGCGGGCCTGCTCGCCTTCGTCGTGCAATCCGGCGAATTGGGAACCGCCGACACCACCTACCGTCTGCAGACCACGCACTGGCTCTGGACCTCGCAGCCGCAGGTATTTGCCTCCGACTATCCCGAGTTCGGCCTGCACGGCCGCGGTGGCCATATCTACAGTTGGTACGGCATTGGACAATCGCTGCTCATGCTGCCCGCCGACCTGGTGGCCACCTGGGTCGCGCACCGGCACATCTTTTCCGAATATCAGGACGATCCAGGCGTGCGCAGCATCATCGTCACCTATAGTACGAACATTCTGCTGAATGTGCTGACGGCTCTGCTCGCGTTCCGCCTGCTTCGCCAGTTGCGCTTTAACCTGACCGAAGCCGTTGTCGGAGTTCTGGCGCTGCTGTTCTGCACCACGCACCTGCACTACACCCAGAACATGCAGGAAAACAACTACATTATGCTGCTCACGCTGACTGGATTCTCCTTCCAGTTCGAGTGGCTGCGCACCGGTAACCTACGCCCGCTCGTTCTGGGGTCGGCTGCGCTGGGTCTGAACCTGCTGACTCGTGTGACCACTGCCCTCGACCTGATCGCAGCCGGCGTCTTCCTGCTGGCCGTGCTCTGGTTCGAGCAAACTCGCGGACGGGCCTTGTGGCCGCGCCTGGTGATTTACTGCAAGATCACGGTCCCGATCTACGCCTTCTTCGCGATCATCGAGCGCCTCTACAATTTCTACCGTTTCGGATCTTTCACCCAAACCTACATCCCGATCTTCGCGCGAGAGCAGCGCCTGCAGGATCCAACTCTGCCCGCCAACTTTCCCTGGAGCACACCCTTTCACGAAGGTGTTCTTGGCGCGCTTTTCAAGCCAGAGAAGTCGATCTTCCTGTTCGATCCACTTCTCGTGGTCGCTCTCGTGCTGCTGGCGGTTTTGTGGAGGCGGCTCGGCACCGAGGTCCGCGCCTATGCCGTGACTTCGCTGCTGCTCCTGGTCGGCTACATCAGCTTCTACGCGCGCTACACCTACTGGGCGGGCGACTTTTCCTGGGGAGACCGTTACGTTGCAACCGCAGTCGAAATGGTTGCGCTCCTCGCCGTGCCGCTGCTCGTGCGTTATCGTGCGAACCTGAGCCCGTGGATCTGGCGCGGCAGCATCGTTATCATCGCCGCCAGCCTCGTCATCCAGATCGCCTCGCTGGCCTTCTGGCTGCCGCTCGAGATCTATCAGATGGAGACCCTCGGCCATCCCACCTTCGTGATCGCGCTGCGCTTCAAAAACATCGCCGCCTTCGCGCTCGGCAAGATGGACGCCTGGGGTCTGAACACCGAAGCCATGTCGCAGGACCCCTGGGATTACGTCCACATCACCACATGGAATTTTCTGCCATTTCTGCTGCGCCGCGTCGGGGCGGCTCCGGCATCGGTAGTCAAGACTGCCTTCGCAGTATGGGGTATTGCTCTTGCAGCACTGGCCGGGGTGCTGACGCGATTGCGCTCCGTGCTCGCAACGGGAGCGGCGGAACCTAACCAGGGTTAGGCGGCAACGATTGAAGGGGTTAGGGAACAACTACAAATGCATGCACGACCGTGGAAGAGCGGCCCTTCTAGGGCCGCGTGAGGAGTGTGAAATCAGTGTGGGCTTTCAGCCCCTGTGGTCGCTTTTTCGCTGATAGGCGCGTTCTTCCGCAACCTCTGAGGGGGTGCCCACTGATAGCGCACGCTCTTCCTTCTCGCAGCGTTTTACAACCGAGCCCCTGACGGCGCTCGTAAATGCCGCCTCAGCGTTTCTTCTTCGTGGTGGGTTTCGGCTTCAGGGTCTTAACGTAGGCATAGCTCACCGCCAGGTGTTTCTGTAGCGCCTTCGTATTTTTCAGCAGTGTGTCCGGAACGGTCACGTATTCCCGCATCACCGCTCCGTAGGCTTCGTAGAGGGTCGTGTCGTACTTCTTCAGAAACTTTTCCCGTTCGTCTTCCGGAAGCCGGAGAGCCATCACGCCCCGGGGTCCGAGCAGAAGAGAAAACATGTGGCCATTCAGCGAAGTGTAAGGATTCGCCGCGCCCTTGCGCTCGATCTCTGGATGGGTGGCGATCAGCTTATCGTACAGAGCTAATTTATCAGCGGGGATGTCGGGTTTCTTGGGCGTGCCCATCGTGCTTTCTTCGCATCAGCAAATCGGAAGGACCTTATTCGGCGGTACCCCGTTTAAACCGGAGGCTCGCCATGCTGTCGGCAGAGACGTTGCAAGCAACGTCTCTACGGTGAGAAACCGGGCCCTACTCCACCGTCACCGATTTCGCCAGATTCCGCGGCTGATCCACGTCGCAGCCGCGCCGTACCGCAATGTGATACGCCAGCAACTGCAGCGGCACGATTTCCAGAATCGGCAGCAACTCTTCGGGCGCCGCCGGGACGTACAGAACGTGGTCCGCCGCTTCTTTGATTTCTTCGTCCCCTTCGGTGGCCAGGGCGATTACGACTCCCGACCGCGCTTTCACTTCTTTCAGATTCGAAATCGTCTTCTCGTAACGGAGCATCGACCCCGGATTGTTCGAGTCCCGCGTCGCAATCACCACCACCGGCAGGTTCTCATCAATCAGCGCGTTGGGCCCGTGCTTCATCTCGCCGGCCGGATATCCCTCGGCATGAATGTAGGAAATTTCTTTCAGCTTGAGCGCACCTTCGAGAGCGATCGGATAATGAATCCCGCGTCCCAGAAATAGAAAGTCGTGCACCTTCTGGTACTGCTTCGCCAGATCATCGCAAGCCTGATCGTGCGTGAGGATGCTTTCGAGCTTGGCCGGAATGCGCGTCAGTTCCAGCATCGCCGCCCGCGCCTGTTCAGCAGTCATTACACCGCGCGTCTGCGCCAGGTACATGGCGAAGACATACAGCGCCGTCAGTTGTCCCGTAAATGCTTTGGTCGAAGCCACGCCAATCTCTGGCCCGGCGTGCGTGTAAATCGTGCCCGCAGCCTCGCGCGTGATCATTGATCCCACCACGTTGCAGATCGCCAGCGTTTTCGATCCCCTGGCTTTGGCTTCGCGCTGCGCGGCGATCGTGTCCGCGGTCTCGCCCGACTGAGAAATCACCAGCGTGATCGTCTTTGGGTCCACGATCGGATTCCGGTATCTCCACTCACTGGCATAGTCCACTTCCACCGGGACGCGCGCCAGCGTTTCGATCATGAACTTGCCGGCCTGCCCGGCATGCCAGCTGGTTCCGCAGGCGATGATGTTGATCTTCTCCGCGGCTCGGAACTCCGCCTCGCTGATCTCCATCTGATCGAGAAAAATGTGTCCGGTATCCTGCGAGACTCGGCCCAGCGCAGTGTCGCGAACCGCGCGCGGCTGCTCGTAAATCTCTTTGAGCATGAAGTGCTTGAAGCCGCCCTTCTCCGCCAGAATCGGATCCCAGGTCACATGCTGAATCTGCCGTCGAACCGGCCTGCCGTCAAAATCGGACAAATGCACGCCGTCCGGCGTGACCACGGCCATATCCCCGTCCGCCAGAAAGAAAATGTCACGCGTGTGATGCAGAATAGCGGGCACATCCGAGGCCACGAAATACTCGTCGTTCCCCAACCCGATCACCGCCGGCGGCCCGTTGCGCGCCGCAACAATCTTGTTGGGATCGTCGGTCGAAATCACGGCCATCGCGAAAACGCCGGTCAGCTGCTTCACCGTCTGCCGCAGCGCGTCCTCCAGGGGAACATGGCTGCCGTTTCCCGAGCTCTTCGAATATTTCTCCACCAGGTGGGCAATGACTTCGGTATCAGTCTCGGTGGTGAACTTGTGGCCTTCCTCGATCAGCTTCTTTTTCAAGCTGAGATAGTTCTCCACGATTCCGTTGTGCACCACCACGATCTTGCCGGTGCAGTCGCGGTGGGGATGCGCGTTCTCTTCCGTAGGACGGCCGTGCGTGGCCCAGCGCGTGTGCCCAATTCCATAAGTGCCGGTCAGCGGTTTCAGGCGGATGGATTCTTCCAGATTGCGCAGCTTGCCCTCGGCACGCCGCAACTGCAGCCCGTCCCCGTCGCCCGCGACAGCAATTCCCGCGGAATCGTAGCCGCGATACTCCAGCCTCCGCAGCCCCTCAATGATGATCGGAACTACACTCTTCTTGCCGACATAGCCAACAATGCCACACATTGGGAAACCTCAAAGGATTCCCCGGCTTTTCCTACTCGGCCAGGGAGAAAGAGAAACGGAATTCTTCAATGACGGGATTGGTGAGCACTTCGCGAGCTATGCGCTCGACCTCGGCCTGCGCCTCTTCGCGCGAGAGTCCTCCGTCCAGCGTCAGCTCAAAATACTTTCCTTGGCGCACACTCTCCAAGCCCTTGTAGCCCATCTTCTTGAGCGCGCCCTGAATGGTTTTACCCTGGGGGTCGAGGACGCTCTTCTTCAGAGAAACATAAACGTAGGCTGTCATAAAACAATCATTATAAATGACAGAAGTTGGACCTCGGACCTCAGACCTCGGACCTCAGACTTCAGACCTCGGCTTCGAGGTCGGCGCGGGTCAAGTCTGACGGCTGAGGTCCGACGGCCGACGCCTGGCTTTTCACTTCCCCAGCTTTTCGTCCAGATCGGCGAGCGCGTCTTCGAGCAGCTTGCGGTGCCTGGGATTCTGGCTGGCTTCCAGCTGCTGGAGCACTTGTTGGCGCGCCAGTCGAAGGCTCTCTTTCTCGCGCCAGCGTGCCGCTTCGTCAACGCTCATCGGCGGACGCAGATTGGCCGACTTGTCGGTCGCTTCCGCCTGCTGCGCTTCCACCGACTTGCTTTCCCATCCTCTCGCCACGGGCTCATTATAGTGGGCAGCGGCTGCCTCTCCCTCCAGTTCCGAGAACTAAGTCTCATCAGAAAAACCGAACGACCGGTCGGCTGGATAAACGATTTTCTCGTGGCTCGGGGCGACTTTCCTGAAAACCTCCCCCAACACAAAAAAGTGCTCATCCCCTTGACTCTGTGGTTATAATGCCGCGTACTCGGGTTGTCATGCAGTCCGCCTTTTGAGGGGGAGGCGGCAAATGGGGAGTAGTATCTGTGTTCCTCTCAAGCGCGCCACGCTTGAAGTATGCCGTGCCGCGACCCCCCACCCCCCAAGGTGTGGATGAAGTTCTATCTCTCTCCGATTTCCAATTTTGTGCCCTGCCGAATCCTGAAAAACTGAAATCCATCGCTGGATTGGTCGCCGCGCATCGGCTGCACCGGAATCCAGGCGAGCATTTTCGATTGCGGGCGACGACTCACCGCACCTTCTCGCGGCTGGAGGCTTGCCGTCATGCCCAATGATCCAGCCTCCTCCGGCGCGGGCGATCTGATCCCTTTCGCGCATCCCGAAGCGCTCTCCGAGCCCGAGAAGCTGCTGGCGTCCTACTTTACTTCGTCCACCGTAGGCCTGTGCATCCTGGATTCCAATCTTCGCTATCTTGCTGTCAACGACACTCTGGCGGAAATCAACGCCATTCCTGCGTCCGCTCACCTGGGCAAGACCGTCCGCGAGGTCTTGGGGGACTTTAACGACGTACTTGAGCCCGGGTTTCAGCGCGTGCTTTCCCACCGCGAGCCGGTCCACTTCGAGATTACCGGAACCCTTCCCACCCGAACCGACGCCAGCCACTTTATCGTGCACTACCTCCCGATTCTGGATGGCACCGGAGCGGTTACGCGGGTCGCCGCGGTTGTGGTCGAGGCGACTGCCCAGAAAAAGTTGGAGCAATCGCTCAAAGTTGTCGGCGGAAAGCTGCGCAAGGAAATGAACCGGCTGCAGATGCTGCTCGATGTCAGCAGCATCATGGCGTCGAACTGGAATCTGCGGCAGGTTTTTCCCCAAATCTCGGCCCGCATCCGCCGCGTCCTGCGCCACGAGTATGCCGGTTTCGAATATCAGGATCCCAATACCGGGCTCCTCGTCCGCCAGGCGGAAGATTTTCCCCTGGGCAAAGGGCTGCTTTCGCCCAAGCCCATCAGTCCGCACAACAGTCCCGGAGGCCGCGCCTTGCGGGAGCGCACCCCTCTGATTTTCTCGAGAGACCAGCTGCTGGGATTCGAGGCTGACATTACAAAATCCTTTCTCGCCGAAGGCTTTCGCTCCCTGTGTTGCGTCCCGCTTTTCCGCCCGAAGGGAGCACTGGGAGTTCTTGTGCTGGGCAGCACGCGGGCCGACGCCTTTCATCCGCAGGACTTGACTCTCTTGAATCAAGTTGCCGCCCAGTTCGCCGTGGCGCTCGAAAACCATCGCGCTGCCACCGAAATCGAAGGCCTCAAAAACCGTCTTGAAGAAGAGAAGAGGTACCTGGAAGGGGAACCGCGCTCCGAGGGCCGCTTCGCCGAAATTATTGGCGACAGTCTAGCGCTCCGTAAAGTCCTTGAGCAGGTGGCCACCGTCGCGCTCAGCGAAGCCACCGTCTTGATTCTGGGGGAGACCGGTACGGGCAAGGAACTCATTGCCCGCGCCCTGCATCGCTTGAGTCGACGCAAGGATGGCAGCTTCATCAAGCTCAACTGCGCCGCCATCCCCACCGGCTTGCTGGAAAGCGAACTCTTCGGCCACGAGAAAGGAGCCTTTACCGGCGCGGTCAGCCAGAAAGTCGGACGCATGGAACTGGCCGATGGCGGAACCCTGTTCCTCGACGAAGTCGGCGAAATCCCGCTCGATCTACAGCCCAAGCTGCTGCGCGTTCTTCAAGACCAGGAGTTCGAACGGCTGGGCAGCAACCGCACCATTAAAGTGAACGTACGGCTGGTCGCGGCCACCAATCGGGATTTGGCCAAGGGCATGGCCGAGCACGAATTTCGTACTGACCTTTTCTACCGTCTTAGCGTGTTTCCCATCCGCATGCCCCCCTTGCGCGAGCGCCCGGAAGATATCCCCCTGCTCGTCCGCTACTTCGTGCACAAGTTCGCCCGGCGCATGGACCGCCATATCGAAACCATTCCCAAGGAAACCATGGAGACCCTGACCGCTTGGTCTTGGCCGGGCAACATTCGCGAACTTGAGAATCTCATGGAACGGTCCGTCATTCTGAGCGACGGGAACTTCCTGTATGTACCCTTGTCGGAAATGGGGACCGAAAGTCGAAGCACGGTCTCATCGTCCCCAGATCACACGCTCGATAACGCCGAGCGCGAGCACATCCTCCGCATCCTCCGCGAAACCGGTGGCGTGCTCTCCGGACCGGACGGCGCCGCCCATCGGCTCGGAGTCAAGCGCACCACTCTGCAATCTAAAATGCAGCGCTTGAAAATAACGCGCCGCGATTACATGGGCTCCTGACCAGAACTTCTTGACCAAGGCGCTGGGTGCCCCATGTCTCGCGCGTTTTGCGAGACAGCCTGCCCTGAGCGAAGTCGAAGGGTGGGGATCTTCCGACCCGGCGCGAGGAACAGGCCCGATTTGACGACTAATCGGCAGATTGCCGATTTTTCAACATCTTTCCCACAACCGACCGCGGCCTTTCTATTTTGGAACTTGTTCCAAACACGGAAGTTCTCCGCTTCCGGACTTCCTCATATTTTCGGAACGCCACGTGCATAGAGCTTGACTTACTCTGCCTCTGGCCGGGCGTGATTTCTGATTCCCGGCCTCGCAGAGCGGGCCCCAGCTCTCCCCCAGAAAAAACATTTTCCGGCGCGCGTCGGCCGGACTTGTGGAGTCATAGGATTGTTACTGACTAACAAGTATCAACGGGTCGACGCCAGCTCCGCAGCTCAGCTTCTTGAGACGCCTGCGCCCAAACCTTATCTGGTAGGCGATCACTCCGACCTCACCACTGGTTGGAGCACATCGCTGAGTACATGGTCGAGCACATCGCCGGCCGACCTGCCGATGGTTGACAGAAATCAGAACCTCGGTCTTCAGCCCACCCCCCAGACTCACCCTGACGAGATCGATCCGCTCTACCTGTTTGCCTGTCACCTGGAGTGGCAGCAGCAGGAAGAACCGAGCGCGGCGTGGGAGCTGATTGCCGCCGCCAAGAGCTCTAACGGTGATACTCGTGCCCATGCCCGCGCCTTGCTCGCCAGTTCTCACCAGTTGGGTGGACTCGGCGCCGGGTCCGGCAGCGCTACCCGGCAAAAACGATCCTCAGCCAAGGAGACAAACATGAACGTGCCCTATGGGCTCGACATTATCGACAATTGCAGCGAGTGCGCCATTACTAACGCGGGCTTCTTTTGTGGATTCTCCGATTCCGCGCTGCAGTCGCTGAGTCAGGTCAGCCACATCAGCGTCCTCCCCGCTGGCGCCATCCTGTTTGTCGAAGGGCAGAGTCCTCGCGGTCTGTTCATTCTCTGCTCGGGCAAGGTGAACCTTTCCACCACCTCGCGCGAAGGCAAGATCCTCATCCTTAAAACCGCGGCCGCTGGGGAAGCTCTCGGCCTCAGCGCGGCGATCTCCGGCACGGGTTATGAATCGACCGCCGAGACCGCCACTCCCTGCCAGGTGAATTATGTGGATCGCAACCACTTCCTCGAACTGATGCAGTCTCAGAGCGAGGTCGGCATGCACACCGCGCAGTCTCTGAGCCGCGATTTTCAATCCGCCTATCGCGACATTCACGACCTTGTTCTGACCCGTTCCTCC
>Ga0210394_10002744_pt1 | contig 23593 bp, 17 predicted proteins | sample IncBWC12MmetaG_FD_160121 | JGI IMG/M metagenome (GOLD analysis project Ga0210394, IMG submission 160121) | Forest soil microbial communities from Barre Woods Harvard Forest LTER site, Petersham, Massachusetts, United States - Inc-BW-C-12-M | ecosystem: Environmental > Terrestrial > Soil >... | reverse complement strand
GATCCCAGAAGGTAACTGTACGCGGCAGTGAGAAGGAAGAGGGTCATCGCGGTTTCAATGTACAAGCTTCGCCTCGCTGAACCGCGGCGAGGGCAAGATGCCTTCGCGACAGCCGGCAGAGCCTGCCCTGAGTGAAGCCGAAGGGATGCCGGCGCTACATCAAGGCGAAGCTTGCGATCTTTGTGTAGCGTGAACCTCCTTGCGAGAGCTGGCTCTGATACAGAAAAAACTCGTGGGCCGCCATGGTACCAAAGTCAGGAGTCGGTAAAGCGGCCAATTTTTCCTGCAAATGGTGGAAGTTCTTGTTTGGAGCGTCGCCCTTTTTGCGATGGGGCGCGCCGGAACGTCCACCACCACGGGCCAGCGTGAGGTGAGGAGTGAAAGGATGTTCTTCTTGCGGAATTCCCAGAGCCTTCAGAGACTGGTCGATAGCTTTTGCCAGCGCCGGGAGTTGCGGTCCGGATTCGATTCCAATCCAGAAGACGCGAGCCGCTTTTGCGGTGGGAAAGAATCCGTAGCCGCGGAAGCTCATTTCGACTGGCCCAGTACGGATACCCGAGAGAGCTCGCTTGATTCCTTCCACGGCCTCCTGCGGCTTTTCGCCAATGAATTTCAAGGTGACATGCAGCGACTCGGGGCGGACCCACCGCGCATCCGGCGCGAAGCCGCTTACTCCTTCCATGAAGCGCTGGATGCGCTGTCGGATTGCGGCATCAATGTCGAGAGCAACGAAAATGCGCATGGAAAGCTTTCAGCCGTCAGCTATCAGCTGTCAGCAAGGTGCTCCTGCAGACTGCTTGCTGAAAGCTGAGAGCTGATAGCTGCATTCCTCACATCAGTTTTCTTCGCACCATATCGAGCGCCTGCTGGCTGGCGAAGCGGCGGATGCGTTTGCGATCTCCGGGGAATTTGCGCTCCACTACTTCTGTTCCAGCGTCCGAGGCGAGCGCGTGAAAAACCAGTCCCACGGGTTTCTGGTCGCTTCCCCCAGTCGGTCCTGCAACTCCAGTAACGCTCAAGCCGAAAGTCGCGCCGCTTCGCCGGCGTATCCCCTCCGCCATGGCCTTGGCGACTTCGGAGCTTACTGCGCCGTGCTTTTCGATCAGTTCGACAGGAACGTCGGCGAAGGCAGTCTTCAATTGATTCGAATAAACCACCGCGCCGCCGACAAAATATCGCGAGCTTCCGCCAACCGAAGTGATGCGTTCCGCCAACAGGCCTCCAGTGCAGGATTCAGCGACTGCCAGCGTGGCGTTGCGCATTTGCAGGTAATAGCCGACTATCTGCTCCATGGAATCGCCGTTGTCGGAAAAGACGGAATCACCCAGTTCCTCTTCTATCTTCTCTGCCAATTCGTCGACCCGCGACTGCGCGGCTTCAAGCGATGACGCTCGCGATTTCAGGTGCAGCTGGATTTCGTCGGCTCCCGCCAGGATGGTCGTTTCCACATCCGTATAAAGCTTGTAAATGGGCGCAATGCGGAAGTCGCACGCCGACTCGCCGAGCCCGGTTATTTTCAATTCGCGCGACCCAATAAATTGCGGAGGCAGTTTGGCGCGCAGGCGAGCCAGGCATTGCTCCTCGAACAGCGCCTTTAGTTCATGCGGCGGGCCGGGAAGCAGTATGATGATTCGTTCGCGGCCATCGTATTTTCCGCTCATCCACTGTCCGGGCGCGCTGCCATTGGCGTTAGGAAGCACAGTAGCGCCGGAGATGACGTCCGCCTGCTTCAAATTATTCGTTGCCATCTTCCAACCGCGGGCAGCGAAGCGCTGTTCGAGACTGGTGACGATCGCCGGATCGCGGCGCAGTTCAAGTCCAAGCGCGTCGGCGACTGCTTCCCGCGTGAGGTCATCCTCGGTCGGTCCAAGTCCGCCCATGAAGATGACAACCTCAGCTCGAGATACGGCAAGACTTGCGGCTCCGGTCAGACGTTCGCGACTATCTCCAACAATCGTCTTGAAAATTACTTCCACGCCCAATTGGTTGAGCTTTTCGGTTAGATAAAGCGAATTCGTATCCTGGCGAAAAGGAGTCAGCAACTCGGAGCCAATGGCAATGATCTCGGCATTCACCAATCAAAGTGTAAATGATCAGGCAAAGCAAGATCAGCCCCGGATTTTCTCGGATTCACGCGGACAAATTTAAGGTGCCTGTTCAGGCGGGCACCTCCACTAGCGGCGATCCTTGGATGTTCCAGGCCAGATGATGAACCGCGCTGTTGGTGGCTAGGACGACGGAGCGTCCGGGTGCGAAAGCAAGTCCGACCAGGCCCGCGCCCGCAACTGCCAGCGATGCTTCGCCGTTTGCTGTGATCTTGACGATACCGCGTTTGCCCGAGAGCGAAGCCGCGACGTAGAGATTGCCTTCCGCATCGAAGGCGATGCCCTGCGGACGCCCCAATCCACGGAAAAAAGTCGACACATTGCCTTGAGGCGTGACCTTGTAAATGCAATCAAAGCTGGACGTAGTTGGCCCGGTTACGAACAGGTCTCCATGCGGGGCGAAGGCCAGGTGGTAAGCGGAGATGCTTGGTTCGAGGGTGGCAAAAACGAAGATCTGTCGGTCGGCGCCGATTTTGAAAATGGTGCCGCTACGGTCGCCGACATAAAGATTTTGTGCGCGGTCAAAGGCAATCCCGGTTGCGATGCCCATGCCTTCAGCATAGGAAGACATCGTGCCATTGGAGGCAACGCGGTAAACGGTTCCATCAAAGCGCGAAGAAACGTACATCTGGCCGCTGCGGTCGAACGCGATGGAAGTAGCGTTCATCAAGTCGGCCAGGAAAGGCTTGACGTTGTAGTTGGTGTCGATCTTATAAATGGAGACAGGAACTTTCTGCCCGCGGCTGCCCGAGAAACTGACGTAAATGTTGCCTTCAGCGTCCAGCGCAGGATTGGTCACAGGGTGCAGATTCTCAGCAATGGGAACCGCGACTTTGATCTGATGGGGATTGCTGGAGTGTCCATTAGTCGAAACCACGATGGGGCCCGACGACGCTCCGGCAGGCACACGCGCCACGAGAAATTCGTCTGAACTGATTACCACCGCACCCTCAATTTCGCCAAAGCGTACACGCGGACGCCGCAAATCCTGGGGACGCAGGCCGTGTCCGCTGATTCGTACTTCGCCGCCAGGCAGAGCAGCAGCCGGCACCACCGCTTCAATGTGCGGCTTTCCATTTACGTTCGTCTTACCCAGCAGGCGATCTGAAATTCCCATGGACTTCAACTTCCTCGCGTGGTGCCGTCCCCGACCTACCCTGGCAAAAAGCCAAAATGCAAAGCCAGCTGCATGATGACCAAAGCGTAGAAGCCAGCGGCAACATCATCTAGTACGATGCCGATTCCTTCACGAAGGTGCTCAAGTTGACGCACCGGTGGAGGTTTGACGATATCGAACCCTCGGAAAAGTATAAAGCCGAGCACTATAGATTTCCATGAAACCGGCACGGCAATCAGCGCGATCAGTTGCCCGGCAACTTCATCGATCACGACGAACTGCGGATCTTTTAAGCCGGTAGCGCGGCAAATCCGAGTGGCCGCGGGGATGCCCACAAGTATCGCGACGGCAGCCAGCAAGGTCGCGGCTGCAGGCTGCCAATGGGGATTAATCCATGAACTCACTAACCACCAAACTAAAACAGTAGCCGCCGAAGCCCAACTTCCCGGCCCCGGACGAAGCAGTCCTATACCAAAAAAGGTAGCCACCAGCTTGGCCCAAAGTGGAGCGCGAGACTTAAATGAGATAGCCGACGTCGCACCGCCAGCGTCAATCTTTCCGGAGCCCATGTTTTGGTAGCGCCGCCGTCTCGGCGGCTGTCGTGTGGGCTTCCTGCCCACACCGCTAAAATTTCTCGTCCGAATCGAACGGCGGGGCGTCTTCAATACCCTCGCTCGTGTCCTGCACCGGAGACGAGATTACGTAGGCACCGCTGGCCCATTTCCCGAGATCAATCGTGCGGCAGCGCTCGCTGCAGAATGGAAACTCCGCATCGCCGTTTTTCACCGGCTTTTTGCAGATTGGGCAACGCAGCTTCAACGTGCGCTTGTGAGGCATATATCTTTAGATGATTTTAGCGACTAGATCGTAGTCGTGGGATTCGGTAATCCGGCATCGATAGAATTCGCCCGGCACTGGCTGGAGGCCGTCCGGAACGTCGTTCACAAAAACTTTGCCGTCAATCTCGGGAGCGTGCATCGAAGTACGTCCCTCGAGCAGCAATTCGCTTTCTTCCGATACTCCTTCGAGCAGGAGGTCGAATTCCTGGCCGACCAGCGCTTTCTTTCTCTTCTTGCTGATGCGCCGCTGAATCTGCATTAGATGTTTGCGGCGCTGCTCGATCTCGCGCGCCGGAAGCTTCGCGTCCAATCTGAAAGCGTGCGCCCCTTCTTCGTCGGAATATCCAAATGTTCCCATCCAATCAAATTCAGCCTGGCGCACGAATTCGCAAAGCTGCTCGAACTCGTCTTCGGTTTCGCCAGGAAAGCCGACGATGAAGGAAGTTCGCAAGGTGACGCACGGAATGGTGCACCGCATCTTTTCCATGGATCGGAGAAAGACCTCAGCGCCTCCCCCGCGCTTCATGCGCTTCAGAGCCGTTGCGGATGCGTGCTGCAAAGGCACATCGACGTAGGAGCAAATCTTCTCGTGCTCGGCGATGGTTTCGAGCAGGCGGCCGGTAATCTTGTTGGGGTAGGCGTAGAGGAAACGAATCCAGCGCAGGTCGTTGATGTCAGCGAGTTTTTCGAGCAGGAGGGCAAGCCCGTCCTTGAGGCCAAAATCTTCGCCGTAGCAGGTCGTGTCTTGTCCGATGAGCGTGATTTCACGAACGCCGGAGCGGGCCAGGCGTTCAGCCTCGGCGATTACGGATTCGAAGCGGCGCGAGCGGAACTTGCCGCGCAGCTGCGGAATAATGCAGAAGCTGCAAGGATGATCGCAGCCTTCGGCAATTTTTATATATGCCGTGTATCCGGGCGTGGCCAGGACGCGAGGTGTAGCTTCGTCATAAAGGTAATTCGGAAGATCGGCGATGGCGCCGTCCCATGACTCGCGCGAGAAGCGTCCTTGTGCTTCGCGAGCATCGCCCTCGGGACGCGATGTCAAAATATTGAATGGGGACGATTTGGTTGGCGCCGGTGCAACTCCCGCGGCGGCTAGAATCTTCTCCAATTCTCCGGTGCCAACGACGGCGTCTACTTCGGGAATGTTCTTGCGAATGTCGTCGCGGAAGCGCTCGACCAAGCATCCGGCAACCACCAATTTTCGGGCACGGCCGTCGGTTTTGTGACGCGCCATCTCCAGAATCGTGTCCACGGATTCCTGCTGGGCGCTGGCGATAAAAGAACAGGTGTTGACCACGATGACGTCGGCGTCTTCGGCCCGCGGGACTAACTCAGCTCCCCCGTCCGCCAGCATGCCCATCATGACTTCACTGTCGACCAGATTCTTAGGACACCCCAGGCTGACGAAGCCGATCTTAGGACGAGAGCGTGGACTGGCCTTTTCAGGCGCATTGTCGATGGCTACAGTAGGCTTCTGAACAGGCATGGAATCTTTCTATTCTAACATTGGCGAGTGATTCCGAAGCGCGACTGCGATGGGATACAGAATGCAACCGTTGGAATATGATCGACTGTCATCACGAGCGAAGCGAGGGATCTCGGTTCTTGCATGAAGCAGCGGTAACGGTGGCGCAGCCCAATACCCAGATCCCTCGCTGCGCTCGGGATGACAATGTGTTTTTGGGTCTCTGGGGCGATTCGTGAGTCGACTGACGTGGTTCGGATTATTTGCAGTTACCGCAATGCTAGTTTGCTACGCTTTTGAAAGTCGAAGCCGATGGTTTATTTTGGCATTCGCCGTTGCGTGTCTGTTGGGTTCCGCGTATGGATTTCTCCAAGGCGCCTGGCCTTTTGGAATCGTTGAAGCGATTTGGTCAGTGGTTGCGCTGCGCCGCTGGTGGTTGGCGGCAAAGTGATAATCTTTCAAGCCGCACGCCTTCAAAGCCCGCTCATTTTTCACGCGCCGTCGTCAAGATTTCTTCGTACAGTTCCGGCAAACGCTGCGCGTCCTCAGCCGAACCTCCGAAGCGCGCTGACTCGTAATGCTCCGTGAACTTTGATACTGGTTTTCGTACCATGTCATCTTGAATAGAGACTAAGAATTCCGCAGGCGTCTGCGCGGGTGACTTCGTCCAGCCCCGTCTACCCAGCATTCGCGTCATGCGCTCGTACCAGATGGTTGCGGCCAGGCTGGGAGATTTTTCCGGACGAGCCGCCAAGCGGCGATTACGCAGCCCGCGCCACAAGCGTTTCGCATTCGCACCGAGAATCAGCAGAAACGCAATCACCGCCCCGGCGAGACTCCATTTTCCAGGTGATTCAGAAATGGTGCGCGACGTTCGGCGGGCTGCGGTCAGCAATGCTTCATGACGCTGTCTCGCCCAGTTGCGCAACCGCTGAAACCACTCCCGGCTGTTGCGTGTGGCTTCGCGTCCCAGATTGTATTGATGTCCGGCGTCGTAATTGACGACCCACTCCCGCCAGAATGAGGCCATCGCGTCCAGATACAACATGCTCCGGCTCCAGCCGGTACGCAACTGCGCGGGCGCGGCCGGCGTGGGATCAAAACTGATCCAGCCATAGCCGGGAAAATACGCTTCCACCCAGGAGTGCGCATTGCTGGCGCGAACCAGATACTGCGAGGTGAGGTCGTTAAACTCGCCGGTGCGAAAGCCGTTCACCACCCGCGACGGAATGGCCAGCGTGCGCAGCATGATTGCCATTGCAGATGCGAAATATTCGCAGTGCCCCTGCTTGCGTTCGAAAAGGAAATTGGCCACCGGATCGCGCGGAACCGTGGGTGGAAGTTGCAGCGTGTATCCGAACTTGGTGCGCAAATACAATTCGATCGCAGCCGCCTTATCGTAATTGTTGCTCGCGGAAGCGGTAATCTCTTTAGCCAGCGAAACTACACGGCCATCCACCGTAGGCAGTTGCAGGTAGGTTATAAGGATCTCGGGCGGATAGTCGGAACCGGCAGTACGCAATTCGCTGGCCCCAGGTTGGGCGATATCGGACGTCGCCTCGTAGCGGCCAACAGGATGCTCGGGGTCGAGATCAAAAACAGAATCTCCGTTGTCCATGGCCACCAGACGGTAATTGCCCTGCAGCAGCCGCGCGGTTGGCGCAAGGAAGAACACATTGCTGATCAAGGGCTCCATCAGCACGCGATAGTGGATGGGCTGCGCCGGCCCAGCGCGTTGAGACCTTTTCAAGCGTGCGCCGTTCTGCCACAAAATAAAGCGCCCCGCGCCTACGCTCACGACCGCATGCTGGGCGTGCAGATTGGACCACGTGTTTCCATTTAAGGCGTTCAGAGTTACGCCGCGCCACTTCAGATCGTAGGACCCATGAGGATCACCATCGATTTGAATGTGCATCACCAGCGAGTTGGATTGTTGAATCTCGCCAATCTGTCCCAGTTGCACCTGGTCGCTAAAGCCGGTGCTCATCACGCGGCCACGCGCGAAGGCGGCGAAATACCCATTCGATATGCGCGGGAGCACAAAGAAGATTGCGGCCGCGCCCAGCGATATCAATAGTGCCAGCACCGGTGAGGCGGTGACCAACGAGATCGCCATCTTCCGCTGCGCCAAATCATCATTCGACGACTTCGCTCGCACCGTAGCATTGGCCGCAGCGCTGCGCATCTCCATCAGGATGCAGGTAACGACAGCCATCAGCATAAATGCGCCGAATGCCAGCAAAAAAGTGCTGTCGACAGTGAGCACCGCAGCAGCCAGCACCATGAGAAATGAGATGACCGCGAGAAAATAATAATCGCGGTCGCGCCGCGTCGAGAACAGTCGCACCACCATGACGAAAAGTACGAGGTGAACCGTGGCGCTAACGAACAGACTGGAGAATACGAAGTAGTCTGCGAGATAAAACGCTACATAGCCGAGCGTAAGCGTCGTGGTCCAGGATTCGGGGATAAGCCAGATTCGACGCGTGGCGAGCAGGTATCCGCGAAATAAAAGCGCCGCCATCACCAGCAGAATCGTGGGCAGATCGAGACCGCCGGTCGAAACCAGCGTTCCGAAGCCACACACAACCAGCAGATAAAGCGCGACTTCAAAGTAGCGCTGCACCGCCGTGGGCAGAGGGGCGATCTCGGGTTGCAGGATACGGGCCGAAGTCATGGATACGGTCTATTGAGCGTTGCATAATACAGGGACATTCAATTTCCCATTGTCATTTCGAGCGCAGCAGGATCAGCCGCAAATGCGGATGATCCCGCGGAGTCGAGAAACCTGCTTTCCGCCAGCGCGGGCCAAACAGCAGGTTCCTCGACTTCGCTCGGAATGACAGGAACGCGTTTTTGTCACTTATTCTGCAAATCCCAATGGAGGGACTTCGTACATTGTTGGCGATTTCGCCGGGAAAAGGAAGAGTACGATTGTGATGCTAAAATCGAACAGGTCAGGCATCGGTCCCGCGCGACGCACTCCCGCCAACCCCGCCAGGTCCGGAAGGAAGCAACGGTAACGGGCTCTTGCGTGTGCAGTGGGTCCCCGGTGTCTGACTTTTTCGTTTTCGCTGAAACCGGCGCGCCCGATGAGAACGGAAGGCACAGCTCTACCCACTGATTCCGCATCGCGGGATAGTTTGACCGTTGCTCTCCACAAGCGCTTCTCTAATGGCGCAAACAACTTCACACTCGATGTTGCATTCACAATCGCTCCGGGCATCACCATAGTTTTCGGCCCGTCCGGAGCAGGAAAGACCACGCTGCTCGACTGCGTCGCTGGTCTGGCAACTCCCGGCTCCGGCAGAATTGCCGTCGGCGACCGCATTCTCTTCGACCAAGCTCACGGAAGAAATGTTCCTGTTCAGAGTCGAAACGCCGGTTATGTTTTTCAGGATCTCGCGCTCTTTCCCCATCTCACGGTGGGAAAAAATGTCGAGTACGGCCTGAGCGGTCCGAAAGAAGCACGCAGAAAAAAGAGCGACGCCGCCCTCCAATCTTTTCGCATTGCTAATCTGCGTGATCGAAAACCCAAAGAGATTTCCGGCGGCGAACGTCAAAGAGTCGCTTTGGCTCGCGCCCTCGTTACCGACCCGTGTGTCTTGCTGCTCGATGAGCCGCTGGCCGCGCTCGATGCGGCGACCAAATCAAAAATCATCGACGACCTCCGCACCTGGAACGCTCTGCACAACATTCCCATCCTCTACGTAACTCATAACCGTGAAGAGGTTTTTGCGCTGGGAGAGCGAGTGCTCGTCCTGGAAAATGGCCGCATCATTGCCGACGGTACTCCGCACGGAGTAATGACTGCGCCACGCCAGGAATCGATAGCGCAACTGGTCGGCTTCGAAAACATTTTTCACGCCGTAGTGGGCGCCGCGCACGAAGAGCGTGGCACCATGATATGCCGGATCGACAACAGCACCGTGGAGTTGGAAACGCCGCTGCTGCGCGCGGAATCGGGATCCAGACTATTTATCGGAATTCGCGCCGGCGACATTCTATTAGCTACCGTCCACCCCGTCGGATTGAGTGCGCGCAATGTAATTCCCGGACGCGTACATTCGTTGGAGCAACGGGACGTCATCGTAGTCGTGCGAGTGAATTGCGGCGTCGAGATGGAAGTACACCTCACTCTAGCCGCGCGTGACGCGCTCGAGCTTCAGCCAGGGCGCGAAATCTGGCTGATCGTCAAGACCCACTCCTGCCACCTGATGGCAGCGACGTAAGCTGCCCGGAAAAAGCTTGGGGCACCGAGCGCTGAGTCTGGTGCCCCACTTTGTTCCGTTGTGACTTTGGCAAATCCCGTCACTATTTCTTTTTTTGGTTGCCGCCAGCCGCGCGGGATGCGTCGGCAGCCTGGGCCGCAGCCTTCAACTCCTGGTTTGCCTGAACCAATAGGTCTCTTGCCTTCTCCGCGTGCCCCTGCATATCGTAGCGGTTGTCTTTCTGCGCGGCTTCCACGTTTCTGTTGGCTTCAACTACATGCTGCTGCGCCGCCGCCAGCACAGGATGCACACTTTTGTTAATGTCCTGTACCGGCTCTTGTGCGAGCGCCACACCGCAGAACAACGCCACGCTGAGAATTGTGCCAAGTACCAATCCTGCTTTCGTCATGAAACTCCTCCTTTAGCTTATGGCCGAATTTAGTCTGCCATTCACACCGACGCTTAGATGCAGAATCTGGATTAGCGTTCACCTTCGATATTCTTCTTAACATTGCCATCCCGAGCGAAGCGAGGGATCTGGGTTCTTGCGAGAATGGCGGAAAGGAAGTAGCTATAAAAGCCGCGCAAAACTACCGCAGTCTGCGAGGCCAGGGTTACATAAGAAGAACTATCGATTGTCTGATTGCCACTTTCTGCATTGAGGCAGGCCACACCTTACTGCACCGCGACCGCGATTTCGATGTTTTCGAAAAGGCGTTGGGGATGAAAGTAGTTCACGCGTGATGCGGGTGCCCACTCGCTTGGCCGGACAGCCGAGGGCGGCTGTCCTCACGTGATTTTGCCGACGACCAACGACGAGCAACCAATGACCGCTCCTCACTCCCACTCAATCGTTCCCGGCGGCTTCGACGTTATGTCGTAGACCACGCGGTTGACGCCTTTCACTTCGTTCACGATGCGGCTGGAAATTGTTTTCAACACCTCGTGCGGCAGCGGAACCCAGTCGGCGGTCATGCCGTCTTCGGAGTGGACGGCGCGGATGGCGCAAGTGTTGGCGTAGGTTCGCTGGTCGCCCATCACTCCGACGGACATTACCGGCAGCAGCACGGCGAACGATTGCCAGATCTTCGAATACAAACCAGCTCGCTTGATTTCATTTACTACGATGTCGTCGCATTCGCGCAGAATGGAAAGGCGTTCGCGTGTAACTTCACCGAGGATGCGCACCGCTAAACCCGGTCCGGGGAACGGCTGGCGCTGCAGAATTTCTTCCGGCATACCCAGGTCGCGTCCGATCTTACGGACTTCGTCTTTGAATAATTCTTTAAGTGGCTCGATCAGCTTGAGTTTCATTTTTTCCGGCAGGCCGCCGACGTTGTGGTGCGATTTGATGATTTGCGATGGCCCGCGTACCGAGCGCGATTCGATCACATCCGGATAAAGCGTCCCCTGCACCAGCCATTCGACCTCGCCCTCTTCTTTCTCGATTCGGAGAGCTTGCTCATCGAAGACGGCGATGAATTCGTTGCCGATAATTTTGCGCTTGGTCTCAGGATCGGTCACGCCAGCCAGCTTGCTCAGGAAACGATCGGTAGCATCAACTGCGACCACATGAAGACCGAGCTTATCGCGCAAGTTCTGCTGAACTTTCTCGAATTCATTTTTGCGCAGCACACCGTTGTTTACGAATACGGAGGTCAGGCGCGATGGGTTGTTGCTATCTCGCAGAGCGCGATCCACCAGGGTGGCGGCTACGGCAGAATCCACGCCGCCAGAGAGCGCGCAAATGGCGTGTCCATTGCCCACAGTCTGACGCACGCTGGTGATGGTCGAATCGATGAAGTGTTGCGGAGTCCAGGTGGGCTTGGCGCCGCAAATTTCTAAAGCAAAGTTGCGCAAGATGTCGGCGCCAGCTTGCGTGTGGCGCACTTCCGGATGAAACTGCACAGCCCACATCTTTTTGTCGCCGTTCTCGATAGCGGCGACAGCGTTTGTCGAACTGGCCACTAATCGGAAGCCTGGCGGCAATTCGACGGCTTCGTCGCCGTGCGACATCCACACAGAAAGTCTTGGCGGCACATCGCGAAAAAGCAACGAACTTTTTTTGACCTCTACAGCGGCGTGGCCGTACTCGCGTTTATCGGCAGCCCGCACTTTGCCGCCGAGCGAATGGACCATCAACTGCAATCCGTAGCAGATGCCAAGCACAGGTAGTCCCAACTCAAAGACTCGCCGATCCATGTTAGGCGCGTCTTTGTCGTAAACCGACGAAGGTCCGCCCGACAGAATGATGCCTAGCGGCGAGTAGCTTCGGATTTCATCAAGGCTCGCGGTGCAAGGCAGCACGACCGAAAAGACGTTTTGTTCGCGGATGCGGCGCGCAATAAGTTGGGAATATTGCGCTCCAAAATCGAGGACAACAATAGATTGGGTTTCCACGGACGAGTGTCTCAAATCGACGGAGCAGTGTAAAGAGGCAACGGCGGCCCGCACCGACGTTATTACGGTGTTTTCTCGAAGACAGTGCCGGCCGCTATGGTTGCATGACCTCCGCTCAACGTCGTACCAAAAACCCGACCTGCAGAATCGAGGATTACTCCGGCATAAGGATTTGCGCCATCGCCCGAAGTGCTTCCAAAGGTATGCAGGACCTTCTCCCGCCACGTGCCTTCGGGCGAAGGCATAAGTTCGAACACAACACCGTTGCCATAAACGCCGCCGGCTTCCGTTGTACCGTAAATGTTTCCAGCCTTGTCGAAGGTCAGCGTCTCGTAATAGGGGCTGGCTCCGTCGTTACCGCCGGTGAACGCATGGAGCACTTGCTCCTTCCAACCGGTGGAACTCCGCGTCAATTCGAAAACCACGCCCGGATACACGTACTTGCCACCGCTTGCAGTTGTACCGTAAATATTGTTCTCAGCATCTAGCGTGAGTGTCCCGAACGGCGCGGCTCCATCATCTCCGTCTGTGAACCGGTGCAGCACTTCGAATTTCCAGCGACCACTGGAGTTCGGCGTCAATTCATAAATTGTGCCGCATCCCGTGGTCCCGCACTTTTTTATCATTCCTCCAAAAGCGGCTGTGCCGTAAACGTTGCCGTTCCCATCGAGCACTACGCCGGCACGAGCCATCCCGCCGTCTTTCCCGCCGGTAAATTCATGCAGAACTTTCTTCGTCCAGCCGCCTGAATTAGGGGTAAGTTCAAACACTAGGCCGCATCCAAGAGTTTGATTGATGCAATTCACCAGGCCGCCGCCTACGGTCGTGCCGTAAAGATTTCCCTTGGAGTCGAAGACGACCGAATCACCCGGAGTGCACCCATCGCTCCCGCCGGCGAAACTGTAAAGAACGCTTTCCTGTCGATTATTGGCGCTGAGCTCAAAGACTGTGCCGCAGCTATAAGCTCCCCCTTGCGTAGTTGTTCCGTAAAGATTGCCTGCAGCGTCGAAGGTCAGGCTGCTATAAGGGGTTCTCCCATCGGTCCCTTGGAATATGTGGATAATAGCTTCTCGCCACCGGCCGTCAGCCATAGGACTTAGTTCAAATGCAACGCCATTACCCCCATACGCGCCGGAATTGAAAGAAGTGGTTCCGTAGAGGTTGCCGGCGGCATCGATCGTTAGTCCGGAATAAGGACTCTCTCCATCGACACCGTGAGAGCCGTGCTGACCGAAGGAATGAATTATTTTGTAGGCGGACGGAGCCTCGACGCTGGCCATCGCGGATGACATAACCAGCGCGGCCAACGCGACGAATCGCACAACGAAATATACGTTGTCCTTCAAAACATCTCCGACAGCACTTCTGCGGCTGGGGCAAATCGCGAGCAAGCGGCAGCCATGGTAGCACATGGCGTAAGCTCGACCTGGGACTTTGCGGCGGGAGGGCTAGCAAAAACAAAAGGCTTAAGAAACGCCGAGGCCGAGTTTTCCTATCGCATTAACCGTTAACTAACATAATCCACAGTTTTTCCTCTAACTAATCCGACTGCTATATTTGCTTCTGTCCCTCCGTACCTGACAATTCCTACGGAAACTAGTGTCCTCCTGCATGACCGACTCCGCCGAGTTCAAAGATATCGTCAAGCAGCAGGCGGACATCGTTCGCATCGTCGGCGAGTACGTCAAGTTAAGAAAGGCTGGAGCGCAAAACTATACCGGGCTTTGCCCATTCCACAATGAGAACACGCCTTCGTTTTCGGTCCATGCCACGTTGCAGTTTTTTCATTGCTTTGGTTGCGGCATCTCGGGAGACGTATTCACTTTTATTCAAAAGATCGAAAATGTCACCTTTCCCGAAGCTGTCCGGGCTGTAGCGCAAAAGCTGGGAATCCCGCTTCCAAAGCTCAGTTACAACAGTCCCGCGGAAGCCGAGGAAGCCAAGCTGCGGACTGTGCTGCTCCAAGTCCACGAGCGTGCCGTGGCTTTCTTTCAGGAGTGTCTGCGGCGCCCCGAAGGCGCGCACGCCCGCGAATATCTGGCTGGTCGCGGCCTGACCCAAGAAGTGATTAAAGCGTTTCGGATCGGCTATGCGCCGGATTCCGGCTTTCTGCTGAAAGACCGGCTGAAGGCAGAGTTCGACGAGGAAACGTTGCGGGCTAGTGGATTGTTCTCATGGAAAGAAGGCTCGCAGCCCACGGCCAGCTCTCGGCAAGACTCAAGGTCCCTCGACTCGGCTCGGGATGACAAAGATGCGGGGGCCCTTGCGGAGCAGGTTAGTCCTGATGAAGGCAAGCCAACGGCCGACGACCAACGGCCAACGTCGATTTACTCCAAGTTCCGCAACCGGGTCGTGTTCCCTATCACCAACGAAACCGGACGAGTAATCGCTTTCACTGGACGCACGCTTTTGACCGACGAGAAAGCCGGACCGAAATATTTCAACTCGCCGGAAACGGCGATTTATTCGAAATCGCGGGTACTGTTCAATCTCGATCAGGCCAAAGAAGCCATTCGCAAGCTGGATTACGCCATCCTGGTCGAAGGCCAGATGGATTGCATTTCGGTTTACGCAGCCGGCTTTCACAACGTGCTTGCCAGTTCCGGAACCGCTTTCACTGAAATTCAAGCGAGATTGCTCGGACGCTTCAGCAAAAATGTGGTGGTAAATTTCGATCCGGATACAGCCGGCGCCAAGGCGACCGAACGGACTTTGGGTCTTCTGGTCGAAGAAGATTTTCAGATAAAAGTACTAACTCTCGAAGCTGGATTTGATCCTGATCTGTTCATCCGGCAAAAAGGAAAAGCAGCGTACGGCGAGGCACTCAAACAATCACAACGTTATTTTGATTACCTGATCGAGCGCGCCCAGAGCCAATTTCCAATTCGCAGCGCCGAGGGCAAAGTGAAGGCGCTTAATTACCTGCTGCCGCACATCCAACGTGTCCCCAGCCGAATCGTACGCGACGAACTGGCCCACGAGATTGCGCAGAAGCTCGGCATCGACTCTGCCGTTTTGCGGCAGGAACTGAAGCATGCTGCCACCAACCGATCGGTTGCCAGCGTAAAGGCAACGGTCGAAGGTCAGGTCACCGACGCGGAAAAGCTTCTGATCCGAGCACTGACTTCCGCCGGCGAAATGCAGACTTCGGAACAACATGTTTCAGCGCGCGATGGCGCCGAGGAAGAATTCGATCCCGCGCGCCAAGCCCATTTTGCTCTCACGAATGAGCGCCTGCACCTCGGCTTAGCCACCGAATCCCTGGTCGAAAGCATTATCAACTTAGAGTCGCAAACTATCGATATCGTGAAATTGGCACTGTCCGACGCGGACCGCAATCTTCTGGCCGCCATTCTGATGAAAGAAAATGAGGAACTTTCCCCGGAAAAATTGGAGGGAGCTGTCCGAGCCCTCCGGCGCATCCAATTCAAGCGCCAAATGGACGAAGTGCAGCGGGAGCTGCAGGCTGCGAAAACACACGAACCGGACAGGTTACGCTTCCTGCTGCGTGAAAAAGATCGGCTAAAAAGAGCCCTGATGGATCCGGCCTTATCGGCATCAGGGAGTCACGCTGCGGCTCCCTGAAATACGCTAGGGCCTTGAAACTAAATGCTCTCTTTTGCCATCTAAGTTATTAACGGGCGGGCAATACAGGCAGGCGGAGTCTCTTGCGAAGTTTCACAACCAGAGGAAGCGGCAATTCGTGCTATACTTTAAAGGTTTTGCCGGCGCTAATCCGCCACCTCGCGTTCCCACCGCTATAAACGACGTTTCGAAGTCCTTTTCAAGGACGACTTGAGGATAATCCGTCTTGGCTCTTGACGACAAGTACGACGACATTAAAAAGCTGATCGATACAGGCAAGGAAAAGGGATATCTGACCTATGATCAGGTCAACGATTTAATCCCGCACGATGTGCACTCTCCTGAAGACCTGGACGATCTGCTGACGACCATTGGTACACAAGGAATTGATGTGCTGGAGGGACCAAAGCTTCCCTCCTCTGCGCTCGATAAAAAGTTTGACGAAGATGAAGTTGGCGAAGACGTCGAACTCGATCTCACCCCAGGCGCCCTGGAAAAAACTAACGACCCCGTCCGCATGTATTTGCGCGAGATGGGAACAGTCCCGCTGCTGACGCGCGAAGGCGAAGTTGAAATCGCCAAGCGCATTGAGCGCGGACAACTGCGCGTTCTGAAAGCGCTTTCGCGTTCGCCAATCGTCATCAATGAACTGTTGGCAATGGGCGAAGACCTCAAGAAGGGCGTCCGCTCCATCAAGGAAGTGGTCACCTTCGATGAGGAGGAAATCACCGACGAAATTCTGCAGAACCGGCTGAAGGAATTTACCGGGAAGATTGACGATTTGGCCAAGGCATACAAAAAGGCCAATCAGCTTCTGGAGAAGTTTGCCGCGGTTTCGCAGAAGAAGCGTCCCAAGGACTATCGCCGCTATCGCATCGCGTTGGCCCGCGCCATCGTTGGTGTCTCGCTGTGTGTCCGCAAGCTGGGCTTCACCAACAACGAGCGCAAGCGCCTCATCGACCGCGCCAACAAGACGGTCGACATGATGCGTTCGCTCGACCGTCAGTCGTCGAATCTGGAAAAAAAAGCCGACGCCACCCGTAGTGAAGATCAGCGCAAAGAATACCGGCGGCAGTCTCGCGCCATCCGCACCGAACTGGAAAAGCTTGAAGTCGAAGCCGGAGTGTCCTTCCAGGAGCTCAAGCGCACGCAGCGCGAAATCATCCAGGGGGACATGGATGCGGAGCAGGCCAAGCGAGAGCTGATCGAGGCCAACCTCCGATTGGTAGTTTCGATTGCGAAAAAGTACACCAACCGCGGCTTGCAGTTCTTGGATCTGATTCAGGAAGGCAACATCGGCCTGATGAAGGCGGTGGACAAATTCGAATACCGGCGCGGCTATAAGTTCTCGACTTACGCCACGTGGTGGATTCGGCAGGCGATTACGCGTGCAATTGCTGATCAAGCGCGTACGATTCGCATCCCCGTGCACATGATCGAAACCATCAACAAACTCATCCGCACCTCGCGGCAATTGGTGCAGGAGCTGGGACGCGAGCCTACGTCGGAAGAAATTGCCAAGCGCATGGACATTCCGGTGGCCAAGGTGCGCAAGGTGCTGAAGATCGCGCAGGAACCGATTTCCCTCGAAACGCCGATTGGCGAAGAGGAAGATTCGCATCTGGGCGACTTCATCGAAGACCGCGCCGTGGTCTCGCCAGCCGAGGCGGTGATCAACGTCAACTTGAAAGATCAGACTTCGCAGGTGCTGCGTACGCTAACGCCACGTGAAGAAAAAGTCATCAAGATGCGCTTCGGTCTCGAAGACGGCAGCGAGCACACGCTGGAAGAAGTAGGCCAGTCATTTGCCGTAACTCGCGAACGCATCCGCCAAATCGAAGCCAAGGCGCTACGCAAGCTGCGCCATCCATCGCGCTCGCGAAAGCTGCGCGCGTTCATGGATGGGGTGAGAGACTAGCAAAGTCGTGTAGGGCGGACATTCCTGTCCGCCTTTTGTCACTAGACCGCCTCCCGGAGAAGATTAAGATCGGATTTGACAGGCGCCGTTCAGTACCATTGAAGCCCCGATTTAATCTCGGGGCTTTTTCTTTTGTAGAGTGACGAGCGTGGAATCCAACTGTCGTTCCGCCCCATTCCAGCTTCCCAACATGGAACTCTGACACATTATGTTCATTCGTCACATTGGTTTCATCGCACCAGTCGGTAAAATCAGCTCCGCAGGTAGTGTTTGGAGGGTGTTTCCAGTGAGTACTGGACGCCGCCTGCGAAGCGTTCGAGTGGTTTTCAGCCACTAGGGTTCGACTCCCTCGCCCTCCGTTCGCTCGACCAGCCCAATTTCCTTGCTGTCGGGCTACCTGAGAGTTATTCTAACGTTGCTTCGCAGGCGGCGTTTCAGTGCTAACTCATGGCCCCGGATGGTTCTGGGGCTTTTGCTTTTGTGCGGTCGAAAACACCCGTTCAAGCGAAGCTTGGACGGGGCACCCTTCAGAATAAAATCGTCCCGGCCACTCGCCCGGCGCTCACCGAACAGCGGGATGTCTTATTCTTCCGGGCTTAGAGGGAGCATCGATCCGTGCCGCAGGTGCACGATGTAAACCGATTTGCCTTCGACGACGAAGAGGAAACGATACGTGCCTCGATTGCCGCCGCCGAAAAGTAATTCTCGAATGGGCTGGTCAAACGAAGCGCTCTCGGGAGCAAGCGGGCAGCGTTCGGGGTGCTGGGAGAGAGTCTTCACGCTTTGGCGCGCCCGCCTGATCCACTCGCGAGCCGCCTGCGGCGCACGACGACGAAGGTAGTAATAGGTGGCGCGTAGATCGGCGTCGGCCTGTGGCGTGAGGATAACTTGGTAGAGCATCTGCGATTTTCAGGCTTCGCGTTCCAGTTCGTCTAGCACTTCGCCGGCCGGTCGCCCCTCCCGCCTTTTCGCTTGGGCTAGACCTCGACGTATGCCGGCGACGGCATCCAGGTGATCAGCGACTTCCTGATAGGTGGCGGCATCGAGCAGCACGGCCTCCGCTTTGCCCTTAATGGTGAGCACCAGCGGTCGCCCGGTTTTCTTCATGCGCTTCATCAGGCCGGAGGAGTTGCGCTTAAACGTGGTGAGGGAATGAATGTCTTGAGTCACATCGATCATGATGCGATTGTAGCATCAAATTCGCACCATATTTGATGCGTTAGGGCGAAGAATGCGAAAGGCCAGCCCCCAATCTTGCCAAAAAACAAAGGTAGGCACCCGGTCGAAGCTCACTCGGATGGGCGGCCCGGCCCGGACGGTACACTGTTCACTATGGGACTAGACGAAGTAGCCGCAGACGGTTCCCCAGGTCTCATTCCTCTTGATGAACTTCAAAAGGAACTGACGGGCCTTGAAAATGGTTCTTTCACTTCGCTCTCAGATGATGAGTTACAGAAGAAAATAGGAAATATTCAGAAAGGATTTATCTTTCAAGCTCCAACCTTCCCCATCGGCACTGTGATCTATCGTGCCGTCAGAGTCTCCCAACGCCCGACGCACCAATCGCGGGTTAGTTATCCGGCGGTCGAGTTTGCCAATCATACGGACGACTCAATAGCGTTGGCGACGTAATATTCTACGGAGCAGTCGGCCAGTTTGCTTCATGCCTTCTGGAAATCGAATGTCAGGTTGGCGAATTCTTTGCAATCTCAGCTTGGCTTACTACCAAAGCGATGACATTTAACCACCTTGGTTATTCGACGAAGGTTTTGCAGGCATTAAAATCTAGGCGGGACCTTCCTTTCTTCGCGCGCACGACGGGAGATTCAGAGCGCAATGCGATTCTGCGGGAGTGGCAAGCACGAGTTTTTACCCAACACATCGGGGTTGGGCAGGAACATCTTTACAGATTGCCCATTGCACTAAAAGGGTTTGCTCTGTCCAAAATGGTTCAAATTGACCCTCGTCTCCCAAGAATCTTTTCAGGCGTCATCTACCCATCAGTGGCGATGTGGTTGCTAGCGGACAACATTGCAATTCTGCCATCAGAAGTTAATGCCAAAATGTCACTCCTCGAAGTTATTCTGTTGACCCTTGATTCGATAAAGAAAGTACGCAAAGACGATGGCAGTGTCGATACGCAGTTCGCCAATAAAGCTTACGACTATGCTAGGGCAGATCAGGATGGGAACCTGATATGGGGACAGAGAAGCCAGGTCATTTACCCTCCGGGGACTGATGCCTCACGTTTCACACCACAACTACTGCCGCCTGAGATTCCACGATAAAGTTTGACGCCAGATGAAAAGTGCCCGGTGCCTCCCGAGTGTGGCGGGCTGGACTCACCTTTGCGCGTTTTTGCAAGGGTGGGGAGGTGATCGCAGCTTACCGCATTCCATCTTCCGGATCGGGACGCGGCTTTCGGGGCGGTGCGCAGAAACTTCATCAAGCCTGCTCCGGTTGCCTTTCCTGCCCGCTTCTTGAAGAAATCAGCGGCGGTTTCTACCACTCCCACCTTTTGCGCCACCGCCGCGGCAATCCAGTGATTCAGGGAGACGCCATCTTCTTTCGCCAGGCGCTGCGCGGCCTTCTTGATCGAGACTGGAAGCGTTCACGAATAAGTTGCCTTACGCACAATTTCGCCTTGTCTACAGATTCTTTCATGATGTCTCAGAGGGGAGGTTCCCTCAGGGGCTAAAACCCGGGTTCATACGCTCGTAACGGCCCGGCTGAAGCCGGGCCCTTTCAAGGAGTCATTCTTTCAAAGAATCGTTAAGGAACTACTCGTGAAACGCATTCTAGCAATTCCGCTGGGCGGATTATGAAATTGCAAATCATTCGGCCGCCGCGGCGAAGTGGGGTAGACACGAAACAGCAGGTCCCTCCACTCCGCTTCTCATCCCCTTCGGGTATGAGAAGCTGCGGTCGGCATGACAGTTCGTTTCTCGTCCCATTCGGTCCGGTTCGGGATGAGAGCGGGGCACCCGAGGTTTGCTTGAATCGATGAACAATCCTTAGAAACTGAAGGCCGTTTTCTCTGTGGGCACGTCTAAGGGCACCAGCGGCTTCTCTCAGGAGGAAGACATGAACAAAATGTTTCTCGCAGTGTTGTTTGTCGTGCTGGGGATGAATCTTGACGCACCGGCTTCGGCGCAGAATTCGGATGCGGCGGCCAGCGGTGACCACACCGCTCCCAGTTATGACATGAAGGCACAGTCGCAGGAAGATCTGGGACGTGTGCAGAAAAAATTCGTTGATCTGGCTAACGCGATCCCGGCTGACAAAATGACGTGGCGTCCGTCACCTGACTCACGCTCTTTCGCCGAGGTGTTTCTCCATGTGGCTGGTGAGCGATACGGGATTCTCGCTCTCATGGGAGCTACGCCCCCGGCGGGATTCGACGGCAAAGCCTTTGAAAAGTCGACGACTGATCGCGCCCAGATTGTCGATGACTTGAACAAATCATGGGAGTTTAGCAAGAAGACCATCAATGGCATGAGCAATGCGGATTTCGCCAAATTGCTGCCGAAGCTCGGTCCGCAAGCGAATACCGGCGATGTGATCTACATTCTGGTTGCTGATGCACACGAGCATCTCGGCCAATTGGTAGCTTACGCGCGCGAAAATGGCATTGTCCCTCCGTGGACCGTGGAAGCGCAGAAGAAGGCCGCGGAAAAGAAGACGGAGCAGAAATAACCTTGTAGTTTCCTATAAGGGTTGATACGGGATTATCCCCCTCGGCCTTAAAGATGCCACCGTATTGTCGTCCTCTGAGGTTCACGCTACGTTGCGTCAGAAGAGGACTGTCGGGGTTGGTGTTTCCGTTCGATCCTTCCGCCTCCTCGCGCTACTTGCCCTACGGGCACTCGCTCGTCTGCGTGGTTCAAAAATACGCCAAGTGACGGAGGAGCATCATGCGGAGTCAAGCAAGCGGCTATCCTGCAGTTTTTCCCACCACTTTCAGATTTATCGTGCCATGTCTGTTGACGGCCGTAGTGGCATTTGTGCTGGTGGCGCCCGCGAGCGCCGCCTCCAAACCCCTTTTCGGACGGGAGGTCATCGTCGACAATCAACGCATTACCGGCGAGCCCAGCATTTCGATTGACGGGCAGGACCGGATTTATGTCTCGACGCCGTACGGATTCTTAACCACTGCGAGTTTCGTTTGGCGGTCTACGGATCACGGGATGAGCTTTCACCTGGTGCCGGGCAATGCTCCGCCGGTCGGAAAGCCGCTTGTCACCTGTGCCGGCGGCGGAGACTCGGGGCTGGCCGTGGACACGAAGAACCGGCTTTATTTTGTCGATCTGCAGGGGCTGACGGACGTGAGCAACAGCGTGAGTTCGGACCAGGGTGCAAACTGGTTGACGACCTGCGACGCGGCCAACGATACCGGCGTCGACCGGCCATGGATCGCGGCGTTTGGCGATCCCCAATCGGGTGGCGCGCTTTACCAGACGGTGGATGAAGTCGGGCAGTGCATCGGCTCGTGCATACCGAACCTGGGCGAAGTGGGGAGCAATATTGTCGAGCTCACGCGATCGCAGGATGGAGTAACATTCACGCCGCTACCGGCGCAGCAGATCGAGCCGGATGGGATCGTTTCTGCGATCAAGACTGACGCCCACGGTGGAGTCTACATTTCGCACACCGCGCTGGTGGGTACGAATGGCAACATCATTAATGGATCGGATGCGAATGGAAACAGCAACGCCGTTGTCGTGGTGCGTTTCCCCAACGGATATAACGAAACGACAGCCATTCCACTGAACGGCCAAACATTGTGTCAGGCGCAACCTACGCTTTGCACCACAGAAGTTGTTTACGCCGGAGCGCTCGATAGTTCGGGGAACAGCACAATAACCGTTGGCCAGGATTTTGCGCCTATGACGATCGATGACGCTGGAAACTTGTATGTCACCTGGGCACAGGCCTCCGTAAATACTTCAACCGGCCAGGTAAGCGGTTCGAGCCAGATCTACATGGCGGTTTCGACAAATCATGGCGGGACTTGGGGACCTCCTGTACGCGTGACGGCGGCGACGCCGAATCTCCAGACTAGCCTGTTTCCGTGGATCGTTGCGGGTGATGCCGGGCGGGTGGACATCGTTTGGTATGGAACTCCGACGCTCGGCTCTTGCCCCAGCCAGCCCTGCGGATCGAGCGCCATTACGGCGCACTGGTCGGTCGTCATGGCGCAGAGCTTGAACGCCATTGTGAATGGAAAGCCGAATAGCAATCCGAGCTTCACGACCACCGAGATTTCGGAAGTTTCGAACCACTACGGGTCGATTTGTACTTTTGGAATTTCCTGCACCACCGGTGGGGACCGGGGATTGCTTGATTTCATCAGCGTCACCATCGGCCTTAAGGGAGAAGCCAACGTGGTTTGGGCGGACGCGGTGAATCAAGATGATGGATCAACTTCCGCAGCGATCATTGGCTTTAACCGCCAATACGCGGGCCCGAGTCTCTACGCCAAGGTCGGCCAGGTAAACGGCACCCCGCCGGCCACTGGGCACGCACCGGGATCGCCCGATGCCATCTACTCTGCGAACGGCGAGGCAGTACAGGCATCAGCGAACCTGGTGCTGAAACAAGCTTCAGTCACCATGCCGGATTCGCAGCACTATAACTTCACTATTAATGTGCAGAGTCTCAGTACGCTCGCTGTCTCACCGACGCTCGGAGGAACGGATGCTGTGTGGCTGATGCGCTGGGAGGTGCCTGACCCCAACGGAGCCGGCCATACCTACTACGCGGCCATGGAGTCAGACAACGGCCAGGCGCCGACCTTCTTTGATGGAGAGACTACAACGCTGGCGAGCGGTGAGGGCTTTTTCTTGACTTACCCACCCACTCACGCGATCCAGGGAAGTTATACGAATGCCGGAAACGGCGGAACCATTACGTTCACGGTCCCAGTAGCTGATGTCGGAGGCAATTCCAA
>Ga0210394_10002743_pt1 | contig 23602 bp, 18 predicted proteins | sample IncBWC12MmetaG_FD_160121 | JGI IMG/M metagenome (GOLD analysis project Ga0210394, IMG submission 160121) | Forest soil microbial communities from Barre Woods Harvard Forest LTER site, Petersham, Massachusetts, United States - Inc-BW-C-12-M | ecosystem: Environmental > Terrestrial > Soil >... | reverse complement strand
CATCCGCCTGCGCTTTCCTTGCTCGTACCAAGTTGCGAAGCTTCGCGTCTGCCACTCCCTTACGGTCGCGGTTCGGAAACTCTTTCTGAACCGCGCGTGTTAGCAAGCGGTATTGGGAATTCGGCATACGCTAATTTCCGCTACTTGGTACTCGGTTTGGCCTGGATAAGCAACAGAGGGACGTCCCGAAAACTTTGGTGTCCTCGGTGGGAGACGAACCCACGATCTGCTGAATGAGAATCAGCTATCCTTGGCCAACTAGACGACGAGGACAAACTCTTGGCGGAGCCAGCGGGATTCGAACCCGCGGTCTCAAGCGTGACCAGCTTGCGGGGACGGCCGGACTCCCCTATGACTCCGTAAAGTTGGTATCCCGCCCGGGACTCGAACCCGAATCTGAACGTTCGTAGCGTTCTGTCCTGATCCATTGGACGAACGGGACACATGGTAGCGCCGGCGAGAATTGAACTCGCATCCAGAGATTGAAAATCTCCGATCCTAAACCGTTAGACGACAGCGCCAAAATCAATCCTTAAACGGATCAAACTCGTTTTCTCCAGCCATGGCGACCCCGAGCGGCCGCAGTGTATGAAGAATCCGAATGGTTCCTTCGTGTTCCTCCAGCACCTCCGGTAACCGTTTGTAACAGTGCGGCGATTCATCGACGCCCGCTCCGCGAAGGGTCACGTTCTCTCGCGATATCCAGTCAATCATCATTTCCGCGGTGACCAGCCCGGGCCGGACTACAGCACCTGTCCTTCGATCCGTCTTGCCTTTGGCCTGCATTCGGCCCATCACTCTGCCGGCGCCGTGAACGGTTGAGTATAGAGTCTTATCCGCGAGCTCGTTCTCTACGCCCTCGATGATCACTGAGATATCGCCCATTGAGCCGCCCACGAATCCCTTCTGTCCAGGGAACGCCGGCGTTGCGCCCTTGCGGACAACCCACAGGTCACGACCGCCGTGACTCTCGCGCCACGCGAAGTTGTGATGGTTGTGAATCTCCTCGATGACGTTCGCGCCAAGAATCCGTGCCACGCGTGAGCAAACCCAATCCCGGCCGGCATACGCATACAACCCACCAAGCCGCATCCCTTCGAGATACTGGGCCCCTAGATCCGACGCCACCGGCAAGATGCAGGGATCAACGTCCATACCGTCGTTCGCACCTGCCGCTTTCAAGAACCATGTGGCCGTTTTGTGGCCAAGCCCACGGGATCCGAAGTGAACGCCGATCCACACTCGGCCCAGCTCGTCTTCAAAAATATCCACATAGTGGTTTCCACTCCCCACGGTCCCGAGTTGCTGACGCGCCATCTCCTTGAGTGGCTTGCATGCCTCCACAGCCCACGCCGAATCGTCAAACAGCGCATGATCCACCCGCTCGTCGTCATTCTTTCGGCCAATGCCGAAGCTGATCGTGTTCCAAACCTGGTCCATGATCTTCCCGATGTTCGCCTTCACCTCCGCCGCGGTGGCGTCCGTGAGCACTGCCTTATTGCCGCAAGCGATGTCGAATCCAACACCGGAGGGCGAGATCGAGTCGGTATACGCTACTACGCCGCCGATGGGGACTGCGTAGCCCTTGTGATCGTCGCCCATCAGCGCTACGTGATCCGCCGTACGGGCGCACCTCCGTATCTGCGACATCGCTCCTTCATCTACCGTCGCCCCGAATACTGGAATCCCGTCAATCATTCGCATACGATTCTCCTTTGGTGAGACCGGAGGGATTCGAACCCTTCCTGATTCTGGTTAAAAGCCAGATGCTCGGCCACTGAGCCACGGTCTCGAATACTTTGGTGAGTCCGGGGAGAATTGGTATGGAGCGGCGTGTCCGCTCCATTGTGATTGAACTCCCGCGTTTCTCGGTTAAGAGCCGAGTGCTTTCCGTCTTAGCTCAGCTTGGCTTAGCTGCGGACCCGGTCTGGTAGCTCCCCCACGGATCGAACGTGGCGTCCCCGGCTTATGAGGCCGGCGCTTTCACCCTGTAAGCTAGCTAGAGAGCCAAAATGGTTGCGAGGCAGGGGCTCGAACCCTGGTAGCGAAATTCAAAATCTCGCGTCCTGGCCGCTGAACGACCTCCCATCGAGCCATTGGAACGCCCGCCGCGGATCGAACGCGGGACCTGCCGTTTAGAAAACGGCCGCTCTAATCCAACTGAGCTACGGGCGCCCATCCCTCCGAAAATAGACCGCATAATAGAGCACAATCGCGGCGACGCCAGCCGCGTAACACACAACGACGGTCCGATCTTCGATATTTGAAAGATCTTCGATGTTTTGTCTCCTTTATTCTGGCTCTACAACGTCTGGTCCCTTCGGCATGAGTCGAGCATGCGTCGATCGGTTATCAGCCGATTGCTCTGCCCTTGAGCTACGAAGGGTGAATAAAATGGTGCCCCGTGATGGATTCGAACCACCGACGCCCAGTGTGTAGGACTGGCGCTCTGACCGCTGAGCTAACAGGGCATGGCTCCGAGGGCTGGACTCGAACCAGCGACGGGATATTTTCCTCCTGATTAACAGTCAGGCGCCTGCTACCAACTCGGCTACCTCGGAATAAAGAATGGTCGGGGATCGGTGAATCGAACACCGGATCTCTTGTGCCCAAGACAAGCGCCTTTCCACTCGGCTAATCCCCGATTCGCAAACATTCAATTGTCAAAGAACTGGTAGCAGCGCACGGACTCGAACCGTGATCGCTTCCTTCGGAGGGACGCATCCTATCCGTTGAACGACGCCGCCAAATTGGAACAGGCGTTCGGACTCGAACCGAAATCTCCTCGTGAGGACCGAGGCATTCTGTCCCTTGAACTACGCCCGCATGGGGTGGCCGGAGAGAATCGAACTCTCGTGGACTGGTTCACAGCCAGCCGCCTGAGCCACTCGGCTACGGCCACAACTGGTGGATCTCCGGGGAATTGAACCCCGACATCTTCCTTGCAAGGGAAGCGTGCTCCCGTTATCACTAGAGACCCGAACTTGGAGCGATCTATCGGAGTCGAACCGATGTTCCGACGTTGGCAACGTCGCGTCCTTGCCGCTAGACGAAGATCGCAGATGGAGCGAACGGCGAGAGTCGAACTCGCGTCTCTGGTTTGGAAGACCAGGGCACCAGCCGCTATACCACGCTCGCTTACCAAGGCCGTGCGCTGCCGCTTGCGCCACGCCAGAACGACTTGGAGCTGGAGCGGAGAATCGAACTCCGGTAACCGCGTTACGAATGCGGCGCTCTACCGGCTGAGCTACACCAGCACTAATCCTGTAATTCCTTGAATTTACGCCGCTAAGCTTAGGAGTTTTGTTGCCTAGCGGCTGAATTGGTCCGGGCGCGTCGCTTCAAAAGTGACTTTTCCGGATTTGGGGTTTCTGGAGCTGGCGGCAGGAATCGAACCTGCGAGGGAAGCCATACAAAGGGCTCCGCCCGCCACGGGCGCCAGCCCGTGTGTTCCTGTCGTTAATGTGCTCAGCATCCGCACGAATCAATAATGCCAGAGGAATTCGTGTATGTCAACCGTTACTTCGCGTGGATAGTGGCTCAATTTTGAATCTGGAGAAACATTAACGTCTTGTGATAACATCCGCGCGTGATGTTCGTGCTCCCAGGAGACGGGACAAGCTACGTCTCTCAGGCACCGTCTTGGGCTTGATGTCTCTGCCGCACGCGAGGGAATGTCCTCATGAAGTACCTGCCGATATTGAAAACGTTCTATCCGGAGTGCTCCGGCTGAAGAGCGCCGGTCGAAGCCGGAGATGTTTCGCCTGGTACCGTTTATGATCCTCAAGTTCGAGCTGGCAGTCCCGTCAATGCCGCGCAAAGCTACTCTCCGCCGGGAATGGAATCGGGGCTACACGAAGGATCAAACATGACAATTCGAGGAATTTTCAGCGTAGCCTCTCTGCTTGTATCTGTCGGGGGCCTTCACGCTCAATCCCAGTCTTGCGCGGATCGGCGGCAGTGACCGGCGCAAGGTGCGAACCTGGAGCACAATCAACACGACTCTCAGTCCCTGCGGGAGATCCGGTTCGCCATGATCTTGCGGCTCACCTTGAATCCCAATCGGAAGTAGAGTTCGATAGCGCGATGGTTCTCAACGGCGACATGGAGCCAGGACACAAGGCCTTCTGAGCGATGCTTCCGCACCAATTGCCAGATGAGGCTGGCGGCGAATCCGTTGCCACGATGGGCGGGGTGGGTGCAGACACCGCTGATCTCGGTATAGCCTTCGAGCATCAGGCGCTCGCCGCCCATGGCGATCAATTCACCACCCGATAGCACGCCGAAGTACGAGCCCATTTCACAGGTCCGCTTGCGAAAGAAGCCTGGGAACGCGAGGTTAGTGAGTGCGACCATCTCCGGCGCGTTTGCGTCGGAGAGTTGGACAATCTCCATCGCCGGAGCGGGCGGCGTGACCTCTTCGGGCAACACCATTTGTAGGCATTCCAGAGATTCCTCGAAGGCAAGCTCCGGGATATGCGGGTAACTCTTCCCGATGACCCACACGGACTCGCCGGGCGCGAGCAACGAATGAAGCTGTTGTAAGGCAGCTTTGCTCGGCTCAGCCACCGCGGCAAATGGGGCGACTTCGCCAGGATAACGGCACGCGCCGCCAGCGGACACTGCAAGGTGGCGATGTTTGGTTTGGAGAGCGTGCCAAGTCGGATTGGCGAACAGACTCTCGGGCAAATCGCTCATCACTTAGAACATACACGACGAGGCTACTCCGGTGCCGCAAGAGACGATGGCGACGATGCGCCAGCGACGCACCGAGGGTCAGTGGGAGGAGCGGAAAACTGGTCTCCCGGGGGTGCGCTCCCCGCGCGGTTGATATTAAGTAATGGAAAAAGATGGGGTTACGGGCCGCAGTGCCCGCGGGCGCCAGGGTCGCCTCATCGTTAGTGCTTCGTCACCACAGTCACCCGCGGGTGACGATCTGGGTGACGACGCGCCCATTGGAGTAACCATCTTTTCACCCGCCGGTATGAACCGTTAGCCGCCTGCGGGCGTCTAACAGTTAAGACACAGTGGAGGAACCCGTTGCATGGCTGCAAAATCCAAGTATGATGAGTTGCGCCTCAAGACCGACCGGCAGTTGATTGATCTGGCCAACGCCGAGTTGGATCTCGCCATCCGCGATGCACGCGAAGCTTTGCAATGTGCCGAAAACTCGGCGTCCGCCCAAGCTCATTACATGCTGGCGGAAAGGGCCCAGACACAGGCTGCCCGCTTGATCCGCCTCACCAGCGGAATCGGCCAGGACGAACGGAGAGGCGTCGACACCCGCTTGGAACATCTCCGGGAAGTGCTCGAAGGATTATCCGCGCTCGGCTCCGCCGCGCTCCCGGCCGGAGACAGGACTCCGGCCCTTGCTCGCGCCTTGTGGAAGGCCAGAGATTGCCCCGAGGGGTCACCGGAAGAGGATTGGTTCCGAGCGGAGCGGGTATTGAAGCTGCACGCCGCCTGCGTGAGCAGCTAGGCGCCGCAACCGCCGTTCACGAAAAGTATCCCCCACTTCTATCAACCTCCACCTCCGTGGGGAGGGATGAGATGGCGGGAGCCTCGCGATAGGGGCGCTGCCCCGCTGCGAGCGGTCTCTCATTCAAGCGGCCTCGCCTCGAAGGCCGTCACCGCGCCATCTTCGACGGCATAGCGCAGTTCGATTGGATGGCAGCACACCTCGCAGTCCTCGACGTAGGTTTGGCTTCGCACGGACGTATCCAGCACCATTGAAATCTCCTCCCAGCAGTAGGGGCAGGAGAAGAAGTATTCCATGAATCTAAGCGTACAAGGATCGCCGGAGAAGGAACCTCGCGCGCGCCTTACGCGGCGGGCCCGCTGGGACGCGTGGACGCATTCCACCTCGATTTCGAGAACCTTCTATACATTAAACGGCATCCGATGTGTCCTGGTGTCCAGGGCGGAGCCCTAACTACTTACCGGCGCAAAGTGGACTGAAACCACTCCCTGTGGTCGCGGCTTAAAATTGGCGCTCCCAATTTTCAGCCGCTTACAGAGCCGTGACCAGAGGGAGCGGTTAGAACCCCTAATTTTGCGCCGGAAAAGTAACTACCAGCCCGTGGCAGAAGTAGCTTGCGGGTCACAGACCTGCCCCACAGGGCTGCGAACCGTTGACTGGCTGTTGTGGGGCAGGTCTGCGACATGTCTGCGACCTGCCATTTCCGGGGCCGGACGAGTTCTGCCACGGGCTGCTAAGCGCCAATGTAGGTGGCTGCTTTGCCGCCGCCCTTGATCTGCTCCATCATCCCCATCATGTCCCAGTTCTGCCAGCCTTCGACAAGCTTGCCGCCCGCGGCACGAAGGATCGAAATGCCGGTGACGTGGATAGTTACTCCGGTCGGAGCAATGCCCAGGCCGCCGCCGGTGTGCTTGGCTGTGCAGGACCATCGGACACAGATCTTATCGCCCTCCGCGATGGTGTCCTCAACGTCCACGTGAAGGTCGGGGAATGTGGCGCGTAGCCGGTCATAAAAGGGATAGAAACCTTCGGGCCCGATCGAGTCGATCCCGCTCTCGTGAAGCACAGCGTCCGGCGTAAGCATTTCAGCAATCGCTTCGCGCCGTCTTTGATTCCAGACCTGCTCGAACCAGCGCCGTCCCAAATCCCGTTCTGAATCAGTCATACGTATTCTCCGTGTCCGCATTTTACTTCGCAAGGCTGCCCCGGTGAACATTTCGATTCCCGGGCTGGTTCCCAGGCATCGGTACAATCGTGGAAGCCTTTAATCTTCCGGGTGGAGACCGCCACGCGACGCTTGCTTGTGGCGCTCACGCTTTGCCTATCGCTCCTCTGTCCGGTCGCGCCGCCGATTGCCGCGCAACAGGCATCGGACCAGGAGGACCCGAAGACCAACCGTCTACATCATGCGCACTGCAAGAAGTATCACAAGCCCGCGCAGGGCCGGCTCGGCCCTCCAAAATGCCAGAAACTCACGAAGCCTCCGCCCGAGCCCGGCTCCGTTATGCGGGCGTGTTCCTTGGTTAAAAGGAAGGATGCCGGTATCTGCGAAGGGATTCCTGACGCGCAAGGTGTACCATCCACTGGAATGACGCGCTGGTGAGTGGTGGGTGTCTCCGGAGGTCTTGCGCTAAGTTTATCTGGATGGGAAGTCGGCGAGATGCACACCGCATACCTCGTGGTTGTTCTGGCGTTCGCGCTCATGGTGTCGTTTTCCGGCATCGGGAAAATCCGGCGCGATCGGCGTCAGATTAAAGTGATCCACGAAACCATTGGCCTCCCGCTGAAGCACTTTGCCGGGGCAGTGGGACTCGTGGTTGGAATCTGGTAGCCGCCCCGGCAAAATCGGAGGTTCATGGCCTCAATCCTGTTGATAGAACAGGGGCGGTTCGGTTTGGTCCTTATGGATGGTCCCCTCGTGCGCCTCCACCATCTTCCGCACTTTGTCGATGGACTTCTTGGTTTCTTCTTGCAACCTCTTCAGATCTTCGGGTTCGGGATCGGTCGGCATCGTAGCGTCAACTTTCTCCCCTGGCTATGGGGTTAGATCGCTCCATGGGCGGAGCGTTACACAGATTCCTGGTTGCGTTCGATCTTGCGACAACAGCTTCGTCGAGTTCGTCCGGTCAGCTCGGCAAGGCGCTTCTCCTTCATCCAGCTTACCCGTCGGCAGCTCAAGCATTACAGCGGTGGGCCATTTGTTTCCAATACTTCGGAAGTGTCACGAAATAACCGATGCAACCGCTTCCTTCGGTCGCGGCTCGGAAGCCGTTACGGAGCCGCGGCCAGAGGGAGCGGTTAAACGCGGCAAATGGACTGGTTATTTCGTGACGGGCCCTTACGCAGATTGAGAATCTGGAACATCGTCAATCAAAATGTTCCGTACGAGCGGCACAGAGCCGGAGCGGCCCCTTCGGGCCAGAAACCGGCGGCGGTCCGGCCACGACAGGCTCCGTTGTGCCGATCGGTTTCTGGTAAGTGTCGGCTACGCGGCCTTGATAACTGGGGTCGAACTTAAGCCCCGGCACTCGACGAGTCAGGAACTCGGGCTCAGCCCGCCCGGGTCAGGCTCCGTTGTGCGGGCGAGTCTTTCAAGAGAAGCCGGCCGCGACCCGCAATCGGTACCGCAGCAACGGTCCCGATGAGTACGCCTCGGCCGAGCAGATCGCGCAGGGCGCGGCTAACGGCCCTATGGGCAGGTCTCCGGACTGCCATTCGGCGAAGATTCAAATTGACCAATCCCAGACAGTTCGTGTAGTATTGTTACAAAGTTGTTAGAGTCGCGGTTTCCCACCGCTGGCTTTTCCCGCGAACCCGCGTAGGTTCACGCTCCGCTCCCAAAATTCAACCAGCCACGTCTGGTGCTTTAATCGTTCCAGCAAAAGGGGTGAACCTTGCTTACTAAATCTGTCGAAATCCATCTAGCGAAATTCAGAGCCGTACTCTGGGGTTGCGTGTTTCTCGTTGCGATTCAGAGCGCGGCTTGGGCGCAGACCGCAGGTTCCGGGAGCATTACGGGAACCGTCAAGGATGCTGCCGGCGCCCTCGTGCCCGGAGCGGCGGTGCTGATCCACAGTAACGATACGAATAGCGACCGGACGCTGGTGACCAATCAGGACGGCCTGTACCTGGCGAGCTTCCTCCAACCTGGTCCGTACGTGGTTACGTTCTCGAAGCCGGGCTTCGCGACGCTGGTGCGGCAGGACATTACAGTTCAGGTGGGACAAACCGCAACGATCGATGCGCAATTGCAGGTATCGGCAAGCGCTCAAACCGTAACGGTTACGGGCGAAGCGGCAATCGTCGACCCGGACAAGACGGACGTGTCGCAGGTGGTGAGCGCGGGATTCGTTTCCAATCTGCCAATCGCCGGCCGGCGGTGGGAGAGCTTCGTCTTGCTGACTCCCAACGTGACCACCGACGGCGGAACCGGCCTAGTGAGCTATCGTGGAATTTCGGGGCTGTATAATTCGACCTCCGTCGACGGCGCCAATAACAGTCAGGCGTTATTTTCGGAAACGCGCGGGCGCAGCACTTTGCCTTACATCTATAGCCAGGATTCAATCCAGGAGTTTCAGGTGGAATCGAGCAATTACAGCGCGGAGTTCGGTCAGGCCGCCGGCGGCATCAGCAATGCCGTTACCAAGTCCGGCACCAACAGCCTGCACGCCGACTTGTTCTATTATCTTCGCTACCCCAAATGGAACGCGCTTGATCCGCTGGCCAAATCGCAGGGGAATTACAGCCAGCCGATTCACCAGCAGCAGCAGTTCGGCGGCAGCATCGGCGGACCGATTGTCAAGAACAAGCTGTTTTTCTTCTTGACCTACGACGGTTCGCGCAAGGTGAACCCGATTCTTTACACCAGCACCGTGTACAACGCGCTGGGCAAGACGCTGGCTTGTCCCGCTGGAGTCACGGCGGCTATATGCGCGGCGGCGAACGCGTACCTGGCGGCCCAAACCGGGGCTTTCGCCCGTATTTTTTACCAGGACTTGGGCTTCGGCAAGCTGGATTATCAGCTCAACTCCAGAAATCGGATCAGTTCGTCGCTCAATGTCCTGGACTTCCACGCCCCCAACTCGTACACCACCAGCACCACCGCTTCAAACAGTTCGCCCACCACGAACGGTCCAAACGTAACCCATGAGCGCATCTTCATCGCCAATTGGGACTCGGCCATCACCAATTCGATCGTCAATAACATGCGCTTCCAATGGGGACAGGATCTGGAGATCACGGGCGCTAACTTCGGCCCGCCCAGCGTGACGATTTCCGGCGTGGATACTTATGGAATGCCCAATGCCTTGCCTCGCGCGGCCGAACCCAACGAGCACCGCATTCAACTGACGGATGTGGCCACCATGGTTCGCGGCAAGCATACGCTGAAAGCGGGATTCGACGTCAACCTGATTCATGAGGTGATGATCAATCTGTTTCAGGGCGGCGGCATTTATAGTTACTCGCCTTCCGGCGGCGCAGCGGCGGCGTTTTCCGCCTGGGTCGAAGACGTGACCGGCACCAACGTGGGAGACGGACTGACCGGCCGGCACTGGACCAGTTTCACCCAGGTTACAGATCCGATCACTCACGTCGGGAAAGACGATTTCTGGATGAAGGAGCCGGACGCGTTCTTAGAGGACACCTGGAAAGCCCGCCAGAATCTGACCCTGACCCTGGGCGTCCGCTATGACATTCAGATGGTGCCGCAACCTCCCCGGCCTAACACCGCGACGCCGCTCACCACTCTCTATACCTCGAAGATCAACATCGATTCGAATAATTTTGCTCCGCGTATCGGTCTGGCTTGGAGTCTGGGAAAAGCCGGCGTGCTTCGGACGGGCTACGGAATGTTCTATGCCCAGACTCCTGGAAGCACCTACTATGCCGACCGTGTGGAGAACGGTGTTTTTCAGCAGACCTTTGTGTGCGGAAACCCAACGCAGTGCCCTTCGCTGACTTTCCCCAATGTCATCTTTACGCCGCCGGGGCCGCCGATGCAAGCTCCCTTTGCGGGCGCGCTGACTCCGGCTGTGACGAATTTCACGCCGCCGGCGGGCACCAACCTCGTGCATGGTCTGGCGCCCGATTTCGTAAATCCTCTGGTGCATGAAGGAGACGTCACCTATGAGCTGCAATTACCAAAGAACGTGAGCTTTACCGCGGCCTACGTGGTAAGCCGCGGACTGCATCTGCCGATTTACGTCGACGCCAATCTGGGGCCCGCCACAGGCACGAAGAGCTACGACGTCGTCAACGCTTCCGGCGCGACGGAGAGCACCATAACGGAGCCCTTCTATACAACTGCGTCACGCATCAATTCCGGCGTTGGCGACATCCTTACGGGATTCAGCGATGTGAACTCCTGGTATAACTCGGCGGTGATTACGGTGCGGAAGCGTCTCAGCCACGGGTTCGAATTCCTCGCTAATTACACGCTTTCGAAAGCCATTGACGGCGGACAAGTTTCCGGCGCGAACGGCACGTTCTTCGGCACCGACCCGCCCATCAATCCGCTAAACCGGAAGCTGGAGTACGGCGCCTCGGATCTGGATCAGCGCAACCGGTTTGTCGGTAGCGCCGTATGGGCGCCGCCTTTCCGCAAGATCGGGGCGAAACCCGTGCGCATGTTGCTCGACGGCTTCAACTTTTCGCTGATTGAGACGATGGGCTCCGGCCAGCCTCTCACCGAACTCATCAACAGTTATCCGTCAGGAGGGGCCGACAGCGGAGTCACCGGCGGGCTGGTGACCAACAGCGGTGGGTTGATCGGCGGACGCGCTCCCTTCCTGCCGCGCAACAACTACCGCCTGCCGGACATCTATAACACCGATTTCCGCATCGCCCGCGAGTTCCGTCTCTTTGAAAAAGTGCGGCTGTCCCTGGTGGGCGAAGCGTTCAACCTCTTTAACCATACGATCATTACCGGCATCGGGCCGTCGAGCACGAACTCCGATCCTCTTTCGTTCAACTATACTGCGGCTGGATCCGGAGTCTGCGCCGGCCATAGCAACGCATGCATCGTCCCAAACTCGGCGTTTCCGGCGGTCACCGCCACAACGAACGCAATTTACGGAGCACGGCAGTTGCAGGTTTCCGGGAGGATCTCCTTCTAAGGAGCCGTCACGAAATAACGTAGCCAACCGCTTCCTTCGGTCGCGGCTCGGTTGCTGATTCTACTCTGCGGCCGCCCCTCGTGAACGCCCGAAAATGGCAGCTCTGAGGCGGTCTCTTCCCGTTCAATCGGGCTCCGCCGGAGGCCCGGCTGAGCCGCGGCCGGAGGAAGCGGGCTTTAGGTACTGGCTACGTTATTTCGTGGCGGCTCCTAAGCCCACCCTCCAGGCGCACATTCAGCGCTGCTGGCCGTCGAAAAGTGACATAGCGGGCCGGTGCTTCTCGCCTTGTAGACCGTCAGGCGGAGGCTGATTGAAGCGCCGGGCGCCGCGCTGACGACGCGCCTTCTTTCACCGTACCCTATCCGTTACACTCGACGAATGCTCCTCTGCCCCGTCCGGGGTTGCCGCTTAGCGCTGGTGCGCGACGACCGGCATCTGCTTTGCGCGCGCGCGCATTCGTTCGACATCGCGCGCAGCGGATACACCAACCTGCTCCAGCCGCAGGACCGGCGATCCAGGCAGCCCGGGGACACCAGAGCTGCGGTCGCCGCGCGGCGGCGATTGCACGACCTTGGCGTGACCGGACCGCTGCTGCGCGCGATCGCGGAGATTGTCGCCGCACAACCCAGCGACGTCGTTCTCGACGCCGGCTGCGGCGACGGTTTCTATCTCGGCACGCTCGCCCGCGAGGCCGGCTTCGATGCCCATGGCCTCGATATCTCGACCTTCGCCGCCGATGCCGCCGCGCGGCGTTACCCTCCCGGCGATCGATGCGAGTGGATCGTGGCCAATGCCGACCGCTTCGTGCCCTACGCCGATCGCTCCTTCTCGATGGTCCTCTCGATCACGGCGCGGATGAATGTGGGCGAATTCCGGCGCGTTCTGCGCGACGACGGACGCCTCCTGGTGGCTCTTCCCTCGCCCGAGGATCTCGCCGAGCTGCGCAGTCATACGGGAGAGACCGGCCGCGATCGTGTGGCTCGAACCGTCGAGACCTTCGCGCCGAGCTTCACGCTCGCCGGTCAACGCCGAGTTACCACCTCGGCCGGCCTAAGCGCTGATGCGGTCCGCGACGCTCTCGTCTCGATTTACCGCCCTATGCGATCTCAGCCTGTGGAAGCGATGCGGGTGACGTTCAGTCTGGATCTGTTGCTGTTTCGGCCGCGCCCGTAATACTTGAGTGGCGAGGACGGATGGAGCGGTAAGAGCGGCACAGGGCCGGAGCGGCCCTCCTCTAGCCCAGAAACCCGCGGCGATCCGGCCGCGGGTTTCTGGTGAGGCCGCATCATCTCTCGATGGCCACTGGGCTCCAAAGCATCGATCGGCAGGGGTGGGGCAGGTCTCCGACCTGCCATTTTCGGGCCGTGGGTTCGGCGTCAGTTGGAAGCTTTCGTCGGCAACGGTGCGGACTCGCGCATCTGGAACGCCGGGCTCTCCACAATCCCCAGCACGATCGACGACCAGCGGTAATCCTTCGCCGCCGCCTCGCGGACGATCTTCCGCACCGCCGGCTCATCGTAATACTCCAGCCGCCGCCCCAGCGCGTAGGCCATCAGCTTCTCGGTGACTGTATGTGGAAATTGGTTGGGCTGCGCCAGCAGCAGCGCCCGCAATCCCGCGAGCCCGTCCACTCTCGCGCCGCTCGCCGTGGTGCCGCTCGCGTCTATCGGCTTGCCCGCTTCATCAATGGTGCGCCATCCGCCGATGACGTCGAAATTCTCCAGCGCAAATCCGAGCGGATCGATCACCGAATGACAACTGTTGCACGATGGCGAGGTCCGATGCTGCGCCAGCCGCTCGCGCATCGTGGGCGGAACCGCGCCGGGCTTGCTTTCGAGGGTCGTGTTCACTCCCGGAGGCGGCCCCGGAATGGCCAAACCAAAGATATTGTTCAACAGCCATTTGCCGCGCAGAACCGGCGAAGTGCGGTCGGGGTACGACGTCGTCACCAGCAGCGCCCCCTGCGCCAGCAGACCGCCGCGCTGATCGTGGTTGGGAAGCGTCACCCTCCGGAAGCGCGTGCCGTAAACTCCCGGGATCCCATAATGCCGCGCGAGCCGTTCATTAACGAAAGTATAGTTCGCGTTCAGTAGTTCGCTCACGCCGCGATCCTCCGTCAGCGTGCTCGCTACAAACATCTCCGTTTCTGTTTGGAACGCCTGGAGCAAACTGTCGTCATAGAGCGGATACTTGACCGGATCGACCACCACTTCGTCGACCCGCCGCAGATTCAACCACTGGGCTGCGAAATCGTTGACGAGCGCGTCGGTGGCGCGAGGGTCCGCCAGCATGCGCCGCACTTCCTTTTCGAGCATCGCCGGTTTAGAAAGCTCCCCGTGCTCGGCAAGAGTCAATAACCGATCGTCGGGGATGCTGCTCCACAGAAAAAAGGACAGTCGCGAGGCCAGATCAACGTCGCTCAAACGATACGCGGAGCGCTCCGCCCTCCCTTTGGGCTCAGCGGGATCACGGTACACTCGGAGCAGAAAGTCCGGGTCCACCAGCATGCGTTCCAGCGCAAACTGAATCCCTGTATCAAAGCTTCCGCCGTCCTGCTTGCCGCTATCGAAAAACTTGAGCAGCGTATCAACGTCGGCTTTCGTCGCGGGACGCCGATACGCCAGCCGGGCCATTTTCGAGAGAATAGTCGCGGCGCAGGATCTTTCTTCCGCGGCGTTGCTTAACGCCGGCGGCTGACACACGAAAATCGCGCGACGGCTGGGCGTGTCCTTCGCAGGTCCGTGCGCTTCATACGGGCCGCCGATTTGCACCGAGCTCACATTCGCATAGCCCATGTAGACCTGGTCGTTCGAGATCACTCGGCCCAGTTGCACCGGTTGCGGGAGGCCTTCGGTTTCCCATAGCTCCCTCACGAATGACACGCCAACCACCCGTGAACCCGCCTGCACCGGGGCGCGGACCTCCAGCCCGGCGTCGCCGGTAAGCTGCATGTAAGTTTCCCATTCAGGATCGCCGGCAAAACCGGGTTCTCCGTCACCGGCGTAGCTGGCTGCCGCGGGCCTTCCCTTGCCCTGGCCGCCGACCGTGAACCGCTTCAGCAGCTTGCCATCCAGGCGAATATCGAGCTGCTGCGGCCAGCCCATGCCCTTGAGGTAATCCTGATATTGCCTCTGGAGGCGCACTCTAATCAGGTACTCTCCGTCGACGGGAAATTCGTAGTGAATCGCGATGCCGCCGCGCGACCCGAACGGCAGGTCTTCGCTCTGCCGGTCGTCTTGCGAGATGTGCAAGGGAATCTCGAATCGCTCCAGATCCGGTTGGTCCGGAGGCAAACCCGTCGCCAGACGTGTAACCTGGCGCGCCACCGACATATATCGTTCCAGGTGCGCCGTCGAAATGAAAAGCGAATCCGCGAAATTGTCGAAGCTCCCATCAGCCGTGTCGTCCCCGGGCAGCAGCGGCTTCACATCCAGGTCCAGCGCAAACAGGTCGCGAATCGCGTTGTTGTATTCCGCGCGATTCAAGCGGTGAACCGCTCCGATTCTGCCCGGATTGGGATTGGCCGCCCAGGCTTGATCGAGCGCGTTTTCGAGCGTACTCGCCACCGCCGCATAGGTGGCCGCATCGGGCTTTGGATTTCCCTGCGGCGGCATCGATGCGGCCCGTAGTTTCCCGATCACCTTCTCCCAGGTCTGTGCATTGGCGCCCAGTTTGGTGACGTCCAGAGTATCCAGAGCAAGGCCTGCGGTGCGAAGATCCTTGTCGTGGCAAGTGACGCAATAGGTATCGAAGAACTCCCGCAGGTTGGCGGAAGTCAGATTGCCCGGCGCTGTCCGCGCGGGTTGCGCCGAGGCAATCGCGCCCCCAACCAGGACCAGCGCGCACACTATCCCCGAACGCCGCACCGTCATCTCTTAATCTAAACCTCCGGACAACAGCAGTATATCAACTCGCGTAGTAGCCGTCGCGAGTCCGCACCGTCGCGCCGCTGCGCTTCACCGTAACGCGAACCTTGTGGAATCCGGTACGGTTCTTTCCCGGCGCACTTGGCGGCGGCTGGTAGCCGAGATTGTACTGGCTGCGCAGTTCTTCTTCGATGGTTTGGTAGATCGTCTCCACCGTCTGCTTTTTGTTCACCTCGAAGAACCTGCCGCCGGTTCTGCGGGCGAGAGTTTCCAGCACCCCCGCTCCAACCCCCAATCCGGTGCCGATGCCGATGGAATAGGCGACCGTGTCGGAGCGCTGACAAGACGCGACGGCCGCATCGAGCGATCCCATGCTGGCCGTATCGTCGCCGTCGGTCAGCAGCACCAGAGCCTTGCGCCCCTGGAACCGCTTCATGATCTGGTCCGCCGCGTCGGCGACCGCGTCGTAGAGCACCGTGCCGCCGGCGGACCGCGGGTCGCGCAGGCCGCTCGCCAAAATTCCGAGAGCCGTCTGCAACTTGACCCGCGAAACCGTGACGTTTTGCATCAGCCAGGCGCGCCTCGCGAAGCTTTCGAGGAACGCCTGATCCACGCCTTCGCGCAGCACCTGCTTGAAGAACGCGTCGCTCGCCTTCAATTCCTCCCCGAGAACCTGCAGTTGGCTCTCGCTGATATCCACCAGCAAGCCGAGCGTCAAAGGGAGGTCGTCTTGCCGCGAGAAATAACTGATGGTTTGCAGGCGGCCGTCCTCTTCGACCGTGAAGTCGTCTTGATTCAGCTCGTTGACGAATTTCCCGCTCTTATCGCGCACCGTCACCAAAAGGCTCACGATCTTGACGCCGGTGGAGAACTCCGCCTGCGGGGCGGCCCGTGCCGGACGGAGCCCAGGACTGGCCGCGAGAAGCGCAAGCATCCGCCGCCGCGAGAGCATGGCAGTATTATATCTCTGCGGCCACATTCCGGCCTTGACTCGCACCACAACGGAGCCTCGCTCGGCGGACTTGTCGGTCACTTCAGAAGTACGCCAACGTATTCGGAGAAACCGCTTCCTACGGTCACGGCTCGGAACGCGACGCTCTACTCCGAGACCGCCCCTCGTGAATGCCCGAAAATGGCAGGCCACAGACCTGCTCCACATGCCCCAGTGACGGCCGAAATGTAGAAACTCCAGGGGCAGGTCTGTGACCTGCCATAGCTGCTCTGATGCGGTCCCTTACGGCTCCATCCGGCCCCGCCGGAGACCGTAGGCAACGGTTCCCGCATCGCATACGTTTTGGAGGGCCTAGCCGGCCCTCCGCGCGCTTGATCGCCAGCGCGTGGACGGTTGTCGAATCGCTGGAGGAAGACGCGCTCGTACCACGTTGCGGAAGTTCGCGTCCGCCGTTCCCTACTAAACGGAAGGTGGTTCAGAAACGCTTTCTGAACCGCGAGTGGAAGCATTCCGCCGCCAGCCCGGCGGACATCGGCGGCTCTCGTGACAATCGCTACATGCCGCTACATCCGGCAGATGAGCAGCTCGCGCTCGTAGACCATCTCCGGCGGCAAATGGTCGTGCAGAGCCAGGAACAGCTCTTCGTGGGCGATCACTTCGGAGCGCCAGGCCGGGCGGTCGAAGGCCTGCAACTCATCGAACTTCTCTTTGGGGAAGGAATCCAGGCCCTTCCATTCGATGTCCCCGTAGCGAGGCATCCAGCCGATGGGAGTCTCGCGGGCCAAGGCGCGGCCGTGGGCCCGGTCGACAATCCATTTCAACACGCGCATGTTCTCGCTAAAGCCGGGCCAAATGAACTTGCCGCTCGAGTCCTTGCGGAACCAGTTCACGTGGAAGATGCGCGGCGTCTCGGTCAAGGTGCGCTGCATCTTGATCCAATGGCGGAAATAGTCGCCCATGTGATAACCGCAGAATGGCAGCATGGCCATGGGATCGCGGCGGACCTGCCCCACGCCTCCGGTAGCTGCGGCGGTGGTCTCGGAACCCATGGTGGCCCCGATGTAAACACCCGCGCTCCAATTGAAGGCTTGATACACCAGCGGCATGGTGGTGGCGCGGCGGCCTCCGAAGATCAGGGCGCTGATGGGCACGCCTTCGGAGTCCTCCCACGCCGGATCGATGGTGGGACATTGCGAAGCGGGCGCGGTGAAGCGGGAGTTGGGATGCGCAGCTTTGGCGCCGGTCTCCTTGGCGATCTGCGGGGTCCAGAGGTTGCCACGCCAATCCATACACTCGACCGGCGGCTCGTCGGTCATGCCTTCCCACCACACCCCGCCTTCGGGTGTAAGCGCGACGTTGGTGAAAATGGTGTTCCGCGCCAGCGAGGCCATGGCGTTGGGATTGGTCTTGACCGAGGTGCCCGGCGCGACGCCGAAGAATCCGGCTTCCGGATTGATTGCGCGCAGGCGCCCGCTGGCATCCGGTTTGATCCAGGCGATGTCGTCGCCCACCGTCCACACCTTCCATCCATCAAAACCGGCGGGAGGAATCAGCATGGCGAAATTGGTTTTGCCGCAGGCGCTGGGAAAGGCCGCCGCGACGTAGGTCTTTTCGCCCTTGGGGTCCTCCACCCCCAGGATCAGCATGTGCTCCGCCATCCAGCCCTCGTCGCGGGCGATATTGGAGGCGATACGCAGCGCGAAACACTTCTTCCCTAGCAGCGCATTCCCGCCATAACCGGACCCGTAGGACCAGATCTCGCGCGTTTCCGGGAAATGGACGATATACTTCTCCGGATTGCAAGGCCACGGAACGTCGCGATCGCCGGGCGCGAGCGGTGCGCCGACGCTGTGCATGCACGGCACCACGCGCTTGTAGTCCTTGTCGATCTCGGCGTAGATGGGCGAGCCGATCCGCGCCATAATGCGCATGTTCACCACCACATACGGCGAATCGGTGAGCTGCACGCCGATCTGCGACATGGGCGATCCGACCGGCCCCATGCTGAACGGCAGAACGTACATGGTCCGCCCGCTCATCGAGCCTTTGAACAGTTCCTTGAGCGTGCGGCTCATTTCATACGGGTTCACCCAGTTGTTGGTGGGGCCTGCGTTGTCCTTCGAAAGCGAGCAGATAAAGGTGCGATCCTCGACGCGCGCTACGTCGCTTGCGTCGCTGCGGGCGTAGTAGCAGCCCGGCCAAAGATCCTCGTTCAGCTTGACGAACGTGCCCGATTCGACCATCTGCGCGCACAGATCGTCGTTCTCTTCCTGGGAGCCGTCGACCCAGTGGATCGAGGCGGGTTTGGTCATTTCCGCCATCTTCTCGACCCAACGGAGAAGATGCTTGTTCTGGCTTAAAGGAATGCTGGCATCGCGGATGGATTTAAAAGTTGCGGTTGACATTTACTCTTCATTATCGCGCAGCTACGGTCCCCCAAGGAACTCGCCCGCGCAGGGCCGAGCCGGCCCTGCGCGGGCTATGATGTAGGTGTATGGCGTCGCTTTCATTCTCGCCTCCGGTCTTAATGCTCGGCGCCGCGATGATGGCCGCGCTGGCCCACGGGCAGGCGGCGATTCCTTTCGAATCCAACGGACTCCAATACCGGGCGCTCACGCGCGGCGGGATGACCATCATGGTGGCTCAACTAAGCACCCACGTTCGGGATTGGGAGATTTTTCAGATTGCCATCACGAATGGCACGCCCGTTTCCTGGTCGGTGAAACCTGAGGATTTCCACTTCGAGCGCGAGGGCGGCTCGCCGATTCCGGCGTTGGCGGCGCACGAGGTGGTGGAGACGCTGCTCAAGAAAGCCAGCCATAACGATGCCACCAAGCTGGTGGTGGCCTATGAAGCGGCGCTATTCGGGAACATGCAACTGCACATCACCAATGGGTACGAATCGCGGCGGCAGGATGCGGCGGCGTTTGGATCGACCAAGTTCAACGCCGCGGCTACGGCTTCGGCCATCGTACTGGCTCCAGCCAAACTCGCGCCCGGGCAATCCACCGACGGTGCGGTGTTTTATCCCAATGGAGGAAAGCCTCTGGGTGCAGGCAAGCTGATTGGGAACGCCGCCGGGGAGGAATTCGTATTCCCGGTGGAGGTGGAGCCGCCTCAGAATCCGCACCGCTAGCCCACGGCGCGAAGAGGCCTGCCGATCATGATTGCATTGCTGGGCGTTGAAGCTCTGTGGGGCAGGTCACAGACAGTCGCAGACCTGCCGACCGGCCTACGACGGAAGAGATACGCGGGCGGGAACGCCGCCCCAAGACAGTTCCGTTCCCGGCTTGGCGAACTGCACTCGCACATATGCCATCGCGGCCACTTTGCCGAGCCCTGGGGAGTACGCCGCGCTGGCGATCTCCGCGGCCTCCGCATCTCCCGAGGTTAGTTTGGTTCCGGCGGCGGGAATCTCGGCTGTGTCGATTTCTATGCGATGGAGCAGGCGGTGGATCTGGGCGCGGCTGCGCACACGCTCCACGATCTCCTGTCCCAAATAGCATCCCTTGCTGAAGTTCACCGCCTGCAATTGCCCGGTTTCCTGGACCAAATACCGCTCCGTGATCTCCTCGCCGTAGCGCGGACGGCCGTGCTCGATGCGAACCGTGCGGGCGTCGTCGGGCGTTGCTTGTGGAATGCCGGTGAGCTGGGCCAGAAGGCTCGCCTTCTCCCCCGCCGGAGCGAAAATGCAGAAACCGGCCGAGCCGGTGGAGCTGACTCGCGCAATCGTGCGCGAGCCCCACGAGGTCCATGAGCCGGCTGTTTCGGGAACCCCCATGGCGAGCGATGCAACCACCGCCTCGGCCTGCGGTCCTTCGACCGCAATGGCCGCGGTGGTTTCGGTTACGTCCTCGATGGTGACGTCGTCTGCGATGATATAGCGGTCCAAGTGCTCCAGGAGCTTCTGGCGAGTCTCCGGCTCCGTGTCCAGCAGCAGATGATCCGCGAAGCAAAATACATTCGCGTCGCCCAGGATGCGGCCCTGCGCGTTCAGAAAAAATAGATAGCAGCCTTGGCCCGGCTGAAGGCTCTGGACCTGATTGGTGGCCATGGCGTTCAGCAGGCGGGCGCGGTCCTCGCCGCTGATGCGCAATCTTCCGCGGCCAGAAAGATCCAGCCAGGCCGCGCTTTGGCGGAGCCCCTCGTAACCCGCGCTCAACGTGTCATCCACCGCAGATACCCGGCAATCGCCACGATCAATCCACCGGTAATCACGGCTCCGGTCAGAATCCGCTTCTTTCCGCGGTAAAGCAGGACCACTGCGAACACGTGCAGGGCCAGCAGCATTTTGATTCCAAACCACATCTGATAGTTGGATGAAACGGGCCCCTTGCTCAAGAAAATGTAGAGTCCGGAGACAAGGATTCCACCGATTGCCGCATAGGCCACCGGCTTAAACCCAGCCGCCAGATCGCCTACCACCACCCGCGCATAGAAGATTCCGCCCAGGAGTACGACTACCGACGCCAGGTGCAGCCAGCGCAGGGCAATCGGGAGAATCGCTTCCATCTGTTCCAAGTATACAATCGAGGTGAAATGATTCATGAAATTCTGTCCGTCGGAATGCTGCAATGCAACTGCTCGATCTTCGGCGACGAGACTACGCGCGAAGCCGTCGTCATCGACCCGGGCGATCAGATCGAGGACATACTCGCGGTGCTGGAGCGGCATGGGCTTACGGTCAAAGCCATCGTGATTACCCACGCGCATATCGATCACATCGGGGGCGCCGCGAAGCTGAAGGCCGCGACCGCAGCCCCGGTCTACATGAACGCCAAGGACCAGGAGCTGTACGATCATCTCGACATGCAGGCGACCTGGATGGGAGTGCCTACGCCGGAGCGAACCGCCATCGACACGCCCGCTCGCGAGGGCGGCTCAGTCACTCTGGGCGAAGCGTCGCTCCCAACCTCGTTCCATTTCCTGGATACGCCCGGCCACACGCCGGGAAGCGTCTCCATTTGGATTCCTTCGGAGAACAAGCTGATTGCCGGCGACACCCTGTTCCGCGACAGCATCGGAAGGACGGATCTGCCGGGCGGCGATACGCGCCAGATTCTGCGTTCCATTCACTCCAAGCTGCTTAAGCTGCCGGAGACGGCGGTGGTGATTCCGGGTCACGGCCCCAACACCAGCATCGGACGCGAAAAGGAGCACAATCCGTTCTTACAGGGCCTTTAACCCGCAGGCGCGGTAACAATGAGAGGTGCCGCGAATTCACGCGAATGCACGCCGATAAGAACTTGGCCCCCAATTCGGGTTCATCGGCGTTCATTCGCGGCCCATCCTGTTGGACCGTTTCAGCTCGGTCATGACGCTCGACACCAGTTCTTTGGCGTCGATCAGGCACTTGCCGATGATCTGAATGTCCATGGCGGGTTTGCCGGGTTGCCGGGCGCTTTGGCAGTAGACCCCGTGCTGGCCCACCAGCACCAGCGCATCGGTCAGCAGGTCCAGCGTGACCGCCAGACGCCCGCGCTCCAGGCCCATGCGGAACTCGTGTTCTTCAAGCGCTTCCTTCCGATCTTCATAGACAGACATGGCGGTCCTCACAGACAGACATGCTTCATAGTAGCGTCGTCAGCCGTCCGCCTCGAGTCCGCTCACGGTCTCCGCGATCGCCCACGAGCACGCAGTCCCGGGCGAGAGCGTCGTCCGGCAAGCGGACGATCGACTGCTTCGCGGAAACCTCCGTGACGGTCTGGACCGTTGTGGCCAGCGAGCGGCGGCCGCGCGACGAAGAATATATGCGGTTGCGTGTTCGATTATCGCGATTGGAACGTCCTCGGCGCTTGTTTTATTGGTGGTGGAACGACGCGATTGACCCTACCACAGACGCGGTATTTAGAGAAAGTGTCCAGCTCGGATTCACCGCGCCTGAGCCCACCCAGTAGGCGAGTGAGCCTGCGAATGCGTAGGATCCCCCAATTGTGTCCGCGACGGTGAATGATGAGCCAATTGTATTTGAAGTATTTATGATGTTTGCAAAGACGCCACTAACTGCAAGTTCATTCGTGCTGAGAGTGATGCTCCCGGGCTGGAAAGGAGAGCTTGTCCCCGATGCCTGATTTGAACTGTCCAGCGGCGAGGATGCTTCGACGCCGCTAAACGAGGCCACCACGAGAACACAGCTGTAATACTCGTTGGTACATGTAAATGTTTGACTACCGCTAACGGTTGGACTCGGAACATAGCAGATCATGCCGGTCAAGAAACCGGACGCTGCGGGCGTGGTGCAGTTCCCTGCACTCCACGTATTCATTGAGGAATCGGTGATCCATGAACTGGCAGGCGTCCCAGCATAGCTCCCAATGTAGGCTACGAGGATCGTAGCGCCGGTGTTTGAAACGCCCGGGGAGGATGTGCAGGTTACTCCCTCGACGGTGGTGCACCCGGTGTTACCAACCAGTGCCGGGCCCGAATCGGTTTGGTAAGATGCGAAGTAGCCGTTCAGATCGATCACCACATCCGTGGTGGAGGGGCCGGCGTTATACACGCTAATCCCGCCGGAGGGCGATCCCGCCGGAACAATCGCCGCGTTGGCCACGATCAAACCTTGAGGATCGTCCAGGGTCGAGACGGCAGGTTGTGCCGAGCCGGCCGGCCACAACGAGACATAATCCACCCGGCCTCCCGGGGCCGCTCCGGTCGCTCCCTCCGGCACCACCGTGAGGTTAATCGAGTAAGCTTGGGCCACGGAAGGAATCACGCCACAGGGCGCGGGCTCGGTGTCGGTGCTGGTCTCGGTGGCCGATTGCACCGGGATCGTGAGAATTCCGCCGCCTGTTATAGACGGCCCAGAGAAAGGCTCGATCCCGTTAAATCCAGCCGCGGCGCCCCGCGTATCCACCAGCCGGCACGGAGTGACCGGATAGAACTGCAATGCGGCCGGCGCGGCGAAGTAACCGTTCATGTCGAGGATCACATCCGTGGTCGCGGGTCCGTCGTTAAACACACTCACCCCGCCGGAGGGCGCTCCCGCTGGAACAATGGCGGCGTTGGACACGATCAAACCCTGAGGATCGTCCAGAGTCGAGACGAAAGGTTGGGACGAGCCGGCTGGCCACAGCGACACATAGTTGACCCGGCTCGCCGCCACCGCGGGAACCAGCGTCAGGTTAAACGAGTAGGCTTCCGCGCCCGGCGGAATCACGCCGCACGGCGCGGGCTCTGTATCGGTGCTGGC
>Ga0210394_10002742_pt1 | contig 23602 bp, 16 predicted proteins | sample IncBWC12MmetaG_FD_160121 | JGI IMG/M metagenome (GOLD analysis project Ga0210394, IMG submission 160121) | Forest soil microbial communities from Barre Woods Harvard Forest LTER site, Petersham, Massachusetts, United States - Inc-BW-C-12-M | ecosystem: Environmental > Terrestrial > Soil >... | reverse complement strand
CGAGACGGTCATCCGACTACTGCAGGCTACCCAGGCGCTTGAATGGGAACTGCCCGCCCGGACCGCCTGAGGTGAGGGGTGCCAAGTGGCGCTGCACGCACGCGATTCCCGCGAGTTCGGCCTTGTAGACCGAGGAAATGGTGCGCGCGAAAGAGTCCAGCGACAGGCCGTCGTCGTAGCGGGTAGCCTGTATTTGGAACACCGAGGGACATTCCAAGGAACTCATCGGCGGCGTGGGGCCGAAATTAAACTCTACGAACTCCCGGTTCAGCGTGGTCGTGAGATCCTGAAGGAAATCGGCCTTCTCCTGGTTCTCGAGGTCGCGGAACCTCGCCACATGCTCCGGCGAAAGGGTGACCCCAGTGACGACCATGAGGGCGCGAGGGGTAGCCACCGGGCTGAGCGTGTGGATTCGATGGGGCGTGCCGGCCGGGTAGTCGCTCTCAAACTGAAAGCTCGCGGCGGGGTCGCGCGGTACCACCTCCCTAGGGGTGCACCCGATGTCTTTCAGCCAGCTTTCCGCCAAGGTTGGGGTGATCTTTACGGTCATCGTTTCGTCTCTCGCGCTTCGGCCCGCTACGCCCTCAAGAGCAGGCGCCCTCCTGAGGTCCATAGACACAATTGTGGCTCCGGAACACACTGAGGTCAAGCCTGTGGGAGGTAGGTCCTAGTACCTGTAACACACAGCGTGTAAGGTACTCGAAAAAGCGGGCCTACAGCCTAGGCCCTCCAACCCGGAGTGTGCAAATGAGCTTTGATCGAGAGGGGTTCGATAAAGAGGTCGGCCTGCTTCTGCAGGGCGTTCGAAAGCGGCGCGAGATGACGCAGGAGGAGATCGCCGCTCAGATCGGCATTCAGCGGGCGTCCTACGCAAACATCGAAGGCGGCCGGCAGCGAGTTCCCGTGGATATTCTCTGGCGGGCGGCCATAGTCTTAGGTGTTTCGATCTCGGCGCTCGTACCCGAGGCTCTTCAGGTTCCCGCGCGGGTCACTGAACCAACGGCTCAAGAGGACGCAAGTTTCTCCACGTCGTACCGCCTTACGGACCTGCTCGTTAAGGCCGCCAAGTAGGGACGGTCGCGAAGTCTGGCGCGCGCCACCGCGGCCGCCGCCGGGGGGCTATTCGGCCGGGAAAGTGTGCGCAACCCCTTGAAAATCGCACCTGAATGCCTATTGTGAACTGCGTCACACTCTTCCTTGATATAATCCCACCCGATAAGAAACGGCTGCTTAGTGGGTGTCATATAAGAGGGGTTCGTCCCCCACCCGCTTTGCGGCCTTTTTATTTTTCTGGACTCCGCTCAAGCAAAGGCGCGACGGCTGAAGGTCCTGTTCGTCTGTCTCGGCAACATCTGCCGATCCCCGACCGCGGAAGGCGTGCTGCGCACGCTCGCCGCGCGCGAGGCTCCGGAGCTCCCGCTCGAGGTGGATTCCGCCGGCACCGCTGACTATCACGTCGGGCAGCCTCCCGATCCACGCACCCGCGCGGCGGCCGCGCGCCGCGGGTACGACCTGAGCGCGCTGCGGGCGCGCAGCGTCGAGCCCGCCGACTTCGAGCGCTTCGATCTCATCCTGGCGATGGACCGCGAGAACCTCACGGTGCTGCGGCACCGGGCGCCGGCGCACGCACACGAGCGGCTGCGGCTGTTCCTCGAGTTCGCGCCGGACGCGGCGCCGGCGGAAGTACCGGATCCGTACTACGGCGGACCCAACGGCTTCGAGGAAGTGCTGGACCTGGTGGAGACGGCGACGCGCGGACTGCTCGCGCACCTGCGCCAGCGTCCGCGCGCCACCTGAGTCTCAAGCCGCCCGCGGGCGGTTACTCCTCCGGAGTCCGATTGCCGTCCACGTCCTTCGGCGGAGCGGACGACCACACCACGTACGGTTTGCCCTGACCGGCGGCTGCGTCCGGCTTCGGCGCCGGTTCGAAGTGCGCCAGCGGCGCCGCTTCGTGCGCGGGGGCAACCTCGCGGGGCTCGGCGTGGTACTCGCGGGCCGGCGCCGGCTCGCTGCTCTCGTGCGGCCGTTCAGCCGGAGGCTGCGAGGAGGCCGGCGCGAACGGGGCAGGCGCGAACGAGGCGGGCGCGAACGAGGCGGGCGCCTCGTGCGAGCCGTTGGTTGGCGGAGCGCTCTCGACCGGGCCGGACGCGCCCGGTGCCGGGCTCATGCCCTCGCGCAATCCGCCGCCACCACCGCGGCGTCCGCGCCGGCGGCCACGGCGACCCCGCCGCTCGCCGCGCTCACCACGCGGTCCCGCGGCTTCGCCTGCGGGCGCGGCGCCTTCGGCGGGAGCAGGGGGACGCTCGGCGCTCGGACGATTCTCTTCCGGCGCTCGCTCGCGGCTGGCGCGGGGCTGGTCGGACCTGGCGTTGCGGTCGCGGTCCCGATCGCCTCGGTCGCGGCCATCACGGCTGCGGCCACGATCCCGGTCGCGGCCATCACGGCTGCGGCCATCGCCGCGATCGCGCCGGCTGCCCTCGGCAGAACGGCCGTGTCGCGAGGGCTCGCGGCGTGCGTCGCGGCGTTGCCCTTCATCGCGGCGCGCGCTGCCGCCTGAGGCTGGTGCAGCCGGCTGAGTCTCGGCGGGTGCGGCCGGCTCTCCGGCCAGCATGCGCTTGAAGCGCGACCAGAAGCCCCCCTGCGCCTCGCGCGGCTCCTCGGCGGAGGCGGTCTGCGCAGCGCGCGCAGCGGGCGCCGCGGCGGGTGCGCCTATCGGCGCCGAAGTTGCGGGCAGGAGGGTCGCCACCGCCGGCGCCTCCTGCTGCGGCTTCTTGTCCTGGGCGCTGCCGGGCTCTGCCACCTCGGGCGCGGTCGGCATGAGATAGGTCACCTGCCTGTTCTCGGGCAGATCGACCTCGTCGTCGCGCACGCGCCGGATCGCGTACGCGGGCGTCTGCATGTTCTCGTTCGGAACGATGATCAGCTCGGTGCTGCTCTTGTCCTCGAGCGTGCGCAGCCACTCGCGCTTTTCGTTGATCAGATAAGTCGCGACCGCCACCGGTACCTGGGCGATGACGCGCGCCGTGCGATCCTTGCGCAGCTCCTCGCCGATCAGGCGCAACACCGCGAGCGCCATGGACTCGACGCTCCTGATGCTGCCGATGCCGACGCAGCGCGGGCAGACGATGTGACTCGTTTCCCCGAGCGAGGGACGCAGCCGCTGCCGCGACATCTCGAGCAGTCCGAAGCGCGACAGACGCCCGATCTGGATGCGGGCGCGGTCCATCTTCATGGCATCGCGCAGCCGGTCCTCGACGTCGCGCTGATTCTTGCTCGACTCCATGTCGATGAAGTCGATGACGATCAGTCCGCCGATGTCACGGATGCGCAGCTGCCGGGCGATCTCATCCGCGGCTTCGAGATTGGTGTTGGTCGCCGTGGTCTCGATGTCGCTGCCGCGCGTGGCGCGCGCCGAGTTGATGTCGATCGACACCAGCGCCTCGGTGTAGTCGATCACGATGCTGCCGCCCGAGGGCAGCTGCACCTTGTGCGCGTAGGCCGACTCGATCTGGCTCTCGATCTGGAAGCGGGTGAAGAGCGGGATGTCGTCGGTGTAGAGCTTCAGCCGCCGCTGCGCTTCCGCGGGCATGAAGCGCTGCATGTACTCCTGCGCCTTCTCGAAGGCCGGCTGGCTGTCGACCAGCAGCTCGCCGACGTCGTCGGAGAGGTAGTCGCGCATCGCGCGGGTGACCGCATCGCTTTCCCGGAACACCAGGAACGGTGCCGGCCGGTCCTTGGCCGCGGCGGCGATCTGGTCCCACTGCACCTTGAGATTGTCGAGATCCCACTGCAGCTCCGGTGCCGAGCGGCCGACGCCGGCGGTGCGCACGATGGCGCCCATGCCGTCGGGGATCTGCAGCTGGTTCATGACCTCGCGCATCTGGTCGCGGTCCTCGCCCTCGATGCGGCGCGAGACGCCGCCGGCGCGCGGGTTGTTCGGCATCAGCACGAGGAAGCGTCCGGCGAGACTGATGAAGGTGGTGAGCGCCGCGCCCTTGGTGCCGCGCTCCTCCTTCTCGACCTGGACCATGACTTCCTGGCCCTCGGAGAGGAGCTCGCGGATGTTCATGCGGCCGCCCTGCGGCTGCTGGCGGAAGTACTCTCGCGAGACCTCCTTCAGCGGCAGGAAGCCATGACGCTGGGCGCCGTAATCGACGAAGCAGGCCTCGAGCGAGGGCTCGATGCGGGAAATCCGGGCCTTGTAGATATTGGCTTTTTTCTGCTCGCGGGAAGGTAAATCGATGCTCAGGTCGAACAGCTTCTGTCCGTCAACCAGAGCGACGCGCAACTCCTCTTCCTGAGTTGCATTCACTAACATTCTCTTCATGTGCCCCACTACTTGTGAGTTGAGGGGCCGGCAAGCAGACGACGGGAGGCCGCGGGACAGCAAGTCCGCGGCAGCGAAGATTCCTTACGGAGGAAGGAGAGCGAGTCTCGTTATTCACGTCATAGACCGCCTCGGGGAGGCGGTGGAAAAGGAAACCTTCGGTGAACTCAACCGACGGCTCCAACTGCGGAAGTTCTCGACTCGAGAGTTTCTACGCAGCCGGCGCGGTCTTGTCGGCCCAATGCGATGGCCTCGATTCAGAGGTCCAACTAAGAGGCTCGCGGCGCGATGCCGTTGAGCCATTGGCGCGTCCGCTTCGCGGACGACGCCCAAGAGTATACTCTCCAGACCGTTGTAGAAACAATGCCTTACGTTGAGGACCCTTTGCCGGAGCAGGAAAGAGCGGAAATCCGCACCCAGGTCCAGCACCTGACGGTAACGGCGGAGGAGGCCGGCCAGCGGCTCGATAACTTCATCCACAAGCGTCTCGGCGACATGCCCCGCAGCCGCATTTACCGAGTAATCCGCAAGGGTGAGGTGCGGGTCAATGGGCGCCGGGCCGGTCCCGAGCAGCGTCTCGCGGCCGAGGACCGCATTCGCATTCCCCCGGTCCGGCTGCCGGCTCCCGGGGAGCCGCTGCGTCCGGCGGCGGGCCTTCTCAAACGCATCGAGGCCGCGATCATCCGCGAGGACCCGCGGCTGCTCGTGCTCGACAAGCCCGCCGGTGTCGCGGTCCACGGTGGGAGCGGCGTGAGCTCGGGTGTCATCGAGGCGCTGCGGGCGCTGAAGCCCGGCGAGTCCCTCGAGCTCGTGCACCGGCTCGATCGCGACACGAGTGGCGTGCTGCTGGTGGCGCGCAACACCGCGACGCTGCGCACGCTCCACGCCCTGTTGCGCGAGGAAGGCTTCGAGAAGCGCTACCTGGCGCTGCTCGCGGGCAAGTGGAACCTCGGCGAGAAGCGCGTCGATGTGCCGCTGCGCACCGACACCCGCGTGGGCGGCGAGCGCACCGTGCGCGCCGATCCTTCCGGCAAGGCCTCGGTGAGCCGCTTCCGCCCGGTGCAGTTCTTCGGCCGCACGGCGACGCTGGTCGAGGTCGAGATCGACACCGGGCGCACGCACCAGATCCGCGTACACGCAGCGCACGCCGGCCACCCGGTCGCGGGGGACGAGAAGTACGGCGACCAGGGCTTCAACGAGAGGCTGCGGGCGCTCGGCTTGACGCGCATGTTCCTGCACGCCTCGAGCCTGAGTTTCCAATGGCCCGAGGGTGGGGAGTTCAGCGTCAACACACCGCTTCCGGCCGACCTCGCGGCGGTGCTCGAGCGGCTCGCGGCCGATCCCAAGGCGCCGGTTATGGCAGGGCGCAGCCCGCGCTCCGCAGCGCGCCGGCGAGCCAGATGAGCGGCAGCCCGATGAGGGCGGTGGGATCGCGGCCCTCGATGCACTCGAACAGGGTTATTCCCAGCGCTTCGGCCTTGAAGCCGCCAGCGCAGTCGAAGGGCCGCTCCACTTCGACGTAACGCGCGATCTCAGCGGTGCTGAGCGTGCGGAACACGACGGCGGTCGTATCGATGTGCGCCAGGTGCAAGGCCGGTTCGGCCCGCAGCAGCACACAGGCCGTGTAGAAGTCGGCGGCGTGGCCCGAGAGGCGCGCGAGCTGGGCGCGGCAGCGCGCGGCGTCACCGGGCTTGTCGAGGACGTCGCCGGCGCAAGCGGCCACCTGGTCGCTGCCGATGACGAGGGCTCCCGGGTGCCGTTCGCCCACGGCCCGCGCCTTGGCGGTCGCGAGTCGCAATGCGCGGTCGGCGGGCGACTCACCGGCGCGATGCTCCTCGGCGATGCCGGGGTTCTCCACGTCGAACGGGAGCCGGAGCCGCGCGAGCAGCTCGCGTCGGTACGGGGATGTGGAAGCGAGGAGGAGTTGCGGCACGCGCGGCTCAAGGCGTCGGAATCGCCTTCGAGAAACAAGGGCTTAGCCCCTAATTCGGCTTTGACTTGGGGGAACTCGGTACCTATTATACGCGCCCCATGCGGGCCCCCCGGGAAATGGCGACCTGGTCGAGGCCCCTCGACGTCGACCGACTGGCAGACAGCGGGTCTGAGGTCGGCTTCGCCGTTTCGCTCTCCGAGCTGCCGGGTCTGCCGGCAGGGGTGACGGGGAACGTCGCAGGGGAGGCGCGCTTCACGCGGACTGAAGGTATCGTGGTGGCGCGACTTGCGGCGCACGGGAACGCGACGCTCGAGTGCCAGCGGTGCATGCAGCCGATGAGCCTGAATCTCGAGACCGACGTACGCGTGGCCCTGGTCGCATCCGAGGCCGACGTCGCACGCGTGCCGGCGGAGCTCGAGCCGGTGCTGGCCCCCGGGGGCCGCATCAGCATCGGCGAGCTCATCGCGGAGGAGCTGCTGCTGACGCTGCCCATTGTGGCACTGCACGGCGAGGGCGAACCGTGTGCGGCCGGCTCACCAGCGGCCGCTGCAGACGACGCCGGGCGCGCCGAAGACACGCACAAGCCGTTCGCGCGGCTTGCCGAGCTGATGAAACGTTAGAGACGAACCGAACCAGGAGCTTAAAGACCCATGGCCGTTCAAAAGAGCCGCAAGACACCCTCGCGACGCGGCATGCACCGCTCGCACGATGGCCTCGCGAAGCCCGCGCTGTCGACCGACCCGCAGTCGGGTGAGACGCATCTGCGGCATCGCATCACTCCCGATGGCTTCTACCGGGGCCGGCGCGTGATCGAGAAGCCGGCCGAGACCGAAGAGAAGGAATAGTCCCCGTCGCCGCGCCGCGCCCGGGGGCTTAGCGTGCTGCCGATCGCCATCGACGTGATGAGCGGCGATAACGAGCCGCGCGAGTACGTCGCCGGCGCGTTGCGCGCGCTCGCGGAGGACGGTGAGCTGCGGGCCACGCTGGTCGGCGATCGGGCGCTGATCGAGGCGGCGCTGGCCGCCGCGCCCGCTGGTGTGCGCGCACGCGCCGCCGTCGCGGCCGCCTCCCAGGTGGTCACCATGGAGGAGAAGCCGCGCGAGGCGATCCGTCACAAGAAGGATTCCTCGATGCGGGTCGCGATCGACTTGGTGCGCGCAGGGACGGCGGGAGGCTGCGTCAGTGCCGGCAACACCGGGGCACTCACCGCCATCGCGCATTTCGTACTGAAGACGCTGCCGGGCGTCGAGCGCGCGGCGATCGTCTCGGCGATTCCCGCGGCCCACGGCCTCACGCACATGCTGGATCTGGGCGCCAACACCAAGGCGACGCCGGAGCAGCTGCGGCAGTTCGCCGCCATGGGCGCCATCATTGCCCGCGACGTGTACGGCGTTGCGGCGCCGCGTATCGGCCTCCTCAACATCGGCGAGGAGGACATGAAGGGGCACGAGGTGGTGCAGGCGGCGCATGCGCTGCTCGGCGCGAGCGGCCTCAACTACGTCGGCTTCGTCGAGGGTGACGACATCTTTTCCGGCGACGTCGACGTGGTGGTGACCGACGGCTTCACGGGCAACGTGGCTCTCAAGACCATGGAAGGTGTAGCGGGACTCATCGCCGACCGCCTGCGGCAGGAGTTCCAGGCGTCCTTCCTCGACCGGCTCGCCGGTGCGATCGCCCGGCCGGTGCTGCGCCGCGCCGCGGCCGGGCTCGATCCGCGGCGTTACAACGGCGCCTGCATGGTCGGGCTCACCGGCGTCGTGGTAAAAAGCCACGGTAGCGCTGACGGTGTCGCCTTCGCGCGCGCCATCGGCACGGCGTCGCTGGCGGCGCGCAGCGGACTCACCGGACACATCGCACAGGCGCTCGCCGCGCAGGGGACCCCCGCTTGATCTACTCGCGTATCGCCGGCACCGGCTCGCATCTGCCCGAGAAGGTTCTGACCAACTTCGACCTCGAGAAGATGGTCGACACGAGCGATGAGTGGATCCGCAGCCGCACCGGCATCGAGCGGCGCCATATCGCGGCCGATGGCGAGACCACGGTCGACCTGGCGGAATTCGCCGCACGGCGCGCCCTCGATGCGGCCGGCATCGCGCCCGAGGACGTCGATTTCATCGCCTTCGGCACTACCACCCCGGACCTGGTGTTTCCCAACTGCGGCGTGCTGCTGCAGGCGCGCCTCGGCTGCCGCAACGTCCCGGCCTTCAGCCTGGAGACCGCCTGCGCGGGCTTCATGTACGCGCTCTCGATCACCGACAAGTACGTGCGCTCGGGTGAGGTCAAGCGCGCGCTGGTGATCGGCGCCGAGACCCTCTCGCGCATCACCGACTGGAACGACCGCTCGACCGCGGTGCTGTTCGCCGACGGCGCGGGCGCCGTGGTGCTCACCCCGGCGGCTGAGCCGGGCTTGCTCTCGACCCATCTGCACGCCGACGGCACGTACAAGGACCTGCTCTACTGCGCCGGCGGGGTCTCCAAGGGTCTGGGACCGAAGCTCGCGATCTCGATGGCGGGGAACGAGGTTTTCAAGGTGGCGGTCACCAAGCTCGGCCAGGCGGTCGATGAGACGCTCGCCGCCAACGGCCTCGATCGCGCTGCGCTCGACTGGCTGGTCCCGCACCAGGCCAACATCCGCATCATCCAGGCCACGGCGCGCAAGCTCGACATGCCCATGGAGAAGGTCATCGTCACCGTGCAGGAGCACGGCAATACTTCTGCCGCCTCGGTGCCGCTCGCGCTAGATGTGGCGGTCCGCGACGGCCGCATCCGCCGTGGGCAGCTGCTGCTGCTCGAGGCCTTTGGTGGCGGGTTTACCTGGGGCTCGGCCCTGGTGCGGTACTAAAAAAAACGCCGCGCAGAGCGCGGCGTTTATCTCGAGTTTTCGACTTCTCGATTACTTCGATACCGACCGCTTGAACATCCGGTCGATCTTCTCGTTCGTCGCGTCACAGCACGACTGACTGGCGTGTGCCGCAGCGAGGGCCTGGTTGGCCGTGCTCTGCGCACCGCTGGCAGCCTGTCCGGCCGAGGAGGCCGCGCTGTTGGCGGCATCAGCCGCGCTCTTCGCGCCCGCCGTGTCGCTCTGGGCCTTGGCTACCTGGGCCTTGAGGTCGTCGATCTGGGCCTGGATGGGCTTCAGATCCGTGCAACCTGCCATTCCCACCACCAGCGCCGCGGCAGCTACCGCTTTCACAATGCTCGCGCACTTCATACAAATCCCCTTTGGGTTGTTGATTCGGGATGTCTTGATAACCGATGCGATTCCGGTGGGCAAGTTCCGCCGTCTTCGCCGTGGGCCACTGCACCAAATTTGCCGCGCGAATGCAACTGTCGGGACCCCGTATGTCTTCGGTTCACGACAGACCTGACATTCAGCGTACGTTCAGCAGGAGCGGGTCGCCCTGTTAGATTCACAACGCCAGCGTTTCACAGCGCCAGCATTACCGGGCCACGTGAGCACAGTCTGTGCGCTGGCGAACTTAGCGAACATACCCCGGCGCGGTGAGAGTTCAGCTCGTGCAGCGGCGATGATGCGCGGTGCTTGCGAGTGCCGGTGCGTGGTTGCGGGCGGGATTGCAGAAAGTTCTTTAAGAGTTTTTGATTGCTGCGATTTTACGTGGGTCATGAGCCGCGTCCGGCCGGCGAATGAGAGTGAGCAATGAGTCCGCAGTGCGTGCGGGCCACACAGGCGGGCTTCAAGCGGGCACAGGCGTGAGCGCAGCCGTGCGTGGTTCCCGAATGGGTCCGGCAGAAGATTTAAAGCGGGGACTTGCGGGAAGAGCTGGACTGGATATAATTACAGTAGCTGTATATATAGACAGGCAGGCTCAAAATGTCCGACCTTACCCCCCGCCAGACACAGATCCTGCGCCTCATCCAGCGGTTCATTTCCGACACCGGCATGCCGCCCACGCGGGCCGAGATCGCCCACGAGCTCGGCTTTCGCTCGGCCAACGCCGCCGAGGAGCATTTGCGGGCGCTCGCCCGCAAGGGCGTCATTGCACTCGTGCCCGGCACCTCTCGTGGCATTCAGCTGAGGGACACGATCCGCGAGCAGATGGGCCTGCCGCTCATCGGGCGGGTGGCCGCCGGTAAGCCAATCTTCGCCGAGGAGAACTTCGAGGCGCGGCTGGCGATCGACCCGGAGGTTTTCCAACCGCGGCCGCACTATCTGCTCAAGGTCACCGGCATGAGCATGAAGGATGCCGGCATTCTCGACGGCGACCTGGTGGCGGTGCACCGCACTTCCGAGGTCCGCAGCCGCCAGATCGTGGTCGCACGGCTCGAGAACGAAGTGACGGTGAAGCGCTATCGCCAGGAAGGCTCGGTCGTCTGGCTGCTGCCCGAAAACAGCGACTTCGAGCCGATCAGAGTGGATCTGAAAGAGCAGCCGCTGCTCATCGAAGGCATCGTGGTGGGTGTGGTGCGCCGGGGCCGCGCGAGCGGGTTGATGTGATCTCCATGCGCCTATGGACGGCGATCCGAAACTCGCTCGGCTGCTCGAGCATCCGGCCCTCTGGCGCGGCCGCAGTGCCGCGCGACTCGCGGTACTGCCGAGCGGCTTCACCGCTCTCGATGAGCGCCTGCCCGGTCAAGGCTGGCCGCGCAGCGGACTGATAGAAATTCTCACCGCACGTTTCGGCAGCGGCGAGCTGTACCTGCTGTTGCCGTTGCTCGCGGCCGTGACGCGCGCCGCCGGAGCGCGCTGGTGCGTGTGGGTAGCGCCGCCCCTGATGCCGTTCGCGCCGGCGCTCGCCGCGGCGGGCGTGGCGCTCGAGCGCGTGGCCGTGGTCGGAGGCGCGCGCCCGCTGTGGGCTTTCGAGCAGGTAGTGCGCTCCGGTGCCTGTGACGTGGCACTGGCCTGGGCGCGGGCCCCCAAGGCACGCGAGCTGCGCCGGCTGCAGCTCGCGGCCGAGCGTGGCCGGACACTCGGGGTGTTATTTCGCCCGCGCAGCGCCGTCCGGGAAGCCTCGCCTGCGGTGCTGCGGCTGGGTCTCGCGCCCTGCGCCACCGGCGCGCGCGTGACGGTGCTGAAAGGCCGCAGCTCCGATCGCGGCACGATCGAGCTCACCTGGCCTCATGACCGGCCGGCGCGGCCGCACGGTTAAGGCATGGCGCCGCTTCCGATACCCGCCGGGACGGAGCCCCAGGGCAGTGAGCCGCCGCGCGCCGCTCCTGCGGCGCACGTGGTGCCGCTCACGGCGCTCACCCGGCGAGCCGCATCCACCCCGGCGACGCTCGAGCTGTGGGCCGGTGTGCAGCTGCCCGGGCTCGTGCCGGCGGATGCTCTGCAACGGCTCGCGCGCCGGGCCCTGCATTACACACCGCGCGTGAGCCTCGAGCCGCCGGACGGCCTGCTGCTCGAGGTGCAGGGGAGCCTGCATTTGTTCGCGGGCGTGGCGGGTCTACGTCGCTTCCTCACGGAGGAATGCCGGCGTCTCGGCGTGGCGTCCGTGCTGGCGTTTGCGCCGACTCCGCTCGCGGCGCTGGCGCTCGCCCGGGCCGGCCGGCCGCACGCCGTGCTCGATGCGGCACAACTCGTCGGGCAGCTCGCCGCGCTGCCGCTCACGACGCTGCGCTGGCCCGAGGACGTGCTGGGGCGCCTCGGCCGCTGCGGGGTGCGCACCATCGGCGCGGCACTGCGCCTGCCGCGCGGCGGCTTCGCCCGACGTTTCGGCACCGCGCAGCTCGCCACGCTCGATGCGCTCACCGGGCGTAGCCGGGATCTGCGCACGGCCTTTCGGGCGCGCGTGCGTTTCCGCCGCCGCCACGAGCTCCTCTTTGAGCTGGAGAATCATCAGGCGATTCTCGCCGCGCTCGCGCCACTCATCGCCGAGCTCGGCGCGTTCCTCACGGAGCGCCAGTGCAGCCTCCTCGAGCTCGAGTGCCGGCTCGAGCACCGGCATGCGCCGCCGACCTGCTGCGTGCTGCGGCTCGCCGCGCCGTTGGCCGATGCGCAGCACCTCGCGGCGCTCCTCGCAGAGCGCCTGGAGAAGCTCTCGCTGGCCGAGCCGGTGCGCGGCTGCGAGCTGCGCACCGCCGCCCTGGTGCCGCAGCGACCGGATAGCCTGCAGCTGTGGCAGCCCGGCGAGCACGGCGGCAGCCTCTCCAGCGAGGCGTCCGGCCTCATCGAGCGGTTGCGCGCGCGGCTGGGAGAGGAGGCGATCCATGGCCTGATGCTTCTCGAGGGGCATCGGCCGGAAAAGGCCTGGGGCAAGACCGCGCCACCGGCCGACACTGGAGGCCGTCCCGCGCCGCGCGGCCGCACGGCGCGGCGCCTGCCTCCCGCGTCCCGCCGCCCGCTGTGGCTGCTGCCGGCGCCGCGGTCGCTGACGGTGCGCGACGGGCTGCCGCGCCGGCGCGGCCCGCTGCGCCTCATCGGCGAGCCGGAGCGGATCGAGACCGGCTGGTGGGACGGGGAGGAGATCGCGCGCGATTACTACATCGCCGCGGACAGCCACGGAGTACTCCTGTGGGTATTTCGCGAGCGGCAAGCGCCGCACGGCTGGTATCTGCACGGAGTGTTTGGGTGAGCGATGGCGCCGCCCCGCTACGCGGAATTGCACTGCATTTCGAACTTCACGTTCCTGCGCGGCGCCTCGCACCCGCACGAGCTGGTGGAGCGCGCCGACGCGCTCGGCTACACGGCGCTCGCGCTCACTGACGAATGCTCGGTGGCGGGAGCCGTGCGCGCGCACATGGCGACGCGCAACCGGCGTCTGAAGCTCATCGTCGGCGCCGAGTTCCGCCTCAGCTGCGGAATGAGGCTGGTCGCGCTGGCGATCGACCGGGGCGGTTACGGGCGGCTCTGCCGGCTCATCACGCGCGCGCGGCGCGCGGCGGACAAGGGGCAGTACACACTCACCCGCGCCGACCTCGAGGCGCTGCCTCCGCAAGGGTGCTACCTCCTGTGGCTGCCGGGCCCGTGCATCGAAGCCACCGAGGTCCGCTGGCTCGCGGAGCGCTTTGCGGGGCAGCTGCGTATCGCGGTCGAGCTGCTGCGCGACGGCGAGGACGGCGCACGGCTCGCGCAACTCAGCGCGCTCGGCGCACAGCTCGGCGTCGCGCTGGTCGCGAGCGGCGATGTGCACATGCACGTGCGTGCGCGCCGCCGCCTGCAGGACGCGCTCACGGCGATTCGCCTCAACCTGCCCGTGGCGGAGGCCGGCTGGCGGCTCTATCCGAATGGTGAACGCTACCTGCGCGAGCCCGCACGGCTCGCGCGGCTCTATCCCCCGCAGCTGCTCGAGGCGGCCGCCGCGCTCGCCGACGGCTGCCACTTCTCGCTCGATGAGCTGCGCTACGAGTATCCGCGCGAGATCGTTCCGCCGGGCGAGACGGCGGCCGGGTACCTGCGCCGCCTGACCTACGAGGGCGCGGCGCGGCGCTGGCCGGGCGGTATTCCCGAGAGCGAGCGCACGTGCCTCGAGCACGAGCTCGCCCTGATCGGCGAGCTCGGCTACGAGCCGTACTTCCTCACCGTGTACGACGTCGTCGCCTTTGCGCGCTCACAGCGGATCCTGTGCCAGGGCCGCGGCTCGGCCGCCAACTCACGCGTGTGCTACTGCCTGGGGGTCACCTCGGTCGACCCGCAGCGCGGCGCGGCGCTGCTCTTCGAGCGCTTCATCTCGCGCGAGCGTAACGAGCCGCCCGACATCGACATCGATTTCGAGCACGAGCGGCGCGAGGAGGTGCTGCAGTACGTCTACAGGAAGTACGGCCGCGAGCGCGCGGCGCTCGCCGCCACCGTGATCATGTATCGGCCACGCAGCGCGCTGCGCGATCTCGGCAAGGCGTTCGGGCTCACGCCGGCGCAGAGCGGCCGGCTCGCCTCGGTCATGCAGTGGTGGGACGGCAGCACCACCATCCCCGAGCGGGTGCGGGAGGCCGGCTTCGACACCGACGGGAGCCTCCTCGAGCGGCTGCTGCCGCTCGCCGCCGAGCTCACCGCGTTCCCGGGCTTCCCGCGCCACCTGTCGCAGCACGTCGGCGGCTTCGTGATCGCGCAGGGATTGCTCGAGGAGCTGGTGCCGGTCGAGAACGCCGCCATGCCCGAGCGCACCGTGGTGCAGTGGGACAAGGACGACCTGAACGACTTAGGTCTCCTCAAGGTCGACCTGCTGGCGCTCGGCATGCTGACGGCGCTGAAGCGCGCGTTCGCGCTGGTGAACGACTTCCGCGGCACGCAGCATGGGCTCGGGGAGCTCCCGGCCGAGGACCCGCGTGTCTACGACATGATCTGCCGTGCCGACACGATCGGGGTGTTTCAGATCGAGTCGCGCGCGCAGATGGCGATGCTGCCGCGCCTCAAGCCCCGCAACTACTACGATCTCGTCATCGAGGTGGCGATCGTGCGCCCGGGACCCATTCAGGGGGAGATGGTGCACCCCTACCTGCGCCGGCGCTCGGGGGCCGAGCCGATCGAGTATCCGGGCGAGGAGGTGCGCGCGGTCCTGCACCGCACTCTGGGCGTGCCGCTGTTCCAGGAGCAGGTCATGCAGATTGCGATCGTGGCCGCGGGCTTCACCCCCGGGGAGGCGGACGCACTGCGCCGTGCGATGGGTGCCTGGAAGAGGACCGGCGGGCTCGATCCATTTCGCGAGCGGCTGCTGCGCGGCATGCACGATCGCGGTTACTCCGACGATTTCGCGCAGCGGATCTACCAGCAGATGCTCGGCTTCGGTGAATTCGGCTTCCCGGAGTGCGTCGTTGGTGATACGCGAGTCGTAAATGCTGACACCGGGCAATGGGTAACGATCGATGAAATCATCTCCAGGGACGTCGAGTTGAGAACCACGATCGCATGCGACGACGATTTGCGGTTACGCCGACGCAGGGTGCTCGCGATCAAGTCGAGTGGAATGAAGCCCGTATTGCGCCTGCGGACGGCGCTGGGGCACACGATCACCGCGACTGCGGAGCACCCCTTTCTGACCATGAAAGGGTGGCATCAGCTCGGAAAGCTGCGAGTGGGCGACTACGTGGCGGCAGCGCGCTCACTGCCGGTAGCCGGATGCCTGCGGTGGCCACGTCATCAAATCGTGGTTCTCGCCGATTTGATCGCCGAAGGCAACCTCTGCCATTCAAACACGTTTTTCTTCTATACCACTGCCTTATGGCACTGCGAAAGCTTTGTGAAGGCAGTTGAGAGATTTCCGAATACGCGTGCCGTCGTAGATCGCCACAAGAGTTGTTATGCGGTTCGCGTGCGTCGGATCGATCGCTGCCACCCGGCGGGCGCAGTTTCGTGGGCGCGAGAATTGGGCATCTGGGGGCGTGGAGCTCGAGAGAAGCATTTGCCCTCCGAGGTCTTCGAGTTATGCGATAGCAATATTGAGTTGTTGCTCGCCCGACTCTGGGAAGGTGATGGTGGGATTTCGGAGAGCGGGCGCCATGCCTCCTACGATACCGCTTCACCACGGCTCGCTCTGGAAGTTCAGCACCTGCTTCTGCGTCTCGGCATCGTCTCTCGCCTGTATCGACGCCAGCGTTCTTATAAGGGGCGGCTTCTTCAACAGAGCGTAATTACGGTGACAGGAGGGTCGTTGCGCCATTTTTGGCGGCATATTGGTCGCCGCTTTCTCGATCCGGAGAAGCGCAGGCGCTCAAGGGTTTTGGCAGCGTGCGGGAGTGGTCGCATGTCGCGCGACATCGTTCCTGTCGAAGTCTGTATGACGATTCGCCGCGAGCGTGACCGGGCTGGACTCACCTGGGCTGAGATAGGGCGCGTGACCGGCCTCAGAACGCGCGAAATAGCCTCACCCACGAGAAAGAAACTCGGCTTTCGTCGCTTTGTGATCGGGCGCCTGGCTGCCGTCCTGCGTTCCCGCGAGTTGCATCGTCTCGCGAATTCTGACGTCTACTGGGACAGGGTGGTGGCTATCGAGAAGCTTGGACCGCAGGCAACCTACGATCTGCAAATTGAAGGTGATCACAGTTTTCTGGCGAATAATCTCGTCGTTCACAATTCGCATTCCCTGAGCTTTGCGCTGCTGGTCTACGACTCGGCGTGGCTCAAGTGCCACGAGCCCGCCGCCTTCACCTGTGCGCTGCTCAACAGCCAGCCGATGGGCTTCTATGCACCGGCGCAGCTGGTGCGCGACGCGCGCGCCCACGGCGTCGAAGTACGTCCCGTGGACGCCTGCGTGTCGCTGTGGGACTCGACGCTCGAGCGCCGTGCGGATGGCGAGCCGGCGCTGCGCTTAGGCCTCAACCTGGTGAAATCGCTGTCGCTCGCCGGGGCGCTGCGCCTCATCGAGGCACGCACGCACCGCTCCTTCGGGAGCGTGCCGGATCTCGCCACGCGCGCGGGGCTCGACCGCGGCGATCTCGAAGCCCTCGCCGCGGCCGGGGCATTCGCTTCCCTGAGCGGCAACCGCCACCTCGCGTTCTGGGAGGTCGCCGGCAGCGAGCGGCCGCTGCCGCTCGCACCCGCCGCGCCCACGGCCGCCGCCGAAGGCCGCCCGCTCCTGGCCTTGCCCACGGAGGGGGAGGGGATCGTCGCCGACTATGCGGCGCTCGGACTCACGCTCGGCCGGCATCCGCTCGCGCTCCTGCGCGCGCGGCTTGCGGCCGCGGCACTCCTGCCGGCGAGCGAACTGCATGCGGCCGGCAACGGCGCCACGGTGCGCACCGCCGGCATCGTGCTCATGCGTCAGCGTCCCGCCACCGCAAGCGGCGTTACCTTCCTCACGCTCGAGGACGAGAGCGGCCAGGTGAACGTCATCGTATGGGAGCGCGTCGGGCGGGCGCAGCGCCGCGCGCTCATCGAATCGCGGCTGCTCGAAGTGCACGGCGAGCTGCAGCACCAGGACGGTGTCACGCACCTGATCGCGCGGCGGCTCATCGACCGCAGCGCGCTCCTCGGGCAGCTCCTGACACGCTCGCGCGACTTCCACTGACTCCGCCGCCGCGCCGCGCGCGGCACTGTTATGTCGTGCGCGCGCCGCGCCACACGCGGCGCTGTTATGTCGTGCGCGCGCCGCGATCAAACATAGCGTTGCTGACATAACTGTGTAATGCGCCGATGTGCGACGCGGGTCGCACTTTTCAGCCGCCACGTCCCTGTTTTGCGACAGGCGTTTCCAGTAAAAAAGCACTGCGGAAGAACGGATTTCTCCCAACACCAAGGTCGAAAAACGGGAGCGGTTTCGATGAAGGTGCACACTCTGTGCCGGCTCGCTACAGCCGGCGCATTTGCTATAGGACTCTTGCTTGCGGTTTGCCTGGAGCGCGACGCGCCGTCGGACGGCCGCAGCGTGCCCTCGGCGCACACCATGGCCCACGCCTACATCGTGCAGGCCACGAGCGCGGCCGCGGCCGCGCGCGCGGTGGAGCACGCCGGCGGCCAGGTCACGCGTGAGCTTGCGGTGATCCGCGCGGTGGGCGCGAAGCTCGACGCGGGCGAGCTCGCGGCGCTGCGCGCCGCGCGCATACCGCAGCTCGAGGTCTACGCGGATTCCGCGGTCGCCGCCAGCGCGGCCCCCGGGTCGCTGCCCGAGACCTACTACCCGAGCGAGGTCGCGGCGCAGCAGCTGCAGGTCGGTGGTATCACGGGAACCGGCGTCACGGTCGCCGTGGTCGACTCGGGCCTGTGGAGTCAGCACGGCCCCGATCAGAGCCCGCCCGGCGAGACCGCGAGCCGCATCATTGCCCAGTACGATGTGCTGTCAGCGAGCACCCTCAGCGCAGCTACGTCACTGGTGTCCGCCAACAGCGCCAGCGCGAACGATCTCTACGGACACGGGACTCACGTCACCTCGATCATCGCCAGCAGCGGTGTCGCGACTACCGGCAACTACCAGGGCGTGGCGCCGGGTGTCAATCTGGTCGCGGTGCGGGTGCTCGACGGCAACGGCGTGGGCACGTACTCCAACGTGATCGCGGGCATTCAGTGGGTCATCGCCCAGAAGGCGCGCTACAACATCCGCGTCATGAATCTGTCGCTGAGCGCGCCGCCGCATTCGTTCTACTGGCAGGACCCGCTCAATCAGGCGGTGATGGCCGCCTGGAATGCCGGCATCGTGGTGGTGGTGGCCGCGGGCAACTTCGGCCCCGGGGCGCAGACGATCGGCGTGCCGGGCAACGTGCCCTACGTGATCACCGTGGGTGCGGTCACCGACAACTATCACCCGATGCAGCCGAGCCAATACAAGCTCGCCTCCTTCTCGTCCACGGGTCCGACCTACGAGGGCTTCGTGAAGCCCGAGGTCGTCGCGATGGGTGGCCACATTCTCGCCTACGCGCCCAACAACGGCACGCTGGCCGAGGAATTTCCGCAGTGGGTCGACATGCCGTACGACGACTTCACCATGTCGGGCACGTCGATGGCGACCGCGGTGACAAGCGGCGTGGTGGCACTGATGCTGGAGAGGAGCCCTTCGCTCAGCCCCGATGACGTCAAGTGCCGGCTGATGTCGGGCGCCGAGCCCGCCGTCAATTCCAACGGCACGCTCGCCTACACGGTATTCCAGCAGGGCGCGGGGCTCGTCAACGCCTACAACGCGGTGTACGGAACCGCGAAAGGTTGTGCCAATCAAGGCTTGAACGTCGCGGCCGATCTGCTCGGCTCGCAGCACTTCGGCGGTCGCGGCGACTACAACCCCCAGACGGGCGAGTACTACATCCTGGCGGTGAGCTCGGGGAGCTCTTCGACGGGGCTGCTCGGCGCGGTCGGTGGCCTGCTCGGCGGCCTCGGCACGACCGTGTCGAAGGTTCCGGTCCTCGGGCCGATTCTCGGCCAGCTGCTGTGGGGCGTCGCCGACGTGGCAGACGGCCTGGAGTGGAACGGTGGCTACTCCTCGGCGAGCGGCTACTCCTGGAGCAGCGGCTATCCCTGGAGCAGCGGTTATACCTGGAGCAGCGGCTATCCCTGGAGCAGCGGCTATACCTGGAGCAGCGGCTACCCCTGGAGCAGCGGCTACACCTGGAGCAGCGCCTACACGGGGGACGATCTCCCCGCTCAGCAGTAGCGGTCGGCTCGCGCGCGGCCGCGTAACGCGCCTGGAGGCGTAATGCAGTTCCGCCACCTGACCGTCGTCATCGGTGCGATGCTCGCAGTGAGCGTCGCGGCGCAACCGGCCGCGGCGGCCCTGCCGGTTCCGGCGGCACGGCCGATGTATTTCGAGCACCTGACGATGCGCGACGGGCTCTCGCACAGTACCGTCGAAGGCTTCCTGCAGGACTCGCAGGGCTACCTGTGGATTGCAACCGAGGGCGGCCTCGACCGCTACGACGGCAACTCGCTGCGCGTCTACCGGCGCGAGCGTGGCAACAGCCATGCGTTGGCGAGCGACACCATCTGGACCATTGCCGAGGATGCGCACACGGATCTGTGGCTTGCCACCGACGGCGGCGGCGTCGCCCACTGGCAGCGCCGTACGGATCAGTTCATGCTCTTCCGGCACGATCCGGCGCGCCCCGACTCACTCGCCAGCGACTCGGTGCGCACGCTGCTGATCGACGCCTCGGGCAGCATCTGGGCAGGGACGCTCGATCGCGGTCTCGACCTGCTCGATCCGGCTACTGGCGCCACGCGCCACTTTCGCCACCGCGACGATGACCCGCACTCACTCGCTGCGGACGCGGTGTACGTTTTGTATCGCGACAGCAGCGGACGCATCTGGGTCGGCACCGACGGCGGACTCAGCCGCTACGACCCCGCCAGCGGCGGCTTCATCAACTACGGCAAGTCGGGGGATGGCGCCGGCCTGTCCGACCTGTGGGTGCGCGCCATCCGCGAGGACCACGCGGGAGCGCTGTGGATCGGCACCAAGCGCGGCGGACTCGATCGCCTGGAGCCAGGCTCGGGACGCGTAACCTCCTTCCGCCACGATCCGGCGAATCCGCGCTCGCTCAGCCACGAAAGTGTGAGTGCGATTCTCGAGGATGCCTCGCAGCGGCTCTGGGTCGGAACGCCCGACGGACTCAACCTCTTCGACCGCGCGAGCGAGAGCTTCGTGCGCTACGGCAACGATCCGAACAACCCGCAGAGCCTGCGCAGCAGCTCGGTCATGTTCAATGCGCTCTATCAGGACCGCGGCGGCGTGTTGTGGGTAGGGACGCGCGAGGGCGGGGCCAGCCACTGGAATCCGGATAGCTGGTCGCTCGGGCACTACCGCAGCGCCGCGTTCCACGACGTCGATATCGGCGGCTTCGCGGACGACGGCGCCGGGCGCGTCTGGGTCGGCACCATAGGCGCGGGCCTCATCGAGATCGACACCCGCGCGGGCACCGAGCGCCGGTACGGACATGACACGCCCGCGATGCCTCTTTCAGACGACCGGATCATGGCGCTCCTCTACGACCATCACGGCACGCTCTGGGTCGGCACCATGACGGGCGGACTCGACCAGGTGGAGCTGGCCACCGGCAAGGTGCGTGTGTGGAGGGCCTCGCCAGGGGACTCCCACGCATTGCCCGCCGACGGCGTGATGGCGCTCTACCAGGACCGCCTCGGCAACGTGTGGGCGGGCACCTTCGGTGGTGGCGTCGCCAGCATCTCGCCCGCGAGCGGCGAGCTCACGCGCTATCCGGCCGGCGCCGACGAGAGCACGTCGCTCAGCGACGGGCGGGCGAGTGCCATCGCTGAGGATGCGCTCGGCAATCTGTGGATCGGTACGGTCGGCGGCGGGCTGAATCTCCTCGACCGCGCGAGCGGGCGCTTCCATCACTACCGGCGTGACGACAAGGATCCTGCGAGCCTCTCGGACGATGCGGTGTACGCGCTGCACGTCGATCGGCGTGGCGAGGTGTGGGTGGGAACGCGCTCGGGCGGCATCGATCGCGTGGTGGGGAGCTCGGCCGCGCCGCAGTCGGTGCGCTTCGAGAATTATTCCGCCGGGCTGCCGAGCCGGATGGTCTATGGCATCGAGTCCGACGGTGAGGGCTGGCTGTGGCTGAGCACCGCCAATGGCCTGGTGCGCTTCGACCCGCGCGCGCGCACTCAGCGCGTCTATCACGAATGGAACGGTCTGCAGGGCGAGGACTTCGACAGTGGCGCCCACTACCGGGACCGCGACGGGAACCTGTTCTTCGGCGGCAACAACGGCTTTAACGCTTTCTCCCCGGCAGCGGTTGCCTCGAGCTCCAAACCGCCGCGCGTGGTGCTGACGTCGGTCGTGCGACTCAATACACCGCTTCCCGAGCGGGACCTTCCCGGGAGCGGTCGGCCGCTCCAGCTCGCTTACGATGACAAGCTCGTCACCTTCGGCTTCGCGGCGCTCGATTTCGCCTCGCCGGCCAACAACCGCTACTCCTATCGGCTGGAGGGGTTCGACTCCAGTTGGATCGATGCCGGCGCGTTGCATGGCGCGACCTACACGAACCTCGGTGCCGGGGACTACACCCTGAGGGTGCGCGCGGCGAACGCCGACGGCGACTGGAGTACGGATGCGCTCGCCATTCCCGTGCATGTGGCGCCGGGTCCGTGGAACACCGAGTGGGCGCGGCTCGCGTATCTCGCTGTGGCGGTGCTGCTGCTCGTGTGGGGCTGGAGCGCGCAGTACGCCCGGCGCCAGCGCGCGTTGCGCTACAGCCGCCACCTGGAAGAGACCGTGCAGCAGCGCACGCACGAGCTCAAGGAGCGCAACGGGCAGCTGCAGGTGCTGTCGCGTGCCAAGAGCGACTTCGTCGCGCGCATGAGCCATGAGCTGCGCACGCCGATGAACGGCGTGCTCGGCATGACGAGCCTGTTGCTCGACACGCGCCTCGACGCCGCGCAGCGCCGCTTTGCCGAGGGCATCCACCGCTCGGCGGACTCGCTGCTGGCGATAGTCGACGACGTGCTCGACCTCTCGAAGATCGAGGCGCGCCGCCTCGAGCTCGATCCCACCGATTGCGATCTCACCGAGCTCATCGAACAGACCGCGGAAGTGCTCGCGCCGCGCGCCAGCGGCAAGGGCGTGGAGCTGCTCGTCGATCTGCCTCCCGAGCCGCTGCCGCGCGTGCGGGTCGATGCGCTGCGCCTGCGGCAGGTGCTGATCAACCTCGGCGGCAACGCCGTCAAGTTCACCGAGCGTGGCGAGGTGACGCTGCGCGCCGTGGCCCTCGGGGTGACGCACGGAATGCGCCCGGCGGGCGGCGGGGCCGATGAGCACCTCACCGGCAGCACGCTCAAAGTCCGGCTCGAGGTCGCCGACACCGGCATCGGTATCGCGCCCGAGAACCACGCAAAGATCTTCCAGGAGTTCGCCCAGGAGGACGCCTCGACCACCCGGCGCTTCGGCGGCACGGGGCTGGGACTTGCGATCTCGCGCCAGATCGTCGAGCTGATGGGCAGCCGGCTGACGATGGCAAGCACGCCCGGGGCCGGGTCGAGCTTCACTTTCGAGCTGACGCTGCCGGTGAGCGCCGCGCAGCGCCCGCGCAGCGCACCGCCCCTGCGGCTCGGCGGCCTGCGGGTGCTGGTCGCGGACGACAACGCGGCGGCGCGCGTACTGCTCGCCAACGCACTGCGCGCCTGGGGCGCCCGCCCGACACTGACCGGGTCGATCGAGGGGGCGGTCGCAGAGCTGCGCGGCGGTGCGTACGAGGCGGTGGTCATCGATGATCCGCTGCCGGACGGCGACGCGCGGCAGCTGCTGCAGGGCCTGCGGGGCCTCGGCGGCGCGCGTCCGCGCGTGATCCGCCTGGTGGACTTCGCGAGCCTCAAGCCCGTGGCGGCCGAGGGCGAGCGCAACGACTGGTTCGACGCCGAAGTGACCAAGCCGCTGCGCCTCGCGCAGTTGCACGCCGCGCTCATCGGCGAACCGGGCGGCAGCGCGGTCGAGGTTTCGGCGGCAGCGCAGGCGGCGCCGCTCGCCGGCCGGGTGCTGGTGGTCGAGGACCAGCCGCTCAATCGCGAAGTGGCCGACGGCATGCTGAGCGCGCTCGGCGTCACGGTCGAGACTGCCGCCAACGGCGCCGCGGCACTCGAGCGGCTCCGGCGCGAGTCCTTCGACCTCGTGCTGATGGATTGCGAGATGCCGGTGATGGACGGGTTCTCGGCAACCCGCGAGCTGCGCCGGAGCGAGGCACCGGGCAGGCACCTGCCGGTCGTCGCGCTCACCGCCGACGTGACCCGGGAAGGCCGGGAGGCTTGTCTGGCGGCCGGCATGGACGATCACCTCGGCAAACCCTTCACGCGCGAGGCGCTGGCGGCGATGCTGCAGCGCTGGTTAGCCGCACCGCCCAAGGCGCTGGTGCAGACGCTGGCCCCCGTTGAGGCGCCGCAGGCGGCCGCCGGCCCGCCGTCCGCGCCCGAGGCCTCGGCCGAGCTGCTCGACCGGGGCACGCTCGACGCCCTGCGCTCGCTCCCGCTGCGCGGCTCGCAGAGCATGCTGAGCCGCGTCGCGGCCACCTAC